>Ga0224723_1001434_pt1 | contig 14376 bp, 14 predicted proteins | sample Balambano_FR2_Me_FD_161647 | JGI IMG/M metagenome (GOLD analysis project Ga0224723, IMG submission 161647) | Freshwater sediment microbial communities from Lake Towuti, South Sulawesi, Indonesia - Balambano_FR2_MetaG | ecosystem: Environmental > Aquatic > Freshwater > Lake > Sediment | place...
CGCCGTCGGCCACGACGACATCGCGGTCGGGCGGGACCTCGTGACGACGACCGTGTCGGCGATGGCGTCGGGCAGCCGGCGGGCCTGGGAGCTGCTGCTCATCGCCTTCGCCGTGGGGGTGACGGCCGCCGCCTACGCGTCGGTCGGGCTGGCGGTCCAGGGCACGATCCCGGCCGGGCTGCCGGTGCACATGGCCCTCATGGCCGGTCTGGGGCTGGGCCTGCACGTCGTCACGCGCTGGCGGGCGCCCTATGCCGACCCCGTCATCGTGCCGGTCGCCCTCCTGCTCAACGGCCTCGGCGTGGTCATGATCTACCGCCTCGACCTGGCCGAGGACCGTGTCCTCGTCGAGGGGTTCGCCTCGCGCCAGGTGCTCGGGGCCGCCGTGGGCGTCCTCGCCGCCGCGCTGGTGCTCGTGGTGGTCCGCGACCACCGGCTGCTGCGCAAGCGGACCTACACGGCGCTGGCCGTCGGCCTCGGCCTGCTGGCGCTGCCGCTGGTGCCCGGGCTCGGCATCACCGTCAACGGCGCCCGGATCTGGGTGGACCTCGGGATCACGACGTTCCAGCCGGCCGAGCTGGCCAAGGTCGTGCTCACCGTGTTCTTCGCCGGCTACCTCGTGACCAACCGCGACACCCTGAGCCTGGTCGGACCACGGATCCTCGGCCTGCGGCTGCCGCGGGCGCGGGACCTCGGCCCGCTCCTGCTGGCGTGGGCGGCGAGCGTCGGGGTGCTGGTCTTCGAACGGGATCTCGGGACGTCGCTGCTGTTCTTCGGGATCTTCGTCGCGCTGCTGTACGTCGCGACCGAACGGCTGTCGTGGATCGTCCTCGGCCTGCTCCTGTTCGTCTCCGGCGCGGTCGTCGCCTGGCAGCTGTTCGGCCACGTCCAGCTGCGGGTGTCGACCTGGCTGGACCCCTTCGACCCGTCGACGGTGTCGGGCGCGTCGTTCCAGCTGGCGCAGGGCCTGTACGGCATGGCGTCCGGCGGGCTGCTCGGCACCGGGCTCGGCCGCGGCCGGCCCGACCTGGTCCCCTTCGCCGAGAACGACTTCATCGTCGCGGCCGTCGGCGAGGAGCTGGGGCTGGCGGGGCTGTTCGCGGTGGTCGTGCTCTACCTGGTGTTCGTCCAGCGCGGTTTGCGCACCGCGGTCGGCGTGCGGGACGGCTTCGGCAAGCTGCTGGCCGCCGGGCTGGCGTTCTCACTGGCCCTGCAGTGCTTCGTCGTCGCCGGCGGGGTCACCCGGGTCATCCCGCTCACCGGGCTCACCATGCCGTTCCTGGCCTACGGCGGGTCGGCGCTCGTGTCGAACTGGATCATCGTGGGACTGCTGCTGCGGATCTCCGACCTGGCGCGCCGGCCCGACCCGCCCGCCACGACCGGAGTCGACGCGGCGCCCACCGAGGTGGTGCCGGTCCGGTGAACGCTCCCCTGCGCCGCCTCGCCGTCGTCACGGCCCTGCTGCTCACCAGCCTGCTGGTGTCGACGACCTGGATCCAGTTCGTGGCCGCGGACTCCATCCAGGACGGACCCGGGAACTCGCGGGCCCTGTACGCCCAGTTCGGCCGGGACCGCGGCGACATGTTCGCCGGGGACGGGGACCGGCAGGTCGCCGTCGCGACGTCCGAGCCTGTCGACGACGAGTTCGGCTACCTGCGGGTCTACCCGCAACCGGACCTCTACGCCCACACCACCGGGTACTACTCGGTACTGCTCGGCACCGCCGGGATGGAGCGGGCCGCCGACGAGGCCCTGGCCGGAACCGCGGACGAGCTGTTCTACCGGCGCATCCAGGACCTCGTGACGGGGCGGGACCCCACTGGCGGCATCGTCCGGCTCACCCTCGACCCGGCCGTCCAGCAGGCGGCGTGGGACGCCCTGGGCGAGCGCGCCGGCGCCGTCGTCGTCATGGAGCCCGCGACCGGGCGGGTCCTCGCGCTCGTGAGCAAGCCCTCCTACGACCCCAACTCCCTCGCCTCGCACGACCTCGGCGCCGTGCAGGAGACCTGGGAGGCGCTGAACGACGACCCCGGGCGCCCGCTGGAGAACCGGGCCATCAGCGGTCGGCTGTACCCGCCCGGCTCCACCTTCAAGGTGATCACGGCGGCGGCGGCGCTGTCCGCGGGACGCACCGCCGAGACCCTGCTGCCGGGACCCGAGGAGCTGGACCTTCCCCAGACCGACCGGGTGCTCACCAACGCCTTCGACAGCTCGTGCGGCGGCGACGACCAGGTGAGCCTGGCCGACGCCCTGGCGGTGTCCTGCAACACCGCGTTCGGGGCGCTCGGGCTCGAGCTGGGCGACGAGGCGCTGCGCGAGCAGGCGAACGCCTTCGGCTTCGGCCGCCAGTACGAGATCCCCCTGGTGGTGACGCCGAGCACGGTGCCCGACGAGGTCGACGAACCACAGACCGCCTTCACCGCGATCGGACAGTTCGACGTCCGCGTCACCCCGCTGCAGGTCGCCATGATGTCGTCCACGGTGGCCAACGACGGGGTCGTGGTACGCCCGGAACTCGTCGACAGCGTCCTCGCGGCGGACCTGTCGGTGGTCGCCCGGCCGCAACCGGAGGAGGTCGGCCGGGCCGTCGCCCCGTCGGTGGCCGGGACCCTGACCGACATGATGGCCCAGGTGGTGACGGACGGCAGCGGCACGTCCGCCGCTGTGGCCGGTGTGGACGTGGCCGGCAAGACCGGGACCGCCCAGACGGGTGTCGAGGGCGAGGACCCCCACGCCTGGTTCACCGGCTTCGCGCCCGTCGAGGACCCCCGGGTCGCGGTGGCCGTCGTCGTCGAGAACGGGGGCGCCGGCAGCCGGGTGGCGGCACCGGTCGCAGGCGAGGTGCTCGCCGCGGCGCTCGCGGCCACCGGGCCCGGGTCCGGGTCGGGGGGCGAGCGGTGACGGGTCGCGACACGGGGCCCGTCCGCGGCCCGGGTGTGCCAGTCTGGGGCGGCCTGCCCCACCGGACGAACGAAGAGGACGCATGACGGACGGACCGGGTTACCCGCCCGCGGGCGGCGGCCTCCACACCGGCGGTGTCCCGCAGCTCCTCGGCGGGCGCTACCAGCTGGAGCGTCAGATCGGGCGCGGGGGCATGGCCGAGGTGTACGCCGGGCGCGACGCCCGGCTGGGCCGGACCGTCGCGGTCAAGGTGCTGAAGACGGACCTGGCCCGGGACCCGTCGTTCCAGTCCCGCTTCAAGCGGGAGGCGCAGTCCGCGGCCAGCCTCAACCATCCCGCGATCGTCGCCGTCTACGACACCGGCGACGAGCAGGTACCCGGCACCGGCGGCCACCTGCCGTTCATCGTCATGGAGTACCTCCAGGGCCGGACCCTCAAGGACGTGCTCGCCGAGCACGGGCGCCTCAACGTCGAGGACTCGCTGCGGGTGACCGCGGGCGTGCTCGACGCGCTGCAGTACAGCCACCGCAACGGGATCGTGCACCGGGACATCAAGCCGGCGAACGTCATGGTGACCGACGCCGGCGAGATCAAGGTCATGGACTTCGGGATCGCCCGGGCCATCACCGACACCGGCGCGACGATGACCGGGACGAACGCGGTGCTCGGCACGGCGCAGTACCTGTCGCCGGAGCAGGCCAAGGGCGAGACCGTCGACAACCGGTCGGACCTCTACTCGACCTCGTGCCTGCTGTACGAACTGCTGACCGGCCGGCCGCCGTTCGTGGGCGACAGCCCGGTCTCGCTCGCCTACCAGCACGTGGGGGAGCAGCCACAGCCGCCCAGCGCCCTGGTGCCCGGTCTGCCCGCCGACCTCGACCGGGTCGTCATGCGCGGGCTGTCCAAGGACCGGACCCAGCGGTACCAGAGCGCCGAGGACTTCGTCTCCGACCTGGACCGGGTCGCCACCGGCGTGCCGGTGGGCGGGCCCGACGCGACCCAGGTCGTGGCCCCGGCCGCCGCGGGCGCCCTCGGCGCGGCCACCGCCCGGCTGCCCCAGTCCGGCGCGGAGGCGACGCAGGCGTGGCCGGTCCAGGGCACCGCGCGGCCCGCCGGCTACGGCTCCCCCTACGACACGGGGACCCAGGCCCCGTACGACACGGGGTACCCCGTGCCCTACGACGACGACGAGCCGCCGCGGCGCAACCTCACGTGGCTGTGGATCCTGCTGGTGGTCCTCGCCCTGCTGGCGCTCGGCGTCCTCGCCTGGGTCTTCCTGCGCGGCGACGGGGGTGCCGCCGAGCCGGCGCCGACGACGACCGCGCAGATCACCGAGATCACCATGCCGGACCTAGTCGGGGGCACGTTCGACGACGCGGTGGCCGAGCTCGAGGGTCTCGGGTTCCAGGGCGAGATCCAGCAGCAGCCGCAGGAGACGCTGGAGGCGGAGCCCCAGACCGTGCTCGAGCAGCAGCCCGCCGCCAGCTCGCGGATCGAGGCGACGACGACCGTGGTGCTGACGGTCGCCGTCCAACCGGGCCAGGTGGCCGTCCCCGACGTGCGCGGCCGCAGCCAGGCCGACGCCCGGCAACTGCTCCAGGAGGCCGGCCTCCAGGTGGGGGACGTGCGAACGGCCGACGACCCGGGTGTGGAGCAGGGCGCCGTGGTCGGCACGGACCCGGAGGCGGGCGCCCAGGTCCCGCCCGGCACCACGGTCACGCTCGTCATCTCCAGCGGCGCCGTCGAGGTGCCCGCGGTCGAGGGTCAGCAGGTCAACGAGGCCATCGCCGCCATCCAGGCACTGGGTCTGGGGGTCGAGCAGATCTCGCAGCCCAGCGACGAGCCGGCCGGGACGGTCATCGACCAGAACCCGCCGCCCGGGGACACGGTGCCCGGGGGCTCGACGGTCCAGATCATCGTCGCCCAGCCGCAGCCCACGACAGTGACCGCGTCGCCGACGACCTCCCCCTCGCCGACCACCACGACGACGAGCGAGCCGGACCCGACGGGCCCCTGACCGGCCCCTGACCGCCTCTGGTCAGCCGGTCAGTCGGTACCGCCGACGAGCAGCGGGGACAGTCCCGCCGCAGCCGCCGGGGCCCCGGCGTCGCCGCACTCGGCCAGCCAGTTGGCCAGGAGGCGGTGCCCGCCCTCGGTGAGGACGGATTCGGGGTGGAACTGCACCCCGTGCAGCGGGGCGCCGACCGCCGTCACGGCCATGACCACCCCGCCGGGCGTCCGCCCTGTCACCCGCAGGGCCGGCGGCAGGGTGTCCTCGACGACCGCCAGGGAGTGGTACCGGGTGCCCGTGAACGGCGACGCCAGCCCCTGCAGCACGCCCGTCCCGTCGTGCACGACGAGGCTGGTCTTGCCGTGCAGCAGCTCGGGGGCGCGGGTGACGACCGCCCCGAACGCCTCGGCCAGGGCCTGGTGGCCCAGGCACACCCCGAGCAGGGGGATGGCGCGCTCGGCGCACCGGCGGACGGCGGCGACACAGATGCCGGCGTCGCCGGGACGGCCGGGGCCCGGCGACAGCAGCACCCCGTCGTAGCCGTCCACGGCGTCGACGCCGACGGCGTCGTTGCGGACGACGTCCACCCGGGCACCGAGCTCACGGAGGTACCCGACCTGAGTGTGGACGAAGGAGTCGTAGTTGTCGACGACGAGCACGCGGACGGTCACGGGTCGTCCTCCTGTTCCACGGTCTGCTGGTTGAAGGGCAGGTGCGGCGCGGCGACGGGGAACACCCACAGGAAGCAGGCGGCCACGACCGCGGCCGCGAGCAGGACGAGCACGACGACCCGGACCGGCCAGGGACCGGGGAGGACGTGCCAGAGGGCGGCGTACACGGGGGGCCGTCAGGCGGCCGCGAGCACCGGGGGCGGACCCTCGGTCGCGGGCCGGAACGAGTCGAACACCCCGTGCACGACATAGCGCTGCCGGGCGCTGTACCGGGGGTGGCAGGACGTCATGGTGATCATCCTCTCGGTCGGGACGGCACCGGGCTCCCCGGGGACCGGGGCGACCACCTCGACCTGGCTGGGCAGGACGATCCGGGACTCGGTCACCCGGTACGTGTAGTACCCCTCGGCGGTCTGGACCACGACGGGGTCGCCCTCCTGCAGCTCGGCGATCCGGGCCAGCGGCGCCCCGTAGGTGGTCCGGTGCCCGGCGAGGGCGAGGTTGCCGACGTCGCCGGGCTGCGCGGTGCCGTCGTAGTGGCCGACTCCCTGCCGGAGGTCCGACTCCGACGTGCCGGACACCACGGGCCGGGCGTAGTCGTCGCCGAAGCGGGGGATGCGGAGCAGGCCGAAGGCGTCGCCGTCGACCGCGACAGCCGCGACGGGGACGGCCTCGGCAGGGTCGCCGGGACGGGCGTCGTCGCCCGGGTCGGCGGCCGCGTCGGACGGGGCGCCGGTGCCCGCCGCCCAGTCCTGTACCAGGCGGTCCGCCAGCCGGTCCTGTTCGCGGTTGGCCTCGACGTCGGTCCACCACAGCTGCCAGGCGACGAACAGCAGCAACAGCACGCCGAGGGTGATGGACAGCTCACCCGCCGTCCCCACGACGGTGCGTACCACGTCGCCCGGCGAGGACGGTCGACGCCGGACGTGGGAGCCGGCGTGCGTCGGGGTACCGGTCGCCGTCACGTCCCGGCCGCCGCGGCGTCGGTCCCGGCGTCGGAACCCGCGTCGACGTCGGAACCCGCGTCGGCGATCCGGGCGTGCTGCAGGTCCACCGGTCCGGTGTACTCGGGCAGCCGCAGACCCTCGGCGACCTCGACGGCGTAACCCAGGCCGTAGGCGTCGACGAACTGCCGGTAGACCTGCACCTCGGGACTGGCGTCGAGGGCGGCGGACAGCTGATCGGGGTCGCCGACGGCGGTGACGACGTACGGCGGCGAGTAGGGCCGGCCCTGCAGGCTCAGGGTGTTGCCGACGCAGCGCACGGCACTGGTCGAGATCAGACGCTGGTCCATCAGCATGATGCCCTCGGCGCCCGCCAGCCACAGGGCGTTGACCACGGCCTGGACGTCCTGCTGGTGGACGATGAGATCGTCGGGGCTGTCGGCCCGCGCGCGGGTGGCGGCGTCGCCCGGGGCGTCGTCGAGGGTGACGACGACGCCGCTGCCCTCGACGGGCACGAAGCCGGCGCCCGGGGCCAGCTCCGCGGCCGCGGCCTCCAGGGCGCGCGCCCGGGTGTCGCGCCGGCCGGCGACGGCCGTGAGCTCGTCGACCTCGGCCCGCAATCCGGTCAGCCGGTCGGCGGCACCGTCGGCGCGTCCCTGCTCCTCCGCGACGAGGGACCGCAGGTCCCCCAGGTCGGTCCGGAGGTCCGTGCCCTGGGCGGTCCCGGAGCTCGCGACGAAGAGGAAGCCGGCCAGGGCCGCCGTCGTCGCGACGGCGGTGCCGGGGCGTCGTCGTGCCACCCCCCCATTGTGCCGTCGCCTAGGCTGCGCCCGGGCGGTGCCGGGGCCACCGGCGACCGGAGGGAGAGCCGAGGAGGCCCGCAATGCCCGAGTCCACACCCCCACGCAGGCGTCGCCGCTTCCTGCCGAGCCGGGACCAGGACCCGGCGGCCGGGGTCGTCAAGGCGCCGACAGGACAGACGCCAAGCTGGTGGGCGCCCGTCATGGTCGCGCTCATGGTGATCGGCCTGGCTTGGATCGTGGCCGCCTACGTCACCCGGCTGGAGTACCCGGTGCCGGGCATCGGTGCCTGGAACATCGCTGCGGGCTTCGGCGTGGCGCTCATCGGCTTCGGTATGACGACGCGCTGGCGCTGATCCGGTCCGGCCGCCCGACGGCCTGTAGAACTACACCGCTGTCACTCGTCCCCAGCGTCATCCACACCTGTGGACGACGCCTCACACGAGGACCCCGGGCGGGACCGTCGCCCACCGGAGGACGGCGAGCACGACCAGCACGGCGGCGATCGCGGCGAGGCCCGCGGCCTGCCACCCGGTGCGGGACCGGCGCGGAGCCACCACCAGCACGGCTCCGGCCGCGATGCCCGCGACCAGCCCGCCGAGGTGTCCCTGCCACGAGATGCTCGGGATGACGAGCCCGAGCAGGGCGAAGCCCAACAGCACGACCAGCTGGCGGACGACCGGGCGGCCCTGCCGCCATTCCAGTGCGAGCGCCGCACCGAACAGCCCGAAGACCGCTCCCGAGATCCCCACCGTCGGGACGCCGAAGGACTGGACCGGGGTCAGCCAGAGGATCGCCACCGAACCACCGAGCGTCGTGACGACGAGCACGGCCACGTAGCGCCAGGCGCCGAGCATCGCCTCCGCCTCCCGTCCCACCGTCCACAGGATGAGCCCGTTGAGGAGGATGTGGCCGAGGAAGCCGGGGGAGTGGACGAGGGCGACGGTGAGGAGACGCCACGGCTCCGCCTGCGACAGCGCCGGGACCAAGGCCAGCTCGGCGGTCACCCTCGCCCCGCCCGCCAGCTGGGCGAGGAACACGACCACGAGGAGCACGAGCAGGCCCTGGGTGAGCCGGCTGCGACCGTCCCCGAGCGGCGCCCCCAGGGCGGTGCGTGGTCGTGGCACGGTCCGTCGCTGGTCACGCACGCAGTCCACGCACTGGATGCCGACCGCGGCGGGCACCTGGCAGTCCGGGCAGACCGGGCGATCGCAGCGCTGGCATCGGACGTAGCTCACCCGGTCGGGATGCCGCGGGCACACCGGCACCCGTTCGCCCGCCGCCGGCGGGCCCCCGGTGCTTCCCGGCGGCGTCCCGGTCATCCGGTCACACCGCGGACACGGTGACCGCCGTCATGACGACGTCGGTGGCGGGCCGGTCCTGGCGGCCCGTGGGAGTGGCGGCGATCGCGTCGACGACGGCCCGCCCCTCGGGCGAGGGCACCGTGCCGAAGATCGTGTGCTTGCCCTGCAGCCATGTCGTGGCGGCCACGGTGACGAAGAACTGCGAGCCGTTGGTACCGCGCCCGCCCCGCTTGCCGGCGTTGGCCATCGCCAGCCGGTACGGCTGCGTGAAGGCGAGTTCCGGGTGGATCTCGTCGTCGAACTGGAAGCCGGGACCCCCACTGCCCGTCCCGAGGGGGTCACCACCCTGGATCATGAAGCCCGGGATGACGCGGTGGAAGAGCAGGCCGTCGTAGAAGGGGTCGTGGCGCTGGACACGCGTCCGCGGGTCCAGCCACGGCTTGGCGCCGGTGACCAGGCCGACGAAGTTCTCCACCGTCTTGGGCGCGTGGTGGCCGTACAGCTCGACATCGATGTCGCCGAGCGTCGTGGAGATGATGCCGGTATGGGTCGCGTGCATGCCCGCCATCCTGTCACCGCCGCCGACGGCCGCGGGTCGCGGGCCGCGCCGCGCCGCGCCGTGGGGCGCGCCGGGCCGCGGATGGGGGCAGGATGGGGCCCGCGAGCACGACCACGCGGCGTCGACAGCTGAGGAGGATCAGCGGTGAAGACGAAGCAGCGCCAGACGGAGCGCTCCGTCCCCCCGGCGGCCGGGTCGGTCGCGGCCGCGGTGGGCCCCCGGATCGACCAGGCGCGCGACTGGGCGGCGCCCCGGCTGGAGCAGGCGCGCGACTGGGCCGCGCCGCGGCTGGAGCAGGCGCGCGACCGCGGCATCGAGGTGGCGGCCCCTCGGCTGGAGGCCGCCGCCACCCGCCTGGCCCCGGCGATCGACGCGACCCGCGATCGCCTGGTCGACGACGTGCTGCCGCGGGTGTCCGCCGCCGCGCGCGAAGCCGCGGCCCGCGCCGAGGAGTCGCGGGCGCTCGTCGCCGCGGCGGCGGCCGGCCAGGGCGCGCTGGCGGGGAAGCGGCTCGCCGAGGCTCGCAAGGCGGCCGCCCGGCAGGCCGCCGCCACGGCGAGGCAGGCCGCGGTCGCCGCGAAGGCCGAGCGCCGCGCCGCCCGGCGGGCCGCCCGGCGGCGCGGGCGCGCGGGGCGGGTGTTCGGCGTGCTGGCGCTGGTCGCCGCGGTCGTGGCCGCGGTCGTCGTCATGCTCCGCCGCCGCCAGGCCGAGTCCGACCCCTGGGCCCAGCCGTACCCGACGTACCCGCCGACCAACCCGGAGACGGAACCGGGCGGCGACGAGCAGCGGCCGGAGACGGACAGCAGCGACCCCGACGACGGCCAGGACCCGGCGGACGCCAACGGGGGCGGAACGACCCGCCCCTGAACCGCGGGTGGCGACGTAACCTGGCGTCATGATCACCGTCTTCTCGAAGTTCCCCTTGCGGTCCGGACTGGACCGGGGCACGGCGGTGGCCGAGGTGCTCGAGACCGTCGGGTGGTACCGGCGGCGGCCGGGGTGCATCCGCAAGTACATCGCCCTCAACTGGGACGAGGGGTACGGCTACGGCGTGTACCTGTGGCGCAGCCGGGCCGAGGCCGAGGCGTTCTACGCCGAGGCGGTGCCCGTCATCGAGGCCCAGGTCGGCCGCCGACCCGACATCACGTACTTCGACACCCCGGTCGTCCTCGACAACGCCGACGGCGTCGTGGTCGTGGACGGCCAGGTCGTCGAGCGGTTCGAGCCCTCGGCGGCGGGCCCGCACGGGGCGTCCGCCCGGGCTTGACCGCTCACGGCAGCGCGAGGGTCGCGCCGGAACCCACGGCCGCGGTCGTCCGGGCCAGTGACGCCTCCAGCGCACCCCGTCGCTGCGGGAGATCGCCGCTGGCGAGGACCGGGACCACCGACAGCACCCGGTACGAGCCCGGCTCGACCCACGTCGGGGTGAACCGCACGTCGGCCACCCGCGCCCCGGCCCGGTCGACTTCGAGGTCGAGGTGGACGACGACGCCGTCCTGGGTCCCGGCGGTGTGGCGGCCCCCCTGCCCGGAGAGGAAGTTCCCCAGGCCGTACACGACGACCTCGTCCCCCACCCGCTCGACGGGCTGGACGACGTGGGCGTGATGGCCGACGACGACGTCCACGTCGGGGGAGTCGACCAGCCGTCGGGCCTGTTCGCGCTGGGTGACGGTGGGCTCGGTCCGGTACTCGGCGCCCCAGTGCATGCTGGCCACCACGACGTCCGCCCCCGCCGCCCGGGCCGCCGCGGCGTCGGCGAGGACCCCGTCCAGCGGCTCGTCGAGGCGCACGAGCCACGGCCGGTCGGCGGGCACGGCGAGCCCGTTGAGCCCGTACGTCGCCGAGACGTGTCCCACCGTGACGCCGTTCACCTCGTAGAGCTGGGGGGTGGCGGCCTCGGCCGGCGACCGCGCCGTCCCGGCGTGACCCAGACCGGCGCCGTCGAGGACGTCCAGCGTCTCGACCACGCCGTCCGGCCCGCGGTCCAGCGCATGGTTCGACGCCGTGCTGCACCCGTCGTACCCGACGCCGGCCAGGGCGGCGGCGATCCCGGGCGGCGCCCGGAACGCCGGGTAGCCGGCCAGACCGGTGCCGTCGCGCGACAGCGGGACCTCGAGGTGGCACAGCGCCAGGTCGGCGTCGGCGACGAGGTCCCGGACCGGGGCGAGCATCGCGGCGAACCCGGCCTCGCCGTCGCCGCCGGCGGCGAGCGCGGTCCGGTAGACGGACTCGTGCAGCAGAACGTCCCCGGTGACGACGATCTCGAGGCTGCGCACGGGCGCCGGTCGCGGCGGGTGCTCGGCCACCTCGGGCCGCGGCTGCGGGCCCTCGGGCGTCGGGATCTCCGGCCACGACGCACGACCGGTGGCCGTGGCCGACACGCCCGCGACGGCCTCCCGCAGCGATGAGTCACGGCCGGCCTCGGCCGGGGAGCGGGCCACCGGGGCGGCCGGGGAAGCGGCATCGATCGCAACAGCGCCGACGGCACCGGTGGTCGCGACCGTGACCGCGGCCACGACCGTTGCGAGCGCGAGGCGGGCCCCCATGAGCGGCAGGATCGCAGACAGGTCGGGCGAAACGGACGCAACGGGCGGGACGGGACGTCAGGCGCGGACGACCGGGCCGGGGCGACCGGACGGGTCACCGGGCCGCCGGGCCCCGGACGGGCCCGGGGGCCCATCGGCCCACCCGGGGGATCCTTACGGTCGATGCGTGGTCACAGCCCCGCTGCGCCGCCCCGGGCGGGCGCGGCGGGACCAGGGGGTCGCCACGGCCGAGTACGTCGGGACGCTCGCCGTGACGGCGCTCGTCATCTCGGCGCTCCTGCTCGCGATCTCGCCGCCGCAGGTGCTGAGCGGCGTCCGCGACCTGGTCTGTGCGGTCGTCACCCAGGGGTGCGACGTCGGGCCGGGCGAGGCGACCGCGGACGGCCCCGGCACCTCCGCGGACACCGGGGACGGGGACCCGGCTTCGAGCGCCGCGACGGGTGAGGGCCCCTGGTGCGACGGCGTCGGCGGGTGCGGCCTCGCGGTCCTCCAGCAGGTGGGCAGTGCCCTGTGGAACGTGCTGCGGGCGGCGTGGGACGACGTCACGGGGATCTGGGGTCTCATCACCGACCCGGGCCGGTTGATCGACGCCGTCGAGTACGTGTGGAACAACCCGCTGGACGCCCTGCGCCAGCTGGTGTGGGACGACGAGAGCGCCGAGATGTGGCGCGACGGCGACTACGGTGGCGCGATCGGGCGCACCATCTGGAACGTCGGGTCGTGGTTCATCCCCGGGGTGAACCTCGGCAAGGGCGCCGGCGTGGCGGGTGACCTCGGCCGCCTCGGACGGCTCGGGGCCCGGCTGTCGAACTCGCTGGACGAGATCGCCGAGATCGCGGCCCGGGCGCAGCGGGCGGCGCAGAACGGCAACCTCGACGAGGCCGCGGACCTGGCGGCCGACGCCCAGCGGCGGGCCGACGACCTGGCCGACCAGGCCCGGCGGTCGGGATGCCTCACTGCCGGCGTCGCGCCGCAGGTCGTCCTCGCGATGGGCCCGGCCGGCAGCGCGGGCGCCCCGGTCCCGGTCGGGGCCACCGTGCTGGCGGCCGGGTGTGACGAGGCCGCGGAGGCCGCCGCCGAGGCGCAGCGGCTGGCGGACGAGGCCGCGGCCGCAGCGCGGAAGTCCCCGCTGGGCGAGAGCGGCGAGCTCCTGGGCCGGGATCGGGTCAACGACATCCAGCGGCGGGTGGACGACCGGACCTCGGGGCTGTCACCGGCCGACCGCCAGCGGATCGAGGAGCTGGCACAGGACCCGGCGAAGGGCAGGGCCACCCCGGGCAGCCGGCTGGAGGCACTCGACGTCGCCGACCTCGAACGCAGCGGCGACCTGCCGGGACCGGTTCGCCGGGCGGACGAGCGCACCAACCCGGCGGAGGACGGCGCGGACTTCGTGGACGGGTCCGGGAAGAAGTGGGACCACAAGACGGCCTGGTCCGGACCGGACTGGGACGCCGAGCGCTGGGTGGACCGGCTCCAGGCCGACGACCTGGCGTCGGGCGAGGACATCATCGTCAACTACGACGGCCTCAACCAGCGGGACCTCGACGACCTCCAGCGGGTGGTCCGCGAGCGGGGACTCGACGACCGGTTCATCTTCACCCGGTCGCCGTAGGGTCACCGCCGTGGACCTGCGGGAGCGTGTCGCGGCGCACGAGCGGGCCCTCGACGCCGGGCCCGGTGCCGGGGAGTTGTTCGTCGCCGAGGGGGAGGACCTGCGCGGCGTCGACCTCTCAGGGCGCGACCTCGTCGAGGCGACCCTGCTGGACTGCGACCTCACCGGAGCCCGGCTGGTGGGGGCGAGCCTGGCCGGGGCGTTGCTGCACGGGTCGGACCTCTCGGGCGCCGACCTCACGCGGGCGAACGTCAACAAGGCGGAGCTGCACCGGGCACGCCTCGTCGGGGCGAGAGCCCGCGAGGCCGGCCTCCACGGTGCCGAGCTCGACGACGCCGACGCCCGCGGGGCGGACCTGTCGGGTGCCGACCTGCGGTCCGCCCGGCTGTTCGACACGGACCTGCGCGACGCCGACCTGACCGGCGCCGACCTCGGCTCCACCGTGCTGTCGAACACCCGGGTGCACGGGGCGAGACTGCGGCACGCGCGGCACCTCGACCTGGCCAAGGTGCGGTCGATCGTCGTCGGTCCCGACCCTGGCGAGGTGCTGCGGGGCGAGGACGCCCGGGCGTGGCTGCAGCGGGCGGCCACCGGTGACCGGGAGGACGGTCCCTGAGGTGCTGGCGACCGGTCGGGTGTCCGCCGTGAGCGGGAGGACGGATGGTGACCCAGATAGCCGTGTGCGGTCCGAGTCACTGCACCGAGGAGGAGGCGCGCAACGCCCGCCGGGTGGGCCGCCTCCTCGCCGAACGCGGCGCGGTCGTGGTGTGCGGCGGCGGGGGCGGTGTCATGGCCGCGGTGTCCGCGGGTGCACGAGAGGCGGGCGGCACGGTCGTCGGCATCCGACCGGACGACGATCCTTCGACCGCGAACGCCGACCTGTCCATCAGGATCCAGACCAACCTCGGCGACGCCCGGAACGCGGTCATCGTGTGGAGCGCCGACGCGGTGATCGCCGTCGGAGGCTCCTGGGGAACCCTCAGCGAGGTCGCCCTCGCCCGGTGCCGCGGCGGCCTCCCCGTCGTCCA
>Ga0224723_1001435_pt1 | contig 14375 bp, 9 predicted proteins | sample Balambano_FR2_Me_FD_161647 | JGI IMG/M metagenome (GOLD analysis project Ga0224723, IMG submission 161647) | Freshwater sediment microbial communities from Lake Towuti, South Sulawesi, Indonesia - Balambano_FR2_MetaG | ecosystem: Environmental > Aquatic > Freshwater > Lake > Sediment | place...
GTGCGGCAGCGGGACTCAGCTTCAGAATGAGACGACGGGAGATAGCGTGTGGCATACGAGCGGGATCGTATCACGCCCCGAACTTGTACGCCTCAAGCAGCCAGTCGGTCAAGGGCCGCTCGACCTCATCCCGGTGCTGCACCCGCACGAGATTTCCGAACTTCGACTTCGAAGGTTGCACCACTTTCCTCACCTGCGGTGCCTTCACGGCGCGGCCCAGAAAGATGCACAGTTCGAGGTGCTTGCGATGCGGTCGAACGAAGAAGTAGCACGCCTTGCGCGAAAACATGATCGAGTTATGCGACGCGTAGATCCGCTGCTCCCCAAACCCGACCGCCGTCTCTCGAAGTCTCGCAAATGCATCCCGCAAGTCTTCAGACAGCCCTTGCGTCAGCGCCTGCTCCGTGGTCGTCCAACAGTCATGCTTCTCTCCCGCGCGGATCTCCTGTTTGCAGTGATAGCACTGCCGAGTCTCCATGACTCCTAATGTACGCGCTTCGTTAGTAGTACAACTTCAACCCAAACTGAATGACCCGCGCCGGTCCCGCGCCGGTGATTCTCCCGAAATCCGGCCGCACCAACGCACCCGTGGCGGTCAGCCCGAAAACCGTGCCGCTCGGGTTGTTGAAGTTCGCCCGGTTAAACGCGTTGAACATCTCTGTGCGGAATTGCAAGCGCATCGACTCGCGAAGTGGCAGCGCGATGTTCTTCAAGATGGATAGGTCCCAATTGTGTAGTCCGGGCCCGAAATTGTCGGGCAGAAGCCGCCCCACATTTCCGAACGTGAAGCGAGGCGCATCGGCGAAAGCCGCTGGATTTAGCCAGCGGTAGATCCGGTCCTTCGTCGACCCCTCCGTGACGCTGGATACTCCCGTGTGGTTCGGCCGCGCGTCGCCGCCGTAGCTAAACGTTAGGTTCTGATTCGAACTCACCGACATCGGCAACCCCGTCTGCATCGTCGCCACGCCCGATAGGTTCCAACCTCCCAGAATGCCCTCCGCGATGGGGTTTAGGGAATTCCGGTAGCGCTTGCCTTTGCCGAATGGTAAGTCATATTGAAAGTTCGCGACCAGACGGTGCGCGATGTTCAAAGTGCTGATGGACTTGTCGAGATCCTTGCGGTTGTTATTGGTGTAGTCCGGGTTCTGTTGGCCGAGAAAACCCGCGACTGAACTAGTGTCATCAATGGTCTTCGACCAGGTATACGCCGCCAGGAATTGCAGCCCGCTTGAAAAACGTTTCCGCAGTTTCGTCTGCAAGCCGTGATAGCTCGAATGCGCTTGACTTCCCCAAACGTGCGTCACCCCCAGAAAGTGGGGATAGTTGCGAAGCAATTGTCCATACGTTGTGGTCGCGCCGCCCAGACCCGTCGTCGCTGGTGCGATGCCCCGGAACGGATTGGCGACCACCGCGTTCAGTTGGTCTCCGAGACTCAGATACTGATCCGGCAGTTGGTTGAAGTCCGACTGCGCCAGCAGCCTTACGCCCGCATTGCCTGCGTAAGCGATATCGAAGAGCAAATTGTCCTTCGCTTGAAATTGAATGTCGAAGTTCCATTGAACGCTGTAAGGCGTGCGATCCCCGCGCACGTTCGCGTTGATGCCTTGTCCCAGGAAAGTGCGCAAGCCAAGACTGCCGTTCTCGGCAACATTGAAACCTGCGGGGAATGGATTGGCGAGTGTTGCGAACGGAGTGCGGCCGCCGTCATTCGACGACACGACATTCGTGATCGCATTAAAGCTGAGCGCCCCGGTGTTATTGGCGTTGGGGCCGATGCCGGTCGTCGGATTGTAGAAAAAGCCGCCGCCCGTGCGGAGAACGATGCGTTTGGTGAGCTGATAGGCCAAGCCGGCACGCGGCGCGAAGTTGTTGTTGTCGGGGTTTCGAACTAAATTGCTCGCTCCGTTACGGCCGGTGAACACCAATCCGCCGAGCAGCGGGCCCAGCCCCGCCACGCTAAAGTCCTGCCGCGCGTCGAAGTCGAAATAAGAAGCCCGGTTATGGCGCTCTCGTAGGGGCCGGTCGGAATCCCAGCGCAAGCCCAGGTTGAGCGTCAGCCGATCGGTCACGCGCCAATCGTCCTGAAAGTAAAGCGCCCCGTACGGAACTGTAAGCGCGAGTGCGGGCTCCTGCCGGATCTGACCGCCTTGCACATACCCAAGCATCATCGTCGCGATCGCGTCGCCTCCCCCGGCTTGATTGAAGAATCGGCGCGTCCAGTTCTCATTGAAGCTATAGAGCCCCGCGGGCGAATTGGGGCGGAAGTTCGACGCCTTGTTCAGACGGTAGGTACCGCCCATCTTGATCGTGTGGCGGTTGACGAGCTTCGAGATATCGCCCGTCGCGGTGTAGGTCTCGAACTTATTGCCAATTACCCAGGACCCCTCGCCTCCGAGTGCCGCATACGATGCCGGTTCGATGCGGGGAAAGATTGCGAATTGGCTCGCGGCGTCAATGGCCGCCGGCATCCCCAACGAAGAGCCGGGATTGGAGAATTCCGGAGCCGAACGTGGATTGGCGGCGTAAGCGTAACCCAAATTGGCATGCAGCACCCAAGTCCCCAGTAGATAGGTGTCATCGATGGTCGCCGAATCGTTCACCGAGCCGTCTTGGCCGGTATTGGGCGAGGCCACACTGTTGAAGTGGTCAGCCAAGGTCACCTTCCGGTCGTTCCAGGAATAACGGCCAAAAATGTTGTGTCGATCCGTGAAACGATGATCCACGCGCACGGAGTATGCGTTGTCCGCTGGTCTACTGCCTCGCTGCGAGAAAAAGTTGTTCGCAATGCCTGGCAAGGTGGGAGTCGGATAGTAGCTCAGGATCTTCTGCGCGACCGGGCTGATCCGCGCCGCGGGGATCTGCCGGTTCGGAAATATCGTGCGCTCGCCCGCCGCGTTGATCGAGGCCGGATCATAGATCTGGTTGGGAACTTCAGAGAAGTCGCCGCTCCGCATTCGGGTCGTCGGCAAGCTGAAGAATGCGGAACCCGGATTCACCTGCCTCACTCCTTCGTAGCTGAAAAAGAAGAACGTGCGCTGCCGCGACTTCGTTAGCGGACCGCCTAGCGTTGCGCCAAACTGGTTGAAACGGAAAGCTCCCTTCGTAAGCCCATTTAGGTTATTGAAGAAGCCCGAAGCGTCGAGAACGTTATTACGCAAAAACTCAAACAGCACCCCATGGAACTCCTTCCCGCCTGGCCGAGTAACCAGATTCACCACCGCACCGCCCGTCCGGCCGTACTCCGCGGAGAGATTGTTCGTCTGCACCTTGAACTCCTGAACCGCGTCCGGATTCGGTACGTACGCGGGCTGGTTGTAGCCCATGACTTCCTGCGGAGACCCGTCCACCATGATCGAACTCGAAACGTCCCGGCCACCGTTCGCCGAGAACGCATTGCCCGCAATCGCACCATTGCCCACGGCGTTCGTGCGGTAGCTCGGAAGCGTATTGATTCCGGGTGTTAACGCGACAAGCTGCATGATGTTGCGGCCATTTAACGGCAGCGACTCCGCAGTCAAGCTATTCACTACCTCGCCTAAGGTCGACGATGACGTATCAAGCAACGGCGGATCGGTCTTCACCTCGATCACCTCGGCGACCGAACCAACCTCCAAAGTCACATCGAGCGCGGCTATCTGCGCCACTTCGAGCGCGAACGCTGCTTGCTTAAACTTCTTGAACCCGTTGGCGCTCACTTCAAGGGTGTAACGGCCCGGCAGGATCTGTACAAATACGTACTCCCCCGCTCCATTCGAGGTTGTCGTAAAGGGCCGGCCTTGGTCGACATTCTCCAAGACCAGCTTAGCGTCGGGTATGAGCGCTCCTGAGGAATCTTTAACGCTTCCTCGAAGCGTGGCGGTCTGGGTTTGTGCCCAGGTTGCGCTGACGCCCAAGATCACAAGTGAGAGGTGCCGTAGGTGCTGAAGCATGGTTGACCTTGGGTGAAATTGAATCGCAGTGTATGATCGGAAGCAAGTGTCTTCCGGTGATTTACAGGGGAATTTGGCGGGTAACATGCCCTCTTCGCTGGAATCCGACCCTCGCTGGCTGCTTGCCAAGAGGATCGCCGAGAGCCCGTCTTTCCACAAGTCGGCGAGATTGCGCGACTTCCTCCTCTACGTTGCTGAAAAGGGTTTGACTGGCAAGCCCGAAGAGATTACGGAACAGTTGATCGGCGTGCGGGTCTTTGGACGCGAGCCGGGCTACAGTCCCGCGGAGGACAATCTGGTCCGGGTCTCGGCGCGGTCACTCCGGACGAAGTTGAAAGAGTACTTCGATAGTGACGGCGCCCGCGAGACCTTCACTCTGGAGATTCCGAAAGGCAGTTATGTTCCGGAGTTTCGACCTCGCGACGGAGCAGCGGCGCCTGATGCCGGAGTGGGGCGAAGTGATCGGGAAACACTTTGGAAGTGGGCAGCCGCGATCTCGACCCTGATGGCCCTTGCCTTTGGCGGACTCTGGTTGGACGAGCGCTTCGGCGCCGTCGCCCAAACGCGCACCCCCATCGGTGAAGTCTTCTCCGCCAGCGAGTTGAGCGTTCAACTGGTGATGACTGACTCCGCGCAGGTACAGATCAACAATCTGCTCGGCCGGCCAATGACGCTTGACGAGTACTTAGACCGCAAGTCGATCGATCGTATCGAAGCCACTTTACAAACCCCGGCCGAACGCCGCCTCCTGCGCGCGCTAGCCAGTCGTCAGATTACAAGCTGGGCCGACGTTCGCTTGTTGGACAGGCTCAAGACCTTCGACCGCGAACTCTTCGGTCGCTGGCGAGTTCGACACGCGCGGCACATGCAGGTGCGGGACTTCAAGAGCGATAACTTCGTAATCCTCGCCACGCCGAGTTCGAACCCGTGGGCGAGTCTCTTTGAAGGGCAGCTGAACTTCCAGTCTTCCAACGGATGGGACTCGCAGGGCCAAGCCGTACCCCGCATCGTCAATCGCGAACCAAGGAGCGGCGAGCAAGCCGAATACCTCCAAGAGGGCGATAACAATGGAACGCATTCGACGCCGGTGCGCGTCGCCGTGCTCCCGAACTTAAGCGGCAATGGAAAAGTCATGCTGATCGCGGGCTTATCGATGGAAGGTACCGAGGCCGGCGTCGAATATCTGAGCGACCCCAAGAACCTCCAAGAGATCCGCCAGACCTTAGGACTGGAATATCTCGGGAAAGCTAAGGGTTGGGAGTTGCTTTTGGAAGCCAGTTCCCTTCAAGGTTCTTCGAAAGGCCTCCGGGTAGTGTCATCCCGCGTGCGGCGCTAAGGCGTTCTCCTGGAAACAGGTGGCCAGCGGCGTGCATCGACAATAGTGAATAGGACTATGCGTTGCCTCATTGCATCCCCGTTGTTGTCAATAGTCGCCCTGGCGCAAACGCCATATTGCCCCGATAAGTCGGCGGTTGGATCTCTGCTGGTCGATGCGCGTTTGGCCGGCGGCGGTTCAGGCGTAAGCGGACTCCAGGCCAAAGACTTCTCCTTGTCGGGCAAAGGTTTGCTTTCCCCCGTGCAATGGGCAACCACCGACGCGCCTCTCGACCTGGTGATCCTCATCGAGGCTCACGAACGCGGGACAGCCCTGAGCGGTGCGGCGCCCCTCTTGCTTACGGAACTCGGACCCGAGGATCGCGTCGCGGTGTTCACCTACGGCACGGGTGTGGATCAGAAGACCGGCTGGGAGCAGGATCACGGGGCGATCGGCAAAGCCATCGAAGAAGGCGGCAAGGGCGTTCAGCTCCAGACGGTGCGTCCGCTTAATGCGGTGGTTGAAGGATTGAAGATGTTCCCCGACAAAGTGGAGCCGGGCCGCAAGCGGGTGATGTTGCTAATTGGCGACGAACAGGATTGGAGCACGCCGGTGCGGCTCGAATCTGTGCTCGCCAACTTGCTCGAGAAACGAGTCACCCTGAGCGTCGTCATCGATCCGCCGCGCGGCAAGATCATGGGCAAGATTCTGCCTAAAGTAAACGTTACGCCCGGCAACGTCGGCGAGCCTCGAGTAGGCGAAACCCAAGGCCGCTACGGCTCACAGAGTGTCGCGAGACTCGCCGAAGCGAGCGGGGGCGACGCCATGGCGCCAAACGGAGTGTGGGTACTCGAGGAGATGGTAAAGCGCATGAAAGAACGCTACCTGCTCACATACTGCGCGGAGAAAAAGCACGTTGGCAAAGTGCCACAGGTGAGCATCTCAGAAGAGGCTAAACGAAAGAGCCCGCCGATGGCGCTCAATGTGCCCGGCAGCTTGCGCTAGCTACGGGATCAGTTCCGATTCCGTCGTGTAGCGCCGGTAGTTGAAGTAACACAGCTCATTGCGATAGCTGCCGGCGTCCGTCTCGTAGCGGTCCAGCGCCCAAGGCCCATCCTTCAGCCTTTGCAAGGTCCAGCGAAAGGTGTCGTTTTTGTTGAGCGTCCCTTGATAGACGATGTTGTTGGAGTAGACCATCGTCAAGCGCCCAAGCGGCAATTGGCGCAGCCGCCAGGAGACTTTGCGCGTAGCCTTCCATGCGGCTCTCGTCCAATGGAGCGAGTCCTCATCAAGCCACACGTCGATCTCGAAGGAGTGTACGAAGTCACTCAGCGGATGTTGGGTTCGGGCATCTCTGCGGGGCTTCAAGCGCAGGTGAAATGTCCCGCTTTCCAAACGGAACTTATCGATGCGATGCAGCTTCGGAATTTCTTCCGCAAAGGCTCGCTCAAAGCGCCAGCCGTTGTCGGGCGGCAAACCATCGGGGGAGCGCGGCGCGGCGAGATGTTGCTTCAAGCGGCTCGCTTCGAGCTCGGCTTGCGCTCCAGCGAGCGGCCGTCGCATGTGCTCGAGCTTGCGCCAGTACATCGTCCCCGACACCATGTTGATCTCGTACTTCTGCTGGCGCTCTTCCTGACCGCGGCGCCAGCCGATCTCCTCTGAGTTCCACACGTAGGCTTTGAGCGCCAGGTAGTTGGCCTCGTCAAACTTGGTCGCGCGGACCAGGATCGACTCGGGTTCCTCGGCGGCCAGCGCCGGGAATACCAGAAGACTGCGTCGGGAGGGAAACATCTATCCTGAAATTTGAGCTTCTCACGCCGTAGGCCTTGTGGCTCGAACCACGGAGGGCAAACGCTGGGATCCACAGGAATGTGGGCGTGGGCTAGCGCTTAACGCGCGACGAAGTGATGCGGTCTACCAGGATGCGGAACTTGTCGTTGTCCATCGGGGTGCCCAGCAGATCGAGGGTCGTCTTCTTGTCGTCGAAGGTCTCGATTTCGACCTTGTAAGGATTGGGACGCTTAAACGACTTGATCTCCTTGTACTCCCAGCGACGCGAGGCGGCAGCCTTATTCACGGCCTCATAGGCGAGCTGCGTGGGCGTGGCAATCAAGCGGCCTTTGCTGTCGCCGCCGATAAGCTTCTTCTCCGCGGCGTCGAAGGCGAACTCGGCAGCGCTCTCCACCGCGCTCGCGGCGGGCGTCGAGCCGGCGCCAGTCTTCAGGAACTCTTGGACCTTCTGTAGATGCGCGGGAGTGGTAAAGCGGAAGCTGACGCGATTCCGTTCGCCCGAGCGATCCTTCACCGGATTGGTCAGCACGACGGTAAGCTCCTCGTTCGTGACCGACATCTCCTTAACTTGAGCGGCGGATACGGCGAAAGAACCGGCCGGTTGCGCTTCGTCGATGAAGAGCACCGCGCCTGCGTAGAGCACAGCGTTGCCGGACGCGGTACCGAAGGAAATCGCCAGTTCAGCCGGAAACACCTCGACGCTGGGCGCGGGAGCCTGCGCGGCGAGGGCGAAACCCGCAAGAGTAAGTACAGCGACAGCACGCATAGCTACAAGGTAACCCGAGGCGCTCGCAACCGCGCGCCGCTCCACTGGGATATCGACCACGATCGGATGATGATCGGAAATCTGCCCCTCTACGGACCTGTTGAGCTCGGCGAGAGTCCGGCCAAAGTGGGGCCGGAAGGCATGAGGCGCTTCTTCGGCTTGACTGCTTTCCGAGTAAGGTGGCTTCACGAAGAACCAATCCAGGCGCATGCGGCCGATCGCGCCTTTGAAGTCGCGCTGAAAGTGGAAGGTCGTGGTGAAGCCTTTGCGGGCGCGCTCGTTGGAGTTCGAGAGGTTCCCCCCGCGGCCCTCGATCGAACGGTCCTTGTCGCCGCCGAAGTCGAAGGTCGCGCCGTCGGCAAACTTGAAGTCCCGGGCGAGACTGAAGAGCGGCGCCTCGGGGTTAGCGGCGACCAGTGGGATGTTCTTGGCGGTGGGGTCGTTGTAGTTCTTGAAGTAGTTGGTTGGCAAGAGGAACGAACGCGGGAGGCTAATCGGGGTAAACCAAGCTAGGCCTTGTTTGGCCCAGAAGTGCGGGTTGCGGACTCGCTTCATGAGCTCGCGGCGGATCGACATGGGCGCGCCGTCGGAGTTGGTGGTGTTCAAGTCGCCGGACAAGATGAGCGGGTGCGTGACGGTGGAGATGTTCTCCAGGAGCTCCTTCATCTGCTTCTGGCGGCACGCGGGCAGGCACTTGTTCTCGAGGTGAGCGTTCACAAGGGTGATGAAGCCGGTAGGGGATTGCGAGAAGGGCACGTCGGCGATGAGGGCGATGCGGCCGCCCTGCCGCACTTCTCGATGGAGGCGCTCGAGGAAGAGATGCTCGGCGGAGAGGCGCTTGCCCTTCTCAAGCTGAGAGATTTCATCTTTCTCCTTGGCGAACCAGTCGTAGCAGGGCGTGAAGCGGAAGATGCGGACGTTCTGGAGTGGGAATCGGCTGAGGATGGCGCTGCCGTGGAGGCCCTTGTACTTCTCGCGGTCGACTTTCTGCTCGGCGAGGAATCGCTCGTCATCGGCGATCACGGGCGCGTGGAGCTGTTCGAGGCCTAGGTAAAGCGGGTCCACTTCGACGAACTCGACGCCGTAGGCGGCATACATCCCGAGATCCCGCGAGAGGTCGGCGGTGACGTCACGATAGTCGGTGCGAGTCATGCCGAGGTCGAGTTCGTTGAGGATCAAGATGTCGCTTTGGCTCAGTATGTTCGCGTCGGCGCGAATAGCGTCGAGAGTCTCCGGCGGCAGCACCCAGAGCTTATTGACTTCAGCGAGAAGCTCGTCGGGAGAGGAGAGGGAGCGGCGTACCAGGTCGTAATTCATGCCTCGCTCGACGTTCCACTCGGCGACGCGAAGGGTTTCGCCGAGGGTCTGATGCTGCGGCAGGCGGGGCTTCGAGGGCGCCGCCGGTGTATAGAGAATCGGCGTGTTCAGCAGCTTGTCGAACTTGGCGCGAAGGGGCCCTTCGGCGGGGAGTTCCTTCGAGAGTTGCTCGAGTTCAGCGAAGTCGAAGAGCGCCGGTTCCTGAGCGAGCACAGACGCTGCGAGAAGCAGGGATGAAAGCAGCATTACTCGGGCAGCTTAGCATTGAGTCACTTTGCGGGCCCGTTCCGCTCCTATGATTGAGAGGAAAGCGAATGAGCTACACGGATTGGTATGAAGGCCGGGAGCGCTGCACGATCCGGCCGGACAACATCAAGGCGCCCAGCATGCAGCGGAACCGCGAGATGACGGCGCAGGTGATGCAGGGAGCCTTCAATGTCTACTACGAAGGCTGGAACGCGGCAAGGCGGATTACGGACGTCATGTATAAGCGCCGCTACTCGAAGGCCGCGCAGGACAAGATCTGGGCGCTGCGACTTGCGATGGAGAAAGCGCTCAAAAGCGCGGCGTGCACCGGGTGGTATGACCTCCACTTCACTTTCAAGCACCTCTATCAGAACAACGGGTCGTTCCGGGACGACACATGGAACGGGTGGAAGGGATATTGCAACATCCCGATGGGTGTGTCGAACTTCATTGACACCGTTGAAGCCAAAGGCGGGGGCTTTGCGCCATCGGCGTCCGCGTTCCTGCGGGCGCAGCAGGACGCCACGCGGCAGGCGGAGGCAGGGCGCTGGGATAAGGTGGGCGAGCAGTTGGGCACGATCAAAGACACGCTGGAGACTTACGGGCCCTATCTTTGGGTCTGCATCCCCGGCAACACGGGTAAGGCTCCGCACTATGTCGGGTTGGTGGCGCAGTGCATCGACTACGCGGGGCAGATTCACGGGGCGCTCGACAAGGGCATGAAAGCCGAGCAAAAGGTCCATGCGTCAAAGAACGATCCGAATTTCAAGCGGGACCTCTTCGTTGACACCATGGCCGCGGTCGTTGGGCGTTTGCCCGTGATGGGTCCGCTCTACGCGGAGGCGATCAAGGGCATTCCCGGCGTGATCGACTACTTCAAGAAGATCGCCCGCGAGCGGGATGCGACGTTGAACGAACTGATGCGCTAGTCGAGAGGCTGCGCGACGTAGCGGTCACGCTGTTTCAGGAACTCGAAGACTTGTTTGTGGAAGGGCGAGAACTCGGGGTCGGGGATGCCGGTCGGAGGCACGGTGGGGTCGCCTTGGCCCATCTGGAACATGTCGTGGTGGTAGACCACGTAGCCGCCGAGTTCCCAGACTTTCGCGATCTGGATGATGTGATCGAAAGGCGAGACGGGCTCCGGCGGGCCACCGAAGCGGCCGGTGCCGGTGCGGGCGGGTTCGTCGTCAACGACAGGTTTCTTGTAACGGCTTAAGAGCATCCGGATTTCGTCAGGGGCGATGATCCACGGCTTACCGGCGGCTTGGCGCGTGGTGTGGGGCGAGAGGAAGTCGAGGACTGCGTTCTGTGGCGGGTCGCCGAGGAACGAAGACACGCCGGGCGAGTTGGTGACGATGCGCGTGGGGTCGATGGCGCGGATCGTCTTGACGTGATCAAGGATGCGCTCGGAGAACTCATTCCAGACTTGGAAGATGACGTTGCGGTAGGGCAGGAGCTCGCGGGCGAGAGCGGCGACGGCCGAGTCCGCCGCGGGGCCGAGCTTAATGCCATCGTGCCAGCTTTCCTGGGAGAAGAAGACGAGCTCGACAGCCATGCCTTCGCGGTCACAGTCGGCGAGGATCTCTTTCAAGGTAGCGAGGCGATCGGCGCGAAGCGAGCCGTCAGGGCGGTAGAGGCTGCACTCGGGACAGGTGTTGACGAAGCCGCGCTTGTTGTCCCACTGCGACCAGATGCGCAGGGTGTTGATGCCGTAGCTCTGGAACTTGCGCAGCCACTGGCGGCGGTGGTCGCTCGATTGGTTGAAGGCGGGATTGTAGATGGCGTTGAAGAAGCTGACGCCGGTGAGCGGAAAGTGCTTCTCGTTGCGATAGAAGTGGGTGCCGCGAATGCTGAGCGTCGAGGTGGCGGGGCGCTTGGTGCGCAGCATCAAAGTGCCGAAGTCCTTGAGTTGGGTGCGGGTCTTGGCGCCGCCGGCGAACCAATCCTCATGGTGGAAGTTGCCGAAGTTGCCTTCTCCATCCTCGGGACGGTCGAGGTCACCGAGGGCGATGTTGATGCCTACGGGGCGATCGCCGAGGGCGGGGGACCAGAACTTAGCGGGCTCGACTTCGACGCAGGGGTCGAAGGCAATGGACCATTCGATCACGTAGCCGCGGCCGTTGGGCTTGACGGCGGTGGCGGCGGTCATAGCGCCGCTATCGATCCACTGCGAGTAAGTCGCGAAGGCCTTGGGGTCGCGGCGGGGTTCGCCTTCGAGAAGGCCGCCGACATTCAAACCGCCGAGGCGGCTCTTGGTGAGATTGACGACCATTTGCCAGGAGCGGCCGTTGGCCTGGACGGACTCGGTGCCCTTCCATTGGTAGGCCGCATTGAGAAGGATCTCCATTTCGTCGCCGAACCAAGGGAACGCCTCGCGCGAGGGTTTGCCGTCGAGGAACTCGTGGGCTTTGGGGTTCTCCTTGGGGAGCCACCGGGGGGTATCGATGCCGTAGAGAATGTCGTCATCGATATCGAAAGCGAAGTAGAGGCGCTTGCCATCGTGCTTGACGTAGCCGCGGAGGTTCAGGTCCTCGCGGCTGAGGGTGGGGGAGAAGGTTTGGGTCCAGCCGATGACGCCGCGAATGGGAGAGGCATCGCTCCACTCGCCGGGGGAGAACTTGCCGTCGATGACCGGAGTCGTGCCGGGGAAGGCGTCGAGGTAGCGGCGGGACTCACCTGCATAGAGCAGAGAGGCGAGGAGAATTAGCGCGGAGCGGCCCATGGGGAGAGTATATGCCCCGTTGATCGGTTAAGTGCGATGTCTTCGGTTTCGCTGAGCGCAGCCTGCCCAGAACTCATCTGGGCAGGCAGGAGCCTCCACAAGATTGCGAATATTCAATTGTCAAACATCCTGTTTGGCGGACAAACTCGGAAACCGAATTTGACACGGACCCAAACCAGCTCCAGCTTAAGCCTGGACTGCAACGAAGCGGAGTAGCGTATCGAGCGGTGAGCCTAGATTTCGTTCCTTCTCTTTTTGCCGTAGCTTCGCCTGTGCGCCTGAATATAGCTTAGGTTGGGACAGCGCGAAACTTTTCGTTTCTTTTGTTTGTGCTGTTTGTTCGCTTTGGCCCAGCATCAGACAGAACATAAGATCTACTCCATAGGTAAATATGCCATACAATGGCCGTCTATATCAAGAGAATTAATACGTGCGTGGCGCGGCTTGATGCGATATCGTGGCGGTCCCTGGACACGCTTGCAAGGTTAACCGAATCAGAGACTTATAGGCAGATCAGCGTTTTTCGAATAGAATTCGGAAATCAAACTCCGGCCCGACGCCCTGAAGTTCGCTCTTTGTTTGGCGTCGCCGAGTAGCCGGAGACTTTACCGCGGCAATCCCAGGCTGATCGTAAGTGATTGAAAAATTGCATCTGCACGGAGGGCATCGCGAGTGCGGTCTTAAAAGACTATGCTTCCTAGAATTGTGTTTCGCGATCTAAATTAAATATTATTATCATCAATTGTCTTGCTGTTCCGCTCGATTGGCCCTAGGCTCTAACCATGATGTCCATAACGCACAGCCCCGTGAGAATGCCTAGGCATTACTATTTTTTCGTAGTACTAGTTTTAATTTTTACAGTTTCGCTACAAGCCCAGTTCTATCGGGTTTCGCCCGAACAGTGGGGGGAGCGGTTGGTGGCTGTAGTTCCGTTGGTTGGAAATGGACGACCCGATAACCCGATCCGTCCGAAGTTCGTGCCCGCTCCGTTGACGGCAGCTGAGCGGCAGGCGTCCCGGCTTGAGGGGGCAAGGTTGGCAAATGAGGCGAGGGAAGGAAAGATCGACCGCGCCGCCGAAATCGTGATGAAGCGACAATTGCATTCGTTCTCCTGGGTCCTGTCAGACGACGGAAAGTCAGCGATTGTTGAGTTCGTAGCCGCGCACCGGGACGCTTTCGCCGAGATCTTGCAGGATAAGGCGGTAAAGGTTTTCGACAAGAAGGCAACGCTGAGCTCGGAGGGCGGGAAGCAGGCGGCGAAAGACGAGTTGCGTCGCGTGAAGAAGGACTTCGAGTGGGAAGATTTGCGGACGGCGGTTCTGAACTAAAGGTCCGGGAGGGAAAGACCATGCGAAGACTGAGCGCGATGATTCTAGCCGCCATGATCATGGCGCCGATGGCGGCGGCCCAATACAGCTACTGCACGACGAATAGCGATCCCGCGGGCGGAGACTGGACGACGAGTTCTTACTTGTACCGGCGGCACAATAGCTGCTATTCCTTTGGCAGCAGTGAGGTAAAGGGCAAAGTAATCGCTGGGATGAATGAGTTTCCGGCGATTGTCTTCAACGGGAGGACGGATTGGGAGGGATACAGATCCTATTTGAGGGTGTGGTGGACGACTTGGCTCTACGGGCAGGGAATTATCAGCATCGTTTCTTACAAGGAGACAGCTTCTGGCATCACTGAGACGAACGTGGCCAGTTGGACAACGGCGGCGCCGCCGCAGACGGGCAACGAGATGATCGCCGTTTACCGGAACAACAATAATCAGGGAAACGTGGGGCGCGGGATCATGATCACGGCAGGCGGCACCACGGGCTTCTACGCGTTGCCAGCGAGTTTTGACGGGCAGGTTGGCGAGGTGAGTCTAAAGGACTTTTCGGAGGTTTCTGTTGGGGCGATCGAGACAGGGGTGCCGTCGGCGGTTTCCGCGGGGAGTATAGTGACGGGATACTCGGGAGGGCAATTTACGGCGACCTGGACGGCCGCGACGGACAGCGGCATCGGGCGGGTGCGCTATGAGATTTACAAGAACCTGACGAAACTGCAAGATGTGGGAACGGCAAGCGTGAGTTTTGCGGCCGGCCCGGGGGAGGTGTTCGATCTGAAGGTGCGGGCGTACGACGGCCATCGGAACTTCTCGGCTGAAGCGGTGAAGAGCGTTTCGACGCCGCCTGCGACAAGCGGGGTGTGGGACGATAGCCGCCGGATTGGCGTCCACGCGCTGGGAAGCTACTGGGGCGATGCGGGAGAGAAGATCGACGTCCGCTCGATGAATCTGAATTT
>Ga0224723_1001436_pt1 | contig 14370 bp, 13 predicted proteins | sample Balambano_FR2_Me_FD_161647 | JGI IMG/M metagenome (GOLD analysis project Ga0224723, IMG submission 161647) | Freshwater sediment microbial communities from Lake Towuti, South Sulawesi, Indonesia - Balambano_FR2_MetaG | ecosystem: Environmental > Aquatic > Freshwater > Lake > Sediment | place...
AAATCTAAAGCAATTCCAAAATCTGAAGGAACTCTGGCATAAGTCAGGAAGAGATGAACGCCAAAGTTACTATAGGAGATAATCATTCGGTTGAATCTAAAGCGGCATTGGCGATTAACGGCAAGTTTCTGTCGTGTAGTCAATGGGTGAAAGATTAACCTGTGGGATGTGGAGCCGCAGAGTTCGTGCTGGGGTCAGTAGTCTAATAAGATGGTTGTTTAATTGGTTTTTGCTTTAAAGATGACGGTTTTAACTAAGTTCCTTCCCTGGCCAAATATGGCGTTTTACCTGGGAGAAAAACGTAGCGTCCTGGGCTTGGGGGAGGACAGAACCAATCTGAAATGGGCAGATTCAGCCCAAGAATGCAAGCATGCCTAGATTGTTACCAGGCGGTGCCGAGCAGAGTATTCATAAAGTGGTTCTAGAGCAGCTAGACCCATTTTTAGAGGCTTATGCCCAGCACGCTGGGCTGACGCTCTTAACCGAAGCCGAGTATCCTCTTTCTAACTCTGACTACAGCCGCTTCTGGTGTCTGGTAGGGCCAGTGCTGTCGATTTTGATGACTGGACGGCCAGCCAACAGTGCCTCGTTTAGTGCTGCACCGATGGTTACACTCCAGTTGTTTATGAGCCAGGACTCTATCAGTAGCTTTTTGAACCAGCTTGGTGCTCAATGGCCTGACCAGGATCCTCGCTATCGTCATCTGCTTGCCCTGCACCAAACCCTGAGAGATAGCACACCAGAGGCTCAGGCTGAGTTTATGTTGGCCTGGCTTAAGGCATTAGCCGAGGCCAAACCAACTATTAACTTCAAGACCGTGCAAGACCGCCTAGACCGACAGCTTGAGCGCAGCCTGTTACTGAATCAGGTGGCCACAAAAATTCAGGAAAGTCTTGATTTGTCAGTAATTTTAGAAACAACAGTGGCAGAGGTGCGTGAATTCCTCCAGGCCGATCGCCTGTTGATTTACCAGTTTGACCTGGTTAAAACTGAGCGCTTGCAGTTACAGGAGTCTGCTGCATTGGTTGGTGTTGGGGTAGGCTCTGCGATTGAGCAAATTGGCTACATTACCTATGAATCTCGCGCTAATGAAGCGCTGTCCTCGGTGCTGCACTACACCGAAAACTTTTGCTTTAATCAGTCTCCTCACTGCCACGCCCGTTACTTGGCTGGCGAGACCCTCATTATTGATGATGTCGATGCTACCTACTCCCAAATCCCCTGTCTGCGGGCGTTTTTAGAACAAGCTCAGGTGAAATCTAAGGTGGTTTCGCCAATTTTAGTAGGACAAAAGCTCTGGGGGCTTTTGATTGTGCATCAGTGCGATCGCCAGCGCCACTGGGAGGATTGGGAAATTGAGTTTTTGGGGCATATTGCTGAGCATCTGGCGATCGCTATCAACCAGGCCCAGCTTTATTACCAACTTCAACAGCAGACTCAAAACCTGGAAGTTTGCGTAATTGAGCGCACCCAAGACCTGCACGATGCCCTGGCTGCCGCTCAGTCGGCTAACCGAGCTAAGAGCGAGTTTTTGGCCACCATGAGCCATGAATTGCGAACGCCCTTGACTTATATCATCGGTATGTCAGCTACGCTGTTGCGGTGGTCTTTAGGAGATTTAAGCGATCGCCAGCGCGACTACCTCAACACCATCCATACCAGTGGTGAGCATCTGCTCGGCGTTATTAATGACATTTTAGAAGTCTCTAAAATCGAATCGGGGCGTACGGTGCTTGAGGTACGCGAGTTTTCCCTCACGTCGCTCAGTCGGCAAAGCGTAGATGCTTTTCGGGCTGAGGCCTCCAAAAATGGTTTAGATGTGGTGCTAGACCTGAAACTGTCGCCCGACCAAGACAAATTTTGGGCTGATCCCCGGCGGGTGCGACAAATTCTCAACAATTTACTCAGCAATGCCATTAAGTTCACGCCACCAGAGGGCAATGTTACTCTGCGAGTGCGCCGAGAACAGAATGTAGTTGTTTTTGAGGTTAAAGATACGGGCATTGGCATTCCAGAGGCGGCCCAAGCCTTGTTGTTTGAGAAGTTTCAGCAGCTTGAAAATGTGCGTCAGCGAGAACACCAGGGTAGCGGGCTAGGACTGGCGTTGACGAAGCAACTGGTAGAACTGCATGGCGGGTCGATTAAAGTCAACTCTGAGGTCGGCGTTGGTTCAGTCTTTACGGTCAGAATTCCACTGCAACGCCTGAACGAGCACACGCCACTGATGCATAGGGCTCCAGCAGATGAGCCTGTAGTAGGCCGCATTGTCCTGGCGGAAGACAACGAAGAAAGCGCCAGCCTGATCTGCGATATGTTGACTGCTGCCGATTATCAGGTCATTTGGATTGTGGATGGTTCCCGGGTGCTGGATCAAGTGGAACTGCTCCAGCCAGCCGCCGTGATTGCCAACGTGAACCTGGCCAATGCCAACGGCTACGACTTAGTAGAATCTCTACGCCGCTTTGCTAACAACCAGGGCATTAAGATTTTGGCGATTGTTGATGCCAATGCTCCCGATCAAAACGAACGCGCCAGGCAAGCTGGGGCTGACGACACCATCACTCAACCCATTAATCCAAAACAGCTTTTGTTTACTATTAATCGATTGATGACCGCCCAAGTTATCTCGGATTCTTCCTGGCGATAGGGCTAAATCCCTTGCATCCCTGTCTGCCCGAATCGACGAATTTAGGGAGAGGTCAGGGAACTTTTGGCCGTCAGATTGGCAGTAATGACTTCCTCAGCCAGGCCAAAGGAGAGGGTCATCCCGGCACCACCCAGGGCATTCACCAGGGTAACGCCAGGTTCGGGATGGGCAATAAATTCAGTATGGCCCGGTAGTTTGGCGTAGATGCCGTGCCAGGTGGCTGCAATGTGAAAATCAGGCACGTGGGCAAAGCCCTTGAGATAATTGAGAACAAAGTCATTGATGTCGGCCCGATCAAAGGGGTCAAAACTAAGGCCATATTCGTGGGAATCGCCTAAAATCAGCTCTCCCAGTCCGTTTTGAGACATCATCACATGGATGTGCCAATCCACCGCAAAAGGCAAGTCATCTCGAAAACGCCGCTTGAGGATGGGCAGAGACGGGCAATCAGCGAAGGCCGCGTAGTGGGTAAGGGTGAGGCCGCCGCAGAGGGCGGGGCCAAGACGCCAACTGTCCGGCTGTGGGCTAGTACGCATCATTTGTAGCTTGGCTTTGGTAATGCCGCTGGTGCGGTAGAGGTCAGGATACAGTGTCTCAAAGTCGGCCCCAGAGCAGACAAAGATTTGCTCTGCCGTCCAGCGAGTGCCATTGACCGTCAGGTGAGGGTGGGCGATGGCTGTTACCGTTGACCCAAAGTGAAACTCCACGTCGAAAATAGACTTCAGCACGTTGGGGATGACCTGAATCGTTTCCCGCGGATCAACAATGACCTCGGTTTCGCTCCAGAGGGCACCCAACAGGCCATCGGTGACAGCGGCGGGGCTTTTAAGGGCAACTTCTTCAGCCGTGAGCAACTGGGGGGGATAGGGAGTCGTTTTGGCCATGTCTAGAAACTCTTCTATGACCTGGAGCTCGTCGCTATGGTAGAGCAGGTGAAGAGAACCGACCGGATCAGCAAAGAAATTTCCTTTATCGGCCATTTCAAGCCAAATTTGGCGCGATCGCAAAGCCCGCTCCCTCAGCTTTCCTGGTGGTTGACCAATTGGCCAAACCATACCAAAGTTGCGAATCGAAGCTCCCACGGCTTGCTCACTGCGCTCAAAAACTGTCACCTTGTGGCCCTGGCGGGCGGCGGCCAGAGCGTGGGCCAAGCCAACAATACCGGCCCCAACAATAGCAATTTCGGTGGAATGAGAAGAAGTCATGGCACTGATCAGAATAGCTGGCTAGAACGTCGATTCCTGTAGAAACAAAAGGCTGGCCAACCTAGAGGCTCAACCAATAGTTCAGCTTTTCTTGAAAGGCCACCAGGGAGTTAAACAAGCCGTCGTTAGGATACTGAGCCAGTTGCGCTTCGGTGTGGGTACCGTTGGTGACGCCGCAGGTATAACAACAGGCTGCATGGCGACCGGCGGCCAAGTCAGAGGGAGTATCCCCAATGGCAACTACGGTTTTAGGATCGTTAATACCCAGGCGATACATAGCTTTTTGAATCATAAAAGGAGCCGGACGGCCCTCATTGGCGTAAATTTCTGACGGGGTAACGGAGCATTGAATCAGGCTGTCGGCTCCGCCAACGTACTGGCTGTCTAATCCTTGATCCCACCCGAGGCGGTGGAGGATGATGTCGGTCACTTCTCGATAAAAGCCTGTTGTCAACGCAATGGCAATACCCTGAGATTTGAGCCAATCAAACAACCTCAGGCAGCCCTCGGTCGGCTCCACAGGCTGGGTGCGATAGTGGTCTTCGAGGATGTGGCGGAAGCGATCGTAGGAAAACTCGACCTTGGTGTTGTAGTCTGGATGCTCAGCCCCTAGCTGCTCAGCCCACAGAGTTTGAAAGACCACTTTTTTGGGCAAGCCCATCATCGCGTTAACACGGTCGGCGGTGGCGGTTAGCCCGGTTTGCTGAGCCGCTTCAAAAAAGCAGCGCAGCACTTCATTCTCGTCTCGAACGGTAGTGCCAGCCATATCAAAGGCAATGAGTTGAATGTTGGGCATGGGAAAAAACCGTTGAAAAGGATGCCGTTTGAGTGATGCGCTCAAGACGAGCTTGACTTAACCCGTCCCCCCATCACTAACTCTTTAACCCTAACCCCCTAACCTTAAGCCCCAATAAAGTCGCGCCACATTCATCCATCCGGCATAATGAACAAAAGCAGGCCCAGGCATCACTGCAGGAAGGATAAACGGTCATGACATGCTGGCATTGGACGACCTGGCAAGGGCAGCCGTTTCTGACCTGTGATCTGTTACAGCCCTGGCCCCACGGCTTTTTTACCCGACAGTTTTGGCCCCAAACGCCGGAATCGCTGACTCAGGTTCTTGACCCTGGTGCGACTGTGCAGCGAGTTAAGCAGGTACACGGCAACCGCGTGCTAATGCCTATGGACTTAGCACGCAACTTCCCGCCTCAGTCTGAGGATGCCGCTTACCCCGAGGCTGATGGACTGCTTAGTGATGGCTCAGGCCAGGCCCTTTGGGTATGCTCTGCCGACTGCAACCCGGTGTTGATTGGCGACCTTGCCACCGGTCACACGGCGGCCATTCATGCGGGCTGGCGGGGCACAGCACTTCAGATTGTGCCGCTGACGGTAGCTAAAATGCAGGCCCAGGGCAGCCGTCTTGAGGATCTTGTGGTGGCTATTGGCCCAGCGATTGCGGGAGAAGTGTATCAGGTTTCAACAGCGGTGGCTGCTGAAGTGGGCCGTACCATTGCCGATCGCCCAGAACTAACCGATGACAAACTAGTTGCAACCCTACAAGCTATTGAAAACTCGCCGGTTTTACCCGACGCGGTATTGGGTAAGGCTCGGCTCGATGTTAGGCAGGTCAATGTCAGGCAGCTAGAGCGTTTGGGCCTTCAGCGGCAGCAGATGGCTGTTGCCCCTTACTGCACATTGCAGGAGCCTGAGTGGTTTTTCTCATACCGACGCACTGGCGAAAAGCACGTTCAGTGGTCAGGGATTGTCAGCCGATGTTTCCCGTAATTCTACTGAGAGAGGGAAACAAATTTGTTAATTTCTGAGTCAAAATGGTGGCGGTATATAGGTGAAATTAGTTAGAACAAAGCTAATTATTGCTTTAAGTTGCCCGATTTTATATAAGGATTCCGTAAATACTCGGAAGCTACGGATCTCAATTCTCCTATCTAACAACTAGGCTCTGGGAGATTGCTGATAACGCCTTTCAATGGGTAGTTCTTTGAGATTTGCGGCGGAAGATGTGGTTTGAGCTTAGCAAGCCGGTTTAAGACCCCAGTTGCTAGCCATGTAGTTAATGCCGTAGGGAAATGGCCATTAGGAGTGCTTAAACAATGCAGAATTGGCTACGGTCAGGCGCTATGGCTTTGGGGCTGGCGGTGGCGACGGGTTCAATCCTGGCGCCAGACAGGGCTATGGCCAACGACTTTATTGAATTGCGTAATGGAAATTCCATTTATCGCACCAATATCTTTATCTTCAGTGCTGATCAGGCCTCCTGGTCGGTGGATGGGTTAGATCAGCAGTTTACCGATCAATATTTTTTCAACTTTGGCACCAGCCCCACCCAGCGCGCTCTGGAACTGCAGGATTTAAGCCTGATTTCGCTGCTACAACCGACTGAAAATCGCTTTCTGGCTGAGTTTTCTACCATTGGCAGCAGTCTTAACTTTTCCCTTGACTCCTCTTTGTCAGGGTTTGCTATGGGCAGTCGGCGCTCTTACCGCGAAGACATTGTCACCATTGCCAACACGGGCACGGCTGCTGTTGACTTTACCTTATTCAGCTACATCGATTTTGACTTACTGAGTTTCGACAATCCCCTGCCGCTGCGTCTGGATGCCCAAAACGACACCACGTTCTTTGCTAACAACATCCTCACCCAGACTGATCCGACGGGAACCAAAGCCACAGTAGCGGTTGACCAACCGCCCACGGTGGTGCAGGTGGCCGAATATCCCTTTTTGATTTCGCAACTTAAGAATGAACTGCGCCCACAGCTAACCAATGTGCCCGGGCCATTGACTAATCGCGATGGCGCTGCGGCCTTTCAGTTCAACCGCAGCGTGCAACCCGGAAGCTCTATCTCTTTTCGGTTTGTTAAGCAAATTGAGCAAACGCCAGTATCTGAGCCTGTGCCTGAACCGGCTACCCTGCTTGCTCTAGGGATTGCTGGCGGGGGATTGCTGCTGCTACGTCGGCGCTAGCTTACCTCCGGTTGGCAGGGTTAAGCAGAACTGCACCTCCGAGGGCAACGAGGTCACCAGAATTACATCTCCGCCGTGGGCGCGGGCAATTTCTCTTGCCAAGCTAAGCCCCAGCCCCAGGCCATCGGTAACGCGGGTACGGGCTGGATTCCCCCGGTAAAAGCGCTCAAACAATTGCGCCTGCTCCTCTAAACTAAGCGGTTTGGCGGCATTGGCCACGGTGATGCCAACCTGCCCCTGCTGTTGCTTGCCCTGCACGCGAATCCAACCGCGAGACAGGTTGTACTTGATGGCATTGCTCAGCAAGTTTTGCACAACCTGGATGAGTAGGTCGCGATCGCCCATCACCTCCAAGTTCGGCTCCAGTGCCGCTGTCACCGTCAACTCTGGCGCTAACAATGCTACATCCTCTAATTGCTCCTGCACCAGAGCCGTGATGTCCACTGGCTCTCGCCGTAGGCTCATTTGGCCCGCATCCGCCAGAGACAGCAGCAGTAGCTTACGCACAATGCTGCTCAGCCGACTGACCTCCTCCAGCAGATGGCTGAGGGTTTGCTGCATGGGGGAACCGGCCTCAGCGTGCTGCACAGCCTGCTCTAACTCTCCTCGCAAAATCGCCAGAGGTGTTTTTAGCTCATGGGCGGCATCGCCACTAAAGCGAGAGGCCTGGTGAAAGCTACGTTCCAGCCGTTCCAACATGGCATTAAAGACCGTTACAAGGGTCTCAAATTCTTGATCCATCCCGGTGGTGGGTACCCGCTGATGCAGTCCCTGGGCAGTTACCTGAGTAATCGTTTGGCTGAGGGTGTCCACAGAGCGCAGGGCACGACCGGAAAACCACCAGGCTCCTCCGGCAATGGCGGCCAATGCACCAGGAATGGTCAGCCCGTAGATGCGCCACAGGATGGCCATCTCCTGATGCAGGCTCTGGAGGCTAACGGCGATCATGATTCGGCCTAGCGGCGTTACTCGCCCAATTATTCGCCAGCGGCCTTCTGAGGTACGCCAGGTGGTTGGGCCAATCGTAGGCTCATTTAAGGATGGTCGTCTCAGCCAGGGATCGCGCTCTGGGGAAAATGGCTCGGTGGCACCCGGCCACTCTGACCACCGCCCCTGAGTAGACAAGGTTTCGGGCCACCAGGGAGAGCGGTAGCGTACCTGACCCTCGCGGTCGATCAGGGCAATGGCCACGGCGGTTTGTGAGGCTAGCCCCAATTCCTGGGCTAGCCTGGTTTCTGGACTGATCGGGTCTTCCTCATTGGCCGGACGGCTCAGCGGCAGCAACCGATTGCTCAGTTGGGCATCCAGGCGCTCTAGCTTGGCCTGGTAGATGAGCCAGCCCGACAACAGCGCAAACCCCACCAGCACCCCCCCGGCCAGGGTTGCAGACAGTAGCGCTAGCCGCCACCGCAACGAAGGCCGCCTCACTGTAGGGCCTCCGGGGAGCGAAATCGGTAGCCAACACCCCGCACACTTTCGATCCACTGGGCGGCGGCCACAGGTTCCAGTTTTTTGCGGAGCCGTTGAATGGCCACGTCTACCACATTAGTGCTGGGGTTAAAGTCGTAGCCCCAAACGTGCTCCAGAATTTGAGTGCGGGTTAGCACGCGACCGGGCGATCGCATCAAATACTCCAGCAAGTTGAACTCTCGCCCAGTTAGTTCCACGCGCTGCCCGTTGCTAGTCACCTCACGGGTGATCCGGTCGAGACGCAGAGAACCAACAGCCAGAATGTTCTGCCGTTCTCCCTCGCTGCGACGCACCACAGCATGGATGCGGGCCACCAGTTCCTCCACATAAAAGGGTTTGGCCAGGTAGTCGTCGGCTCCCAGGTTGAGGCCAGTGATGCGATCGTCCAGCTCATTTCGCGCCGTCAGCAAAATCACCGGCACATTCCGCCCAGCTTGTCGCAATCCTTTGAGAATGGCCAGCCCATCCTTACCGGGCATCATAATGTCCAGCAGCACCACATCGTAGTCACGCTCCAGGGCCAGGTCATAACCTTCCTGGCCGTTGGCACAGTGGTCTACCACGAAGCCTTGCTCTCGCAGGCCCAAGCCCACAAAGCTAGCAATTTTAGCCTCATCTTCGACCAGTAACACGTTCATAAAATGACAATGCTGTAATTTAGCCGTAAGGATTCTGTCATGTTGCTCTGGCGTAATGGATAGCGTAACTGTTATGGAGTTCAACTCAGGACATGACCCTTAAACACACTCTAATCGCTACCGCTGGAGCAGCGCTGTTGTTGGGATCGTTGGGGATAACGGCATTAACCATAGCTCACCCGGCCCAGGCCGATAACCTGCTGGCCCAGGCTACCGAACCTAGCGAAGAGGGCTGGGAGCGTGGGCCACGGGGGCAACATTTGGCAGAAGCCGCGGCCCAACTGGGCGTTACCGAGGAAGCTCTGAGAACCGCTCTGGGGCTACCAACGGAACCCATTCAGCTTGACCTAGCGGCAGCGGCGGCCCAGTTAGGCACCACCGAAGACGAGCTGAAAGAATCCTTCCGCAATGCCCGCCAAGCCCAGGGTCGCCGGGGTGGGCCACCGGATCTAACCCCTGTGGCCGAACAGTATGGCGTCACCGAGGCGGAGTTGAGAACCGCCCTGGGTCTGCCCGCCGAACCCTTGACCCGGCCTGACCTGGCCACGGCTGCCGCTGAGCTAGGCGTTAGCGAAGATGCCCTGCGCGAGGCCTTGCGCGCTGGGTCTTGCGGCGGGCCAGGGGCTGAGGCTGAACGGGTTTGAACGCCTGGATGGTAGGAAGTCTAGGCGGGCCGTAGGAGCTACTCAAAATCGGCATACTGGGGAGGGTTGGCACCAATGCGGCCAACGATTTTTGGAAATTTACCTTTGCCGGCCTTGTCTTGAATTTCCATGACTTCAATCACGTGCCACCAGTCATCACCAAAATCGAACCAATAGCCAAAACATTCCCCAACCGTTAGCCCCAGGGCGTGGATTGTGGTTTTGGTCACATCCCCAGCCAGGTCAGCGTCTATGGCGGCACTCAGCCCATAGCGATGGGCATCAGGATCGTGTGGCCCCTTACCTCCAACCTGAAACTCGTACATGTGCTGGTCTTCTCGGTCAAAGGCTTCAAAAAGGATGCGGTGGAGATCCGCCAGCGTCTGCTGCCCCTTGATCTGAATAGTGCGAGTGATTTGGGGATTTTCTTCTACAAAGTCTTCAGTCAGAGGGCCATCGATGATTGAGACATCCAGAGTGTAAACGGCTTCGGGCAATCGCCCCTCAACCGGCATCCTAGGGGCTAGGGATATGCGACTTTCTGAGCTAGCCTCTGGCGCGATTGCGTAGGGAATCACCCCGATCTCGGCCAGTTGTTCCTGCACGCCAAATGGAGCGGTGCGGGCATCCATAATCATGCCGTTGAAGGAAACCAGCCAGGCCAGGGGGTTATCCCCCATTTTGCTGGGTCGGTACCAGTTTGGATCCATCTGTGAGATGTCCAGGGCATCTCGCACCTGCTTAGACTTGGCCTGCCCGGTGCTGGCGCTCACCCCAAACCAGGCATACAGATCCTTAGCGCTGATGTGGGGGGTTTGGGACGGGTCAAACAGGAAATTGGCCATGCCAATGGCGTGACTAATGCCGCAGGCCCAGGTGTGATCTTTACCGCTAGCTAGAGGAGAAGGTCGCTTGCGGCACAGCGCCGCCGTAGCCTGACGAATCAGGGTCGCGTATTCCTCATCCAGGTGTTGCTGAGCAAAATCGTCGGTAATGGCGGTGATGCAGTCGAACTTTTCCTGCATCGCCTTAGGCACGGTTTCAGATTTTGTCGGTTTAGCCATAGGAGGCACCTATTAGGTTCTACAGCGCGTTAATTCGAAGCTAGACATAGTCTAAGAAAGCTAAGCGTCAGAGGCCAGAAGTTGAACGGCTATCCTCCTGGCTTCTAACTTCTATACTTCAGAAACTTACCTGGGTCTGCGCAAGAGATTACCTACCCTAAATGCCGCTGACATAATAATCGCGAGTGCCCTTGGCATTAAGGGCATCGCCCAGGCGCTCCAGAGCATGAACGTAGGCGGCGGTGCGGCCCGATATGTTTAGCCCTTGAGCAATGCCCCAGATGCGCTCGGCCTCGGTTACCATCATGGCTTTAAGGCGGCTGTTGACATCCTCCACCGACCAATAGAGGCCGCTACGGTTTTGTACCCATTCGAAGTAGCTAACTGTGACTCCTCCGGCGTTGACCAAAATATCTGGAAAAACCTCAATGCCCTTGGCATCTAGGATTAAGTCAGCCTCCGAGGTAATTGGGCCATTGGCCACTTCAAAAATATACTGTGCTTGCACAGAATCAGCATTTTCCACCGTAATTTGATTCTCCAAAGCCGCGGGGACCAAAATATCCACATCCAGCGCCAGCAATTCTTCATTGGTGATGGTCGTGTAATCTTGCACGACGTTGCAAACGCTGCCTTCGCAGTAGACAGCCTTGAGGCTGCGGGTAGAGGTTTTGAATTGCTGAATGCTGGGGATATCCAGCCCTTGAGGGGCTAAAATGCCGCCCTGGGAATCGCTGACGGCCACCACCTTGTACCCTGCATCGAACAAAAGCCGAGCCACCACGCTACCGGCATTGCCAAACCCCTGCACAGCCACCGTGGTATTTTGAGGTACTTTGCCGAACTTGGCCATCATCGCTTGCAGTACGTAAAAAGCTCCCGTGCCAGTAGCCGTATCGCGGCCCTGACTACCGCCCATGCTCAGGGGTTTGCCCGTAATCACCGCCGGACTAAGCTTGCGGCAGATGATGCTGTACTGATCCATCATCCAGCCCATGATCATGGCGTTGGTGTAAACATCGGGGGCAGGCACATCTACATCAGGGCCAATGAAGTTGGCGATTGCGTCAATGTACCCCCGACTCAGCCGCTCTAGCTCAAATTTAGAGAGTTCCTTGGGATTTACCGTCACCCCGCCTTTAGCACCTCCCAGAGGCAGATTCAGGGCGGCACACTTAAACGTCATCCAAAACGCCAGGGACTGTACCTCATCCAGGCTGACATCAGGGTGAAAGCGAATGCCGCCTTTGGTAGGGCCGCGGGTATCGTCGTAGCGCACCCGATAGCCCTGAAACACCCGCAGCGTGCCATTATCCATGCGCACCGGAATCGACACGGTGAGGCTGGCCTTGGGATAGCGCAGTCGCTCAGAGGCATCTTCGGAAATATCGACATACTTAAGGGCGCGCTCTAGGCGGCGGTTGGCATCAGACAGGGTAGACGTCAGCATGGGAATTAATTCTGAGCCGTTAGTGGCCCAGCCCTAGATAAACAGCGTCCCCGCCGGGATAAACCCAACGGGGATCACTCTGGCTATTGTCTTAGGGAATTGAGGGGCGATCGCCCCTACTGCAAGGGAACTTCAAAATTTGTCGCCAAACCTCACAACCTGGTTGGCCAGCAATGCTGTCTCAATCGCCTCCAATGCTAATCGGCGTACCGACGATTTCTGTGCCCGTCAGGTTGGCGTTTTCCCAAGAGGCTCCAGCTACCTCAGCAAAGTAGATGTAAGCCTCAGTTAGGTTGGCGGCATCAAGCTTAGCGTTCTCCAAAATGGCGTTGGTTAAGAAGGCTTGAGTGAGGTTAGCGCCAGCCAGGTCAGCCCCGGTTAAGTCCGCCCCTTCCAGATTGGCTTCCACCAAAATTGCCCCGCTCAGGTCAGCATTGCGGAGATCGGCCCCAATTAAATGGGCCTGGGTCAAATTCGCTCCCGATAAATCGCAACCAGCACAGAGGTTGGTTTCCAACAACTGCTGTACATGGGCCGGATTTTCAGCCCGCATTGGCATCGCCACCATCAGAGGAATGGCCAGGGCTACGCCGGCTAAAGTGATAAGCTGCATGGATATCCTCCTTAATTTTTGTGTGTAGCGATGAAGCAAACTATCCCTGCGCTGGCGGGTTGGTCAGCGGCGGACAGCAGTGATTAAACTTTGTCTCAAGCAAAACCCAAAAAGTTAGACGTGAGTTCAACCTGAAGCGGTGTGTCGTGTGCCCTTGAAGCAATAAGTCACCAGTTTGATCGCCTGGTTTTAATCTGATCGTGCCATATTTCCCAAAGTCTGCCAGCCTGGTTAGCCGTACCGTAAAAAAACGATAGCAATGCCCTGTAGACCCCTTAACGTTGCGAAGTATCAAACCTTTAGGTTGTATTCAGCTTGTGACGAACAGCTTTTTCGTTGCATGAATCAAAATATAGAGGGCGTGCATCTGCCCGCTACGTTTTCTGGAACGTCGTTATTCACCAAGCGATAGCTTGAACGTTCATGTTTTGCAGTTCTTGCCATAAGCAACCCCATTGCTTACCTGCCCAACTCGCCCAAAGCGACGCCACCGTAGCTGAATTGCTAGGTAAACTCAAAGACTGTAGTGTTAAAGTTCCTAAGCCTCGCCGGAGCTGGTTTCATTGGCTCTGGCAACGGTTTCAATCATTGAGGGCAAGGCTTCAAGAGTGGGGCAGTCGCCTCGGGTTAGGCGCTCCCTAACCGGCATCGAATACGGTTTCATCCTCCTTGCGCCAGGCCGGATCCACAATACAAATAAACACCAACGGCTCTGTGCCCGCATTCTGGATAAATTGACGGGCATGGGGCGGAATGTACACCACATCACCCGGTTCTACAGAGCTACTTTCGTCGTTAATATGCATGATTCCCTGACCGGCCAAAATGTAGTAAACCTCTGAAGTGGTCAGCGCATGGGGGGTAGATGTCTGGCTAATCGGCACAATGGCGTGGGCCAGGCTGTAGCGTAGGGCAATGTCTTGCTTGTCGGGATGTAGCAGTTCCCGCAGTTGGGTGCCATCTCCAGCGATAAATTCGGGACAGTCTTGCAGGTGGCGAATCAGCATGGTTGATGCCTCTGGCGTACCAATAGCCTACCGGACTGTGACCCCAAAGGTCTGTGGCGGCATAATGCTACTGACAAACCTAGATTTGCCTACCTCGACGACTTTCCAAAGGGGACAGTGAGATGATTGTTCATTACCGTTGGGAATCGGGCTTTTGGATAAGAAAGTAAGACACAATGCCTATTTCTACGAAGAAGCCCAATTCCCCTGTGGTTTAGGAGGCTAGCGTTCCGTCACTCCCCGTCGGCGGGTCATGATGCTAATATAGCCGCCGCTGCGTCCGGTTTCTTCTACCGCCCGCAGGAACTCCTCAAAGCTGGGAGCGTTGGGTTGCACCGGCACTGGCGTTGACCACTCAATCCGCTGGCAATAGCGCAGCGAAGCCAGTTGGTTAATCGCCGCTTCCACCGCCCGCTGGTCGCCCAACAGGATGTGACGGACGATTTCTTGACCGTAGGACGGCAAGGGAAACGTTGCAGAGGTCGCCACCTCTGACCTGGGTTCTTGAAACATACGGGTAGTCTCCGTTTTCACGAAAGGAAAACGAGGAAATCCTCCAGGTCCCTTCAAATTAGGTAATACAAAGAGACCGGATAAAATGAACCCAGTCATCTCGACTTACCCGAACTAAGTTGGGATGATCAGGGA
>Ga0224723_1001437_pt1 | contig 14366 bp, 13 predicted proteins | sample Balambano_FR2_Me_FD_161647 | JGI IMG/M metagenome (GOLD analysis project Ga0224723, IMG submission 161647) | Freshwater sediment microbial communities from Lake Towuti, South Sulawesi, Indonesia - Balambano_FR2_MetaG | ecosystem: Environmental > Aquatic > Freshwater > Lake > Sediment | place...
CCTGCATGTACGCAAGCTTGTTGTGCTTGTTTCTGCTTGTCATTGGCCTGATAAAACCATGGGTTGTATTGTGGTGGGAAGATGTACAAAACAGGCGCATGGCCATCCGGGTGTACGGCAGCCTGGCCCTTGTTTTTTATCTAGGTTACGTACTGATGGGCTTGTTGAGGTAGAAGCCTTCTCAAAATCATTTGGTCATGCTGAACTTACTTCGGCATTTTGTTTTTGTAAGCCCTACTGCAGAACTCCGAAACCAGTGGCTTCTTAATATCTAATACACGCGTGCGGCCATTTTTAATCAAATCGGCATCGGCTGAATTTTTCCTTACGTTTACGTCACGAAACAGCAACACAAATCCCATAAAAAATGAAAAGAATTATCCTTCTCTCAGTAATGGCTTACTTGTTGGCCGCTGGGCCGGACGTGCTGGCGCAAATGACGCTGCCTCCCGGAGGCAACAACCAGCGCAGCGAAACCGTGCAATACATGGGCCTGGTAAAGGTACACGTAACATACAACAGCCCGGATGTAGCGGGCCGCGAAATCTGGGGCAAGCTGGTACCTTACGGGTTGGCCAACCTGGAGTTTGGCAAGAGCAGCGAGCAGAACCCCTCGCCCTGGCGTGCAGGTGCCAACGAAAATACCACTATATCCTTTTCGCACGATGTAGAAATTGAGGGCAAGTCATTAAGAGCGGGCACCTATGGCCTGCACATGATACCCGGCCCCGAAGAGTGGGTGGTTATTTTTTCGAACAACGCAGCCGCCTGGGGCAGCTACTTTTATTCGCAAGCTGATGATGCCCTGCGCGTCACGGTAAAACCTGTACCCGCTGAGTTTAATGAGTTTTTGACCTTCGAGTTTACCGACCGCCTGCAGAACAGCACGGTAGCGCAATTGAAATGGGAAAAACTTTCGGTGCCCTTTAAGATTTCGGTACCCAATGGAAACGAACTGTACGTAAGAAAGCTACGCGAAGAAATGACGGGCCAGAAAGGCTTCAATTGGCTTAACGTCACTTCGGCTGCCAACTTTTGCGCCAACAACAAACTCAATCTGGAAGAGGCGCTCGGCTGGGTGCAATGGACTATCGATCGCAACCTGAAATACTTTCCGGTGTATAGCGCCAAAGGCAATGTGCTGGCCGCCATGGGCAAGCAAGCAGAGGCAGATGGGGTGATGAAAGAAGCCATAAATTTACCCGATGCCACGGCTGCACAGATTGTGGGCTATGGTCGCAGCCTGATTTCGCAAAGCCGGCCGAAGGAGGCGCAGGCCGCCATGGACGTAGCCTACAAGCGCTTTCCATCGGCAGCCGTAGCCATGGCAGGCGCGGCCCGTGCGTATGCCGCCAATGGCGACAGCAAGAAAGCATTGAAGTTGATGCAGGAAGCCTGGAAAGCGGAAACAAACCCGACAACCAAAGCAACACTCGAGGGGCTGGTGAAACGCCTGGAAAAAGGAGAAAATATCAATTAACAGGCTTTCGCGTCTAGAGCTTTCAAAAATTTCCGGAGCCCGGCCGGGCTCCGGAAATTTTAGCCCTGGCGCAACTCAGTACTTGGCTGGTTGCCCCGCGGCCGGAGTGCTCTTGCGGATAAAATCGCGTATGTGCTCATTGCTGGAAGCCAAGTCTTCGGCACGCAGGTACATCATGTGGCCGCTGCGGTAGCCTTCAAAGCGCAGCCTGTCTTTCATTCGCCCGCTGGGATCGAGTTGCCACATCGAATATTTTGCATCGAAATAGGTGGTGGCTCCATCGTAGTAACCCGATTGCACCATGACATGCAGGTAGGGGTTTTGCGCCATGGCCTGCCGCAGGTTTTCGCCTGTATTGTCGTTGCTTCTGTCCCACGGGTTAACAGGCCCAAACATGTTGTAGGTAAGGTCGTTTTTCACCTTAAGCACATCGCGCAGGTAGTAATTGATGGCAGGAGTAAATGAGTGTAGCCACGAAGTAAGTTCCGAGTTAAAGTCGGGGCGATCACCCGCTACCTTGCGGTCAAGGCCCTTGTAACGCGAGTCGAGCCGGCCTACGGTAAACCCTTCGTTGCGCAACAACTCTTTCCAGAAATAGGCAGTGGGTACGGCCAGGTTGTTTTCAAGCACAGCGCGCTCACTCAAACCAGTGTAGCGTGCAATTTTCAAGGCTGCATCTTTGCGTTTGGCTTCTTCTAAAAAGCCACCCTTAGCCAACTGCGGAATGAGTTCGTTCACGGCAAAGTTCTCCGATTCGGCCAGCACGGCATCAAGGTCTTTGCCCTGTAAATCGGCCGGCAGTTTTTTGTGGTACCACGCTGCTGCGGTGTAGTACGGCACGTGCAGGGCATCGTTAACGTTGTCACCCTGGTCGATGCCCAACTCCGTGGGCGACACAAGGATAACGCCATTGAGGTACATCCAGTGCGCATTCTGAAGCTCAAGCGCCAAGCCCGACACGCGGGTGGTGCCGTAGCTTTCGCCAATAAGATACTTGGGTGATGTCCACCGGCCGTTGCGCGACACAAATACATCCAGCCAGTCGGCCAGGTATTTTATGTCTGCATTAACGCCAAAGAAGGTCGACTTCTCTGCTTTGGGATCCAATATCCTGGAGAAGCCGGTGTTTACCGGGTCGATAAACACAATGTCGGCCACATCGAGAATAGAATGTGGATTGTCTTTTATCCCGTAGGGCTGCACGGGGTAGCCTTCTGAGTCGATACTCAGAATTTTTGGGCCGGTGTAGGCCAGGTGCATCCACACCGATGCCGAGCCGGGCCCTCCGTTGAACGACATGATGAAAGGCCTTCTGCTTTTGTCGGGCACATCGGTGCGCTCGTAGTAGGTGTAGAAAAGTGAGGCAATGGCTTTGCCTTCGGCATTCCAAACCGGCTGGCTTCCAGCGGTTACTTTGTAGGGCACGGGTTTACCTTTTATGGTTACCGTGGCCGTGGTGGTTACGGGGCTCTCAGCCAGGGGGGCGCGATCTTGCGCAGCCACTGTAAATGAAACTATGATTGCCGACAGAATAAAAATACTCCTCATAAGCTTGTAGGTGAAGTGTTAGCATGAAAAATAATGCCCGCAGCCATGTTGACGCACAGGCTTTACAGCTATCGAAGTGTAGGCAGTTTGAACGGCTGCCGGGGTGGATGAATGTTTGTTAACGTAGCAAAGCGACCTGCGGCTCAATTGCGCTGCGCCATCAGCTTTTCAATCTCTTTCCGGGCCTGCTGGCGTTCGCGGTGGCGCTCAGTAACATCGCGCGAAAAAACAGAAAGCCCTACGATGAGGCCATGGTGACTTTTCATGGGGTTGATAAAATATTCACGAAAGGCATCTTCGCCCTGCACGGTGCTCTTGATGGTGAAGTTCATTTTTTCGCCTGCCAGCGCACGGTCGTAGTACTCTTTCCACTCATCGCGCACCTCGCCCAAGGCAGCCAGCGCATCGGCACCTACATCCAGATTTTCATATTGGGTGCCTTTGTATCGCGCGCGCAAAGCGTTGTTCATAATGGTAACGCGGTAATTGCGGTCCATTGCCAAAATCGAATCGTCAGTGTTGTTGATGAGGGCGTTGAGGTTATCCTCGCGCACTTCCATTTCTTCGGCCTTGACCGCCAGTTCGCGCTGTGTTCGCGCCATCTCCTCCTGGGTGGCCTGCATCTCTTCCAAATTCTGCCTGATCTCTTCCTCCTGCGCCTTCATTTGCTCGGCCAGCATATTCGACTGCTCCAGCAGCTCCTTATTTTTCTGGTTGTTGCGTGTGGTGATAATGGTGGCGGCAATGCTTTCGGCCACTTTCTCTAAAAATTGCTTCTCGGTGTCGGTAAACTCTTTGAACGAGGCCAGCTCTACCACACCTACCACCTGCCCTTCGGCTTGTAGCGGCATCAACAAAATACTGTTGGGGTTAGCCTGCCCCAGGCCGGAAGTAATGGTAACATAGTCTTGCGGTATCTTGGTGAGGTAGATCATCTGCCGTTCGATGGCACACTGGCCCACCAGGCCCTGCCCTATCTCCACGCGCTTCTGCAGAAATTTCTTTCTGTCCCACGCACGGCTGGCTGCCAATTTCAGGTGCTCATCGGGTGTGCCGGGGTGCTCAATCAGAAAGAGAAAACCCTGGTTGGCCTTCATATACTTGACGAGCTCCTCCATTACCCGGTCACAAAGCACATCCAGATTGTCGGCATGCTTGCGTAGAATCTCGCCTGTTTGCGCCAGCCCTGCCGTTTTAAATTTTTCCTGCTCTTCGCGGCTGGCCGCTTCGCGTAAACTCTTTTGCATATTCAGCAACGCCACACCCAGGTCGTCAGGCGTATCGGCAGGGTAGGGTGCCTGCAGTTGGCCCTGACTGATGGTATCGGCAAACGACATGTTGATCTGCATGGTGCTGATCTGCTCGTTCATTTTTAGTTGCGTAGTAGCCGACTCTTCGGTTTGCCTGCGTTGCATGACTGCCCACAGCACACATATGGCAGAATAGGCCAGCATCATGACCACGTGAAAGGAGAAGCTTACGGCTGTAAAAGGCTTTGCGTCAGCCAGCCACTCGGGCATCTTTCCATCAACCTGCAGCAGGTATAGTGCGGTTACCGAGGCCATGCTGTGAAGTGTAATCGGCAGAAGCACTTTCCAGTTTTCATAAAACAACAGCAAGGTAAGGGCGATGAAATACATAAAGTGCATTTCGTCCATGCCGCGCATCTGTAACACAAATTGCAGCACGAAATTGCCGAAGAGAAAACTCACCACGTAGCGCACTACCGGATGGTGCGGAAACAGGAAGGCCACACCAAAATAAATCGCCAGCGAAAGACCGCCCAGGCCGAAGGCCAGCGCCCAGGTGTTATGAAAAAAGGCCAGCGCCACGCCGATCACAAAAAAGCTGATGAGAAACCTTTGTGAAAGTTGGGTTGCCTGTAAGTAGATTTTCTGGTAGAAGGGAACGAGTGTTTCCGGGGCGGAGCTAGAAGCCATGAAAGGGTGAGGTTAAGGCTTCGAAAGTTACGTGGCAGGCCCCGAAAAATAAAACCGGTGCCAGGCCTATCCCAGCGCCTCTACCGCCTCCACTTCTTCGGGCATCATGCGCTTGAACAGGTTTTCGATGCCTGCCTTGAGGGTAATGGTGGAGGAGGGGCAGCCGCTGCACGAGCCCTGTAAACTCACTGTCACGGTTTTTTCTTTAAACGAATGAAAAGTAATGGCTCCGCCATCCTGCTCAACAGCCGGACGAATGTATTCGTCCAGAATCGTTTTGATTTTTTTTATCGTCTCGGTTTCCTCCTGCGCTTCCGCGGCTGCGGGAGTCGGCCTGTCCAAAATCAACCTGCCACTTTCTAAAAACTGGCGAATGTGGTTTTTCAGTATGTCTTGCACTTCCAGCCACTCGACCTCGGCTTTCTTGGTAACGGTGATAAAGTTGCTCATGTAAAACACGCGCTCCACAAAGGGGTATTGAAAAAGTTCTTGTGCCAGCGGGGCATCTTTCGCGCTCGCAACATCGGGAAAGTCGAAGCTCATACCCTCGGGAACTAAAAACTCGTTCAACACAAACTTGAGCGAGTTAGGGTTCGGGTTCGACTCCAGGTAAATATGAATGGCTTTAGGCGCGGGCTTTAACATATTGGGTGATTTGATGCTTTCGAAACACAAAGGTACTGCGCAAAGTTCAGTTGCGCGCATGCTGTGAGCTGTCTACCCGCCATTTTTCTCCAATGCATTCTCCCATTTGCTTACCACGGCCGTGGCCACGCTGTTGCCCACCACGTTGGTGGCGCTGCGCCCCATGTCGAGCAGCGGGTCTATGCCCAGCAACAAGGCCAGGCCAGCTTCGGGAATGTTAAACGAGGCGAGGGTGCCGGCAATAACCACCAGCGATGCACGCGGCACACCGGCAATACCTTTGCTGGTTACCATCAGCACCAGAAGCATGCTGATTTGCGTGGCCAGCGGCAAATCGATGCCGTACGATTGCGCAATGAACAGTGCCGCGAACGTCATATACATCATGCTGCCATCCAGGTTGAACGAATAGCCAAGCGGCAGCACAAAGCTCACGATCTTGTCATTGCAGCCAAATTTTTGCAACTCCTCCATAGTTTTGGGGAAGGCCGCCTCGCTGCTCGATGTGGAGAAGGCCAATAGTATCGGCTCTTTTACCTGCTTGATCAGCGTTACGATACGTTTGCCCAACACAAAAAATCCTGCCAGGCACAAGAGTAGCCACAGCAGGCCGAGGCTAAAATAAAATTCACCAATAAAAATGGAGTAGGTCTTTAAAATGCCGATGCCCTGCTTGGCCACCACGGCCGTCATGGCACCAAACACCGCCACCGGGGCGAGCGCCATTACATAGCCGGTTACTTTCAATATCACATGGGCGGCCGCATCCAGAAAGTTGATCACAATTTTGCCCTGCTCGCCAATGGCTGCCGTGGCGACACCAAAGAAAAGCGAGAACACCACAATCTGCAGAATCTCATTCTTTGCCATCGACTCAAACACGCTGCTGGGGAAAACGTGATATAAAAATTCTTTGAGCGACAGGCCCACACTCACAATACCCGTTTCATTGCTCACCGGCAGTGGCAAATGCATGGCCACCCCCGGTTCAAAAATATTGACCATCACCATGCCCAACAGCAGGCTCATGAGCGAGGCCCCCACAAACCATAGCAGTGTTTTTCCTCCTATGCGGCCCACCGCACTGATATCGCCCAGCTTGGCAACCCCTACCACCAGGGTGGTGAAGACTAAAGGCGCTACAATCATTTTAATGAGGCGAAGAAAAATGTCGGCCAGTAGCGAGAAAGGTTCTACCTTTTTATCGCGTGCCGCCAGTACCGCATTACGCTCTTGATTCAGTTCAGCTTTGCGTGCGGTTAACCTTGCCTGCCCGGCTTCGTCAGTGGTTGCCTTTATGTCGGTGTTAACCGCGCGAATGGCGGCATCTAATTCAACAAGCTTTGTATTCTCCTTTGCCACATAACCTTTGTTAAGCGTAAAACCCAGCGCAATACCTGCTACCAGGCAGATGAGTATGTAGAGGGTGAGCTTACTTTTTTTTGCGGGCGCAGTTTTTACTTCCATGAACAGGCAGGATTTTGCAAACGATTGTTTAGCGCCTGCAATATAGGCTAAAAATTTACGGAGGCGACTTTTTGGCGGCACCCCGATGCCTCGGGGCCGGGCTATTCGCTGCAAGCCGCCACCCACGTGCCTGCGCAGCTTTTCGCTGCTATCCCTTGCCGAAAATAACCCAACCCCAGCGCAGGTTACATTTTTGCCACACGGTTGCGCAGTACAAAATCGGCCAGCACCAGCGCAGCCATGGCCTCCACAATCGGCACGGCCCGCGGCACTACGCACGGGTCATGGCGCCCTTTGCCTGCCACGGTGGCCTCTCGGCCGGTGTTATCTACGGTGGACTGATCTTGCATAAGTGTAGCAACAGGTTTGAACGCCACTGAAAAGTAGATGTCTTCACCGTTGCTAATGCCACCCTGCACGCCTCCAGAGTGGTTGGTGCGCGTGCGTATGCGGTCGCCCTCCGTATAGAAGGCATCGTTGTGCTGCGAGCCGCGCCAGGCCGTGCCCGCAAAGCCGCTGCCATATTCAAATCCCTTCACGGCATTAATGCCCAGCATAGCATAGCCAAGCGTTGCGTGGAGCTTGTCAAACACGGGCTCGCCCAGGCCGGGTGGAGTGTTTTTGATCACACAGCTCACCTGCCCGCCAATGGTGTCGCGGTCTAACCGCACCTGGTCGATCAGCGCAATCATTTTTTCGGCCGTGGCCGCGTGGGGGCAACGCACCATGTTGTCTTCCGTCTTGGTCAGGTCGAGCTCGGTATATGGCGGTGCGGCCACCTCGCCTACTTTCGACACGTAGGCAGCTATTTCAATACCTGATTGGCGCAGCAACAGCTTGGCGATGGCACCTGCGGCCACGCGCGCGGCTGTTTCGCGGGCCGAACTTCGCCCGCCCCCGCGGTAGTCGCGCACACCGTACTTAACATCGTAAGTATAGTCGGCATGCGAGGGCCGATAGGTATTCTCAAGGTGGCTGTAGTCTTTGCTGCGCTGGTCGTGGTTTTCGATCACGATGGCGATGGGTGTACCTGTGCTCTTTCCGTTAAACACACCCGACAAAATTTTAAAAGCATCATCTTCCTGGCGCTGGCTAGTAATCTTAGATTGCCCCGGGCGCCTGCGCGCCAGCTCGCGCTGAATAAATAACTCATCGATCTCTAATCCTGCCGGGCAGCCGTCAATGACCACGCCAATCGCAGGCCCATGCGATTCGCCAAAAGTGCTGATGCGAAACAATGTTCCAAACGAATTACTCATGTGGCGAAGTTGCGGATTGTTGCCATGTATTCAAAGTTTGTTGGCGCGCCAGCGTTGCACATCATACTCGGTATCCAGATCCAGTTCGCCACCGGCAAATGGCACCGGCACCACCAGGGTTAGGTTCTCTTGCAAGAGTTTGCGCGCACCGGCCTCATCGGGCAGGCGCAGCAATGGGTCAAAAAAAACAGCCGGGAAAAGTGCGGGTACACCCACCGTTTGTGCATAAGCCGATGCGATGATGTAGTCGGGAAATTTTTTGTGCTGCTGCCAGAGTACTTGCAAATGCTGTGCGGTGAGATGAGGCTGGTCGGAAACCATCACCACAACTGCACTGAGCGCCTTGTTGTGTTGTTGCAAGTGCCGCATACCAGCCTTTAGCGAGCTGCCCATGCCGTGGCGCCACTGCTCATGCTGCACAATATTGAGAGGCAAGCCTTGCAAAGCCTGCCGGTGCTCGTTGGCACGTGCACCCACCACCACCAGCACCTCGCCAACAGCGGCCGCCAGGGCACACTGCGCCTGTATCCGCAACAAGGGCACACCGTTCACCGGCAACAACTGCTTGGAATAACCCAGGCGGGCCGACTCGCCCGCAGCCAGCAGTAAAATGGCCGTCATCCGGCCCGATGCTTTTGCGATGCCCCCTGAACAAAGATCTGCTTAAAAATCTCTGAGCTCGCGTCTGCCCGCTCGTGTATGGGGGTGGAACGATACTTCAAAAATCCGCCCGAGCGCTGCCGGAATTTGCAGTGAATTTCAGAGGCAATGGACAAGGCGATCTCATCGGGGCTCTCGGCACCGATGTCGAGGCCGATGGGTGAGTGGATGCGGTGATGATCGCTGTCGGTAAGCACAACACCCGTTTGTGCGAAGTGCGCCAGCATTTTATCGAACCGCTTGCGTGGGCCGAGTATGCCGATGTACGGTGTCGGTGTGGCCAGCAGTTTTTGCAGCACATCGCGATCGTACTCATAGTTATGCGACATCAGCACGCAAGCCGTGAAGGGTGTGATATCGAAGTCGCGGTCGACAAAAGTACGATGACACAGCAACAGGTTGTCGGCAGCAGGAAAAAATAGGGGTGCAATGTGCGCAGCACACTCATCGGTAACCTGCACATGCCACCCCAGCGATTTTGCCAGAGCACTAACCGGGCGCGCGTCAAAGCCCGCCCCGAAGATGACCAGTGAGATGGCGGGCTCGATCACCTCTATGAATACCTCTTCGGGCTGGCCGTTCAGCACCACCGAAACCATTTCCGACCGGCCAGTGGCCAGCGCTTGCTGCGCATGCTTCTCAAGGTCGGGATAGGCTGACTCACCCTCGCGAAAATAAAAACGCGTAGCGAGCCGTGTACCTGAGCAGATAGTGGCCATCGCCACCGGCACCCGCGTGTTGATCCACTTTTCAAATTCCGTCACCGCATTTTCTTCACCGGCCACGCGCTCAATAACGACATCGATGATGCCGTGGCAGCCCAGGCCGATGCCGAGATTTTGGTTCGACTCCTCGTGGGTATCGTAGGTTACGCGCACAGGCTTACCATCGGCCATTACCTGTCGGGCTTTTCGCAGGGCATCGCCCTCGAGGCAGCCTCCGCTAATCGAGCCGGCCCAGCGGCCATCGTCTGTTATGAGCATGCGCGCCCCGGGGCTGCGGTACGAAGAGCCGCGAACTTTCACCACTGTGGCCAGTGCAGCCGCGCGCATCTTGTCGGCTCTGCGGTAATGTTCAACTATGGCGCGCAACTCTTTCATTCCTCTTCGTTATGGGCAAAATACTTAATGTGTACCAGGTGGCCATCGTATTTCTTAAACTTCAGGTTGTCGCCCAGGCCCTTGCTGTTGTAGTGATCCATCCGGCAGTGTACGGCAAGGGTGTCGCCCGAAGGCACCGTTACGATGGCCACCCACTGGTCTTCGCGCTGGTGGGTGATGAAGTAGCGGCTGCGCCTGGCGCCTCCGTAAGCTGTTTGGCTCGACACGAGCTGGCCCGGCACAAATATTTTTTCCACAATCACACCTTCCAGGTGTTCAGGTTTAGAAAAGAGCAGGTCGTAGGTGACAAGGCCCACTGCAAGAAAAACTATTGCTCCCATCAACACGGCCCACGAAAATCTTGTCATCGCCACGGCTTCTTGCGCTTACTTTCGCCAACTCTTTACGTCTTGCGGGGTAATCGCGGCCCCCTTGTTGCCAAATGAATTGCGAATATAGTTCGCCACATCGCTCGCCTCCTGGTCGGTCAATTCAAATCCCGTCATGTCGCCATTGTACACCACGCCATTTACGGTCATCTCGCCCGTGGCGCCATAGAGTATCTGCACAACAGATCGCTTTTTGTCTGCCATCAGGTAGTCGGATTTTGCGAGTGGCGGGAATACACCTTCCAGCCCTTCGCCATTTTCCATGTGGCACGACTGGCAGTAGCTCTCGTACACGCCCTTGCCCCGTTTCACACTTTCGCCCAGGTTAAACGCCTGGTGCACCCGGGCCACCTGGCCAACTGCAAGTACAATAACTATGAGTATCTTCATTTGTTCTTAAGTGAATCTTTCCACTCATTAAAGTAATTAAAAACTTTGCTATGTGCGACAAAATTTCTGCTTACCTACTGCGCGTGCCCGGTAACACGGGGGTTTACGCCATCGCCTTATTTCTCTCAACCACCGCGCTGTGCGCCCAAACTTTGCATGTTGAAATTAAGAACGTAAAAAACGCCAAAGGGTACGTGCGCGTGGGCTTATTCCGCCAGACGGATGAATTTCTAAAAACACCCTGGCAAGGCAGGGTTGTGCCTGCAACAACGCCTGCGGTGCAGGCGGAATTTCAAAACGTGCCGCCCGGCACCTACGCCATCAGTATCATCCACGATGAAAATGGAGATGAAGAACTAAACACCAACCTGCTGGGCATGCCCAAAGAAGGTTTTGGGTTCAGCAACGATGCCATGAATACGTTCGGGCCGCCCGATTTCAAAAAGGCCAGCTTCACCATGCAGGGCGCTACCACACGCGTAGCCCTTTCGGTACGGTATTTTTAACGGCAATCGCTGAGCGGAAAGAAAGCACTTCAATCGATTGTACTTGACTTTTTTCTGCGTCCGCAAAAAAAACTTCAACGAGGTGCAAAAGTCTTTAGTAGTTTTCCATCTTATTGAATTTTTAAAGTCATGCTTTTTGACCTGAAACAACTCTTTCCGTACACATTCGATAAAAAATACAGCAAACCCGTGGCCTACTTCTCCATGGAGTTTGCCATCGATCAGCCTTTGAAAATTTATAGCGGGGGGCTCGGCTTTCTGGCAGGCTCGCACCTGCGCAGTGCCTATGAACTAAAGCAAAACCTGGTGGGCATCGGCATTTTGTGGAAGAAAGGTTATTACGATCAGGAGCGAAACCAGGATCAAACTCTTCGCGTAAGCTTTCGCGATAAAGACTACGGCTTTCTAACCGACACAAAAATTCTCTTTCCGATCACCATACACAATGCCCGTGTTTGGGTGAAGGTGCTGATGCTCAGACCCGAAGTATTTCAAACCGCACCGCTGTTTTTGCTTACTACCGACATACCGGAGAACGACTACCTGGCGCAAACCATCAGCCACCGCCTGTACGACCCCAACGAGGCTACGCGTATCACACAATCTATTTTGTTGGGCGCAGCGGGGGCCAAACTCCTCGATGTGATCGGCCGCGATACGGAGGTGTACCACCTGAACGAAGGCCACGCGCTGCCGTTGTGCTTTTACCTGATGGATAAATACAAAAACCTGGCCGAGGTAAAAAAGCGCGTGGTATTTACTACCCACACGCCCGAAAAAGCAGGCAACGAAGAGCACAGCATGCCACTGCTGAATGAAATGCATTTTTTTAACGGCCTTACCGTGAAGCAGGTGGAGGAGTTGGTGCAACCCGAAAATGGCGTGTTGAACTACACCCTCACTGCCCTACGCATGGCGCGCAAGGCCAACGGGGTGTCGCAAATGCATGGCCAGGTATCGCGTAAAATGTGGCAAGGGTACAAAAACATTTGCGAGATTACCGCTATTACCAACGCGCAGAACGAAAAATATTGGCGCGATGAGGTGCTGGCCAGGGCACTGGAAAAAGACAGCGACACCGCCCTGGTGAAACGCAAGAAAGAACTCAAGCGCAAACTCTTTCGCACCGTGGCCAACCAAACCGGTAAGCTGTTTGATGAAAATGTGCTTACGCTGGTGTGGGCCAGGCGCTTTGCCGCCTACAAGCGGGCCAACCTGATGTTCCATGACTTCGAGCGCTTTGTGCGCATCGTGAACAACACCGAACGACCCATACAAATGATTTGGGCCGGTAAGCCCTACCCGGAAGACTTCAATGCCATCAATATTTTTAACGAGATATATTGGAAAACCAAAAACCTGCCGCGGTGCACAGTGGTAACGGGCTATGAACTCTGGCTGTCGGGCCACCTGAAAAAAGGCAGCGACCTGTGGCTGAACAACCCTAAAATGTACCACGAGGCCTCGGGCACCTCGGGCATGACAGCCGCCATGAACGCGAGCGTAAACCTCTCCATACCCGATGGCTGGGTGCCTGAGTTTGCCAGGCATGGAAAAAACGCGTTTATCATTAAGCCTGCTGACGACAAGCTTGTGCAGGAAGAAAAAGACAAAATTGAAGCCACGCGCCTGCTCGACCTGTTGGAGCACGACATCATACCCATGTACTACGAGGCGCCCGACAAATGGCTGAAAGTAGTTAAAGGCAGCATGAAAGACGTGTTGCCGTTTTTTGATGCCGGCCGCATGGCACGCGAGTACTACGAGAAAATGTACGCGTAGCATCGGGAGCGGCTCTGGCAATTTTCACCGATGCCGGGCTTCCAATCGTTCGCACACATCTTGCTTAAACACGCTGCCGTTGCCGATTTTTGAGACAGCGCCTTTTCGTATTTTTGACATTCAATTTTTCTTATGGCCGAACTCTCAAAAAAGAAACTGGCGTTCTTCCTCATCGCGTCAACGCTCACCATCACCTTTATTTTTTATGCCTACCAGATTGTGTATACCCCCAATATTCTGGTAGACGGGCAGCCGCGTATTTTTGTGGTGCCCGCAGGTGCCACCTACCGCAGCGTGCAGCAAAGCCTGGCGGAAGGCAAGTTCGTAAACGACATGGTGTCGTTCAGTTTTTTGGCACGCCTGATGGACTACGACAAGTCGATACGACCGGGCAGGTATGTGCTGCAACCCGGCATGACCAACCTGCAGGCCATTCGCATCCTCAGGGCGGGCAAGCAGGAGCCGGTAGAGATTACGTTCACCAACGTGCGGCTGATCAGCGAACTGGGCGACAAAATAACCCGCCACACCGGCCTCCCGGCCGAGGAGTTCGACCGCGCCCTGATGGCCTTCGCCAACAACAATGCCGAAGGCTTCACACCGCAGAACGTCATCAGCATGTTTATTCCTAATACCTACGAAGTTTACTTTAATGTAACAGGCGAGGAGCTGGTACAGCGCATGCTTCAGGAATACAAAAATTTCTGGAGCAGCGAGCGACAAGCACAGGCTGCCGCCCTCGGCCTTACGCCCATCGAGGTATCAACGCTGGCATCTATCGTACAGGCCGAAACCGTACGCGAAGATGAAGCCCCCATTATTGCCGGACTGTACCTTAACCGCCTGAAAAAAGATATGCCGCTGCAAGCCGATCCCACACTGGTTTTTGCCGTTGGCGATTTCACGCTCAAGCGCGTGCTGAACGAACACAAGCAGGTAAACTCGCCCTACAACACGTACAAAAATATCGGCTTGCCGCCAGGGCCCATTAATATGCCGCGCGTATCGATGATCGAGGCGGTATTGCAACCCGATTCCCACCACTACCTTTACATGTGCGCCCGTGAAGACTTTTCGGGATATCATAATTTTGCACGCACCCTTAGCGAACACAACCAGAATGCGCGCAAATATCAGAGGGCGTTAACCATCGAACAACAAAAAGGCCGCGCAGCCAGGCGCGCCAAACAATAATGTACA
>Ga0224723_1001438_pt1 | contig 14361 bp, 10 predicted proteins | sample Balambano_FR2_Me_FD_161647 | JGI IMG/M metagenome (GOLD analysis project Ga0224723, IMG submission 161647) | Freshwater sediment microbial communities from Lake Towuti, South Sulawesi, Indonesia - Balambano_FR2_MetaG | ecosystem: Environmental > Aquatic > Freshwater > Lake > Sediment | place...
CTTTGGGGCGGTGAGCTTGGAGGTAGCGGACTTTGAGGCGACAGGTCAGAAGAGGGCGGACTTTGTAGAAGCGCCCAAGTCTGAGGGCCAATGATGCCATCTACTGCCAGGCCACGCGAGCGTTGAAATTGCTCGACGGCTTGCTTGGTAGCGGGGCCAAATACGCCATCGGGCACCAATCGGGCTCCCCATCGCACCAAAGCAGCTTGCGCTTGCTGAACATCTGGCCCCTGGGTGTAAGGCATGGTCAGCGCTAACCGGCGAGGCCCAGTCGGTAGAGCAGCCCCGCCGCCGCCAGCAAAAGTGCTTCCACCTGTCAGAGAGGGGCGAGCCGACAAATAGGCTTGGGCCTCCAGGCTGAGGTTTGAGTTAGGGTTGCGAGTCCGGCCACCGGCCAAGTAGCGTTGTGCAGCTGTACTTAGGGCAACGCCAGGTGTACCGGCCAGAAACACATTGGCCTCTGAGAGCCGCCGTCGCAGTAGTCCCTCTTCAACGCGAGTGCCTGGGTTGCGGTAGAGAATCAGGGCCGGTTCGATGTTATGCCATTCCTGGTTACGCAGCACTCGCGAAATAGTTTCAAATCCACTAGCCCCATAAAAGTTAGCCCCCAAATTGTAGGCAAAGCTGAGGATTGCTCCCTGCTGGTTTTCGTTGAGGTTGTGCCAACCGGGAATGCGAGTTTGGGGTGGTAGGTAGGTACGAGTGATTTGATCTAGCAACAACTCATCGGCTTCTTCCTGAGTGATGCGATCGCCTAACCTGAAAGGCCGTCCGTTTTTGTCGCGGGTAGACCCCCAGCCAATGGTAATTGGCTCACCACCAGTTTTAGGGTCTGGATAAGCCTCCAGACGAGATCCCTCAAAGGTTTTAATTAAATCGACACCCGGTGACGGCACCCCAACCATACAAATTGCCTCCCAGCCAAAATGCGATGGTACGTACTGCCAGTGTATCGAGTTTTTGAGCGCTAAAAGCCTTTCTTTTAGGTATTGCTCAACGAGTAGATAGCCTCTGCTACCAAGTAGTCAAGGATTAGGTCAAAATATATAAGATTTTCTCGGTTGCCTCTGCTTTTGCAGTATACGGTTACACGTAGATAGAGCTAGGGACGGCTAACTGGTGAATGTGATCGACTAAGTTGGAAATTTGCTTCGCCCTTTCTTGCATTTTTTCAGAAGCTGGGAGATCTAGAGCGTCATAAACAACCTGTAAACGATGGAGCCAGTCATGCTTAAGTAAGGCGTTGATGGTATTGGTTCTGCGAATAGCCGCTACTCGCTCAGGCTGGGCCTCTAACTCTAGAATTACTTCCCCAATATGAGGAGCATCAAAAGGAACTTGAATGATGGCATCATCCCAGCCAAAGTATTCTTGAAATATTTGAGTATTAGGAGGCTCACCAATCATAACGGTTCCAGCAGCGGCTCCTTCAAAAAAGCGAGATGGAATCTCACTTTGCCCACCAGTACGGCTAGGATCATTAACAAAAGCGCGATTTACGATAAAGTACCGACTGCGCTTGAGCAAGTTTGCTAAAAGTAGCCGATGCTGTTTAGGACTCTTGACACTAAATGTTATCTGCTTTGCAGCATTCGTAACATTCTGGCTTGCAATCGTATCGTAGTAATAGAAAATATGATTCTGAATAGCTAGTCCCATCAATGCACGATGGGTAATATCAGAACGACGACCAATATTGCAAACATTAATGCTTCGGAACGGCTCATTACTTGTATACGCACAGAACTTTAAAGCATCTATGCCAATTGGCAGATAGGCGCAGGGCTTGCCCACCAGTTTGGAAAGGCTTTCAACCCCGTGATGAAGGCCAATAAAAATGTAGTCAAAATCTCTTAGTAGTTCCAGTAAATAGGTACACTTTTTCAGATCTGATTCCCACACCTCGTTGATGTAGCAAACGGCGTAACGGCAGCGATCTCGCCAACCTTCTACAGCCTGAAGTGAAAACAACTCGTAGGGGTTATTAAAGGTCGGCAAGAATAAAGTACTATCTCCAATAATCTGAAATTTGGGGTCTTTAGGAATAAATTTACGCGACAAAAAATTGCCCGTTATTCTTGATCTATCTAATTGTCTTAGCGCCTTATAAACTCGCCTACTGTTTTCAATAGCTTGATAATCTTGAGGATCAATCTCAACCAGGCTGGACACACTTACATCTTGAATGAAATCTTCATATTCATAGAGTGATGAATATCCGACTAAGCTGCTGACCTTCCGAAGAGATAAACCTACTGTGTGCATAATGGTTCCTATAAACTGAAAAGACTAATATACTAAATTGATACAGCATTTCTTGGTCTAATGAGGTGCAAATCTAAGCCTAAAATCCTTCTGCATTAAGGATAGGCTGCATCTCGTTATCGTTGGAAACGCTATATTTGATTTTAAGTGGCAATTTTAGTAAAAAGATGGGATTTCATTGTTAAAATAGCTTAAACTTGTTAGAACTTCAAACATCTGTTGCGAAATTTTAATCCATTACGCTTTTATAATAAGGTTTCACCCTGTTATGACAAGGTGAAACCTTACATAGACCATTGAATTTTCTATGAGCTAGACTTTGACGTTCTACCTGCTACAGGTTAGTGTAACGGTAGTGATTACCCCCTATCATTATAAAGTTTATTAGTCAAAACAGTGAACTAAACACTCACAGAGGTAGCTATCTCAACCAGCGGCTTACCATCGAAATGATTGGGAATGTCAGCCCCCATAAAGCCTAGGAGAGTAGCTCCTACGTCCACAGCACCGCCCTCATTTAAAGCAGAACCAGGAGCAATACCCGGCCCCTTAGCCATAAAGAAGCCGCGGTTACGGTGACCACCTGTGCGGTTGTAATAGATGGGGCCGATCCGACCGACATCTGGACTATCGACTACATCAGCAATTGCTTCATCCCAGATGACATTTAAGTCGCCGTGAGGCATTTTGTACTCATCATTATAGGGAGATTGCCGAGTACGCACAACTTTTTTAACTAGGGGCTTGCCAGTTCTACCATCCTTCAGTCGGTAGAAAAGGTTTTCAATTTGGCTACAGACTGAATCGTATTCAGAAGGATCGACAATGCCGTTAGCCTCGCGCCCTTTTACGTTAATTCGGATATATCCATCAGAAAAACCAGGCAGGGCAAATGCCTTCATCTTTGGCCATAGAGAGGAGTAGCACATTACCGGCATATCTCCCAAAGGCACACCCTCATTTTTCATTTTGTAAGGGGACCGTAGCCCTTTTTGATCGCCCTGCAGAAAAGATTTATGAGTCCAGGTATTCCACAGTTTTGTTAGAGGATTAGGCTCATCGAGCTGTCGCCAAAATTCGCCGTACCAGCTATTGCGAATATTACGATAAATAACAGGGCCAGGAGGTTCATTGATGTTGCCTGAGGGTAGCGCACACTGACCAGGGAAGCTAAAGCGATACATCACTTCACCGATAATCAACATGCAGAGATGGTCGAGGTGATTGACATCCATGCCGTGCAAACCAAAGACGGCGATGTAAGCCTGATCAGAAGCTTGTTCAAGCAATTGACCAATAACTGCGTCAATTTTTTCTAGTCCAACTTGAATTGGATCAACACTACCAGGCTTGTGATAATACTGGTAAAGGGGATGGTGAGGCTCACTCAAATGAAACAGATCGTGGCCTAGGGTATGGGTTTCGCCCATGACCGTAAGGAATAGATCCCACGGCCCTTTAGCCATTAGATCGGTATAGATTTTACCTCGGTTCTCAATACTTTCGTAGACTGATTGTGTTACCCAGTCAATATATTTTTGCTTCCATCGGTAGCCATTGTCAGACCTGAAAACTGGATTCTCGCCGTATCTAGCAATGATTTCTTGCAACGCAGAAGCTGGAATAGACTCACTTCTGACAAAGGGATGATGACCGCCCCAGCCGGTGATTTGAATGCCGTCTATGTCCTCCCGCACTCGGGATACAGGAACATCAAAGGCTAGAATTCGCCGGTCTTTGGCAAAGGCATAAAACGGCGCATATTCTTGATAGTCATATCCCCCTTCAACCGAGTCAAAGCCAATTTCGTAGCGTTCTGGGTGGTAGGTGATTGGATCCCAAAAACCAGTCTTATTTGGTAAACAGCCGGTTTGCATCATCACCCATAGGGCTTCACTAAAGGAAAAGTCAATCTTGCTCTCGGTTTGATAATTAACTTTAGTTTTGAGCCGACCATAAACCCCATCGTCGCAGATAGATTTTAGGTTTTTAAGTTTTCCTTCAGCCATCCAACGCTCCAGTTGAACTGGATCAGCAGCATCTAGACCAACGGCAATAACAGGAGGGTTTTTCATGGTATGCCTCAAACAACATCTTGATAAGGAACCAGCAAAATTATGATGTGCGGTAGATAACCCGGTTAGAAAGCTTGATTAGCAAGGCTGCCTTAAGCGGTTGAGCCATAACCAAAGAGACGGAATTATCAGGATAAAACTACAACGTTGCAGAGCTCTCGCAACTGACTCAAAAATATGAGCTCACATACCCTAAACCCCTAGCAGACTAAATCAAACAGTAGCTACCTGCTTAAAGAGTTGTGCAAAAGTCATCCAATTAAACAAAGTTTCCTTGTCTGCTTCCTACTAAGCAAGAGATCCGTAGAATCCCTTACGTAAGGTTTACAGATAGTAAAACTAGACCGCCGTATTGCAAAGCCTATGTAAAGACCAGTTAAAGGTATCTGGCGATACTCTCTTTGCTGGCAATTTGTCAGCCATATGCGGGAAGTCTACCAACCCTAAATTACCAGGACAACTTACTTCGGTATGTTCACAGGCTTACGCGCCCTGGCTCATGCGGCGGATTTTGAGCACATCCGTCATTTTGCGAATTTGGCTAAAGGTTTGATCTAGGTGGGCATGGTCGCGTACATCCAGGCCCAGGTCAATTTCGGCGGTTTGGCCAGGAAAGGTTTTTACCTGGGCCTTATGGACGTTGATTTGTAGATCTGACAGGTGAGAGAGAATATCTTTAAGCACGCCTACCCGGTCAATTACCTCGATTTTGACTTCAACCGGGTAGGTATGGCGAGAACCGTTGAGTTCGCCTGAATTCCAACTAACGGGGATGAGGCGATCTCCAGGGATATCCGTCACATTGGGACAGCCCTGGCGATGAATGGCAATGCCGCGACTACCCAGAGACACGCTACCAATAATCGGCTCACCTGGCAGAGGGTTGCAACAGCCTGCGATGTGGTGCACTAACCCTTCAATCCCCAAAATAGGAGCTTTAGAGGAGCCTGGTCGGGATTTGGCAGGACTGGTTACAGCTCCCGCCAGTACGTGGCTTGAGTTTCCGAGGGACGACTCAGAGGAAATTGACTCCAGCGGCTGCTTGGCTTTGACCGATTCTCTGAGACGGTTGACCACCAGGTTAAGGGTAACTTCACCGTAGCCTAACCCAGCCAGCAAATCGTCCACGGTTTGGTAGTTACAGCGCTCGGCGGCTAACTGGGCCTGGTTAGACTTCAGCAGGGCATCAAAGCCGTTACGACCCAGTTCTTTTTCTAGCATGTCGCGACCGCGAGCGATGTTTTCATCTCGATGGAAGCGCTTATACCACTGGCGAATGCGGTTGCGGGCGCTGGGCGTTACCACAAAGTTGAGCCAGTCAAGGCTGGGATGGCTGTTCTTTTGAGTAATAATCTCGACAATGTCGCCGTTGTCTAGCTGAGTATCTAGCGTCACGATGCGACCATTTACTCTAGCCCCGGCACAGTGGTTGCCAACTTCAGTATGGATGCGGTAAGCAAAATCCACTGGCGTAGCACCCCGGCTTAGCGGAATCACATCGCCATCGGGAGTAAAGACGTAAACATCTTCATCAAACAGATTGCCTTTGACGTTTTCAAGAAATTCCTGGGCATCTTTGAGGTCGTTTTGCCACTCCAAAAGCTGCCGTAGCCAGGTAAATTTTTCGTCGTCCGCTGTCATGCGGGTGTTAATGGAACTGCCGGTTTCTTTGTACTTCCAGTGGGCCGCAATCCCGTATTCGGCGATGTGGTGCATTTCTAAGGTGCGAATCTGCACTTCGATGGGCTTGCCCTTAGTGCCAATCACCACCGTATGAAGGGATTGATAGCGATTTGGCTTAGGCAGACCGATATAGTCCTTAAAACGCCCTGGGATGGGGCAAAACGCATCGTGAACGATGGCTAAGGCTCGATAACATTCCTCATTAGTGCCTACAATCAGCCGTATTGCTGCCACATCGTAGATTTCGTGGAAATCCTTCTGCTGTTTCTCCATCTTGCGGTAAATGCTGTAGAGATGCTTGGGGCGGCTACTCACGTCTACGACCTGTAGCCCGGCCTGGTGCATCCGCTGGCGCAGGGTTTCGGCTACTTGAATTAAGCGGGCTTCGCGATCGGCCCGTTTTTCAGTTATATGCTGCTGCATCTGCCGATAGGCGTCGGGATCGAGGTGTTTAAAGGACAAATCCTCCAACTCCCACTTAAACCGCCCGATCCCCAATCGGTTGGCCAGGGGGGCAAAAATCTCCATAGTTTCGCGGGCGATGCGGCCGCGCTTTTCGTCGCTAAGATGCTCCAAGGTGCGCATGTTGTGGAGGCGATCAGCCAGCTTAACCACAATTACTCGAATGTCCTGGGCCATAGCCAAAAACATACGACGAAAGTTTTCGGCTTGGCGCTCAGTTTTGCTTTCAAAGTTGAACTTAGAGAGCTTGGTGACGCCTTCTACCAATTGACGTACTTCAGCCCCAAACCGCTGTTCAAGTTCTTCGAGAGTAACGTCGGTGTCTTCTACCACATCATGGAGAAAGCCAGAGGCAATCATGGCGCTGTCGCCACCCAAATCCCGTAAAAGACCGGCTACTGCAACCGGATGGCAAATGTAGGGTTCTCCAGAGGCCCGATATTGCCCTTTGTGCAGCGCGTAGGCAAATTCAAAGGCGCTACACACAAGGCGGTTATTAGATTTTTCGTCGCAATCAAGTTGCGGTTCGTTCTGAGGATCTCCGTGGTGAGTCAGCACGCAGGTTTCTAGCCAGTCGGGCAGAGTACAGTCGGTGGGGAGGGAAGAATGAACCGTTGCAGTCATAGCGGTCGATGCGGGGGATGAAGGACGATTTTGAGAGGAAAAAGCCATCACTCTAACGTTGAGCGACTGGCTCAACGTAATGGCCTACGGCTGTCTGAGCACACCAACTTTAAGGAAAATAGCAAACCGAATTACTAGAGAAATATACCTAACTAGGACACAACCCATACAAATGTTCTGTGCCCAAATGGATTAATTTTGATAGAGATAAACTACACCATAAGCTGGAGAAAAAGTTCTCAACTTTGGGAGCTGCAATAAATGCCTACTCGTCAGCTAATGATCGCTACTTAGCATTTATTAACATTAACATTTTGTTTTACCAGGCGTGAGGGCCAGGTATAGATTGTTAACACGACTAAATCACGCTGGGCTGGACTATTGAGTCCCAGCGCCAAGCGCTCGGCTAAACGTTGACTAACTCGCTCTACTAAACGGAGTTGTTCTCTGGTTCAGTAGTGGGGTGGGATAGGGTTCAGTAGCCATAGGCTGACTGTAGCAGATAGAAATCGATATTTTGTTCTCTGCAGGTTGGAAAAACCAGGTAAATTGATTGGCGTTCATCGCGGCTTTGGCGGCTCGTGGTGGGGCAGCAGGAGGTTAGTCAGACATTGAAAAGTAGATTATGGGCTAGATGGTTTTGCCTTACAACTATGCTGGGCTGGCTATCGCCCATGTCCTTGGCTCAGGCTGGGCTTTGTCCAGATCAGCTTGCGGCTCGCCTAGACACTGAGCTAGACAAACCGCCGCTAGATACAGCGTATATTGGCGTCTTACTGCAAACTCAGGCCGCTTTGCCGGAAAATCGGCAGAATATTTATGTGCGCAATCGCGATCGCCTCTTTACCCCGGCCTCTAACATCAAGCTGCTAACTACGGCGGCGGCGCTGCATCATTTAGGCGCTGACTATCAGATCCGCACTTCAGTCTACGGCACACCTGGCCCTGGCGGAATGACGACGTTGCGAGTGATGGGCCGGGGCGACCCAACCGTGACCGAGACGCAACTGGAGGCTCTGGCGCAACAACTGAGTCAAGCTGGAGTTTCTCAAATCAGCCGTCTGGTGCTGGATGATTCTCACTTCCCTGGCTTTGCCACCAACCCCACCTGGGAATGGGAAGATGCCCAGTTTGCCTATGCCGCTCCCGTGAATAGTCTGATTTTGAATCGCAATGCTGTAGCTGTGCAGGTTGCCCCCACTCAACCTGGCCAGCCCTTACGCATCACTGGATTTGAGGCGCTGACCAGCGGCCCCTGGTCAGTCATCAACAGCACGCTGACCGTACCTTCTGGCACAACGCCTATGCCAGTTAACTTTTGGCGCACGGGTGATTCGCCCACCCTGCAAGTGACTGGACAACTGGCGCAGGGGGCTGACTCCAGAACCTATAACCTGGCAGTATTGAACCCTGCTCAGCAGTTTGCCGAAGCCATGCGGTTAGCTCTGGCGCATCAGTCTATACCAGTTGGTCAGGTGGTCATTACCCAAACTGCGTCGCCTGCTTCAGGGTCAGAACTAGCTTCAGTAATGTCTCCAGCCATTAGCGATTTGTTGATTCCAGCCAATCAAGACAGCGATAACCTCACGGCTGAAGTGCTATTTAAGACTCTTGGCGTTGAGGTTTCTGAGGCAACGCCCACAGAGGCTAGTCAGGCTGGGGGAGCAGCGGTGAAGGCGGTGCTGGCTGATCTGGGAGTTCGTACCGAGGCATTGCGCATAGCCGATGGCTCTGGCCTGTCGCGCCATAATTTAGTCACGCCAGCGGCCTTGGTAGAGACCTTGCAGGCGATGGCTGTTCATCCCGAAGGTCAGGTTTTTCGAGACTCTCTGGCGGTTGCTGGAGTCAGCGGTACGCTGCGGAACCGCCTGGGCAACACTCCGCTTTCCGGCCGGGTGCAGGGCAAATCGGGCGCATTGACGGGTGAGGTGGCGCTGTCGGGCTATCTCCAGCCGCCCAACTATGAGCCGTTGGTGTTTAGCCTCATCATCAACCACTCGAACCAGCAGGCTAGCCTGCTGCGCCAGACAATTGACACACTGCTGCTGCTGATTGCTCAGTTATCAGAGGAGTGTTGAAACGGCGTGTGAATCTGCCAGGGGTCAAAACCGTGGTATCCCGAACTGGGCGAATTTAAGCCATCACCATACCGCCATCTACGTTGAAGACCTGCCCGGTAATGTAGGCTGCCGCCGGAGCCGCGGCAAGGAACCGCACCATGCCAGCAATGTCGTCTGGCTGACCAAACCGACCCAGGGGGATGAATTTGAGGATGTCCTCAGGATTGGACAACTCGTCGGTCATATCTGTTTCGATAAAACCCGGCGCAACCGCATTGACGGTAATACCTCGGCTAGCAAGTTCTTTGGCCACGGTTTTGGTAAAGCCAATTACCCCAGCTTTAGCGGCACTGTAATTAGCCTGGCCAGGGTTGCCCATCTGCCCTGCGACAGAGGCGATGTTGATAATTCGCCCAGAGCGGTGCTTCAGCATGCCCTTGGCCACGGCGCGGGTGCAGAGAAAAACCCCCGTCAGGTTGAGGTCAATGACGGCCTGCCAGTCTTCGGGCTTCATGCGCAGTAGCAGGGTATCGCGGGTAATACCGGCATTGTTAACCAAAACATCAATGCGACCAAATTTTTCCAGGGTGCTGTTGATCAGTGCTTCTACCTGGTCGGCCTGGGATACATCCGCTTGAAGGGCGATCGCGCTACCTCCATCCGCAACAATTTGTGCCACCACTGCTTCGGCGGCTTCACCAGACCGAGCATAATTCACCACTACCTGGGCACCCTCTGCAGCCAATGCCAGAGCAATTGCCCGACCAATGCCGCGCGATGCACCCGTAACCAGGGCCACCTGCCCCTCAAGTAATAGAGACGATGCGGCCATAGATACCTCCTTGAGCCAAAATCGAGGGCGATCTCCGACCGCCCGTAGCTTTGCTCAATGGTTGTATCACGAAATGGGAGCGATGGGGAAAGGGCAGAGGGTAGTGGGATGGGGGAATGAGGGAATCGGGGGGATTAGGCAGAGGGATAGCGGCGCACCTGGTATTCTCTGGCGTCAATAATTCGGTAAGTATGGCCAAAGGCGGTATCGAACTGCTGCTCAATGCGATCCAACTCAGCTTGGGGAATGGCTTTCCACTGCTCGCGAGTTTGCCAGCGAATCATGCACACTACCTGATCAGCCAGGTCGGGAGAAATCCAGACTTCCTTAGAAATAAAGCCTGGATATTGGCTAAGGGCTGCTGTCCAAATATCGTAATCAATACGGATAAAAGTCTCTCGATGCCCTGGAGCAACGGCAAAGGTTAGCCACTCTATCACCATAAAATTACCGTTTGGTTAGTCACAAGATGGAACAAAACCCTCTAACTTGTTCAGTTGAGAAGGTCAACCATAGACTAACGCGCCTAGCCAGGAGGCTGGGTTGCAGGTTTTGGGTTGCAGGTTTTGAGGTTTGGGTCAAAAGCTAAAAGAGGCCACCCAAAAGCTGACTAAAAAGCCAGCAATGGTCGAAAAGGTAACGGAGCTACCTCCCATTTCATAGGCTTCCGGCATCATTGTGCTGGCCACCATAGCTAGCAGAGCGCCGCCTGCTGTGGCTTTGGCCACTTCTACCATCCAGTCGGCAGCGAGGTTCATCATCAAACTGCCGAGCATGGCAATAAGGCCACTGAGCAACACAGCTCCGCCCCAGAGCATCAAAATGCGTTGCGCCGGTGTACCAGCTTGTTTCATCCCCATCGAGCTTGACATAGCTTCGGGCACGTTGGAAATAAATACCGCCAGTAAAAAAGAGCTGCCCGTATGCCCCATGCCCGCATTAAACCCAATCACTAACGCTTCGGGAATGTTATCCATCAACGTGCCAACCAGAATAGCCAGAGGGGTGGAATTTTGGGCCAGTTCCTTGAACTGCTGCTCTGAAATTGGAATATCCACTTCCACGCTGTCTAGCACGCGCTGCCGCCAGTGCTCATCTTCCAGAGGCTTAGGTTTGGCCGTTGACTGGGTTGTTTCGCGCAACCGCCGAGCCAAGATGCGGCTTAACCCGCTGGATAGCTGAGGAGAGCGAGTTAGCATGGCTTCAAAGTCTGCTCTTTCTAACTCATAAAGTTCCATCGGGGTTTTAGCCATTACCGTGGCAGAACGGTCTTCTCCAGTCAGCAGGGCCATTTCACCAAACATTTCGCCTGCACCAAGCTGAGCCATCCGTTGTGAGCCTTTCAAGATCTCGGCCTGTCCATCAACAATTAAAAACATCGAGTCGCCTGCGGCACCTTCCTGGCACAGGACGGTGCCCGGTTCTACTGAAAGTGGTTTAAGCAGCGGAATAATGGCTTGCATTTCAGATGGGGAAAGGCTGCGCAGCATCTCAATATGCTCAATCCGATCCAGCACTTCCGAGGCTTCTTCTTGGCGATGGTGGTACAAAAATCGACGGGAAGAGGAAGGGTGACGAATAAATCCACCCTGGTTGTCGATGTAGTTGACGATGATCGTAAACAGCGTACCCCCCAGCGTAAACCCCAAAACTAGCGGCCAAAAGCCGCCACTTTGATACACTGGCAGCGCAATGTTGAAGGCAATAGCCGAAATCAACGTACCACTGCCAAAAGCCATAATGGCTGCTGTAAAAGCTCGACCCGGCTGCCAGCCAATGCCGATAATAGCCCCTACTAGCAGACTAGAGGCCGCGATTAACCCTTGCGTCAGGGCAGTAAGTGGAACGCTCATAGGGCCGATTCGCAGGACATTATGACAAGATTACTCCAGAACGCCACGCTTCCTGGCACACTAGAGCCTAGGAATTTATTGGGCTCTACCAACGGCTATGAACAGTTCGCCTCGGCAGCGGCCTCATTCTAACCCGCCTGCTAACCCCTCTTCAAAGCGTCAGCGGCAGCCGTCTAACGCTGGCTTAATCCTGCTGTGTGGGCTTTGGTATGCCGTTGTGGGTCTTGTGGTTACCGCATTACCCGGTACACCGTGGGCGTGGCCCCTGGTGTTGGCGGGGGCCTGGCTACAGGTACTAGAGTTAGCTCTGCTTGCGGCTCAACCTCAGAGCCGTCGGTTTTTTCAACGTCTACTACAAGGGGGTTTTCGCCTGGTTGGGGCCGGTGCAATAACCCTGGCCTTGGCCTTGGCTCTTAACCACCTGGGCTCTGATCAATTGGAGGAGATTACCCTGGTTAGCGTGTTCTGGCAGGTCTTGGGGCTGGGATTACTTGCTGTGCTGATGGCTCTGCTGTGCCGTCTGTTGACCCGTCGCCTGGGCGAACGACTCCAGACCCGCCTCAAACCCCGGCAAGCCTTTCTGACCCTGGCTATTATTATCCTGATTGGCCTTAGCCTGGGTGGTACCCTGGGCGCTTTTGCCATTTGAGGAATTCCTCCACAGCAATGATGGATTGGGAAATTCCCCCAGAATATGACTGCCTCAGACGTACTGCGTTACTAATCTGCTATGTCTCTGAAAAGACTTTTCCGCCGCCAACTATGGAAACCGCTTCCTTTCTAGCTTTGCTGCGACAGCACCGGGCTATTGCTGTCATTCGTGCCCCTGAGCCAGATCTGGGGCTACACATGGCCAAAGCAGCGGCGGCAGGTGGATTGAGGCTAATTGAAATTACCTGGAACAGCCGCCATCCTGAAAAGCTGGTTGCGGAACTGCGCGCGCAGCTTTCCCATTGCTGCATTGGCGTAGGTACGGTGCTGTCTATTCCTGACCTGGAGCAGGCTATAGCAGCGGGGGCCGAGTTTTGTTTTGCACCCTATACCAATATCACGCTGCTCCAGTGGGCGCAGGAACACCAACTGCCCCTAGTGCCTGGGGCGCTGACTCCCAACGAAATCATGGCCGCTTGGCAGGCAGGAGCCCCAGCGGTCAAAGTGTTTCCTGTTAGTGCTGTGGGGGGCGCTAGCTACGTCAGCAGTTTGCAGGGGCCGCTGGGCCATATTCCTCTAATTCCTACCGGCGGCGTAACGGTTGATAATGCGCCCAGTATGATCAAAGCAGGGGCCGTGGCGGTTGGACTGTCTACGGGATTATTTTCAAAAGCCGCGATTGCAACGGCTGACTGGCCAGCCATTACCCAGGCGGCCCAGCGGCTTGCGGATGCCTGCCAGGAGTGGCCTACCAGCCCTCTGTCTGCTCCATAACCGCTATAGTTCTGGCATGAATTTTTGCAGTCCAGATTAAGCAACCCGTACTAGGATAGGCCGCAGGTTGGTGAAGGGCTAACACGTATGCTTAAACGTCAGCGTCTCAATACTGCCATTAGCACGGCATTAAGCCGTCTGGCCATTTACTGGAACCTGGCTCTGTGGCGAGCTATCTGGCAGCAGAGCCAGCGATATCGTTGGCGTTCGATTACCGCAGAGGTAGCGTTTCTCTGGGTGCTGGGGTTGTTGGGGGCCAGTTTTGCCCTACTGCAATTTAGCCAGCAGCCTTACTTTAAAGTTCCGACTGGTGCCCTACAGTTGGCCAGCCGAGTGCAGCAAATTTTAGCCATTCCAACTCCCACAGAGCCTGGGCAGAGTTTGGGCCTGCTTTGGCTGCTGGCCGTGGTGTTTGGCGCCTCACTGTGCTTTGTCACAGGGACTGAAAGACTCACCTACGCCCTAGCCACCATATACCAGGGTGCTCCCTCCCGGCGGCCTGGTTGGGCAGGTAAGCTCTGGCCCTGGTTTTTGACCATAATTATGGTTCTGATTGTGGGCTTAATCAGCCGCTTAGTTGGGCCAATAGGTACAGTTGCCAACGCGAGTGCGCCATCAACATGGCTGAGTTGGCCAGGAGTCACTCAACTGCTGCGATGGCTGGTTAGTGTGGGGCTAGTCGGCCTTGGTGTAGGGCTTGTTCATCGCCTTAGCCCCAGGCAGTGGCCGCCAGGTTGCCCCCTGTGGCTGGGGACAGGGTTGACAGTAGGGCTGGGCTTGGGCGTTTTTGGCTTGGGACGGTGGGGAGCCACCTGGGTGCAGACGCAAGCGTTGGCCTATGGTCTGTTTCTCAGTCTTAGCTTGGCGCTAATCAGCCTGTTTGCCTGGCTGTGGCTGGTTTTGGCAGGAGCCCAGTTTAATGTCAGCGCTATGTCTAACCACGGAGGGCCAGGTCAAACCGCCTGGAAGGGCCGAGCCACGCCACCGCCGCCCTCCTTCGAGTCGTTTAAGATCAATCGCTAGTCAGATCAACCGCTAGCCTAGCTAACCTGAGTTCGAGAGTGCCCATGGCCGTGTTAGAG
>Ga0224723_1001439_pt1 | contig 14346 bp, 15 predicted proteins | sample Balambano_FR2_Me_FD_161647 | JGI IMG/M metagenome (GOLD analysis project Ga0224723, IMG submission 161647) | Freshwater sediment microbial communities from Lake Towuti, South Sulawesi, Indonesia - Balambano_FR2_MetaG | ecosystem: Environmental > Aquatic > Freshwater > Lake > Sediment | place...
GCCGAGGGCCTGCTCCCGCAGCTCGACACGCTGGCCCAGGAGTATGTGCGCGCCAACCTGGAGTACGAACGCGGTAAACTGGCGCGTGACCAGCGGGAATGGCAGCGGGCGCAGCGCCATCTGCTGGCGGCCCAGGACGTGTTCCGCCAGGAAGACGCCGAGCCGCGCTTTAACCGCGAGTTCGCCTGGATCGTGCAGTGCAACCTGGCACTGATCGAGCATCAGCTCGGCGAGCTGGAGACGGCCGCACAGCGCTACGAGCAGGCGCTGGCCTTTTTCGAAGAGCTAGACGACCGCGCCTACCTGCCGACCATCCAGGTGCGGCTGGCGGCCTTGGAAGCCGACCGCGGCAACCCGCAGCGGGCAATGGCCCTGGCGCGCGTGGCGCTGGCCGGCGGCCGGCGCCTTGGCTCGCTCGAAGAGATCGCGGCCGCGCAGCAGATGCTGGCTCAGCTGGAACGGCAGCCTGGGTGACGGCTCCCAAGCCCAAGGACTTGGGCTTTAGAGACTGCCGCCCCAGTCTCGTTCTCCGCGGAGAACTGTGGTGGTGTGTGGCCTGATGCTTGCGCACGCGCTTGCCTGTTCTGGCTCTCAGGTTGGCTCCTGCCGCCGAACCAGCGCACCACATGACCGCGCACGTTTTACCTGGCGACGGGTGCTTCGCCAGAACGCCCAACGTGCTGTTGGAAAGGTGCGAACACCTGTTCGTATACTACCATGTGGACGACGCATTGTCAAGGGCGGAAGCCGCTGACGCGCGTGAAGGGCTCATATCCCAGGGGCTACAGCTCCTGGGGTGTACGCCCTGGCTCTCTAAAGCGGCCGCGCGCCGATTGGAAGCAGTGGGGGAGAGGCTTGGACGGTTTGCGGGGGCAGTTCGCCGAGCTTTTTCAGTTTGACCGCTCGGCCATCAATTTGTCCAAGCCCACCGTGGGCCTGGCGATCGTCCTGGTCGCGCTGATCCTGCTTTCGACGATCGGCGCGTTCGGTTTCACCATGGCCTTTGGCGCAGTGCTGGCCGTGGCCTTCGACGAGGGTGGCCCGCGGCGTCAGCGCGCCACCATGCTGGGCCTGTTTGCGCTCGCGGGCGCGCTAGTCACGCTGCTGGGCAATGGCGCCGGGCACAGCGTATGGGGCAGCATCGTGGTGGTCTTTGGCGTCACCCTGGTTTGCGGGCTGGCGATGGCCTTTGGCCCGCACGCTGGCAAGATGGCCTTTTTTCTCAACACCTGGATGATGCTCGCGCTGTCCCTTGCGCTCGTGCTATATGCGCCTCTCAATCTGGCCCTGGGCTTCGTCTGCGGCAGCCTCGGCGGAGCAGCCTTGCTGCTCGCGCTGCAAGCCGGTCGGGCGGCTGGCGACCCGGCAGTGGAAACACTGCCACGCTGGCAACCGAGCCTCGCGCCGCTGCGCGCCCACCTGAACCCGCGCTCGCCCATCTTCCATTTTGCGCTCAGCCGCGCGCTCGTCGCCGCCTTCGCGATGTGGCTGGGCTGGCAGCTCGGCCTGGCCCATCCCTACTGGATTGCCATGACCATTCTGATCGTGATCGTGCCGGATCGGCAGCAGGCCCTGCGCACGAGCTGGCAGCGCGCCATTGGCACCGTGATCGGCGTGGCGGCTGGCGCGCTCATCCTGGCACTCGCGCTCGCGCCGATCACGCTGCTGCTGCTCTGGCTGCTGGTAATTTTGCTGATGCTGGCGGTGCAGGACGTGAACTACGTCCTGTATGCCTCGATCATGACCCTCAACCTGATTTTGTTTTATCAACTGATCGAAGGCAATGCCTTGTTCAACGGCGCGGAGCGACTCTTCACCACCTTGCTCGGCATCCTGTTCGCGCTGGCGACCATCTGGGCCTTGGGAAAGCTCGCAACGCGCCTCAGCCTGGGATCGGCGGCAGGCTAGGGGCGCCACAAGCAGGCGCGACCCTCTGGCAGCTTCTCGCCAAACCTGGCTCGTTTCCTGATCTTCCCAAAGTGCGCGTCCGCACTATGCTAAGGCCAGGAGCCTGATCGCTGCGCGAAGGGCTTGCTTCCGCAAGATTCTGAGGAGTTTACACCATGGAGCTGAGTGTTCAATCAGGCGAGCTGCTGAATACGAGCAGCGAGTTGGCCGTGTTGGCCGCCTACGAAGACGAGGCCCTGCCCGCCGCCGTGGCCGAGCTGGGTGAGCTGAGTGACTTTCGGGGCCGGGCGAAGCAAACCCTGCTGCTCTACCCACGCGGCGCGCTGGCACCGCGCCGCCTGCTCTTGCTGGGGCTTGGCAAGCGCGAGAAGGCCGGCGCTGAGGGCTTGCGACAGGCAGGCGCTCTCGCGCTCCAGCAGACCCGCGCGCTGCAGATCGCGGCCTTCACTCTGGGCCTTAACGGCGACATGGCGCTCACTCCGGCCGAGGTCGCACAAGCGCTGGCGGAGGGCCTGGCTCTGGGCGCCTACCGCTACGACCGCTACCGCAGTGGGCTTTCCGACGAGCAAAAGTTCGCGGTCGAGCGCGTCACGCTGCTTGCCGAGTCTGCCGAGCCCTTGCAAGCCGGCCTGACTGCCGGGCTGGCGATCGCGCGCGGCGTGGCCTACGCCCGTGACCTGGTGAACACGCCCGGCAACGACTTGACGCCGGCAGTGTTTGCCGACGAGGCTGTGGCGCTCGGTCAACGCCTGGGCCTCCAGGTTACGGTGCTCGACAAGGCGCAGCTCGTGGAAGGTGGCTTCGGGGGCGTGCTGGCGGTGGGCAAAGGCTCGGCCAACGAGCCGCGCTTCATCGTTATGGAATACGGCAGCAAGACGGCCGGCCAGCCGACAATCTGCCTGGTAGGCAAGGGTCTCACATTCGACGCGGGTGGCCTCTCGCTCAAGCCGGCCGACTTTATGACGACCATGAAGTCCGACATGGGCGGCGCCGCGGCGGTGTTCGGGGCCATGCAGGCGCTCGCCGAGCTGAAGCTCCCGCTGCACGTCGTTGGCATCGTGCCCTCGGTCGAGAACATGCCGAGCGGCACGGCCTTTCGGCCCGATGACGTGATCCCGACGCTGAGCGGCAAGACGATCGAGGTGCTCAACACCGACGCCGAGGGGCGCATTGTGCTTGCCGACGGGTTGCACTACGCGCAGCGCTACCAGCCCGACGCGATTGTCGAGCTTTCGACGCTGACTGGCGCGATCATTATCGCGCTCGGCTCGCACGCCATCGGCATGATGGGCACGAACCCCGAGTTGGTCGCGCGCGTCGGCCGCGCGGGCGAGGCCTCGGGCGAGCGCGTTTGGGAGCTTCCGCTCTGGGACGAGTATCACGAGATGCTCAAGAGCGAGATCGCCGACCTGAAGAATATCGGCGGGCGGCCCGCCGGATCGATCACGGCCGGCGCTTTTCTGGCTGCCTTCGCCGGCGATTACCCCTTTGTTCACCTCGACATCGCCGGGACGGCCTACGCCGAGAAGCCTGCCAAGCCCTACCAGGCTCCGGGCGGCACGGGGGTGGGGGTGCGCCTGCTGATTGCCTTGCTACGTGAATACGCTGGATAGTGCTTGCGGAAGTGGCTGTAATGGCTCGAGAATTTAGCTGCTGGCCCCGCTGTAGCGGCGGATTCCCGCGCGCCAGACCGCCAGCGCCACCAGGAGGCTGGCCAGCGCCACGCCCAGGAACAGCAGCACCTGCCACCCGCTCAGCTCGCCGCGCAGCGCCTGCACTGGCACCGTGGTCGCCACCGCCACCGGCACCACAAAGGTGATCAGCATGCGCAGCCAGACGGGGTAGACGGTCGCCGGGTAACGGCCCGCCTCCATCAAGGCTTGCAGGATCGTCACGTTGTTGTCGAACTTCACGAACCAGAAGGTACAGGCGATCAGCACGATCCAGAGGCTGTAGAGCACCAGCGCGCCCCCCAGAGCTAGGGCCAGAAAGCTCAGCAGGTTGAGCGGCGAGACGACGGCGCCGCTCAGGCTGATGCCGCTGATGATCAGCGCTGCCGCCAGCAGGGTGTCCCAGGCGCGCCAGATCACGATCCGGGTCAGGCTGACCAGCAGCAGGCTGTTGACCGGCATCAGCAGCGTATAGTCGAGCGAGCCGTCGCGGATGCTGGTATTGAAGCGCTCGGTGTTCGGCCAGATGATGGCGGCCATGAGCGTGTTGACCAGCCGCCAGACGCCCAGCAGCACCAGCAACTCGCCAGGCCCCCAGCCGCCCAGCGTCGCCGTGTTGTCGAAGATGATGCTAAGGCTGAGCAGCTCCCAGCCGAGCCACATCAGGCTAAGCACGATGTTGATCGCGGTATCGGCGCGGTAGGCCAGTTCTTGCTGGACGTTGATTTTCAGCAGCGCCACCAGCAGCTTGAAGCGATACATCGTCAGGCCCCCACGGCCGAGAAGCGCCTGACGCCCTTGCGCCAGACCCACAAAAACAAGGCTAGCGCGAGGCCGAACCACAGCCCGCCCAGCAAAAAGTTGCCTGCCACCTGCTCCGGCGAGAGCCGGCCCAGGATGAGCTGCACGGGCGCGTACTTCATGTGCTGAAAGGGCAGCACCTGCGCAAGCTGCTGAACGAAGCGCGGCATCAGCTCGAGCGGCACGAACTGGCCCGAGAACAGCACAATCAGCGCGTAGTAGAACTCGTTCAGCGAGTATACGCGGGTCGTCCAGAAGGCGATCAAGGTGATTGTTGCGCCGAGCAGAAAGCTGATGCCGAAGCCTAGCACGATTGCGGGCAGGCCCAGCAGCAGCGACTGCACACTGACGCCGCTAAAATCGGGGCGGAACAGCAGGCATAGGCCGAGCCAGATCGGCACGAGCACCCCCAGAGTGAGCGCCTTAAAGGCCAGATTATTGACCAGCACGCCCGTTAGAATGGGGTGGACGGGCTTGAGCAAATCGCCCGCGAGCGTGCCGTCCTGGATCTTGTAGGCCAGCAGGTGAATTGTAATATCGCTTGTCAGCGTATCGACCAGCAGCAGCACAAGATAGTACGTCACAAAGTCGTTCGCCGTCAGCCCGCCGACGCTGCCCTGGTCGCGGGCGACCGTGGTCCAGACCGACAGGTAGACGACCGGCGAGACGAGCCAGTACAACAGGTACATCACCAGGTTGGCGCGGTACTGCCACTGTTCGGCCCAGTTGACCTGCCACAGACGCTGGTAAATTCGCAGCATAAGGCCTCGCTACTCCTGAAAGGCGCGCTCGATTACGTCCTCGATCGGCGGGTCTTCGATCGTCAGATCCTGCACCGGCAGATCCGAAAGCAGGCGCGCCGTGATCGCGGCGACCTCGTCGGCGGGCACCTGGAGCAGGCGCTTGCCGTCGCCGTTCTCGCTTGCAACCGGCGTGCCGTAGCGGCTCAAGTCGCCGTTTACGTCGTCACGCAGGGCCACGCCGATCAGCTTGAAGGGCGCGATGCGGCGCGACAGCTCGGCAATGCCGCCGTCATACTTGATCTGGCCGTGATGGATCATGACGATCCGCTCGCACAGCGCGGTCACGTCGGCCATGTAGTGGCTGGTCAGCAAGATGGTCGCGCCGGTACGCCGGTTATACTCCTGCAGAAAGGCGCGGATGCGCGCCTGGGCCGTAATATCGAGGCCGATAGTCGGCTCGTCGAGGAACAGCACCTGCGGGCGGTGCAAGAGGCCCGCCGCCAGCTCGCACTTCATGCGCTCGCCTAGCGAAAGGTTGCGCACCGGCTTGCGCATAATCGGCGCGAGCTCGAGCAGCTCGTCAAGCTCGGCCAGCGTCCGGCGGTAGGCGGCATCGCCAATGCGGTAGATTGCCTGGTTGAGCAGAAATGAATCGGCGGCCGGAATATCCCAGGAAAGGCGGTTGCGCTGCCCCATCACCAGCGTCATGGCACGCAGATACTCGGCACGGCGCTCCCAGGGTGTGTAGCCAAGCACGACGGCACGCCCGGCGCTAGGATGCAGCAGCCCGGCCAGCATCTTGAGCGTGGTCGTCTTGCCAGCGCCGTTTGGCCCTAAAAAGCCGACCACCTCGCCGCTGCGGACGCGGAAGCTGACCTGTTGCACGGCAGGCACATCGCGGTAGCGCCGCCGCACGATGCTGCGTACAGCCGCTGCGAAGCCGCCCTCGCGCTCGGGAACGTGGTACACTTTGCTTAGCTGGTCGACAACAATGCTGTCATTTGCCGCCGGCCCGCCAAAGCTGCTATTGTGCATGGCATGGGTTCCTGTCGTGCGGTCACTCGCTCTAGTCTAGCACATTATTGCGCCTCGCACCTCCTGCTCCAGATGGAACCGTCTTGACCTCGGTATTCTTTTGGTGTATACTTAGGTATATGCCTAACCAAACTGCTCAACTCGACAAAGTTTTCCAGGCACTGGCCGACCCTACCCGGCGCGCCGTGCTCGAACGCCTCGCGCATGGGCCGGCCGCCGTAAGCGAGCTAGCCCGCCCCTTTGCCATGGCCTTGCCCTCATTTGTGCAGCACCTTGCGATGCTCGAGCAGTATGGGCTTGTGCAGTCGCGCAAGCAGGGCCGCGTGCGCACCTATTGGCTCGCTCCCGAGCCACTGGCTTCGGCCGAGCAGTGGATAGCCCGGCACGGCGAAATCTGGCGCCAAAAGCTCGATCAACTGGATACCTACCTGAATGAACTCAAGGAGCAAAACTCATGAATGCGCGACCGCTGCCCTCCGTAGACCCGCAGCTTGACCTGGTATTGGAGCGTGTTGTCGACGTGCCACGGGAGCGTGTCTGGCAGGCCTGGACGGTGCCGGCCCACGTGAAAAAATGGTTCACGCCCGCCCCCTGGACAACCGTGGATTGTGAGATCGACCTGCGGCCGGGCGGTATGTTCCGCACCGTGATGCGCTCGCCCGAGGGTCAGGAGTTCCCGGGTGTCGGTTGTTACCTCGAGATTATCCCCCACGAACGGCTAGTGTGGACAAGCAGCCTCTTGCCGGGCTACCGGCCCGCGTATCAGTCTGACCTACCCTTCACGGCCGTGATTATGCTGGAAGCCCAGGGCAAGGGCACGAAGTATACCGCGATCGTGATGCACGGCGACCCCGCCACCCGCGCGCGCCACGCAGACATGGGCTTTCACGAAGGCTGGGGCAAATCCCTGGACCAGCTTGTCGCCCTGGCGCGGGAGCTGTAGCGCGTCGAGGCAGGGCGGCAAGCCCTTGTGGTTGCGTGCCACACAATCAGGCAGCAAGTGATGCAAGAACCGAGGGCGCAGGCGACGGCAGCGCCGAGCGAGCAGCGAAGCTGGTTTCGCTACCATCAGCGTTATGGCTGGGTTGGGCTTATCGCGACAATGGTCGCCTTAGGACTCGGGCTTGTGATGTGGCTTGGTGCGCGACTCACAGATCGCGCGCCGGCCACGCTGCTGGTCCTGCTCCACGTGCTCGCCGGTGTCGTGGCGGTTATAGCGCTTGGCATGGCCGCCTCGGTTGCCTGGACGCGGCCCAACCGCCCCTCGTTGGCTCAGATTGTTAGCCGAAGCCAGCAGCAGATCCTCCAGCATCGTCTGCTGGCTTTCGCAAGCCTGCTTTGTGGCATCGGCATGCTGATAACAGGGGTCGCTGCACTGCTGGCCTGGTTGCTCGACGCGCCAGCGCCGATCCTGATCTACGGTCATCTGATTACGGGTATCATGCTCGCCCCGCTCGTCGTCGTTACCTTCCTGATTGGCCTGCGCCCCCTCCGGCGCAATCGCTTTGGGCACTAAGCGCAGCGTTTGAGCAGCACCGCCCCCATGCTCCCAGCACCCGCGCTGCTGGGCGTCGAAGCGCATTATCAGCCTCTGGCCCGCTAGCATCGCGCTCAACGCCGCCGTCACAATCGCCAGGCTGAGTGCGGAGATCAAGGTCGGCGCGCGCTGCAGCTCGTCCACTATACCGGGGCCGGCGCAGTGCCGAAAGGTTCAGCCCTCCGTCTTGGCTAGCCTGTGGGCTTGACAGCAGGGTGTTCACCCGCTACAATAGAGACCGAACGGTATCTTTTCTGCGATTGAGGAAAGAATGCGCAAGGGACAGGAGACGCGCGAGCGAATCGTCGCGCGGGCCGCCGAGCTCTTCAATGTGCAGGGCTACGCCGGCACGGCCATGAGCGACATCATGCAGGTGACGGGGCTGGAGAAAGGCGGCATCTACCGCCACTTCGAGAGCAAAGAACAGCTCGCGCTCGCGGCCTTCGACCACGCGGCTGAGCGGGTACGCCAGCGCATGCACGTGGCTCTCGCCAATAAAGCCCACGCTGCCGATGTCCTGATTGGCTTCCTGGAGCTGTTTCGCAGCTACGCCCAGCGGCCGCCGCTCCTTGGCGGCTGCCCCGTCCTGAATACGGCAGTCGAAAGCGACGATACCAATCCCGTTCTGCGCGAGCGCGCCCGTGCGGTCGTCGCTGAATGGCGTGCGACCATCCAGGCCGCAGTTCAGAGAGGGATTGCACGCGCGGAGCTGCGCCCCGAGGTGGACGCCGAACAGCTCGCCCTGCTGCTGATCGCTACCATGGAGGGCGCGGTCATGCTCACGATGCTGCTCGGCGATGCGGCGCCGCTCGAACAGGCCTTCCAACACCTGCGCCAGTATATCGACACCAGCGTCCGCGCAGCCTAGCTTTTTTTGTCGCAAAAAGAGACCGTTAGGTCTTTTTGGAGTAGCTAGCAAGCGCCGAGCAAGCCGATCAAAAGGAGGAGCACCATGGTGGGTTACGACGCGTCGACCGAACTACGGCCAGCCCTACCCGCTTCCGCACACTATTGGGCTAGAGGAGCAAACCTATGACCCCGACGCAAATTTTTGGCCTGCAAATCCTGGTCAACCTGCTTGTCTATGGCCTGGCGGCGCGCTGGTACCTTGCGCCGTGGCTGGCGCGATTGCCGCTCGCGGATGCGCTCAGGCCCTTGCTGCTGTTTCAGGCGCTGCGCACGATGGGCCTAATTTTCCTGCTGCCCGACGTGGTCGGCGCGCCGCTGCCGGCGGCCTTTGCCGAGCCTGCTGCCTACGGCGACCTGCTCGCGGTGGGCCTCGCCCTGCTCGCGCTGCTCGCCCTGCATCGTGCCTGGCCTGGCGCCCTGCTGCTGGTGTGGGCCTTCAGCATCGTCGGCCTACTCGATTTTGTCAACGCGGTCGGCCAGGGCCTGCGGCTCGACCTGGCTGGCAGCTATGCGCTCGGCCCCGCCTGGTTCATCCCGACCTTCGCCGTGCCCGCGTTCACGGTTGGCCAGGCCTTGATCCTGGCCCGGCTGATCCAGCACCGCTCGGCCTACCGTGCCGCAGGCCAGCGTAGTCTCGATCAGCGCGGCCTGTAATGGACGCCTATTTGCAATCGTTGATGTAGGTATAATCGCGTCACGATGAAATGTTCTTTCATACTTCCAGATCGCCAGCAACTCTCGCCACCGCCGCGATTGTCTCGTCGATCACCTCGTCGCTGTGCGCAGTCGAGAGGAACCAGGCGCCGCGCTCCAGCGCGCGCACGCCCTGGGACAGCAGGCCTGTTGTCAGGCCAATGTAGCGCTGCCGGTCCGCCTGGAGCGAGCTGCGATAGTCCCTGATTGGCGTCTCGATGCCCAGGGCAAGGTGAAAAATCTGCGGAAAGCCCTGCACCTGCGCGACAATACCGGCATCGCCGAGCGCCCGACGGATGCCTTCCATGAGGCGGGTGCCACGCCGCTCGAGCAGTTCAAACAGCGCCGGGTCGCGTAGCGCGCCAAGTGTGGCAACTGTGGCGGCCATGCAGATCGGGTGGGCGTTGTAGGTGCCGCCGTGCATCACCTTGCGGCGAACAAACTGCTCCATCAAGTCGGCGCGGCCCGCCACGCAGGCAACCGGGAAGCCATTCGCGATTGCCTTGCCAAAGCTTGCCAGGTCCGGCGTGACACCCAGGCGCTGCTGTGCTCCGCCTGCCGCGACCCGAAAGCCGGTGATCACCTCGTCGAAGATCAGGATGCTGCCCGCAGCATCGCAGGCGGCCCGCGCGCCCTCCAGGTAGCCCGGCGCCGGGCTGATGGCCGAGGTATTGCACATCGCCGGCTCCATAATCACGGCCGCGACATCGCCGCGCGCCAGGCGCGCTTCGAGCAGAGCCAGGTTGTTCCAGCTCAGCACCTCGACGTGCGCGCCCGCGGCCGTCTCCTGCCCGAGCGAGCCTGGCACCGGGCGCGGCGCCTCGGCGGTACCGGCCTGCTCGAGCGGTGGAGCGACGCTCCACAGCACGTTGTCGACCCAGCCGTGGTAGTGGCCCTCGAACTTGATCACCACGTCGCGCCCGCTGGCCGCGCGCGCCAGGCGGAGGGCCGCCTGCACCGCCTCGGTGCCCGAACTGCTGAAGCGCACCATCTCGGCGCAGGGCACCAGCTCGCAAACCAGCCGGGCCGCCGCGAACTCGAGCTCGGTCTGCCCGGCAAACAGAATGCCGCGCTCGGTCTGCGCGCGCACGGCTTCGAGCACCGCCTGCGGGCTATGGCCCAGGATCATCGGCCCCATGCCCAGGTAATAGTCGATCAAGCGGTTGCCGTCGACGTCGTAGAGGTAGGGTCCCTCGCCCCGCTCGAACACCAGGGGCGTCGGCGAGATTCCCAGCCGGTAGTTGCTGTTCACCCCACCGGGCAGGAAGGCCGACGCGTCGGCGATAAGCTGCCGTGAACGGTCAAATGTAGGCATGCGCTTGCCCTTTTCGGAGGCTGGCGGCGATCAGCAAGCCCAACCGCCGCCGACATCGTCGGCCAGCGTGATGCAGCCGCGCCGGCACAGCGTAGACCCGGCTACGCCAACGTCTTCACCAGTGTAGCACACTTTATCGAGGCCTCGCGCTTCGGTTACTAGCTCGCCTTCAGTCGCCACGACTTGGCCGAGACCTTGTTCCCGGGGGGATACACGCCGCTGCGCGCGGGCCATCGCCGCCGGCGCGACGCTGCTGAAGGAGGCGGCGGGGCAAACCGTCGGCTACGTGCGCGACCCCAACGGGGTGCTGATCGCGCTGTGTAGCGCGATGCTACAATAAGCACAGCATCTTTGCTCGAATGCTGCGATGCAGGTTGCCATGACAGAGTTTGATGTCACCCTCTCGCTTCCAGATGAGGAAGGACAGCATGCAGGATACAGTCAATCTTCAGGCCAAGCTCGCCCAGTTTTCCGAGCACTGGTCGCCGCGCAGCGTGGCCCAGCTCAACGATTTCGACGTGATGGTAGTCAAGGTTAAGGGCGAGTTTGTGTGGCACAAGCACGACGAGACCGACGACTTCTTCCTGGTGCTTGCGGGCAAGCTCGTCATCCGCTTGCGCGACCGCGAGGTCGAGCTTGGCCCTGGCGAGCTCTTTGTAGTGCCGCGCGGCGTCGAGCACCAGCCCTACGCCGAGGAGGAAACTCACCTGCTCCTGATCGAGCCGACCGGCACGCCCAATACCGGCGACCCGGCGACCGCAGCACCCCGTCAAACGATTTAGGTGCCCTCATCTTCCCCTTGGTGCGTGAGTCACGCAGCCGCTTCGGCGCGACCCCGCGCCGGGCGCTGCGCTGCACCTATTCAAACAGCTCGGCTTCAACGCGGTCGAGGAACACGCTGGTTCAGCCGCGCTGCCCTAGGCGCCAGGCACCGGCCCAAAGGCTTCCGGGTCGAGCGTGCAAAGGGCGGACTGCTCGTCGCTGCGCAATCGCCGCTCAGCGGCAAAGCGCGTCGCCGGCTCGCCAAGCACAATCAGCGCCCTGAGCGCTACCGGCCGAGCGCTGGAGATAAGCAGCGCAGGTTCCACCGGCTACAGCGTAGTGTCTGGTGCGCCCGCGAAGAGTGCGGCGACGGCAAGCTGGATGGGAAGCGTTGGCGAGCTGAGGGTCGCATCAGGGGCAATCAGCTGTATTTGTGTATAGTCGCTTTGCTGGGCATCGGGCTGCCAATACACCATAAGATCGCGTGTCTCAGGGCGCACAATCCAATACTCGGGCACGGCAGCACGGGCATAGGCTTCCCGCTTCGTCTCGGTATCCTGCTCGGGATTCGTGGGTGAAAGCACCTCGACGATCAGGTCAGGCACGCCACGGACGCGCCGATCGACGATGATGCCAGCGTTGGCCTGGCGGACGAGCAGAAAGTCGGGCTGGACCGGATCGCAGCCGGGCATCAACACACCGATAGGTGCGGTGACAAAGTAGGCAAGACCCTGGTCTTCGCTCGGAATGCCGACGAGGCGAACAAGGCGCTGAACAATCCATTGATGAAAGAAGCTGGGTGCTGTCGTCATAAAGAGCACCCCGTCGATAATCTCGTAGCGGTTGCCGTCGGCGGGCAACTGCTCCCAGCGCGCGTAGTTCCAGCTGGCGTCAAGCGAGCGCAGCACAAGCTCAGGTGTCGCGACAGTCATGAATACGCTCCGTATTCGCTCGGCGCTGCCCCGGCGAGCCGCGCAGCGAGTAGTTGGGATATTCTAGCATGGGTCGTTGAGACGAGCCTGCAAAAACACGCGTATCCGGAGGCCAGGTAGCGCTCAAGCGCTTCACCCAGCGCACAGAGGGAAGCGGGTCGTGTACCAATTCTTCTGTAGTTTCGCTGCTACTCGGCAGCAGGAAGCCATCGGCTAGAGAATTTACAGAAAGAGTGATGCACAATCTGTGGCGAACCTGGCCCGCCAGCAGATGGAGATTGAGCAGCGGCTCGACAGCGCCGGGCGCTGGGCGCGCGGGCCACAGTGACATCAAGGTGACGCGAGGAATCTATACGCACCCGGACCTCAACCTCCAGCGCGCCGTGGCGGCCGCGATCAACGCCCTGTACCACGATGGTGGCGAAAACGGAGGAAAACCCGACCCGAAAGGAGGGAGCTGGGATGCGTGGCTCCAAAATGGCTCCACAACAGGCGCAAAACACCGCGACGCCCCTGACGACGGACATCGTCAAGGGCGTCTGGAAGCGCTATTCGCTTGGTGCCACAGGCCGGGCTCGAACCGGCGACCCCCGCATTTTCAGTGCGATGCTCTACCAACTGAGCTACCGTGGCAGGCACTGCGGGCTGGTGGGCGATGACGGACTTGAACCGCCGACATCCTCGGTGTAAGCGAGGCGCTCTACCGACTGAGCTAATCGCCCGGAGTGCTAGCGCCGGCTACAACGCGCAATTATAGCCAGAAAGCCCACCTTTGTCAAATCGGGCGCGCGTTCGCGGGGAGCCTAACCGGCAGCAGCACGCACACCGTGGTGCCCTGGCCTGGCGCACTGCGCACGTCGATGATGCCCTGGTGCCCCGTGACGACGCCGAGCGCCACCGCCAGTCCCATGCCCCGGCCCGGCAGCTTGGTCGAAAAAAAGGGCTCGAACATGCGCGCGCGTGTCGCTTCGTCCATGCCGATCCCACTATCGGCCACGCTTAACTCGACATATTCGCCGGCCTGCAACCTGGGCGCCAGGTAGCTTTGCTCGATAAAGCTGCGCTCGAGCGTGCGCCGCGCGGTGCCTACCGTGATGCCGCCCGTGCGCTCGGCGAGCGCCTCCACAGCGTTCGCCAGCAGGCTGCGTAAGACCTGGCGGATCTGCTCCGTGTCGATATAGAGCGACGGCAGGTCCGGCGCGAGTTCGCGCCGCAGCACAAGGCCTGGCTCTAGCTCAAATTGCGCCAGCACCTGCTCGACCAGCAGGTTCAGCTCGCTCGGCTCGACGTAGGTGCGCCCTTGCCCGGTATAGGCCAGCATCTGCTGGATCAGGTCGGCCGCGCGCCGCGCCGCCGTGTCGATCATCCCGATAAACTTGCGCAGCACAGCATCCTGCGGCGGGTCGGCCAGGATCGCGCTGGTGCTGCCCAGAATTACCGTCAGCAGGTCGCCAAACTCCGCGCCAAGCCCGGCCGCCACTCCCGCCAGCAGTTCGACTTTCTGGCGCTGCCAGTCGATGGCTCGCAGCTTTTCCCGGCTGTGCTTGTAGAGCGCCAGCATGGTCGCCGTGTGCAGCTCGCGTGTGTCGAAGGGCTTGATCAAATAGCCGTATGGCTCGGTTGGCTTGGCCCGCTCGAGCGTCTGATCGTCGGTGTAGGCCGTCAGGTAGATGATCGGAATGTCGAGCTGCGCACGAATCTGCGCCGCCGCCGCGACGCCGTCGAGCGTGCCCGTGAGCCGAATGTCCATCAGCACCAGGTCTGGCCGCAGCGCCTCGGCCTGGCGCACCGCCTCCTCGCCACTGTCCACGCTGCCAACCACGGCGTAGCCCAGGCTTTCGAGCCGAAGCTGCAAGTTTGCGGCCACGATGCTCTCGTCTTCGGCGATCAACACGCGTGCTGGGCTCATAGACAAAGGCTCCTTTCTAGCTGCCGCGCCGCAGGCGGCCCGTGACCTGCACGCTGGTGCCGCGCCCCTGTTCTCCGGCCGTCACGCTTACGCTGCCGCGGATCTGCCGGGCCAACGTGGCGACAAGATTGA
>Ga0224723_1001440_pt1 | contig 14338 bp, 15 predicted proteins | sample Balambano_FR2_Me_FD_161647 | JGI IMG/M metagenome (GOLD analysis project Ga0224723, IMG submission 161647) | Freshwater sediment microbial communities from Lake Towuti, South Sulawesi, Indonesia - Balambano_FR2_MetaG | ecosystem: Environmental > Aquatic > Freshwater > Lake > Sediment | place...
ACCGGCACCGGGGCCGGCCAGCATCGGGTGTTCGGCCCCGGTGCCGGTCATTCACGCCGGGCGGCTCGTCTGGCACTGGGCCGTGGGCAAGGTCGAACACGCGTTCCATCCGCGCATAGCAAGCCGTGCGTGGCGGCACGACGCAAGCCCCAGGGCCGACGGTCATAGGCGAGGGCTATGTTCACGATGGGGATAGGCCAGCCCTATGACTGTCGTTCAGGACAGTTTTTCTGTCACTTCCTTGATCTGTGCTTGACGTCGTGGATGGTTGCTCAGAATTAAGCTGGGCGTATGGATGAACAGCCAAGCATCTTCGGTCTGGCCTTCGCCCTGCTGGCGCGTGGTGACGCGGAGCTGATGTCGATCGTCGGGCTGTCGCTGCGCGTCAGCCTGACGGCGGCGGCTATCGGTTTCATGCTCGGCCTGCCCATCGGGGCAGCGCTGGCGATGCTGCGGTTCCCCGGCCGTGCCGCCGCCGTGCTTGTCGCCAACACGCTGCTGGGCCTGCCGCCGGTGGTGGTCGGGCTGGTCGTGTATCTGGCGCTGTCGCGCAGCGGGCCGCTGGGGTTCCTTGGCATTCTGTTCACCCCGGCAGCGATGGTGGTGGCGCAGGTGGTGCTGACCATGCCGATCGCGGCCGCGCTGTCGCACCGGGCGCTGGCGCCGCGCTGGGCCGAGCTGCGTGATCCGCTGCTGGTCGATGGTGCGCGCTTCGGCCGCCGCGCCGCTGTGCTGGCTGGTGCGGCCCGGCCGGCACTGGTCACCGCCTTCCTCGCCTGCTTCGGCCGCGCCATCGCCGAGGTCGGCGCCATCCTTGTGGTCGGCGGCAACATCCGCAACCACACCCGCACCATGACCACCGCGATCGCACTGGAGACCCAGAAGGGCGACCTGCCGCTGGCGATCGCACTGGGCCTGATCCTGCTGACCGTTGCCCTGGCCGTGAACGCAATCGGCCTGCTGGCTGCCCCGCGCGCCTGAACAATCTTCAAGGGAGAGAATGTCATGTTCCGTCGTCTGCTGATTGCCGCGCTGATCCTGGCCGCGATGCCGGCCGTGGCCCAGCGCTCGATCACAGTGGCCAGCACCACCAGCACCGAGCAATCGGGTCTGTTCGGCCACATCCTGCCGATCTTCACGCGCGAGACCGGTATCGAGGTGCGTGTGGTGGCCCTAGGCACCGGCCAGGCGCTGGATGTCGGCCGCCGCGGCGATGCCGACGTGGTGTTCGTGCACGACCAGGCAGCCGAGGAGAAATTTGTCGCCGACGGGTTCGGCGTGCGCCGCTTCCCGGTGATGTATAACGACTTCATCATCGCTGGCCCTGCCGCCGATCCGGCCCAGGTCGCTGGCCGGCGCGACGTGGCCGAGGCATTCCGCCGCATTGCCGCCCGCCAGGCACCCTTCATCAGCCGCGGCGACCGCAGCGGCACGCACGCCGCCGAACTACGGCTGTGGCAGGCCGCCGGCGTGCAACCCGCCGGCGGCTGGTACCGCGAGGTAGGGCAGGGGATGGGGCCTGCGCTGAACACCGCCAGCGCCCAGGATGCCTATGTGTTCACCGATCGCGGCACGTGGCTGTCATTCCGCAACCGCGGCAGCCTGAAGATCGTCGTCGAGGGTGACCAGCGCCTATTCAACCAGTATGGCGTGATACTGGTGAACCCCGCCCGCCACCCGCACGTGAAGGCAGCCGACGGCCAGAAATTCATCGACTGGCTGGTCGGCCCCGCCGGCCAGCGGGCGATCGCCGACTTCAAGATCGGCGGCGAGCAGCTGTTCTTTCCCAATGCCGAAGCCATGCAGCCGGGCCGCTCATCGTGAAGCACGCTCTGGTCGTGGCGGCGCTGATGCTGGTCACCCCGGCCGGCGCGCAGGAGCTGCAGCTGCTGGCGGCAGGCTCGCTGCGCGGCGCAATGACTGAGATCGCGGCGGCGCATGGCGGGGTTGCCGCCACGTTCGGCCCTTCCGGCCTGCTGCGCGAGCGCATCGAGAAGGGCGAGGCGGCGGACGTGTTCGCCAGCGCCAACTTGGCACATCCCGCGCGGCTGGCGCGCGAGCGGGGCCGGCCGATGGTGTTGTTCGCGCGCAACCGGCTGTGCGCGGTGGCCCGCCCCGGCCTGGAGGTCACCAGCGCCACGCTGCTTGAGCGCATGCTCGATCCGGCGATCGCGCTCGGCACCTCAACGCCGCGCGCCGACCCGTCGGGCGACTATGCATGGGAGGTGTTCGCCAAGGCCGAGGCGCTTCGCCCCGGCGCGAGGGCGGCGCTGGAGGCGAAGGCAAGGCAGCTGGTGGGCGGGGCGAACAGTGCCCAGATCCCGCCGGGGCAGAGCGGCTATGGCTTCCACATCAGCCAGGGCAACGCCGACATCTTCCTTTCCTACTGCACCAATGCGCGCAATGCGGCACAGGAATTGCTAGGTGCCACTACCGTTGCGCTGCCGCCGGAACTGGCCGTGGGCGCGGAATATGGGCTGGTCGTGCTGGGCGAGTCGGTGGCGGCGGCACGGCTTGCCCTGTTCGTGCTATCGCCTGCGGGACAGGCCATCCTGGCAAAGCATGGGTTCGAGGCGCCAAATGCGCCGGTGATCGAGAGGCTGCCGCAGTGAAACTCTCCGCCCGAAACCAGTTGCCCGGCACGGTCACCGCCGTCACAGCGGGTGCCACGACCACGCAGGTGACGATCGATATCGGCCATGGGCTGGTGGTGACCGCCAGCATCACCCACACCGCGGCCGAGGAGCTCGGGCTGAAGCCGGGCACGAAGGCGGTGGCGGTGATCAAGGCCAGCGACGTGATCGTCGGCGTGCCGTGACAGTGTCGCGCCGCGCGCTGCTGGCTGCTCCCTTCGTGGCGACGGCCGCGCGCGCGCAACCTGCTTTCGTCGATGATGCCAACCGCCGCGTGATCCTGCCCACGACGGTGCGAAAGGTGTTCGCCGCCGGGCCGCCGGCCAGCATCCTGCTGTTCGCGCTGGCGCCCGAGAAACTCGCCGGCTGGACCACGGAGTGGCGCGAGGCCGAGCGTGCCTTTGTCGATCCCCGCTGGGCCAACCTGCCCGTCACCGGGCGGCTTACGGGCCGGGGCGGCAGCGCCAACCTGGAGGAGGTGCTGAAGACTGCCCCCGACCTGATCCTCGACTATGGCACCGTCTCGGACACCTATGTCTCGCTGGCTGACCGCGTGCAGGAGCAGACGCGCATTCCGGTCCTGCTGCTGGATGGCCGGTTCGACCTGATCGCGCGCAGTTTCCGCAGGCTGGGGATTGCGATCGGTTCGGCCGAGGCGGGCGAGCGGCTGGGGCTTGATGCCGAGGTCCGGCTTGCACGCGTCGATGCGGTCGTCGCGCGCGTGCCGCAGGCAGCGCGCCCCCGCGTCTATTATGGGCGCAACCCGGATGGCCTGACCACCGGGCTTGGCGGCAGCATCAACGTGGAGACGCTGGGCCGGGCCGGCGGCGTCAACGTGGCCGACGCGCTGGGCCGCGGTGGTCTTGCGCAAGTCAACCTCGAACAGGTGCTGGCGTGGGACCCAGAGGTGATCGTCACCACCGACCCGCGCTTCCTCTCGCGCATCCGCACCGACCCGCAGTGGGCCGGCGTGCGCGCACGCCGCGACGGGCGCGTGCATCTGTCGCCGCCGAACCCGTTCGGCTGGATCGACTTCCCGCCGAGCACCAACCGCCTGATCGGCGTGGAGTGGCTGACGCGCATCTTCTACCCGGAAGAATTTCCGGAACCGTTCGGGCCTTCGGTCGCGTCGTTCTACGAGGCGCACTACCACCGCGCGCCGAGCGAGGCACAGCTCGCGGCGATGCTGGACACGCTCCAGCGGATGGCGTGAGAGGCCTCTTCGGCTTCGCGATCGCAGCACTGGGCTTGCTCGGCGCCGTCATGCTGGCGTTTGCGGTGGGGCGGTTCCCGACCTCGCCCGCCGACCTTCTGGCGGTCATATGGGCTGCGCTGAGCGGCGCCGACAGCGGGCGACCGCCCGTGCTGGCGACGGTCATCTTCCGGATTCGGGGGCCGCGCGTTCTGGCGGCCGTGCTGGTCGGCGCGGCGCTGGCCGGGTCAGGCGCCAGCTACCAGGCGCTGTTCCGCAACCCGCTCGTCTCCCCCGACATTCTGGGTGTGTCGGCCGGCGCCGCCGTGGGCGCGGGGCTTGGCATCCTGTTCGACCTGCCGGCGGCGCTGATCCAGGGGCTGGCCTTTGCGTTCGGGCTGGTCGCGGTGGGGGCGGCCTGGGGCGTGGCGGCATCCTTGCGCACGCTTGATCCCACGCTGGTGCTGGTGCTGGCGGGGATCGCGTTGGGGTCACTGTTCGGTGCTGCGGTGTCACTGATCAAGGTGCTTGCCGATCCCTACAACCAGTTGCCGGCGCTGACCTTTTGGCTGCTGGGGTCGCTTGCCACCGCGCGCGCTGCCGACGTCTGGGCCATCCTGCCGGCGGTGGTTATCGGCCTGGTACCGCTGTGGTTCATCGGCTTCCGGATCGACGCGCTGGCGATGAGCGAGGACGAGGCGCGCGCGCTGGGCATCGACACCGGGCGTATCCGCGCCGCGGTGATTGTTGGCGCGACGCTCGCCACCGCGGCCGTGGTCTCGCTGGCGGGAACGGTGGGCTGGGTTGGCTTGGTGGTGCCGCACATGGCGCGCTTCCTGGTGGGTCCGGCCTTCGCCCGCCTGCTGCCGGCAAGCGGGCTGCTGGGGGCTGGCTTCCTGCTGCTGGTCGATACGCTGGCGCGCAGCGCGGGGCGGCAGGAGGTGCCGCTTTCCGTGCTGACCGCCGTGGTCGGCACACCGCTGTTCATTGGGCTGTTGGCGCGGGCAAGGCGGGCTTGGTGATGCGACTGGCGGCCGATTCGCTCGCCTATGGCTGGGCGGGCCGCACTGTGGGGCGCGATGTCTCGTTCACGCTCGATCCCGGCCAGGTTGTGTGCCTGCTGGGGCCGAACGGCGGCGGCAAGACCACGCTGATCCGCACCCTGCTGGGCCTGTCTCGCCCGCATGCAGGCCGTGTCACGCTGGGCGGCGACGATCTTGGCACCCTGGCGCGGCGCGAAGTGGCGCGGCGTGTTGCCTATGTGCCGCAGGCGGGGATGGCGGCGTTCGCATTCACCGTCGAGGAGGTGGTGCTGATGGGCCGCGCCGCGCAGCTCAAGACCTTCGCCCGCCCCGGCGCGGCCGACCGCGCAGCGACCCGCGCCGCCATCGCGCGCATGCGCCTGGAGGCGCTGGCCGACAAGCCGTTCACCGCGATTTCAGGCGGCGAGCGGCAGATGACGCTGATTGCCCGCGCGCTGGCCCAGGGGGCGAGGCTGATGGTGATGGACGAGCCGTCCTCGGCCCTGGACTACGGCAACCAGGCGCGGCTGTTGGCGATGCTGCGCGGCTTGGCCGCGGACGGCATCGGCATCCTGTTCAGCAGCCACGATCCGGGCCACGCCCTGGCAGTGGCCGACGAGGCGCTGCTGCTGCAACCGGGTGGCATGCTGGCCGGGGGCAGGACCGGGCACGTGGTCACGGAAGAAAATCTCTCCTGCCTTTACGGCGTCACCGTGCGGGTGGCGACGGTGACCGACGGCGCCGGCACGCGCCGGATCAGTTTTCCGGCCGGCGAGGCGTACGCAGGCACACGCGGCTGAAGCCCGGCCAGCCTCGCTCAGACCATCAGGATCAGGATCTCCTGCCTGCCCAGCGACAGCAATACGCCGCTGGTGCGCGCCCAAAGCCGCATGATCACGCCCGCTTCGTTCTGCAGCCACAGTTCGCTGACGCCCGGCTCGGTCAGGCCCGGCTGGCCGCTGCTTTGCGTGTAGCGGCCGGCGAAGTCGCTTAGCCTCGCCAGGTTGAACACGTCGCCTTGCGCATTGATCGAGGCCGCCCCGCCCGGCCCCATGACCGAGCCCACGATCCGAAACGGGTGGCTGCGGCCCTGGAAGACCAGCGTACCGTTGCCCTCGCCGGCGGCGGCCAGGAACCGCTCATCCAATCGCACGGTGCCCGATGGCGCGCGTCCCCGCACGCTGGCCTCGGTTGGCGCTTCGACCGCACGTTCGACCTGCTGCTGCGTGCAGGCACCGACGGCCAGAAGGCCACCCAGCGCGGAGCGGCGTGACCATTGGCGCCCCCGGTGCAGCGCCGTTCCGTACGCGATTCTGCTCATCGGTTCGCTCCCCATGCCATGGATGGCCGGCCGCTGATCGCGACCGGCAGCCGTGCGCGTTCCACACCGAGCTGCCGTCCCCGATGCATCGCGTCGCAAGTCTTCTGCTGCCGGCGGCCCGATGGCAAGGGAGCGATCGCCCATGGCCGATCCCCGCCGTGCTGGCACGCAGCAACCTTGCGCGACCGGGCGATGTGCCATCAACTGCGTCGGCAAGCGAAACATCCCGGACCTTCCGCATGATGAGAATTCCCCCCGCCGGCCGGCCATGGTCCGAGCTGAAGACCGAGCTCGAAGCCGCCAAGGCCAAGGATTACTCCTGGCGGCATGGGCGCATGGCGCTTTACTTCTACTGGCTCAATGAAGAGCTCGAGCGCGTGCAGAAGGAAGCCTACATGACCTTCTGGACCGAGAACGGGCTTGGCATGCGCGCCTTCCCCAGCCTGAAGCGGCTGGAGGACGAGGTGATTTCCATGGGCCTGGATCTGCTGCACGCGCCGGAAGGGGCGGGAGCCACCTTCACCTCTGGCGGGTCGGAAAGCATCTTCCTGGCATTGCGTGCCGCGCGCGAGAAGGCGCGGCGCGAGCGCGGCATCGACAAGCCCAACATCGTCATCCCCAAGACCGCGCACCTGACCTTCAATCGCGCTGCGGAGTTCCAGCAGATCGAGGTGCGGCGCGTACCGACCGCGCCGAACTACCTGGCCGACATTTCAGGCATGGCGGCCGCGATCGACGACAACACCATCGCGCTGGTGGGATCGGCGCCCAACTACCCGTTCGGCCTGGTCGATCCGATCACCGACATCGCCGCGCTGGCGCAGTCGCGCGGGCTTTGGATGCATGTCGATGCCTGCGTCGGCGGCTTTCTGGCACCTTGGGCGAAGCGGCTGGGCGAACCTCTGCCCGACTGGGATTTCTCGGTGTCCGGCGTCTGCTCGATCTCGGCAGACCTGCACAAATACGGCATGGCGGCCAAGGGCGCCTCGCTGATGATGGTACGCGACGCGGCATGGCGCGAGTTCCACAAGTTCGAGTCACGCGCGTGGGAACGCGGCCTGTATGCCGGCTACTCCACCACCGGCACCCGCCCCGGCGGCGCCATTGCCGCCGCCTGGGCCGTCATGAACTACCTGGGCGAGCAGGGCTATCTCGACTGTGCCCGCAAGATTCTCCGCGCGCGCGACGTGATGGTCGAGGGCATCTCGAAGATTCCGGGGCTGGAGGTGCTCCGGCCCTCCGGCATGTGCATCTTTGTCTGGCGCGCGATCGACCCCGCCATCGAGCACAACGCGCTGGCCGCCGCACTCGACCGGCGCGGCTGGCTGGTCAGCCGCCAGCAGGAGCCCGATGGATTCCACCTCGCGCTCAACCCGGTGCATGACGAGGTGGCCGAGGAGTATGTGGCGGATGTCGGTGCCGCGGTGCGCGAGGTGCGCGGCATTGCCAACGAGGATTTGCGGAGCGTCGCGGTCGGTCAGACCTACTGAGCGCGCTCCGACCTACGCGCGGATCAGGGTGCCGATGCCGGAATCGGTCAGCAGTTCCATCAGCACCGCATGCGGCACGCGGCCATCCAGGATCACGGCGCCGCTCACGCCGCCGCGCACGGCGTTCATGCAGGTTTCGATCTTCGGGATCATCCCGCCGCTGATGGTGCCGTCGGCCATCATGCGCTCGCAGTCGGCGAGGCTGAGTTCCGGCACGAGCATCTTCTCGCGGTCGAGCACGCCGGCCACGTCGGTCAGCATCAGCAGCCGCGCTGCTCCCAAGGCGGCGGCGATCGCGCCGGCCACGGTGTCCGCGTTGATGTTGTAGGTTTCGCCGTCCTCGCCCACGCCCACCGGCGCGATCACCGGGATGACGTCGGCCGCGCGCATCGCCTGCAGCACGCGGGTGTCGATGTGCGCGGGTTCGCCGACGAAGCCCAGATCCAGCACGCGCTCAATGTTGCTGTCGGGATCCTTCTTCGTGCGCGTCACCTTGCGCGCCCGCACCAGGTTGCCGTCCTTGCCGGAAATGCCGACGGCGAGTGCGCCGGCCTTGTTGATGGCGGCGGCGACCTGCTTGTTGACGGTACCGGCCAGCACCATCTCCACCACTTCGACCATGGCGGCGTCGGTGACGCGCAGGCCATCGACGAAGTTCGACTTGATCTGCAGGCGGTTCAGCATGGCGTTGATCTGCGGCCCGCCGCCGTGCACCACCACGGGGTAGAGGCCGCTGACCATCAGCATCGCAATGTCGCGGGCGAAACTGTCGAGCATCGCCTCCTCGCCCATGGCGTGCCCGCCGTATTTCACGACCACGTAAGCCTCGTCGTAGCGCTGCAGGAAGGGCAGCGCCTGGGACAGGATGCTGCCGCGGCGGAAGGCGTCGGTTTCGTCGGTCATGGCGCGCCCACGCTGGAGGGGGGTTGCGCGCCTTTACGGGCGGGGCGTGCGCGCGGTCAAGCCGCCAGCTGGGCCAGTTCCGCCCGCAGCGCGGCGATGCCCGTGCCGGTGCGCGAGGAGGTGGCGATCACCAGCGGATGCCCGGCCGGGTGCGACCGCACCAGCCGCCTTGCCTCGTCCAACCGGTCGGCCAGTGCCGGATCGCCGGCATCGTCGGCCTTGGTCGGCACGATCATGAAGGGCACGGCGGCGCGGTCGAACAGCGCCATCGCCTCGTGGTCGGACTCCTTCGGCCCAACGCGCCAGTCCATCAGCAGCACGATGCGCCTGAGCGTGGGCCGGCCGCGCAGATAGTCGAACATCGTCGCCTGCCAAGCGTGCTTCAGGTCACGGCTGGCGCGCGCATAGCCGTAGCCGGGCAGATCGACCAGCATGAGTCGCCCGTCCAGTTCGAAGAAGTTGAGCTGGCGCGTGCGCCCCGGCGTGTGCGAGACGCGCGCAAGCGCGGTCTGCCCGGTGAGCGCGTTCAGCAGCGAGGACTTGCCAGCATTTGACCGGCCGGCAAAGGCGATCTCGGGCAGCGACGGCACGGGCAGCTGGTCCAGCGTCTGCGACGCCCAGACGAAGCGGGCGGGGCGGGCGAAGAGTTTCCGCCCGGCCTCCAGCGCATCCGCCTCGGCCGTGGTCACGTGGTGGCGATCGGGTTCGCCACGCCGGCGCGCTTCATGATCAGCCATTGCTGCCCGATCGACAGCAGGTTGTTCCACGCCCAGTAGATCACCAGCCCCGCCGGCTGGCTGCCGAGCATGAAGGTGAACAGGATCGGCATCCAGGCGAATACCTTGGCCTGGATCGGATCGGTGGGCTGCGGGTTCAGCCGCTGCTGCAGCCACATGGTCAGGCCCATGAACAGCGGGAACACACCCAGGTGCAGGAACGGCCCGACCATCGGCAGGATGGTGGGATCGAACGGGATCAGGCCGAACAGGTTGAAGATGTTGGTTGGATCGGGCGCGGAAAGATCATCGATCCACAGCATGAAGGGGGCGTGGCGCATCTCGATCGTGACGACCAGCACCTTGTAGAGCGCGAAGAACACCGGAATCTGGATGATGATGGGCAGACAGCCCGATACCGGGTTCACCTTCTCGCGTTTGTACAGCGCCATCATCTCGCGCTGCATCGCCTGGGCGTCGTCGCCGAACTTCTCCTTCAGTTCGGCCATCTTCGGCTGCAGCGCCTTCATCTTCGCCATGGCCTTGTAGCTCTTGTTGGCCAGCGGGAAGAACAGCGCCTTGACGAACACGGTGAAGATCAGGATGGCGACGCCGAAATTGCCGGTCACCGTTCCCAGCCAGTGCAGGGCGAAAAAGAACGGGCGTGTCAGGAAATAGAACCAGCCGAAGTCCACCGCGCGGTCGAACTTCGGGATGTTCAGTGCCGCGGCATAGCGGTCAAGCAGGTGCACCTCCTTCGCGCCGGCGAAGAAGTGGCTGGAGACGCTGTTGGCCTGGCCGGGGCGGATCTCCTTGGGCGGGGCCAGGAAGTCGGCCTGCCAGCCCTCGCCCGACCGGGTCTCGCCGATCGCCTCCACCTGCACGCGGCGGAAGGCCATCGCGACCTCGGCAGTCTGGTCGGGGATCAGCGCGGTCAGCCAGTATTTGTCGGTGAAGCCGGCCCAGCCGCCGATGCCGGCATGGTCGAGCACCGTGCCAAGGGTGCGTCCCTCGGCGGCCTTGTTCGCCTCGTCGCGCGCCGAGGAGAAGGTGAACTCGCGCAGCGTGCCGCCCATCACGCCGATCAGGCCCTCGTGCAGGATCCAGTTGCCGGCGGTCTGCGGTGTATACTCGCGGCGGATGCGCCCCCAGGTCTGCACCTGCACGCTGGCCGCCGCGCTGTTCAGCACGCGCTGTTCCACGCGGAACATGAAGTCGCGGTCGACGCTGAAGATCAGTTCGAAGCGCTGGCCCTCGCCATTGTCCCACCACAGCGTCACCGGGCTGCCCGAGGTCAGCGCCGCCGAGGAGGTGTTCCACGCCGTGTTGGCGTCGGGCACGCGCACCGGCCGCCCCTCGGCCGAGACGGTCCAGCCGAACTGCGCGAAATAGGGTTCGGCGGTACCCCGCGGGCTCAGCAGCCGCACGCGCTCGCTGTCGCGCTCCACCGTAACGCCGAAATCGCGCAGCACCAGGTCGTCGAGGCGCGCCCCCGTCAGGTTGATCTGGCCCAGCACGCGCGGCGCATCGATGCGCACGCGCAGATCGGGCGTGGTGCGGGTGGCTTCGCGCACGGTCTCGCCCGGAGTGGTAGCCACGCGGGCGCGCTCGGCAGCGGCGCGGTTCGCCGCTTCCTCGGCCTCGCGGATCGCCGTGATCTCGGCCTGGCGGGCACGTTCGGCCTCACGCGCGGGGCCTTGCACGAACAGTTCGAACACCAGCAGGATCGCGATCGATATGGCGATCGCAATGCCAAGCCGCTTCGGATCCATCGACGTCATCATGGGCGACCTTCGCGCGCGACAGCGCGGCGGAGCGAGGGGAACAACGGGCGGCAGGTGCAGGGCACCGGGTCATCGCCGCCTTCGTTCCAGGGATTGCAGCGCAGGATGCGTCCGGCGCCCAGCATGCCGCCGCGCAACGCGCCATGCCGCGCGATCGCCTGCTTGGCGTAGTCGCTGCAGCTCGGGTGAAAGCGGCAATGCGGCCCGATGATCGGTCGGATCGTCCATTGATAGACCGTGATCAGCGCGCGCAGCAGCCAGCCGACCGGCGAAACTCCGGCGATCATCCTGCCACCCCCGTCCGCGCCAGCGCGCGGCGCAGATCGTCGCACAGCAGCGCGAACGGGCGATCGAGCGTGCCGCCCCGGCCGATCAGCACAACGTCCCACCCCGCTGGCGGCGCGGGGCGCAGCACGGCATCGGCCGCGGCGCGCAGGCGCCGGCGGGCGCGGTTGCGCACCACCGCGTTGCCGACCTTGCGTGTCACTGTGAAGCCAATGCGCATGGGGTCGGCGCCGGTTGCGCGCGCTTGCAGCACAAGCCCGGGTTGCGCCGCGCGCAGACCGGACGCGGCGGCGGCCAGGAAGTCACGGCGGGCAGCGATGCAGGGGATAGGCCTTGGTCGGGTCATCGGTGCCGGACGAGAGATCACTACCGTGGCCCGGCGGCCCGGCGAAAACTCAGGCGGAAAGCCGCTTGCGGCCCTTGGCGCGACGGCTGGCCAGAACCTTGCGGCCACCCACGGTCGCGGTGCGCGCACGAAACCCGTGCCGGCGCTTGCGGACGAGTTTGCTGGGCTGATAGGTGCGCTTCACGATCCTGCTCCTGCTGGTCCCCGGCCGGCCGCGCCGCGCAGAAATGGCTGCGCCGCAGGCAAAGCGGCCCGACAGGCGGCGGCGTATAGCGGCCGCCCCCACCACAGTCAACCAAGCCGGCCGGTAACCTTGCGCCGCGGCCGGAGAAAATCATGGCCATGATTACCACCGACATCGCCGTGATCGGCGCCGGCAGCGCCGGGCTTTCCGTGGCCGCGGGTGCCGCCCAGCTGGGCGCGCCCACCATGCTGATCGAAAACGACCGCATGGGCGGCGACTGCCTGAACACCGGCTGCGTGCCGTCGAAGGCGCTGCTGGCCGCCGCCCACGCCGCGCACGCGGTGCGCACCGCGCATCGCTACGGCATCCGCGCGCCGGCCCCCGAGACCGACTTCGCCGCCGTGCGCGCGCACATCCGCCACGCCATCGCCGAGATCGCCCCGAATGATTCCGAGGAGCGTTTCACCGGTCTGGGTGCCAGGGTCCTGCGTACCACTGCGCGGTTCACCGACGCGACCACCCTGGAAACCGAAGCGGGCGACCGCATCGCAGCACGGCGCATCGTCGTCGCCGCCGGTGCCAGGCCGGCGCTTCCGCCGATCCCCGGCCTTGCCGAGGTGCCGCACCTGACCAGCCACACGCTGTGGGACAACGATACCCTGCCCGACCACCTGGTCGTGCTGGGCGGCGGGGCGATCGGCGTCGAGATGGCGTTCGCGCACGCTCGCCTGGGCAGCCGCGTGACGCTCGTCGAGGCCCTCTCGCTGCTGCCGCGTGATGATCCCGAGCTGGTCGATGGCGTGCGCCCCGTGCTGGCCGAGGCCGGCGTCAGGGTGCTGGACCACACCCGCGCGCTGCGCGTCGAGCCCGGCCCCATACTGGTGGTGGCCGGCGCCGACGGCGCCGAGCAGCGGATCGCCGGCAGCCACCTGCTGGTGGCGACGGGACGCACGCCCAACACCGAGACCCTGGCATTGGACAAGGCCGGCGTGACCTTCGGCAAGGCCGGCATCGCTGTGGATGCGGGGCTTATCTCCGTCTCCAACCGGAAGGTGTTTGCCGCCGGCGACATCGCGGATGTGGCCGGGATCGGGCCGCGGCATTTCACGCATGTGGCGGGCTATCACGCCGGCATCATCATTCGCCGCGCGCTGTTCCGCCTGCCCGCCACGGTGGATTACGCCGCGCTGCCGCGGGTGACCTACACCGACCCGGAACTGGCACAGGTCGGCATGACCGAGGCCGAGGCGCGCGAGGCAGGGCACGTGCCCAAGATCGCGCGCTGGCCGCTTGCCGAGAACGACCGGGCGATTACCGAAGGCGAAACGCGTGGCCTGGTGAAACTGGTGGCCGACCGTCGCGGCAGGCTGCTGGGCGCCGGTATCCTGGCGCCGCACGCCGGCGAGATGATGGCCCAGTTCGGCACCGCAATCCGCGCGCGGCTGACGCTCTCGACACTGGCCCAGCAGATCATCGCCTATCCCACCCGCGCCGAGGCAGCCAAGCGCGCCGCCGGCAGCCTGCTGGCGACGGCACTGTTCGCGCCGCGCACGAAGCGGCTGGTGTCGTTCCTGCGCCGTTTCGGATAGGCGCCCTGCGCGGGCTTGGCCCGACGCGGCGCGGTGCGCTAGGCAGGACGGATAGGCTGCGGACCCACGCGAGGAGGACGCGATGCGATCAGCGATCGTCGCTGTGTTGCTGGGTGCATGCTTCATCACGACGGCGTCGGCGCAGGGTCTTTCGGGCATGGTCGCGCCGCGCGGCGGTGCAACCGACAGCGATGCCACCGGATCGAACGGCACCGGCTGGCTGGACGGCGAACTGCGCTTCGGCCTGGGCCGCAACATCACCGCGCTGTTCGAGGCGGCCGGCGGCAGCTATGACAGCCTGACCACGCTCGGCGGACGCGGCCAGGCCTATTGGCGCGATCCGTCGCTGGGGCTGGTCGGCATTCTGGCCGAGACCGCCGACCGCGACGGGCTGATGCAGTGGCGCACCGGCGTGAAGGGCGAACTTTATCTGGGTCCCGTCACGCTGCGCGGCCAGGCCGGCTATGCCTTCGGCGACCGGCGGGGCGGGCTGGAGATCAACGACAGCACCTATGGCGTGCTGTCGGCGGGGTTCTACGGGGTTTCGGCGCTGGGCGTGAATGGCGGGGCGCTGCTGCAGGATTCCCGCACCACAGGTTTTGCCGGGGTTGAGGCTCGGATTCCCGGCCTGCCGGATTTCATGACGGCCACGCTGGATGGCGCGGCTGGTGCGAACGGATACCGTCAGGTTCTTGTGGGCGTGCGGTTCTATTTCGGCGCGCTGTCTGATGCGCCTTTGCAGCAGCGGCATGTTGGCCAGACCCCTGGGTTCCCAGCGTTCGATCTTGGCGCGACCGCGCGGCCGAAGCCGGCCGTGGTGTCGGGCCCAGTGGCGGGCGCGGTGTCGGGCCCGGTGTCGGGCGCGGGGTCGGG
>Ga0224723_1001442_pt1 | contig 14331 bp, 14 predicted proteins | sample Balambano_FR2_Me_FD_161647 | JGI IMG/M metagenome (GOLD analysis project Ga0224723, IMG submission 161647) | Freshwater sediment microbial communities from Lake Towuti, South Sulawesi, Indonesia - Balambano_FR2_MetaG | ecosystem: Environmental > Aquatic > Freshwater > Lake > Sediment | place...
AAAGCCGAACAATGGGGCAAAACGCTGTATGCCGCCCAGCATGACTTATTGAGCGATTATCTACGGGCAGAGCTACGTAATCCTCGTATCCCTGCCTTTCTTATCCCCTAAAGCGAAAGTCCTAATTATGATCTGCTCAACGTGACTGCTCTGGCAATTGAGGCGGCTGGCACCACAAACGCCAGCGTGTGGACCAATTACGTTCGCGCGATTGCTGAAGGTCCGGGTACTGTCGTTTACACCTACCAGCAGGGGATCGAAGCCTTGCGGAGTGGTCAGGAAATCGACTATAGCGGCATTTCTGGTGAAATGAACTATACCGATACCGGCGTGGTATCCGGGCTGTTCGGCATCTTCGAATGGACGAATACGGGCGAGTTGGTACCAGTATCATACCTGGATGAGAGCCAGGTAATGCAATTGGACAGATAGCTCAACAAGCTTGCATTGGCGTTACACACGCTCTCAGTAGAACAACCGCAGCCATCGCCGGTCGGCAAGGCTGCGGAAAAAGGCAGGCACATCATGCGCAAAATCAATTTCAGTTTTATGACCAAAGTGACTGCAATGATTGTGGTGCTTATCCTGCTCACCGCAACTACAGTCGGAATGACATCCATCACTACGACGCGCGGACTGCTGCTTGAGAACAGCCTGCGTGAGTTAGGTGCCGATGTAGAGATCACCAGTGTTCGTCTTATCGCAGGCATTGATGCCTTGCGCAGTGACACTATCTTTATCTCAAACTTGCCAGAGGTAAGCGGTGTTCGCCGGGCAATTGAAGCGGGTGGTGTCGACCCGGTCGATTTGACCACCGACGCCTTGTGGCGCACACAGTTGATCGGTGTTTTCTCGGAGCTGTTGGTTTCAAAGCCGCATTACGTCAGTCTGCAATACATTTCAACGGATGAAGCGCTTGAACTGGTGCGTGTAGACAACTCAAATGGGGCTATCGCGGTACTGGGTCGCCGTGAGCTGAACATTGGTGTTACGAATGACTACTTCTTGACAGCGCAAGCGCTCGCCCCAGGCGCGGTTTATCTGTCCAATATCACCTTGCAACGCGATAGCAGCGGGGCACTGGTTGAACCGCAGACCGCTGTTATGTTTGCTTCGACACCGATCTATTCTGATGACGGCAGCGTGTTTGGCGTTGTTGCGATTGGTTTGGACTTTGGCGCGACGTTTGACGAATTGCTGGCGTTGCATCAGGACAGTGAAACGTTATATGTTACCAATCAAGCGGGCGATTTCTTGCTCCATTCTGCTGAACTGTCCCTCACCTTTGGGTTCGAGACCGGTCAGCAGCATCGTATTCAGGACGCCTTTACGGCACTTGTGCCGTTGTTTGAGCCAAGTAACACGGTTCTGGAATTGCCTGCTTCACCTGATACAGCATCGAATCCTTCCGCTGTACATTTTCGGCGGGTATTGTTCGACCCACTCACCCCAGACCGTTACCTCGGTGTTGCTGTCTCCACGCCATATGACGAAATCGTCGGCGAGGTTAACAGCCTGCTTAATCAAGGTGTACTGGTAACAGCCATTCTCGTGACCGCTGGTATTGTTCTTGCCGTCATCATTATGCGCAGCCTGATCCGCCCGTTGTATCAGATCACGCTGGCGACACAACAGATTTCAAAAGGACAGTTCGACATTCACTTGCCCGTTCAGTCACAGGACGAGTTTGGACAGTTAGCCGCAGGCTTTAACCAGATGTCCGATGCCCTTCAAGGGCGTGAGATGGAGTTGATTGAAGCGAACCAGTTGCTAGAACGTCGTGTAGCTGAACGCACGGAAGAACTCCAGAAGTCACGCGATGAAGCGATTACAGCACGGCGGATTGCTCAGGAGAATTCGCGCTTGAAGTCTGAGTTCTTGTCGACCATGTCGCATGAGCTGCGGACGCCCCTCAATGCCATCGAGGGGTTCACCAGCATCATGTTGGGCGGGATGGGCATCGAACTTAGCCCCAAAGCAGAAGATATGGTGAAACGGGTGAGCGCAAACAGCAAGCGCCTGTTGAACCTTATCAATGACTTCCTGGATCTGTCGCGTATAGAATCTGGGCGACTGGAACTGGTCAAAGCGCCGCTGTCCCCGCTGTCACTGGCGCAGCGCTGGCAAAATCAAGTGAGCGTACTGGGCGAAGAAAAAGGGCTCGATTTTGTTGTCAATGTCGATTCGGGTCTGCCGACCACGGTACTGGGTGATGAGGACGCACTCTCCAAGATCGCAATCAACCTGCTTGGCAACGCCTTCAAGTTCACGCATCAGGGACGGGTTGCGCTTGATTTACGCAGGGACGATGGGGACTGGACGATAGCAGTCAGCGACACCGGCATCGGTATTCCGACCCATGCACGTGAGTACATTTTTGAGGAGTTCCGCCAGGTCGATGGTTCCTCCAAACGGCTTTATGGCGGAACGGGGCTGGGGCTGGCTCTGGTGCAGAAGCTTGCGCGCGCCATGGGTGGCAGCGTTACCCTTGAAAGCGAAGTTGGCAAAGGCAGCACCTTCTTTGTGACGCTGCCGTTGGAGACAACCGAAGAAGGAGTACCCGCATGAGCAATATTCCTGTGGATTTACTGCAAGGCTGGGACATCGTCGTGATTGACGATGAACCCGACAGCCTGGAAGTGGCTCGCTACATTCTCGACTTTTACGGCGCGAATGTTTACACCGCTACCAATGGTATGGAAGGTGTGTCTCTGGTCGAAAATGTCAAACCGCGCTTCGTAATTTCTGATCTTTCGATGCCTGGGATGGATGGGTGGGAGTTTTTGAGCGAACTGAAAGCCACACTATCCATAAGTGATACTCCGGTCATTGCTCTGACGGCGCACGCCATGCGAGGTGACCGGGAACGCGCTATCGCGGCAGGGTTCCACAACTACCTGACCAAGCCTCTGACAGCGACTACGTTCATGGATCAGTTGATGATTCTGCTGCTCGATATTCCGCAGATGAGTGAGTATTTAACGCTTTGAGTTTGATGAGAGGAGTAACATGATGTCACAACCAATTCTTATTGTCGAAGATGATCCTGATGGACAGGCACTGGTCTCTCATGTAGTGAGCCACCTCAGAATGCCTAATCATGTGGTTGGTGATGCTGAGCGAGCGACTTTAGCGCTGTTCGAGTCTGGCACTGCGTATCGCGCAGTCGTTATTGACCTGGCATTGCCCGGCAAAGATGGCTGGGAGTTACTATCGGATATCCGCGCGAGTCCAGTTACTGCCAAGTTGCTATGCATTGCCGTCACTGCATTCCATACCTCAAAAACGCGGGAAGACGCACTACGCGCCGGATTTGATGCATACTTTGCCAAGCCGTTGGATGCCACTCATTTTGCCCGCGAATTGGAGGCACTCTTGTGAGTAACTTGGCAATAAAAGCGCACTCCGAATTGTCGTGGTACTTGCCTGGCAAAGTGATGTGCTTGCGCATATCTGGAGATTATGCGCTCGAAGATTCTACCCGCATCAACGCCGCTATCATCGAAGAACTGGAACAGAGTCCAAACGACCTATCTCTGCTGATTGATGCAACAGAGATGACACGCCCTTACCATTTCAGCCAGCTTCGCACAACCCAGAATTACAAGGATCATCACCGCTTGCAACACCTATACATTGTCACAGGAGACCGTTTGGTGAAGCTGGCGCTCATGATTATCTTTAACGTCAGCCGGGCGCAACTCATTTTATGTGATGGTATTGCCGCTGCTCATAAGCGAATCAACCTACATTTCGGCCAGTAGTGCAGGGTCTTGTGTTGCGTGTGTGCGATGTGCGGCTAAACCTTTACGATTAGATGGCGCACACACGAATATAGTGCAAATCGAAGTTGACAGGCACAACATCCGACGTTGCGCCGAAGAAGGCAATGCGCCCGCTGCCCAGCACATCATCCGTCACATCCGCCACCTGCTCGCCATTGATGTAGAACGTCAACTGTATGCCGACCATATCCACGCGCAGCGTGTTCAACTGGTTATTGCCCGTCACAATCGATGGCGCAAACGTCCAGTCTTGCAGCACCACATAGCCCGCGCGTCCGGTCTCAGGCACGACCAGCTGGTAGCGCCCGATGAAGAAATCGCCATTCTGTCGGATGAAGAAGGCGATGAAGTCATTCGGGCTTTGTGTGCGCACCCACAAGCCCATGCGCGTCCGCGCGCCAGCGCTGAAGCGTGAGGCGCTCATGACCGCCTCGACACGCACATCTTCCCACGTCAATTCTTGCAGCGTCCCCCAGGATACGCCCTCATCGCTGGGAATATCACGAATGGTGATGCGGTAGGAATCATTGGCAAAGCCGACCGTCGAAAGCTGCGACTCGGCTTCGGTCACGGTTGCCCAACGCGGGTCGCCGATATTGTTCTCGAAGTTATCCTCGAACAGCGGTGTGCAATCGAGCGTCAGCACCGCCCGCCCGACATTGCCGCCAAAGTCATCACCCGTGATCGGCTCGATGAAGTAGTTGAGCGCGCCGTTGACGAACTCGCCTTCTGCCACCCAACCCGTCCTGCCATCCGGCGAAATGATCTGGAACCAGGTGTAATTGTCCTCGCACACCGGACCATCAATAACTTCAAAGCTTGTGCCGGGTCGCAGCTGGGCAATGCGCGTGGCAGCGATTCCCGGCTGCTGGCGCACATTCAGCAGCCGTGCGTCTGCTCGCGATACCCGCGCGCTCATACCAGGCGCGACCCGCGAAGGCGGCACACCGGGGCAGCTGATCAACGGAGCAGCCGTCGGCGTGGGCAGCGGCAGCATCAGTACTGTCACCCCGTTAAGGGTCTGCGGCAGCCAGCCAATGCTGTTGCGCTGTGTGCGCACGCGCCACCACACGATATCATCAACGATGACCGGTCCTTCCACAATCTCGACCATCGCGCCGTCAATCACCGGATGAATTTCGCTTGAACTTGCATCCGGGCGGGCATGAACGCTGATCTCTTGCCCCGGCGGAAGGGTGACAACTGCGCGTGCGCCGACGGTCAAACCGCCCATGTCCGGCGTCGGCGTAAATGTCGGTTGCGGCGTTTCCGTAGGGGTAGTGGTATGCGTCGCCGTGAACGTCGGTGGCGGCGTAGGCGTTGCGGTATCTGTCGGTGTAGGCGTTGATGATGGTGTCACGGTAGCGGTTGCTGTCAATGTCGGCGTCACCGTCGCGGTCAGTGTCGGGGTGACGGTTAGCGTTGCAGTCGCGGTGGGAGTCGGCGTAAGCGTGGGCGTGTGCGTCGCGCTCGATGTGACCGTCGCGGTCAGTGTCGGGGTGACGGTTAGCGTTGCAGTCGCGGTGGGCGTCGGCGTGATCGTCGGCGTGTTTGTCGCGCTCGGTGTAATCGTCGGAGTCAGCGTTGGTGTGTAGGTTGTGGTTGGTGTCGGCGTGCGCGTTGGCACTACTGTGTCGGTGGGTGTCGATGACGGCGCTTCGGCAATTGGCAAACCGCGCAGACTGCCGAACGTCGTGATCAGGTTAGCGGACGCCGAAATCCAGCCCAACGTCCCGTCTTCCAACGCCACGCGATACCACGCGCCGTCTTCGCTGATGCCAACAATATCCACCTGATCCGCAATCGCCAGCTGCGCGATCACCGGATAGCTCGTACTCGGTCCCACACGGACGTTCAGCGCGCTGTCCATTTGCGCAATCGGGGTGGCAGGCGTGGGGGTCAATGTGGGCGTGAATGTATGCGTCGCTGTCGGTGTCGGGGTGATGCTTGGCGTCAGCGTTGCGGTGGCGGTCGGTGTGCGGCTGGGCGTGATGGTAGGGGTGGTGGAAGGTGTGCTGCTGGGTGTGGTCGTCGGCGTCAGCGATGGGGTGGTGGAGGGTGTGGTCGTTGGCGTCAGCGATGGCGTACTGCTGGGGGTAATGCTCGGCGTGTCGGTCAGTGTCGGTGTGGGCGTTTCACTCGCCAGCCCGACGAGCGCACTGAAGCCGCGTGGATTGAACGCCGCGAACGCCAGCACACCACCGATCAGCAGCACTGCCAGCGCAATCACCCACGTCAGCGGGCTGCTGAACGCCGAGCGACGCGGAGCTTCCTCGGTGGTGCGTTGGGGACCCTGCGTCGTCGGCTTCGGCGCGCCTGTTCCGGCTGCAACTGGCATCCCCTTGCTGGTCGGACCCTCCAGATTGGCAGGCGTCGTGCGCGGCTTGATCGGCAGCGGCGTCGTCGTGAAGTTGGTATTCTGGCTTGGCAGGTCGCGAATGGCGGACTTGAATGCCTCGGCAAATTCGCGCGCAGTGGCGTAACGCTCGTCGGTATTCTTCGCCATCGCCCGTGTAATGACCGCCCGCGCTGCCGGCGGCACTTCGCTGCGGAAGACCTCCAGCGGCGTCGGCGGCTCGTTGATGTGCTTGTTCATCAGCGCGTAAGGCGTTTCCGCCTCGAACGGCATTTTGCCACCCGTAACCATCGCATAGGTCAGCACGCCGAGCGCGTAACGGTCGGCAGCCGGACCGATGGTCTCGCCCTTCCATTGTTCGGGTGCCATGTACGACGGCGTGCCCATCGCCATGCCCGTTCCGGTCAGCGCGCTGGTGCTGTTGAGCAGCTTGGCGATGCCGAAATCGACCAGAAAAGCGCCGCCCTGTTCATCGAACATGACGTTGCTGAGTTTGATGTCGCGGTGGACGATGCCTTTACTATGGGCGTAATCGAGCGCCGATGCCAGTTGGTCGAGGATGGTGCCACATTCGCTGAGCGAAGGAACGCGATGCTTGAGCCGATCTTCGAGTGAGCCGCCCGTGAGCAGACGCATGACGACATAGCTGGTGTCACCCTGAATGCCGTGATCGTAGATCGGGACGATGTGGGCGTGTTCGAGCGAGGCGGCGATGCGCGCCTCACGGTTGAAGCGCTCGACAAAATCGGGATCGCGCGCGACATCGGTGCGCAGCACTTTGACGGCGACTTCGCGGTTTAGCCCTGCCTGATAGCCGCGGTAGACCGCGCCGAAGCCGCCCGCGCCCAGCCGTTCGCGCAGCTCGTATTTGCCTAGCGTGACCCCAACCAGATTATCGACTGCCATGTACGGCTCTTGATAAAGTTAAGCCTGCCCCATGGGTCTAGTATGGCGCAAATCGCGTGTGGACGCCAGCAATTTCTGTGGGGGTTTACAGCGCAAACACGCGCTTGGCGACGCGCAGCTGCTTCGGGAAGAGCGGGATGAAGTCGCAGAACGCGGCGTACTTGCCGTCTGCCTGATCCTTCAGATAGCGCCGCAGCACGCTCACCACGCCCGGCAGCATCGCGTTCCCATGCACCTTGCTTTCGATCATCGTGTACGCCTTTGCTTCCATCGGGCTGACATGATCCTCAAGATAGATGGCGACGACGCCCGTGATGAACAGACTGAGGAACTGATCGACCCACTGCGGGTGCTGCGTGCGGACGGCATCGCTGACGGGCAGTTCGGTCTGCGCCGCCTCGTTCAGCTTGTCTTCACAGCCATTGAGATGCTCGGTCATAAGCAGCCGGGCATACTGCCCAATCGTGGCGCGGTAGATATGTCCGGCGTCTTCGTCGAAGGGCCAGGGCGGGCTATCGCCCCAGGCAGCACGCGGCGGCGCAATGCAGGTAATGTCGCCGTTGACGCGCACGCCTACTTCGTACTCGGATGGATAGCAGATGTTCGGCAGAAAGACGAAGCGTTCCGTCGTTTCACCGATGAATGGTTTGAGGAAGCTGCGGACATCCATCTTCCTGAACATGCGCTGGACTTCGCTGATCGACTTTTCCCAGACCAACTGCTCTTCCGACCACCAGCCGGGCAGGTCTGCCTTGTGGTAGAAATCGCCCAACTGCTCGTCCCAGCCCGCCGGTGCCCAACGCGGCGCGTGGTCGAGCTTGAAGTCTGGCGTCTTCAGCCGCAGCGCGTAACCGAAGATCGCCTCCATCGGCGCTTTCTGGTCAATCAGCCTTTGCAGCGATTGCACCGCCGGGTGCGCCTTGTGCGCCAGCAGATGCTTGCGCGTGGCGCGGGCATGGGCATGGGCGCTGTGCGGGCGCAGCGTGTGCAACTCGTCAATCATGCGCGTGACCGAAAGCACGGCGCTCATCAGCCGAACGCGGTCATCGATGTGAATATGGACATCGGGTGCTGGTGTCATTGCAAATGTCGCAATTGGTTGTATCTGAATCGTGGGCAGCATCATCTCTATCACCTATAATACTCTGATTTTAGATCAGATGCGAGCGCGTGTGCGTTAAATTAGCTTGACGGTTTGATACTTGACCTGCTGGAGTCCAATGTCCAAAACGCTGCTCATCGCCGTTGCCCTTGCGCTGGCGGTCATCCACGCCGTCGGCGCGCTGCGGGCGCTGCAACCCGCGCCTGTCCTCGCCGACCAATTGAGCCTGCTACCCGCGCTGGAGTTCATCGCGGCGGCGTTGTGGGCGATGGTCTTTGCAGTCGTGGCATTGCGCCTGTGGTGGCTGCACCGTGCGCGGCGGCTGTTCGGCTGGACACTCATCAGCTGGATCGCCTACAGTGTCGCGCGGCTGGCGCTTTTCGCCCGTGCCGATTATGACCGCCAGCGGCTGCCATTCCTCATCGTAGCTGCTCTGGTTGCCTGCGCCCTCACTGCATGGGTCACCCTGCGTGACAGACCACGCCATACGTAACGTTACATCGTGACAAACATCACAAGTTTGTTTGGCAGCGCACCCGCGCGTTATAAGTTGCGTTATAGTTAAACAATGATGCACGTCTAACAAATGCTCTTTTGTGCGGCTTTTATAGAGAGTCGCCGCTTTTTTGTGCTTTTCAGCAGTCCTCTATTGCATGGAGCGCATACCATGACTGATCCCAAACTCGACCTGTTACGAACTCTGCGCGAGCAGAGCCGCGCTGGTGGCGGCGAAGACCGCATCAAGCGCCAGCACGAAAGCGGGCGTGCCACTGCACGCGAACGGCTGGACTTGCTGCTCGACCCCGGCAGCTTCCGCGAACTCGATGCGTTTGTCAAGCATCGCGTGGATGACTTCGGCATGGGCAGCCAGAAGCCACTCGGCGACAGCGTTGTAACGGGCTGGGGGACGATTAACGGTCGTCTCGTCTACGTCTACTCGCAGGACTTCACCATCGTCGGTGGCACGCTCAGCGAAGTCCACGCCCAGAAAATTTGCAAGGTGATGGAAGCCGCGATGAAGGTCGGCGCACCCGTCATCGGTCTGAACGACAGCGGGGGCGCACGCATTCAGGAAGGCGTCCTCAGCCTCGGTGGATACGCCGATATTTTCCTGCGCAACACGCTCGCCAGCGGCGTCATCCCGCAAATCAGCGTCATTATGGGTCCATGTGCGGGCGGCGCAGTGTACAGCCCGGCGCTGACCGATTACACGTTTATGGTGCGCGATAGCAGTTATATGTTCATCACCGGTCCTGATGTCGTCAAGGCAGTCACGCACGAAGATGTGTCGTTTGAGGATTTGGGCGGCGCGTCGGTGCATTCGACCAAGAGCGGCGTCTGCCATGTTGTCGGCGATAACGAGACGCAAACGCTGCTGCTGGTGCGCGAACTGCTCGGCTACCTCCCGCAGAACAACATGGAAGACCCGCCCTACCTGCCGAGCAAGGATGACCCGCTGCGCGCCGAAGCCGACCTCGACACGATCATCCCCGACAATCCGAATAAGCCCTATGACATGAAGGAAGTCATCAAGCGCGTGGTCGATGATGGCATCTTCTTCGAGGTGCAGCCGGACTTCGCTTCGAATATCGTCGTCGGCTATGCGCGGCTCGGCGGTCACAGCGTCGGCATCGTCGGCAACCAGCCAGCAGTGCTGGCGGGCGTGCTGGACATTAAAGCGAGCGAGAAAGCCGCCCGCTTCATTCGCACCTGCGACTGCTTCAACGTGCCGATCATCACGTTTGTTGATGTCCCAGGTTATATGCCCGGCACTGACCAGGAACACAACGGCATCATCACCAGCGGCGCGAAGCTGCTCTTCGCCTACTGCGAAGCGACCGTGCCAAAGCTGACCGTGACGACGCGCAAGAGCTACGGCGGCGCGTACTGCGTTATGAGCAGCAAGCACCTGCGTGGCGATCTCAATCTGGCGTGGCCCACCGCCGAAATCGCGGTCATGGGTCCCGAAGGTGCGGTCGAAATCATTTACCGCCGTGACCTGAAGGGCGCGGATGATCCGGCGGCGCTGAAAGCGAAGCTGGCGGCGGAGTATCGCCAGCGCTTGGCAAACCCGTATATCGCGGCGGAACGTGGCTTTGTTGACGACGTGATAGAACCGCGCGAAACCCGCGCCCGACTTATCAACGGGCTGGAAGTGTACCAGAACAAGCGCGATACCAATCCGCCCAAGAAGCACGGCAATATCCCGCTTTAAATACACGAGGGACGCACGATGGACTTGCAAGTTGCCGAACGCCTGATGACGGCGGACGAACTGCTGACACTGGACATGGACGACCACATCAAAGTCGAACTGGCGCAAGGAGTACTGGTCACGATGCCGCCTGCCGCTATGAAACACTCACGACTGTCAAGCTTGTTGCTCGCCTTAATCTTCAACTTTGACCGGGATCACAATCTCGGTGGCTGGGTGACGGGCGAGCAAGGTGGCTACCTGCTTTCTACAAACCCGGATACGGTGCGGGCACCAGACGTAGGGTATATCTGCAAAGCGCGGATCAGTCTTTATGATGAGGGAACGTACTTCCCGGCTGCGCCTGACCTGGCGGTCGAGATCGTGTCAGGCGAAAGCGCCAGCGAACTGCAAGAGAAAATCGATGAATACTTCGCACATGGGGCGCGGCTCGTCTGGGCATTGTTCCCGAAGACGCGCACGATCCATGTCTACACCTCCGCAACAAACATCCACATCCTCAAAGCGGGAGATACGTTAGACGTGGGCGACGTGCTGCCTGGCTTCAGCGTCCCTGTCAGCGACATCTTCGCAGTGTTGGAGAATTGAGTCACAATCATGAACGAACCTGTTCAACGCAAGATCAACAAAATCCTGATCGCCAATCGCGGCGAGATTGCGGTGCGCGTTATTCGTGCCTGCCGCGATCTCGGTATCGCGACGGTGGCGGTCTATTCGGATGCGGATCGGTCGGCGCTGCATGTGCGCTTTGCCGATGAAGCCATACACATCGGCGCGCCACCACCGCGCGAAAGCTACCTGCGCGCGGAAAAAATTCTCGAAGCCGCCAAAAAGACGGGGGCGGACGCCATCCACCCCGGCTACGGCTTCCTGAGCGAGCGCGAATATTTCTCGCAGGCGTGCCAGGATGAAGGCATCATCTTCATCGGTCCGCCGCCACACGCCATCGCGACGATGGGCGACAAGCAGTCAGCGCGTACCGCCGTCAAGAGCAATGGCGTCCCGGTTGTGCCGGGGACAGAACCGGGTCTTGGTGACGAAGAACTGTCGCACGCCGCTATCAACGAAGTTGGCTTTCCGCTGCTGATCAAGGCGACGGCGGGTGGCGGTGGTAAGGGCATGCGCGTGGTGCGCCGCGCCGAAGACTTTGGCGAAGCGCTCGCCAGCGCGCGGCGCGAGGCGGAAAACGCTTTCGGCGATGGCACAGTCTATGTCGAGAAGCTGATCGAAGGCGCGCGCCACATCGAATTCCAAATCCTTGCGGATATGCACGGCAACACTATCCACTGCGGCGAACGCGAATGCAGCATTCAGCGCCGCCACCAGAAGCTGGTCGAAGAAGCGCCGAGTCCGTTTATGGACCCCGACCTGCGCAAGCGCATGGGCGAGATGGCGGTCAAGGCAGCCGAGTCGGTCGGTTATGTCAACGCCGGGACGATTGAGTGTCTGGTCGATAAAGACAAGAACTTCTACTTTCTGGAAATGAACACCCGTCTCCAGGTCGAACATCCCGTGACCGAACTGGTCTACGGACTGGACCTCGTGAAAGAGCAAATCCGCATCGCGCGCGGTCGGCGCATGGGTCCGACGGGAAGCTTCCTGGAGCCAAATGGCTGGGCGATGGAATGCCGTATCAACGCGGAAGACCCGTACAGCAACTTCATGCCGTCCATCGGGCAAATCCACACGCTGCTTGTGCCGACCGGTCCGGGCGTGCGCGTCGATAGCGGCGTGTACCGCGGCTACGAAATTTCGCCGTACTACGACAGCATGATCGCCAAGCTGATCTGCTGGGGCGAAGACCGCGCCGAGGCGATGCTGCGGATGCGCCGCGCGCTGTCGGAATACACGATCATGGGCGTCAAGCACAACATCCCCTTCCACCAGAACCTGCTCAACAGTTTCAGCTTTATGGCGGGCAAGTTCGATACCAAATGGGTGGAAGAACACTTCAAGATGGATACCTACGAAGAAGACCCGGACGAGAGCGACCTGGAGACGGCGGCAATCGCCGCGACGCTGCACGCCCACCGCAGCCGCCAGCTTGCCAGCCAGGTCGTCACCCGCAATGAACGCGATACGAGCAACTGGAAGTGGCTCAGCCGCTGGGAGCGTATGACGCGATGACCAAATATCTCACCACCATCAATGGCAAACAGTTCGAGATCGACATCGACAAAGAGGGCAAGGTCACGGTCAACGGCGAAGCCCGCGACATCAACTTTCTGCCGCTCAGCCCGGCGCTGTATAACCTGCTCATCGGCACAAAGTCGCACGATATGGTCGTGGATGAACGCGACGGCGAGTATCAGGTGATGATGGGCGGCAAGCTCTATACCGGCGAGGTGCTGGACGAGCGGGCGCAACTACTGGCGTCCACGCGCACAGGCGCGGGCGCAAGCAGCGGCGAAATCTCGATCAAGTCGCCGATGCCGGGGCTGGTTGTCGCTATCCCTGTGAGCGAAGGGCAAGAGGTCAAGGGCGGACAAACGGTCATCATCCTCGAAAGCATGAAGATGCAGAACGAGTTGAAAGCACCGCGCGATGGGGTCGTTTCGCGCATCAACGCCGCTGCCGGGCAGAGCGTCGAGCAGGGCAAGCTGCTGATCACGATTGTGTGAGAGAGACGCTTGCGCAGACCTCACCCGAAACTCTCTTCGCTGGAAGGGAATACGGGTGAGGTGTGTTGATCTTATGATAAAATGGTTTCCAGCAAATTGAGGATGTATTGATGTTAAATGCGCCAGCACCAACAAAAACTGTATTGGATGTCATCACCGATTTTCTGGCGACGAATCCAACACCTGAAGACATTCTGACATATCGCCTGCCGTCGGAATTGGAGGCGCGTGCGCATGATTTGCTCGAACGTAACGGTGAGGGTGAGTTGTTAGACGAAGAGATTCAGGAACTCCTTGGCTTTATGCAAGCAGAGCAAATGATGTCGCTGCTAAAAGCCAAAACGCGCCTGAAATTGAGCAATCTATCCAAATGAGTCTGACACGCGCACAACGAAGCCTGGTATGGTCACGCGCAGCCAATTGTTGTGAGTACTGCCGAATTCCCCAAAGCGACTCTCTTATTCCGTTTGAAGTTGATCACATCAAACCTCTCAGGCATGAAGGCATGGATGACATAGATAATCTCTGCCTGGCTTGCGCATTATGTAACGGCAATAAGGGCTATAACATCGCGGCGCTCGATCCAGAAACGCAATTGGCAACACAGTTATTCAACCCTCGACAACAAAAATGGGAAGATCATTTCACTGTAAATAATGATTATACGATCGCTGGATTGACCGCAGTGGGTCGTACTACCGGTGATGTTCTAAAATTCAATATTGAAGATCGCGTAAATCAGCGCCGTTACCTTACGCAAGTTGGGCTTTACCCCTGCGCACCACATACAGACGAATGACCCGCCTCCCCCGTCTCCTCGACGCGCTGTTCCTGCTCGCGCTTGCTGCCTATATTCTGGCAGGAACCACACTCGCGCCGTTCCACGCTGACGAAGCGACACAAATCCACATGAGCAGCGACTTCGCCTGGCAGTTTCTGCAAGGCGACTACGCCCGGCTGCGTTACGACCCCGCCGCGCCGCTGACAGCAGAAACGCAATTGCGGCTGATCAACGGCACAGTCAACAAGTACACCATCGGGCTGGCGTGGTGGCTGGCGGGCTACACAGTCGATGACCTGAACAGCGATTGGGATTGGGGCGGCGGCTGGGATTACAACGTCAGCAGCGGGCGGCTGCCATCGGAAGGCGTGCTGAACACAGCCCGGCTGCCATCGGCGCTGTTCACGGCGGCGGGCGTCGTCGTCATATTCGCGCTCGGATGGCAGTTGGGCGGGCGACCGACGGCGTACCTCGCGGCGCTGCTCTACACGCTGCATCCGGCGCTGCTCCTCAACGGACGGCGGGCAATGATGGAAGGCAGCCTGACGTTCTACAGCCTGCTCAC
>Ga0224723_1001443_pt1 | contig 14325 bp, 15 predicted proteins | sample Balambano_FR2_Me_FD_161647 | JGI IMG/M metagenome (GOLD analysis project Ga0224723, IMG submission 161647) | Freshwater sediment microbial communities from Lake Towuti, South Sulawesi, Indonesia - Balambano_FR2_MetaG | ecosystem: Environmental > Aquatic > Freshwater > Lake > Sediment | place...
CCGCCGAACTGACCACGCTTCAGCAAGACTTCGACACCCTAGAAACTCGCCTTAACCAGCTAGAAACCCAACTAGACCAACCCACCACGGGTTCCCTAGAAAACCGTCTCCAGCAGCTAGAACAGGCCGCTAATCCCCCTTCCCCAGCGTCTCCCTCCCCGCCAGCCTCTCCACCAGCCTCCGATAACCTCGGTAGCAACGCCCCTGAGCCCTACCAGGAGCCGGTTTTTCCGGTAGTAAGCGATCGCATCATCCTACCAAGCGCTCTGTTGTTTCAACCCAATGGCAGCATACTTACCCTAGAGGGACAGCAATTGCTCGATTCCATCGTGCCTGACCTGCGCCGCTACGGGCCGGTCACTCTGCTGGTAGGCAGCCATACCGATGGTGCTATCGCCGCTGAGGATGCTCGTCAGTTAACCTTTCAGCAGGCGTTAGCCGTACAGCAGCATTTAGAGCCTCAGTTGGCGGATGTTGGCCTGCGCTGGGTTACTCTGGGCTATGGCAAAACCCGTCCGGTTGTAGTGGGTGATGCCCCTGGCAACCAGCCGCGCAATCAGCGGATAGAAATTGGCCTTGTGCAGCGGTAATCAGCTATGCGAATTGTCTTTTTTGGCACGCCTCACTTTGCTGTTTATAGCCTCAAGCGCCTGCTAACTGAGCCTGAGTTTGAGGTGGTCGCTGTTGTCACCCAGCCCGACAAGCGCCGGGGCCGGGGCAACCAAGTCGATGCTTCCCCCATTAAACAGGTTGCTGTTGCGACAGATTGTTTAGTGCTACAGCCTCGCCGCATTAAAAAGGATGAAGACTGCTTGAGAACGCTAGTCTCCCTTCAGGCCGATGTTTTTGTGGTGGTGGCCTACGGGCAGTTGCTTTCCCAGCGCCTTTTAGATATGCCGCGTTTAGGCTGCATCAATGGCCACGGGTCGCTTCTACCCGCCTACCGGGGGGCCGCGCCAATTCAGTGGTGCCTGGTCAATGGCGAAACCGAAACCGGCATGACGACTATGCAAATGGACATCGGCCTGGATACTGGCGACATGCTGCTAAAGTCGCACCTATCCATCGGGTTGTTGGATACTTTTTTTGACGTGGCCGCCGCCCTCTCCGAGCAGTGCGCCGACCTGTTGGTAGAAACGTTGCGAGGGCTAGCTCAGGGTATCCTTACACCCGAACCCCAGGACGACGCTTTGGCCACCTACGCACCACTGATCCAAAAAGCAGACTACGAACTGGATTGGAAGCAAACAGCAATCGCTCTACACAACCGGGTACGCGGCTTCTACCCCAACACCCTCACCACCTTTCGGGGCCAACCCCTGAAGATACTGGCTACAGCCCCGCTGGGTTTCCCCTACTGGCCGCAACTCCCTCCAGATTTGGCACAGCTTCAGCCCAGTCTTGATGCCCTTATGCCAGAAGCTAACCAGACTTTACCTGGCACCATTGTCGGTTTGCTCAAAGGTCACGGCCCAGTGGTGCAAACAGGGGATGGCCTGCTGCTACTAAGGGAAGTCAAACCCAGCGGCAAGCAGAACCAGCGAGGCGCAGATTTTGTCAACGGCAGCCGTATTCAGGTCGGTGAAAGCTTTTGATGCGAGCTGGCGACCAAGTCCCCTTTGCAGTAGCGCCTGCCCTAGGGGTTTTGCTGTTCAGTCGCGATCCGCTGCACGTCTAGCTCAGAAAGACCTAACGCTTGGGCGACTTGGGCCGTGGTTAAGCCCATTTGCAATAAATTCACTACCCCTTGGGCAATTTGCCGTTGAGCCGCTGCCGTCGCAGCACGCTCAGAAGCAGCCCTAGCTAGGGCCGCTTCTGTATCGGTAGGGATGAATGTGCCATCGGCATCGCACCAGCGCAGCCAAGTTTGGGGTAAGTCGCGATACTCCCCCAACCACAGGCCCAATCCCAGAGCCAGTTCTGGAATCCACAAGCGGGGGTTAGTAGGGGCAATGGTCTGCTCTTGGTAGACCCCGTTTACCCACCAAAAATAGCGGAGGTGCTCTGTCTGTTCGTTGTAGACAATGTAGTGCGGTACCTGAAGAATCTGCTCGTAGACCTCAAACTTACTGGGGGGCTTACCTGATGTTGAGGGGATAGGCTTGCTGGTAAAGCGGCCCAGGTCTTCTGCCTCAGTACCGGGCGAAAGAAATTCCACAATAACTATAGGGGCCACCTGCTCATCCCACACGACATAGCTAAAGCGGGAGGTTTTGCCCTCGTAGAGGCGAGGTACCCCCACCACCAGGAACCAATCAGGCCGCTTGTACCAGCCAGGCTGATTTGAATCGTAATAAAGGTTGAGATCAAAGGCTGTAAAGATTTCCTGGCGGCTATATTGGCTCAGGTGCAGGGTAAGGCTGAGCAGTTGCGGTTGGAGGCCATGAAATTCATCGGGCAAGCCAGAGTCCTCCGGGTTGTCGCTGGGCAGGTCGTACATAGTAGGCCGCCCTGGGGTGCCCTGGTCGGTGGCAATGGGAAACCGTTGAATCATGACTCTACTTGCCAGGTTTGGGTACTTCCCATTGTGGCCCAAATTCACTGGTGATACTCAGAGCCTTTGGCCATATCTTCTACTCTCCACTGTCTACCTGGCCCTCTCCCAGCCCAAATTCCACCAGAGCGGGCTGAAAATTGCGATTTTCGTGGCCGGGGCGACTGAGTTTGACCAGGGCAAACCGCTGAAAGGGAGTCAGGGCTTGCCACTGGGCCAGCGTTAGGGTGTAGCCGAGGGATTCTGCCTGGGCCTGCACATTCGAGGGAATGGTGCGGGTATTGAACCAGGCGGGGGCCGGGTCAATGGGCAGGGTTTTAGCGGGGGTTCCCTGGTAGTGATAGACCAGGGTTTGCAGATAGTCGCGGTAGGCATTGATGGCAACCTCTCCGCAACACGGTAGCTCAACTAGCCGCTGCCGCTCAGCCGCTGTGAACTGATGCCACTGAACCAAACTCAGCTTAACGCCGCAGGTATCCAGCTTAAGCCGCACCTGCATTGGAATACAGCGGAGAGAAGCCACAAAATCCGCCTCAAACTGAAAGAAATTAGCGTTTTCGGCCACGGGAACCAATACTCATTTTGAATTTTACCTTCTGCCCTCGGCTTTTTCCTTTAGAAATGCTCTAAGGCTGCCGCGGATGCAGGTTCAAATGATAGTACTGGCCGTTGTGGGTAATCAGTAGCGGCGCTCGGGAGCCAGGAGCAGGTTGGGAGTTGGCTGTGGGCGGCGGCGCAGGGGTGAAGGAAATGCGATCGACCCCCATGCCGCGCGGAGGAGTTAATGCCTGAGCCAGGCGGGTTTCTTGCTCAAGCTGCTCAGTTTGGGAGACCAGCGTGCTTAGGCCGTTGATTAAGTCTCGGATGTTGCGCCGCAAGGTAGGGTCGCCGGTTAGCTCATCCACATCAGCCAGCACTTTGTTAGCGCTTTGAAACACAATACGGGCAGAATCCAGGGTTTGCTGAAGCATCACCAGGTTTTCAGGCGTGTTGACAGCGGAGGTAATAGCGCGAATGTCGGCAACAGCAGCAGTGGCATCGGCAGATAGAGTGTCCAGGTTTTGGAGAAACTGGCTGTCTTGAATAGTGGGTGCCAGGGTAGCCAGGATGATTTCTAGATTGGTGGCACTGCGGTTGAGATTGTCTAAAGTAGACACAATGCTGGCCCGGTTGTTAGTGATCAGGCTATTCACCTCGGTACCAGTAATTTCAAACTGGGCAGCAGCGTTACCGATGTTGTCTGTCGCGCGGTTGGCGGAAGACAGCAGCGGGCCAAGCTCGCTTTGAAACTGGCGCGAAAGAGTAGTCAGTTCCTTAGAAAGGACGTTGGCATTTTCGGTAAACAGGGTGGCGTTGTTTAGCGTAATCTTCAAATCTCGAATAATCTCAGGATCTGCAAAGGCATTGGCCAAACTTTCGGCAGAGCGAATTAGCGACTCGTAATTAGCCCCTACCTGGCCAGTCAGTTCATCTCCATCGCAGATGATGGCTTCGCTATTGCAATCGGGCCTAAAGGGGGTAAGGGACTGTTCTTCAGCGCTTAATAATCGCACTGGGGTAATATCCACAGTCGTCTCGCCAATTAGCCCAGACTGGTTCACAAAAATTAAGGAATCACTGGGAATGCGCAAGTCGGGCTGGGTAATTTCCACGGCCACATCCACCTGGTTAGAGGCGGGCAGAATGCCCAACACTCGCCCCACCCGCACGCCCCGAAAGCGCACTGCCGTTCCTTCCTGCATGCCCAGCGTGTTTTCAAACACCAGGGTAGCCTGATAGCTCTGGCGTCTGGGATTAAAGCCCCGCAGCCAGAGCACCAACCCGCCAAACAGCGCTACTGCGATTAAAATGAGCAGCCCCACTGAGCCTTCTCGAATTGCCCGTTCGCGCATTACTATCCCTCAGGTTTGTCGATACTGTTCATAGAATGGCTTCACAATTTTCGCAGGTAATTTTGACTATCGCTAAGGTTACACCCAAGGTCAAAGGCTCTGTAATGACCATAAAACGGCTCTAATACTGCCCTGGCGATGCTAGTTCACCATTTGAATTGGCCCCTCTACCCGACCGCTAAAAAACTGCCGCACGTAGGGATTATCGGTGTCGTCGATGGCTTCTACGGGGCCGTTCCACTGAATTTTGCCACGATGGAGAAAAATAACGCGGTCGGCAGTGCGGCGAATGGTGCTGTCCTGGTGGGTGACGATTAGATAGGAGCCGCAACCGTGGCTGTGCTGAATGTCGCGAATTAAGTCCTCAATTACGGTAGAGGCGATGGGGTCAAGGCCAGCGGTGGGTTCATCGTAAAGCAGCAGCGCTGGGCGGTCTTGAGGGTTTTCGGGATTGGCAATAATGGCGCGGGCAAAGCTAACCCGCTTACGCATACCGCCAGAGAGTTCTGCCGGATAGCGATTGCCAATGCCAGGTAGGCCAACCATTTCCAGCACCTCTTCTACCAATTGCTTGATTTGCCGAGTCGGTAGGGTAGAGTGCTGATACAGCAAGAAACCAACATTTTCATCCACTGTGAGCGAGTCGAACAGGGCGGCCTGCTGAAAAACCATGCCAATACCCACCGGGTCAGGGGAATCTTCAATCAGCCCCTGTCGTTTGCGCCCCGCTACGTAGATATCTCCAGCATCGGGCGCCAACAATCCGGCAACGATTCTCAAAATGGTTGATTTACCAGTACCCGATGGGCCAATAATGGCCACGGCCTCACCAGAGTCAACGGTCAAATCCACATGGTCGAGTACCTGGTTATTGCCAAATCGCTTAGAAATACCCTTGAGTTGTAGCAATATTCGCTGACCACCGTTAGTTTGTAAGTCCTGGGGTTCGTCTTGGGGCCTGAGAGCCTTTGACAGTCCATTTTTTTCGTAGCCAGTCTCCAAGGGATCATCCATAGGTCTTGACCAGAGTATAGATCTCCTAGGGCTCAGTGTACCGGGAATCATCGTCTTCAACATTGATGAACCTGGCGGATAACCCAGGAACTCGCCCTATGGATAAGCCGCTAAAATCGAAGGCGCACAAATTGAGTTAACCCTGAGTCATAGAAGCTACACTATCCTTCGAAAGGATCTACCGAGTCTTGCCAGCACTGGCCCCGCTCTTAATGTCTTTATAGCCCTGCCCATAAATGTGTCTGCTGACCCTTCACCTCACTCCCTGATAATGCGGCTAAAACCCTTTCCCTTGGCCCTTGAGAAACGACTGCGGCGATTTCAGCCCCACGCCTCGCTGCCGTCGTCGCGGCGAGTCAACCGTTGGGTATGGTGGCTGGCTCCTGGCTTGTTGGTTAAACGATGGCTATTTCTTAGCGCCGCTGGAGTGTTACTGGTGGGCATCGGCACGATGATCTGGCTCAAGCTGACGCCAGTGTTCTACACCGGTCAGTTCTTGGGGGCTGCCCTGCGATTATTCACAACCTATGTACCCAGCTATGTCAGCGGCCCATTGGGGATTTTGTTGGGGCTGGGGCTAATTTTTTGGGGCCAAACTCGCACCGTTGGGGCCATTACCGATGTCCTAATTCCAGGCCAGGAAGAGGAACTGCTGGATGCCCTGCTTACCCAGCGGCGGCTATCGCGAGGGCCAAAAATTGTGGTCATTGGCGGCGGCACCGGGCTTTCTAACCTGTTGCGGGGCCTAAAACACTACAGCGCCAACATCACGGCCATTGTCACCGTAGCCGATGACGGAGGCTCTTCTGGGCGGCTGCGACGGGAAATTGGCGTGCTGCCGCCGGGGGATATTCGCAACTGCCTGTCGGCTCTGGCGGATGAGGAAAAGCTGCTGACCGAACTGTTTAAGTACCGCTTTGAAGCCGGTAGCGGGCTGGTAGGGCACAGCTTTGGCAACCTGTTTCTGACGGCGATGAGCGAAATTACCGGCGATTTGGAGCAGGCGATCGCCGCTAGTTCCAAAGTGCTGGCCGTGCGCGGTCAGGTGTTGCCCTCTACCCTCAGCGATGTCCAACTCTGGGCCGAGTTGGATAACGGTCGCCGCATTGGGGGAGAGTCTAAAATTGCCGAAGCTCGCCGCCGCATCATCCAAATTGGCTGTTTGCCGCCAAATCCGCCCGCTTTGCCGCGCGCTCTGCGCGCCATTGAAGAAGCCGACTACATTGTGATTGGGCCGGGTAGCCTGTATACCAGCATCATTCCTAACCTGCTGGTGCCCGACTTGGTTAAAGCTATTGCGGCTCGGCGGGTGCCCCGCATTTATGTCTGCAACATTATGACCGAGCCGGGAGAAACCGAAGGCTTTGCCGTTTCTGACCACATCCGCGCCATTGACTCGGCCTGTGGCCATTACCTGTTTGATGCGGTGCTGGCGCAAAAAACGCTGCCTTCAGAAGCCGTCATTCACCATTATGCCAAGCAAGGTGTTGGGCCGGTGATTCTAGATCGCGATGCCGTTCTGGATTCTGGCCGCCGCATCATTGCCGCTAACGTTATGGAAGAGCGCGATGACTTCACGGTGCGGCACCATCCCCATCACTTGGCGCGCGTTCTACTGCGCTGGTATTCTCGCACTCAACAGCTCTGGTCTTGATTTTGTCCTGCGGTTTAGGACGGGTCTGCCCCAAACCGCCGCCCCAGCCAACCAACAATGCCGCTGGCGATCGCCCCTGCCATTAGGATACTAATAGCGGGCAAAATCAACGGATTCCAGAGCGAATACCAGAGATTTAGGCCCAGGTTCAGGTTCATGCTCTGGCCGACTACCGCGGCTAAAAACCAGACAAAGCTGGCCAGTACTACAGCTAAATCGATGACTAAAATCCAGCTAATGAAACGAGAAACAAGGTCTTTCATAGAAAGTTTTGATCGCCAATACCGCGTGAATCTCAATTATTGTAGGACGGGTACGGCCCACCAACCCTGAATTAGCTGCCGTTTTGCCACTCTAAACCGTAACCGGCTGTGAATTACACCGCTACACCGCTTACCAACCATAAAAAATGGGCTAACTCATTTCCTGAATCAGCCCACTTCAACTGTGAACAGTTTGATTAGTCGATAGCCTCTGGGGGGCTTGACCTAGCCTTTGTCATTTGGCATCAATAGATTGTCGGGATCAACGTAGTGACAAACGGCGTCATCAACGCAAATTAAAGCCCAGCCAGAGGCTTCAATACTGATTAAGTTATAGTCACCATCTTGTACGAAGAACCCTTTGTGGTTGCGGGTTTCGGGCTTAATTCCAACAAGAGTATCAGACATGGTTATGCTCTCCAGAAACAACGACCAGCAATCATGAAAAAAGCTTATGGCTTAGATGGAAAAATCCTATCATTACCTTCATGAGAATTTTATTAAGTAATTTAAGGGATTATGTCGAGTCGAAATGTTACATTTTTTTATCTTTCCAACTCTTCTCTATCAAACCCTAATGGCATCGTGATCAGGGCCTTGAGCACAAAAATTCTGCTGTGGAAGAAAGATTCACTTAAGTTTTATGAATAGAGCTTTTGTTGGGCCATCAGTCATGTTCAGTCAGTAAGAATACTTATTTACTTGGGCGGATTAAATGATCTCTACCCAATTAGTGCTTGTTTACCTGGTTTAGAAGTAGGTTCCTCACAATTTAGGATTTGTCATGAATTTGCAATGGTTAGATTGGGCACAGAAACTTCAGGCCATCGCCCAAACCGGCCTGCATTACCAGAATCATCCTTTTGATGCAGATCGTTACAAACAGGTGCAGCAAATCGCTGCCGAAATGCTGGCCACCCAGGCTAATACCGATCCAGCCGTAATTCTTGATTTAGAAAAAGACCACTATGGCCATGCTACCCCCAAGGTTGAGGTGCGAGGAATTGTCTTTCATGACGAAAAAATTCTGCTGGTGCAGGAACAAAATGATGGTCGTTGGGCTCCGCCAGGAGGTTGGGCCGATATTGGTGAACCGCCTAGCCAGGGAGTAGAGCGCGAGATATTTGAAGAATCGGGCTACAAAACTAAAGCCACCAAACTGCTAGCCGTTTATGACCGCAACCATCCCCGCCACGGTCATACCCCAGCCCTGCATCACAGCTTTAAACTTTTCTTTCGTTGCGAAATTATTGGTGGCCACCCTACCCCTAGTTACGAAACAACCGCTATCGACTTTTTTAGTCGAGACAATCTGCCACTCCTCTCGCATGGGCGAGTGGTGCCCAGCCAGATTGAGCGCTTTTTTGAGCATCTTCACAATCCGGATTGGCCTACGGATTTTGATTAGGAAGGGGGAGGAACTTTGAACTTTGGATTTTGAATTTTCTGCCTTCTGCCCACCACCCTCTGCTCTTCGTCTGATTGCGTAGACTAGGGCTATGCAATCAGACGAAGAGCCACCATGATCAATATTAAGCTCTGGCAGTGGGCGATTCTGGCCCTGCCGCCGCTGGCCATTGTAGGGTTTGTAATGGTGTCGGCGGGTGTGCAAATCCACGCCTGGGGGCTGAGTTGGCTTTGGGCGGTTATTGTGCTGCTGGTGGTAGGCTGGCGCTGGCTACTGGCCCGTTGGACTCGTCCGGTGCGGCAACCGATGACAGCGGCTCTAAAGCAAGCTCAGCAAGAACTTGAGGCGGCAGTAGAAGAAGCCACTCTGGATCCGTCAACTTTGCCAACTGGGGCAGCAAAGGACGCTGAAGCCAGGCTGGAGCAAATTTTGGAGGCCTCTCGTCAAGATCGGCCCCTTTGGGAAGACTGGGATGCCTTTTGGCAGCGCTGCCGGGAGGTGGTGGCGGCGGTGGCCCATGCTTACCATCCATCAGTCAAATATCCCCTGCTCAATATCTATGTGCCGGATGCTTACAGATTGTTGCGCGGCACTCTGGACGATTTGGATCAGTGGATGGAGTCGCTCTCGCCAGTGCTTCAGCAGGTGACGGTGGGGCAAGCGGTACAGGGCTATGAGGTCTATCGGCAATTGGAGCCCTCAGCTCGTAAGCTCTGGCAGGTGTGGGGGTGGACTCAATGGGTATTTAACCCTGCGGCGGCGGCTGCCCGCACCCTCAGCCAGCCCACCAGTGATTTGGCTAATCAACAGTTATTAGGCAATCTCAGTGCTCTGCTGCGAGAGGCCACGTTGCGTAACCTCCATCGGCAGGCGGTAGCTCTCTACAGTGGCGATTTGCCCGATATACCTCGGCCACAGACGGCCAGTCAGCCCCTAGCAACAGTGAAAACCCAGACGCTGCGAGACATTTTAGAACAGGCTGAACCGGCAGGGCAGGTGGCCCAAAAACCGCTCAACATTTTGCTGGTGGGTCGTACTGGGGCAGGTAAAAGCAGCTTAATCAATACTTTGTTTGAAACTGACCAAGCCGAGGTGGATGTGCTGCCCAGTACTGACAGCATCCGCAGCTACCACTGGCAGACCGACACTGGCGAAACCCTTACCCTGTGGGATTCTCCTGGTTATGAACAGGTCAACCGCGATGACTATCGCGACACCCTGGTGGACTACGCTCATCAGTCCGACTTACTGCTGCTGGTAACGCCAGCGATGGATCCAGCGCTACAAATGGATGTGGATGTGCTGAAGGATATGCGTCAAGCCGTACCCGACCTGGGAGCAATCGCCGCCGTTACCCAAGTGGATCGTCTGCGGCCCATCCGCGAGTGGCAGCCGCCTTACGACTGGCAGTGGGGCAATCGACCCAAGGAAGTGGCGATTCGCGAGGCTACCCAGTACCGGCAAGAGCAGTTTGGAGAGGTGTGCGATCGCGTGCTGCCCGTCGTCACTTATGACCGAGCCGCCCAGCGCCAACCCTGGAATGCCAATGTATTAGCCAGTACTCTGATTGAGCTAATTGACCCCACCCAGGAGCTAAAGCTAGCCCGCTTCTTACGCGATCGCGACGCCAAAGTCACTGCTGCCGCCCGCCTGATTGAGCGCTATCGCTTTCAAATGAGCACTACGCAAGGGTTGGCCGCTTTTCTAAAAAGTCCAATTCTGCAATTTCTGGCCACCCTTACGACCGGCACGCCTACCCTGGCCTATCTGCTGGCGGAGCAGATTCCCATCGAACAACTGCTGGTGGTGATTGGCAAACTTCAGCTTGCCTACGACCTATACAAGGTCTTAGCTCCCGCCACTCTTCGCCTCGACCTGCTAGCCCTCTGGCCTCTGTTGCTAGAACACAACACCCAGCCCGACCGCGCTGCCTGGGCTTTTGGCCACGCCATGATGGAATACTGGACTCAATCGCTCACTATCGAGCAAACTCAGGCTCGGATTGATTATTATCTAGCCCAGTTTGATGGACAGGGTCAGAGTAAAGGTTAATAGACTATCCACTTTTTTTGCCGTAGAGAAGTCTTCTTCCCTGCTAAGGAAAAAACGACAAAGTTCTCTGCGAGGTAAGGCTCTAACGAAAATGACTTCATTATCAATCGCCTTAAGCTCAAGCCTGCAAGGGAATATTCTTGCATTACGTCTAGGGTAGTTCCCTTTTCTCAATACCGAATTCTGGGGTCAATGTAAGCATTGAGAATATCAATGGCGATGCTGATAATGGCGACAATGATGCCAAAGAACACCATCAGCCCCTGCACCACTGGATAATCACGGTGGGAAATAGCCTCGTATAGCCGGTTGGCCAGCCCCGGCCAGGAAAACGTGACCTCCGTTAGCACAGCCCCACCTAGCATGGAGGCAAAGGTCAGCCCCAGGATGGTGATAACTGGAATTAAGGCATTCCTGAGGGCGTGAACCATGACAATGCGCCGTTCGGGAATGCCCCGCGCCCTGGCCGCTTCTACGTAGTCGGAATTTAGGGTTTGCTTCAAGTTAACCCGCACCATGCGCTCAAACACGCCGCTGATCAAAATGCCCAGAGTTAAGCTGGGTAGAGCCAGGTAGTACAGTGTCGTCGCCAGAGCTGCAAAATCAAAGGATAGCAGGCTATCCACCACATACAGGCCAGTCAAGCTAGCTGGGGGCGTGCCCTGCAAGGGGTAGCGGGTGCCGATGGGAAACCAGCCCAGCCGCACCGAAAAGATGAGTTGCAAAATCATGCCGAACCAGTACATGGGGATGGCATAGGTGATAATGCCAAACAGCCGTCCTCCGGCATCCAGGGGTGAATTGGGGCGAGAGGCGGCAATCGCCCCAACGCCCACACCTACCACCGTGGCTACTATCATGCCGCACACCGTCAGCTCCACCGTGGCCGGAAAATGGGCCTGAATGATCTGCCACACAGTCTGCCCCTGGGCTGAAATGGAGGTGCCCAAATCTAGCCGCAGCAGGCTGCCCAGATAGTCGAAATACTGCACCCAGAGGGGCTGATCTAGTCCTAGCTGGGTACGGAGCTGATCCTTCGCCTCGGCTGGTGCCCGCGCCCCCAGCAGTGCGTCTACTGGATCTCCTGGAGTGGCCCGCAGCAACAAAAAAACCACCGTGGTGATTGTCCAAATCATCAACGGAGCCAGCATCAGCCGAGTGAGGACGTAGTAGCGCAGGGCAGAGGAGCGAGACATTCAAGAAGAGAGCTCAGGGCTTGAGGGTATAGGGTCCAAGGGATGATCTTGTCGAAGCATCACCAAGGATTGCTTCGCCGCTTAGTTTAGAGCAAAACTTGAAGCCTAAAAATCCAAAACCCTACTTCCCTACGCGGCTACGTTCTCGGCAATTAGCGCCTCTAACCGGGCGGCCAAGTCATCTTTGGAGGCTACACCTTCGATGGTAGCCACCCGCTCGCCCTGATTGAAGAAAATCAACGTCGGAATCGCCATGACATGGTACTGAAGCGCTAGGGCATCTTCGTCATCGACGTTGAGCTTGGCAATTTTGGCCTTGCCCTCAAAAGCTTCAGCCAACTCTTCGACAATGGGATTCATAATTCGGCAAGGGCCACACCAAGCGGCCCAAAAATCAACCAGAACCGGCACATTACTCTGCAAAACTTCGGTGTCAAAATTATCCGCAGTCAGGGTTAGATATTTTGCGTCGTCTGCCATGAGCAAATCTCTCCTTGAGGGCAATATCCCGTGGTTATTTTTCTACAGTACCCCATTAAAGCCAGTAGAAAGGTGAGGGCATCTCTACCGACGTTGATGGGGTATTGCCGTGGTCAGTTAATCAACTTAGGGGGGATAAACCTAAGCCAAAGCTTGGGTCGCAGGAATTCGGGAGCTAGGAGCCAGAATCAAGAAGGGCATTTAACTCCTGACTCCTGACTCCTGACTCCTGACTCCTGAATGCTATCCAGGCGAGTGGTCACACTGGAGCAAACGCTTCGGTTTAGCGCTATTCCCTAAACCAAAGCCTGAGCACTTAACTTTGAACCTGCTCTACCATACGGCTCATACTCAACCGCCAGAGGGTAGCAAGTTGCCGTTCCAGGGTGTGCCCCAATTCGGCCACCAAAATGCCCTCTTCGCTGGTAAGGTTGTCGGCAATCCAGGTGCCGCGCAGGGTAACTTCCAGGCAGTGAGCATCGCAGGGGACGACCTCCAGCACGCCCCGACAGCGGGCTGTGTAGGCCAGCGCCTCCATCCCAGGCAAATCTGCCGGTAGGGTAAAGGAACCATAACCGGGCTGCATAACCAGGGGCTGACCAGCCCGTAGAGCGACAACGCTGCGCTGTGCCACCAAAATTTCAACCGAAAGTGCGACTTGCTCAACCAACAAATCAGAATCGAAATAGGTAATTTTCAACATGACCCTTCATGCCTTGTGCAAAGTACTGACGTGCCAGTGCAAATGGACTCAATTGGCTGGGCTAGGCCCTGGCCTAGGCAGCTAAAGTTGCCAAAAACTAGGAGGCGCACGGGCAAACCCGAAGACTGCGGTGGAAAAACCCAACACCAACACCGTTGTTTGCAGAGAAACAGCGGGGGCTGCGTTAATTCCTAATGTTGGTAATCCTCTGCGGTATCGATAGTGGAGATTCCTTAAAAGGAAACCGCCCCTGGCCGATAACCAGCAACCGCGATTGGGTTAATGGAGGGTTACAAAATGCTGTCCTAGAAACCTGCCTTGGTAGTCAAACCAGTGCGAGCGGCGGCGGAGAGACAGATCTAGCCTGTGAGTGAGACTCAAGCCGCCCCATTGACCAGGGCTAGAGTCCCCAAACCGGGCCAGATTTGAACCGCCAAACCTACCAAAGCGGGCATAGCAGCGAGCCAGCCTGTAGCCCATCGGCCCAAACAGCCCTGCTGCCATGTCCACCTGGCACACATCATCGCCAGCAATGGCGTCAATTATGGTTGCGATGCCAGAAGACAATATGCGTTTCACAGCAGGACTCCTTTGGCCATTGGCCTGAGAGGGTGCATAGTAGCTGTGATGCTACGATCACTTGCTACCTTAGTTTTAAAAACCAGCTTAGCCGTACCTTTTTACGGAAAGTTATGAATTTAAACCTAAGCTATGTTAATACTACACGTGTAATACAAAAGTGTCTACACTATTGTTAAATGTCACTTCAGGCGGAAATGTGACCCGCCAGCGTTGTTTTTTTGAGGTGTGCCCACAGATGCCAACCCTAACCCGTATGTCAACCACTGATATGGAAGTCACCAGCATTCGCCTGGAGCGATCGCTGAAGGAGAAACTCAAGGCCATAGCGGGCGACCGTGGCTATCAGGCGTTGATTCGGGACATTTTGTGGCAGTACATTGAGCACTCTCCTGGGCAATGTCAGAGTCATCTTCAGCGTGAAGACATTCGCGCCAGCTTTGAGGCCGTTGCCGAGCAAGAACAACTCTGTGCCCTCACTGGCAAGCTAATTCATCCCCAAGAACCCATGCGGCTGGGGCTAACCCTGCAGGGTGGATTAGTGCCACTAAGCATAGACGCCGTATAGAAGTGATTAACCCTCCCACTAC
>Ga0224723_1001444_pt1 | contig 14324 bp, 11 predicted proteins | sample Balambano_FR2_Me_FD_161647 | JGI IMG/M metagenome (GOLD analysis project Ga0224723, IMG submission 161647) | Freshwater sediment microbial communities from Lake Towuti, South Sulawesi, Indonesia - Balambano_FR2_MetaG | ecosystem: Environmental > Aquatic > Freshwater > Lake > Sediment | place...
TTGTAGGATGTTAGCAAAGAATGGTGCTCTAGTGATTGGAGTTGAACCCGGAAAACGTATGTATGAGTTTGCAGTTGAAGAAGAAAAAAAGGAACAATTAGGAATTAAATATCTTCAAGAAGATTTTGATATAGTAATAGCAAATATGGTTTTCATGGATATACCTGATTACAAATCTGCAATTAAAAATTGCATAGCCTCATTAAAAAAAGATGGAGTTTTAATCTATTCGCTCTTGCATCCATGTTTTCCTGGTTTTGAAAATGACTGGCAAAGACTTAAACGGGTAGAAGTCAAAGATTATTTTACAGAGTCAAGCATTGAAGCTCATTACGGACATGTCTTTTTTCGACCTTTGCAGAACTACATTAATTTAACCAATGATAATGGGTGTGTTACAGAAAGAATCATAGAGCCACAGCTTAGTAAAGAGTTCGCTACTATTAATCCAGAACTAGATAGAAGTCATTTTGTTCCGCAGTTTATTCTAATAAAAGCAAGAAAGGCGAGCTAAATACAACTGAAAGGTTGTCTATAATATCCTATCTCTTTAAAGAGCATAACACTATAATTGCTACGCACAGCAGTCGAAAGCTGATCCTACAGACAGTGAGAATGCCAGGTCTGGCGTGAAACTTCTCAAAAGTGCATATCTCAGAAAACAACGTAATGATATTCTGAGAAATACCCTCATAGGGTTACGGGTAGATAATTTGCGTCAAGATCGCATGAGAAAATTTGATATACTAGAGTATGTTCAAAAAGTACTCACTGGGTTTTATTTTCACCCCATCTTTTGACAAAGTGCTTCTTATACATAAAGTTACACCAGATTGGCAAAAAGGAAACTTAAACGGAATTGGAGGAAAGATTGAAGAAGATGAAAGTACTCTGAGTTGTGTCGTTCGTGAAGTCAAGGAAGAATCCAACCTATCTATACCAGAGAATTACTGGGTATATGTGGCGAATCTCAGTTCTAATAACTTCTTTACGGATGTCTTCGCATGTAAATATGATGGTCAAATGACTGATGCAAAAAGTTTAGAAGTTGAGCAAATTGAATGGTTTTCTACTCGAGAACTTCCTTCTAATATGATGAATAACCTTTACTGGTTAATACCGCTTTCTATTGATAAGCTACAACATAATGAGCCGAAGACCTTAGTAGCTACCTATTAAGTAGCAATTGCCTCAATCTTTTATTCGTAGTAACACAATCGTCCTAACTTATTTACAGAGTTAACTGATCTAGTAGACTAACTTGGGTATTGCTCTCAAGAGTAACCTCCTAACCCTTAAATGCATCACTGCTGCTTTCTGTGCGTGCACTAAGCATTGAGGATGATATACCTTCCTTCACTCACTACCCGAACATCTCCGTCGTTGATGACGAGTGCAGAATTGTCATCAAGTGCATACACAGTCTCATGCACATCTCTGAGCGCATCCTTGAGATTGGCTTCTCGCAACTTCTCAAAATGCGGTGAATTGAGATGGGGAATACAGAGAAACGGCACTAATCCCAAGCCTTCTCGTATCTCTAGGTCAGATTTCTCTCCAAAAAGATACTGAAGTGAATTATAGATTGTCGGTCCTGCGATGCAGCTTCCGGCGCTGATTCCTACATATATTCTGGTTCTCAAAAGGGCAGAGAGCTCATTTTGCAGTCCTGATTGCGCAATCCAATGCATCAAATGGAAGGTATTGCCACCACCGAAACAGAGTAGCTCTGCTGCTTCTAGCCGAGGCAGCCACACTTCCTTAGCGACTGCTGATATATCGACAATATCGACGTCAAGTCCTGCATTTTTGAAGTTATTGAGATCTTTAATCATCCATCCTTTGTCGCCGGATTCAACATTGGCAGCGGTAGGGATATAGGCCAGCATGCTGCCATTGAGGGATTTTCCTACCATGCTTTCTAAGCTCTCGATAATCGATGGATTCGAAAGACCGGATGAGGTAAGTAGTAATCTCATGTTTCTTGTATATGTACGTGAGCATGATATGCCTCGATAAACTTATTCCACTCCACATCTTGATGTACTTTTTGTGTGAGGTCAGAGATTTGAATTTGCATATGTAAATACTAACCACAGTATACTATACAATTGTAATTGTACATAGCGTATCTCTCACACAAAATTGGGCACTTTATGTGAAAAAAACTCAGGTCTTCTGCGCTGATGCAAAGCAGGATATTCTTTATCAAAAAAAGAAACTCGGACTGCGCGTAATACGCGTTAATCAACTATTGTATATCGGATAAGGAGGTTGGGTCTTTATAGTTTGAGCTAATTTTTCAGAACTATCTTGATTTATGACATATCCCGTCTTGTTATCGTACTGTACGCCTAATGTTACAAGCCAAGTCTTGAAACCGTCTTGTGTAAATAAATTATATTGTTGTGTCAGTCCATTGACTACAAGAAAATCAGTTGCTTGATATCTATTCGAAGCTGTAGGAGTTCTTTGGATTGCTAACAAGGTAACTCCTGAAAAGCGAAGGGTAGAATTTGCTTTACCTCTACGCGAGGTAGTAACAGGTTTTACTGTTTTGTCTACAGTCGGAACTGCAAGAATGATCATATCATTATGCGCACTAGGATAGTGTTGATCAAATAATGTATTATCCCAATGTTCAATATCAGTTTGAGAAAATCCAGCGACTATTGGATGATAATGAAACTCTGCAATTCTTATATGAACTTGGTCATCTTCTATAACATCAGGTATACCTGCGTGCAGATTGATTTCAGCACCAGATTCACTGAGTTGGGTTCCTAGTACATACCGTGTTAAGATAAGTTCATCGGTATTGATCTTGTAAAATGCCATAAAACCTGATTCTTGCCTATTCTCCGCTATTTTTAACCCCTCGAGAAGCCGCTCTTTAAAGGACTCTGACAATAATAATACTTCAAGTGGATTTTGGCCATTACATTTTAGAAGCTCGACACCAATGTTCTCATGAAGCTCTGACATAATTTCAGAGTTAGGATATTCGAATTCATCTACTGGGTATATTACTCTATCAGCTGATGACATAAATATATTATATAGTAATTATATACAATTTTCAATTGATTGTATAGGTTACGGACTTATTCGACAAGCCTTTCTGTTCTTGTAGGTATCCCAGAGGGGTTTTGAGTCCCAGGGATTTATGCACTCTTTGTGTATTGTAGAATAACAAATAATCCATCAGTTTGGAAGAGAATACTTTTGGATCATGGAAAAGATGCAGGTTGGGATCAATACAATCTTCCTGTATGGTTCTGTTAAATCTCTCAATTGTTCCATTAATCTTGCAGCACCTCGGGTAGATAAATACATGTGGAATATGTTGTTCCAGGTACTGATCAAGCTCTCCCAAAAACTCCAATCCATTGTCTGTTTGTATAGTGGTGATTGGGATTGGGTACACTGATTGGAGTTTTTGAAAGAAATCGACTGTCGTGGCGCTTGTCAGTTTTGCATAGGGCAGGCTGAATGCAAACTTTAATCTCACATCAATTGCTGTAAGAAAATATACTCTTACTCCATCGACAAACTTAATCACTGTATCCATCTCAATATATCCAAAAGATGTGGGTCGTGGTGGTCTTTTGATCCTGTCTCTTTTTTTCCTTTTAGCTTCATTTTTTGCCCATTTACCATCTGGATTATGATATAGCTTTCCACTCTTTTTAAAAAAGAGATTCTTTCGCTTGATCACTTTCCCAATGGTTGATTCTTGTATGGTTGGTAATCCTTCTTTTTGACAATACAGATCAAGAAGTGGTTTAATCTTTTCTTTACCCAGTCCTATGTGTTCTTCACGAAGCGACTTAATATATGCAACAACTTTTGGGTGTGTCATCATTGATCGTTTTGTTTTGGGAACTGTTGAGGTTGGAATTAAAGAAGAGATGCTATACCGGTTATCCTTCAGGCGTTTCTTCCATATCCAGATGGTATCCCTCCCAACACCAAATGCCTCACGTGTTATCTTTTCTCCATGAAGATCATAGAACTCAATGATTTTTAATCTCTTTTGTGCAATCTCATCTTTAGAGAATCTTTTCAGGCTTTTGAGCATTTCTTTCACCTCCTCATAGCCTTTGATTCTACTAAATATTTTGTATGCTTTTGCGCTATGATCCATAGTTACGAATTGTCGAATATGTTTCGTAACTTATACATTGATATGCATTGAAATATACATAGTACATTGTTTATATTATATGCACGTATTTATCTAGCAATTTTTTATTTTAGATTCTGCTATACATTAAATGTATTTCCTGATTACACAGCAATATTATATACATGAACAGGGCTTGTTCTGTAAACTAAAGGTTTATCGCCCTTCAATAAGGATAATTCCGATACAGATAAGTACAACTGCAATCCACTGTGCCATGGAAACCTTCGTCCGACTACCTTGAGGAAATAGCACAAACAAGAGCAAGAGAAAAAGTCCCTGAACACCCGTAATAGCACTCACATAGGCCACTACCGGAGCACTTGCGATAGCGAGATTAGCAAACAAATACCCAAGTTGCGCAAATGTCTCATTGGCGGCGCTGAGTGAGAGAAATGTAGTTTTCTGGTGACCTATACGGAAAAGAAACGCCCTCCGATACGAACGCACGCCTAGGAGTATGATTCCGATAACTCCTATACCCACAAGCTGCCAAAACGTGATCGCGATTGCTGAATCTGTGACTGTCGCAAATTTCACCATCGTCAATGCGATAGCCCAAAAAAGAGTCCCTGGCAACGAGAGGATCAATAGAGAACTTGGTATCTTAGGCCTAAACGAACCGGTGTCGAGAATGAGTGCGCCATAGAGAAGTACAACTATCCCGATTAGACCATACACTGGAATATGAACGCCGTACAGAAGTTCAAATATCACGAGCCAAATAGAACTGATTTGAAATATAGGCGCGACGAGGTGTACAGAGTATTTCTGCAGCAAATAAAAATATGATCCATACATGATAACTTGTGGAATAGCTGAAAATACCGAAAGCCAGAACCCATACTGTGTGATTGAAATGCTCCCTGCAATGAGAAATATGACAAACGCTCCCAAAAAACTGAACAGAGTGGAGATAAGCAGTACACTGCCTACTTTGGTGTGTATGCTCGATGTTTTGGGAAGAGGATTGTTGGTCGCGAGATGTTCATCGATGAAGTTTACCAGCGCAAGCAGCAAGGCATACGTGAGAGAATAGAGGAGCCACGTGGATTGAGTGTATCACATGAGAGCGTGATTACTCTCTTCGCCATGTTGCTAGCATAGGCTGAATATGCCTATCCCATGTAAACAACAGCGCATTTAATGCAGCTTTCGGCCCTTTAACCGGTTTTGAATGTATTTCTTCTATAATTGCTTCTGCAATTTTATCAATGTTTGGATCAACTCTCCGGCCCACACTGTCATCAACAAAGTCCCTAAAACCTCCTAAATCTGTCACAATAACCGGAGTCCCTGTCGCCTGAGCCTCAAGTGCTACAAGTCCAAACGGCTCATTATCAGAAAGGAAGATAGCAAGGTCTGAAATATTCGAAATTCTGTTAAGAGTATTCTGTGATTGCGGACCAAGAAAATGTACTCTGTCTGATATACCTAATCTTGCAGCCTGTTGAAGTAATTCTTCCTTGATTGTTTCGTCTCCTCCTCCGCAATGAATAAGGTGTAGGTCAAGGTCTGGACGTAAAATAAGTGCATGTGCAATAGCATCCAATGTTCTATCATGTCTTTTAAATTCTGCAAACTTACCGCTTGTATATAGTATATGAGAACGATTGAGGTGTCCTAGATTCAACTCGTGAAGTACGTCTTTTCGTTTGATAGACTTATCAGGTGAAAATATGCCAGGATCAAACCCATTCGGACTAACGGTTATCTTCTCTTGCGGAATTCTCATGATAGACTGCGCCTGTTGTTGCATATACGATGATATAGCAATATGAGCTTCAGTTGCTGATATGCCTTTATCTGTTAGTTCTCTTAACAATCCCATTGGATTTGCTTGATAGCCCATGATGTCAGTCCCGTGTAGTGTGCTCACCATAATCGGTTTCTCTTTCCCTAGTAATAAGTTGGCGATGATGCCTGCCTGCGCGAATGTGTGTCCAACGTGAATAGCGTTTGGTTTTAAACGTACAAACAAAGGCAATATCGCCTTATTCCATGCTGCTTGATATTGCTCGATTTGTTGCTGAGTCATTTGATCAAAGCGGAAAGGAGTTGACTGTTGCTCATGGGTGGTAAAAGCAGGAAATGTACCATCTTCATAACCAATTGACTCAACTGCGAACTGATACTTGCCATTTATTTCGCCAACGCAAAGTACGGCTATTTCCTCTACAGCGCCAGATCTTAACAATGCTTCAGCAATTGCCCTCGTATATGTACCACTGCCAGACCCTTCGAGTGGAAATAAATTCAAAACTGCTACCCTTAAACTTTCCTGTCGTTGTCGCTGAGACATAGGAGAGCATTTTACTATAATACAAATAAAATGTCTATAGTGTCAGTTGAAGACTTGAATAATAGTTGCCGTCATAGTCGCCAATTGTATTGCGAAAGCCTGCACACGGGATATTCAGGGGATACGCACTTCTTCCGTCAGGCGAATATACCACTTTAGTTCCGGACCCGTCATCAAGCATAAGGACATTTTCGAATTTCTCAATGAGGTTATCATTTAACATTTCAAGTATTATGATTTGATCAATTAAGGAAACGCCAATTGAATGCTGATATCTCCCGCTAAATAAAATGTTTCCTATATAATGCTCGGTTTCAACAAGCAGGTTGCCTGCATCCCTGATAATCGGCGAAAAATTTCTTGATTCCAGAGAGAGCTGTGCGTTTGGATGATCAAATCCCCATCTTCCAAGAGTCTGCATTATTGTTTTTGGTGACAATTCGGAAAATGATGACACGCCTGATTCGACCATAGGAATCGACGCTGTATAAATCGATTCGTATCTTGAGTAATCTACATTTTCAGCATGCGGTGCGACCTCAACAGCGGCATTCAGTAATGACTCAATTGGATATCGTAATTCGTTTTTGGGAATAGAGATGACATACCCGAAAGGGACTACAGGAAAAGCATCTTTCCATATAGCAGCGATAACGTCTGATGGATGCAGACCGTTTCCTTTGTTTGTCACAAATATATTGTAGGTACCTGGAGCTTGAATGACCTCGCGATACTCCTGCCAATCATCTCCACTCCAGTAACTATCTCTGATACTTCGTATTTGTTTTTCGATCATTCGCGTACGTAGCGAAGGAGTAAAAAGAAGAGGTACTTTGCTAATCTGATTCAGCGAATTGATCGTTTCATGGGTAAGATAATACCGCATATCCTTCAAAGAAATCGTATAGGCATAGTTTCGTAGTGAATTGATAATTTCTATTCCTCCTCGCTTACATACTCCTACAGCTCCGCGATCCATATCAGCTACGGTAGAAAATATTTTCTCTCCAGTATCATGGTAATAAAACCCAAGAAACGGTGAAAGGGGAGTTTGGATACTGAACTCAGGATAGCGTTTGTTGAATGCCCATGGTGTCGATTTCGGTCTATCCGCATATATCAATTCCGGTGTTACAAAATATCCTAAATTACTGTATATCCTCGGCGTATTATCATGAAGTAATGATGCGCTGAGAGGAGGAATAGAAGTATTTTTGATCAGATATCGTGCCTTAGAGTGTCTGATATGTTTCTTTGGGACTAATAACCACGAAACAAACGTTGTAGCAAACGGAGAGGGATTATCGACCCAGTGATAATCCTTTATATTTACGGATCTGATTCTCTCTTCAGGAAGCTTGATGTGTGTAGATCCGGTTATGATCTGTGGCGATATGTGTTGAAGTTGTTGCAGATTATCACTAACCGATTGAAATATATTTGCATGCGACGGGAGATACGGATATAACGGTTTTCCTGTATATATATCAGGGATTTCAATATATCCTGTAAGCGGGTCTGTGTTACAGTATCTGCCTGGTGGTATTTGGACTGGTGAGTACATAGTCGTCTACGACTGTATTATATATCGTTTCGACTATATGGACTATATTTCCATTGGCAAGATGAGGGTTACGTTGCCGATACCACACACCTTGCCAATGAGCAGAAATTGAGCATACTTCAAGCATACATACCGCTAGTGGGATGAGTGTACGTTAGAGTAAGAGTGGAGTAAGATTTACAATGATTTACTTTGTATCAATTGACAGTATTGCTTGAAAAAGGATACAAATATCCCTGATGTCGATAAAGTCAACGACATTTCCTAAATGATGTACCCCATTTCACTCCATGGTATTCGAATCAAGCAGATTGAGTGTTCTCCCTTATCGCCTACAGCGTATTTGTCCTTAGCTGTGGGATAAAAACTATCCTTTAAAAAGAAAGGGGGTGAAACAGATATGATTAAAAAATCAATTGCATTTGTAGCTTTGTCTGCTGTCCTGTTTACTACAGCAGCATCAGCAAGCTACACGACCGGAAACCATGCGCACGTATATAACGACGTTTCCAATGTTGGTTACAGCGGATTCAACGAATTCAACGCATACAAAAATAGCGAAATGTACTTCGAGGAAGACGTAAAGACCAGCAATGCTGTTGCAACGGTGAATTTCGACAACATCGTAAACACCAACAAATTGCCAGTATATTCAGCAGGTGTAAGCCCGTTGTATGGCAATGACTACAACAACATCACAGGAAACACCGCTCATCTCAGCTCATATGGAGACAATCTCGCCAACACTGGCAAGAATCTGTTTACCACCAAAGGCTCAGGGAGCGACTTGAGATTTGACGATCTGTTTATGACAGGTCTGGCAACCTCAAGTATCGTCTTAGGTAACCTGGTAAATACCAATATATCAACAACACCGTTGATGTACGGTGTGACTGTACCTGTCAGTGGCAATTTTGCGAATGTAGACGCAGATTTGACCTCAGTTGCAGATTCCGGAACCAACGTTTTTGGCGCATATAACGGATCAGATGTCGATTTCGATGGCGATTTCTTTACTGGAAAAGTCACGACTATGACATCAGTCGAAAATATCGTCAACACCAACGTCATTACGAACTAATAGTAATGTTCGATTTCACCAGGAGGAGCAATCCTCCTGGTGAATGGTGAATTCTCTCCTGCCCGCAAACAGATGAATACTCTGTATCAATATATTGCAGGATTATGTATCCTGCTGATTTCAGTATTGCCCCTGCTGAGTCAGACTGCTGCATTTGCTCTCGAAGAGGGCAGTCCTTCTGCTGAGATAATTCTGGATACAGCGACAGACACGACAGCAACTCCATCTGTAGAAATACATATCCAAGACAACACTGCGACTCTGTCATCGACAATCGAAAATACATCAAGTAGTGGAAACAACACCGTCATAATTGACACAGCACTATCAGATGATGAATCTGAACTGCCTGAAGAAATCGAGGAGGACGTCTCAGATACCTCCGAGAGTAATGTTTCACTTTCAACCGGTGACAGTATCAGCGTTACCGATGTAGTCAATCAGGTACAGGTTCAGACGCATAATAGTCAGATCGTGAATAAGACCATCAATTTATACTATCCAACATCAGGCATTATTGATCTTTCCTCACCTCAGCAGATGCTACTGGATTTGATCGCTGCTTCGTCTAGTCAGAGTGGAGTTATCGATGCTGTGGTACAGGGAAATAGTGCGATAATTACCAACGACATCGTCGCAGTGGCTGACACGGGAAACAATTCAGTAAATCTGCCCGGAGCTACTGTTGCGGTAGATACTGGCAACGCGTATGCTGTTGTAACTCTAACGAATACACTGAATGTCAGCATCGTCAATTCACAAATTTACATTATCACCATCAATATCTTTGCTGATTTCACAGGATATATCATACTTCCTGAACCGATGAAAGCGACATGCTCAGGATGTGATATCTCAATCAACCATGCAACCAACTCTGCGCAGGTCACTACTCAGATTAGCGCATCAGCACAGAGCGGAAACAATATGATTCAACTGAGTGGAAACAACTCGACTGCATCGATCACTACAGGAGACAGTGCTACACGGGTCAGTGAGCGTACCATCGCCAATTCAGCCATCACCAACGCATCGTTCGGGTCACTCCTGATCAATACATTTGGCACGTGGAACGGATATTTTCTCGGATGGGGAGCGTACAAAGCTGCCACAGGAGGAGCAAGTATGGAAATACCGACGCCTGACACAGCTTCACACTCAGGCAATATAGCAGATATAAAAGCGGTAATCTCGCAAAATGACGCGACGATACAAAATAACATAAAAATAGAAGCAAATACCGGAGCCAACACCCTCAGCTCAAGTCAGATAACACTCAACACCGGCAACGCCTATAGCGCAGTCTGTGTCACCAATTTTCTCAATAGTATCTTTACAAACAGTTTCGGATTTTTCGGATGCCTCAACATATTCGGGAACTTCACTGGTCATATAGGCGGAGAGCATAGTATCCCGACAGCCACTCCGACCCCGACTCCACAGTCGCCAGTGTCTCCAACGTCCACTCAATCATTACCGCAGACATCAGGTGCTCAATCATGCGAAGGAAGCGGAGTGTTCTCAATCAGTCAGTCCAACAACACTGGGACATCTGTTAATCCAGGCGATACGGTAACGTTTTTTGTCACCATCTCAAATACCGGAAATGCGAAAATAACCGATACACTGCTCAATCTGTTTCTTGCGCGTAATGGACAGAATACTGGCGGAGGTCTGTACTCACTTCCTGATATCGGCCCTGGCAAAAGCGTCTCTGTCACCACAGGATTGGTTCTTTCACCCCAGATTATTCCTGGTGAGTATACCGCTGTTGCACAGGTAACTGGAAAAACCTGCAATACTGTTGGCACACTTTCAAAGACTGCACTAAGCACTCTCTTGGTCGCTGGCTCAGGATTGAATACTGCCGGTCCACTCGTACAAGGAATACAAGAAGTATCAACACCTCCCCAAGTCAGTGGTATTTCCTGCTCAACATGCAATTGGTGGTGGCAGATACTCGTTGGTATCGTCGTTGTGCTGGGATTACTCTATGGATACGCGCTTATGTCGCCGCATCGAAGAAGGGTTACTATGCAGACGCGCTATCTTGTGCCAGTCGTGGCGTATCTATTGTTTATCTGGTTGCAGAGAGGATGTTATCCTGCAGGAGATATCCCGTGGTGGGATTTGTTTGCATGGCATGAGCAATTCGATTTCATCATCTGCAGATATTACTACTTGTTTGTATTGTTCTTCTACTTACTCATGACTGTTATCTACGAACATCTTGAAAGGTGGAAGAATATGAAATCCTCGTCGACCTCGTCCTCTGCCTGATTCTGGAGTCGGACATACGTCCTCCCCAGAATGACGAAAGGAAGGTACACATTTCGTTTCGTCTCTCTCGTCATTCTGGCATTGTCCAGAATCAGTCCATCCTATTCCCTGACCTTAGTCCTATTCTGATTGCGAAGTCAAGAAGGATCTACCCTTAGAATCGATTGAGGATTTTGCAGGAAGAGGTCCCAGTTTCTGCAGTGATGAGATAGAAACTAATTTGTGCTCCCAGAGGGATTCGAACCCCCGACCATATCGTTAGAACCGATGTGCTCTATCCAACTGAGCTATGGGAGCAAAGATAGAGGTAGTATAGCAAAGGATTGAATTCAGGAGCAAACTCAACGACCATAGCTACAGTCCGAATCAAGAGCGGGCGATGGGAATCGAACCCACGACATACAGCTTGGAAAGCTGTCGTTCTACCGCTGAACTACACCCGCGGAAGATACCTATTAGGATACCATAATTTATGTTGTCGGGGGTAGAGGACTCGAACCTCCGACCTCACGGTCCCAAACCGCGCGCTCTACCAACTGAGCTAACCCCCGCGTTATACGCAGTACAAAGCGTAAACATAAACAATCACAAAATGTCTACTATACGCTTCTGCGAATAAATTAGTCTATCATATGCAGCAGTAATGATTACAATTTCCCAATACGCCAACTCAACTGGCCTGCGACTTTTCTGAATACATGCACTTTTTTGAGTTGTGCTGCATAATCCGCCTCTGCAAATCATATGTTATTCCCTTATATAGCATCTCATCGCAACAGAGAATGATATAGAGAAAATACATACAATTATTGTTTACACTTGCAAACATATTCGCAAGTGTGCCGCGGGAGAGACTCGAACTCTCACACCATTGCTGATAAGGGCTCTTAAGGCCCTCGTGTCTACCATTCCACCACCACGGCTTCTGTAAAAGAACACAGCTATTATACCGTACTAAGCACCCGTTCGTCACTGATAGGGCGGAGGAGTAATGCCAAGTTTCAACAGGCTCTTATCCAGAAGCAGTCGCATCTCTTCACGCCTGTTCCTGCTTCCAAGGATAATACCGATGATCTGATGGTCACCATACTCAAGATAGGTCACCAGACACAGGCCTGCTTCAGGAGTGTAACCGGTCTTTACACCCTTCACCCCCGGATATGATGTCAGAAGATTCGTGTCATTGATAAGTGTGTACGATTGGTGCGTAGGTTCTGATGCAATATCGTACCGATAGGTTGCCACGATATCCCGAAACTCAGGGATGGTCAACGCATATCGTGTAAGCAAAAGTAAATCTCGTGCTGTAGTGTATTGATCAGTTCCCTCTTCTTGCAGTCCGCTTGGATTATTGAACTTCGTGTCTGTCATACCGATAGATTCTGCGACGGTATGCATCGCATTGAGAAATGCAGTTCTTCCTCCTGGGTAATTATACGCAAGTGCCTCAGCTGCGTCGTTTCCTGAAGGAAGAATCAAGCCATATAACAATTCAGTTCTGCTGAAAATTTCACCAGCCTGCAAACCCATACTGTTTTCTCCAACAAGCGATGTTGACGATATGACATATCGTTCAAGAGGCCTGATATGAGTCAGAGAGACAACGGCAGTCATTATTTTAGTCAACGATGCCATAGGCATACGTACTGATTCGTTTTTCGAGAAAAGCACCGTTTCTGTCGTAAGATCATACATAAGTATCGCGCGTGCAGTAACCGCTGGCGGCGTGTTTTCGCTGGCGTAGGAAGGGGACCAGAGCGAAATTGTTCTGAGATGTTGATTGACAGTAAGTCGTAATGCTTGCGGAAGGGGAGATTTGATGGAAACGCTGACGAGTAAGGGCGCCAACAAAACCAGTACTGCCATACTCATACAGAGAAGAACTATGACAAGAAATAAAATGAATAGCTTATGATTGCGTACTAATCGTTGCATAGTGTGCAATGCGAGCCTACCCTCTTGACATAGATTTAGCACTCATGCTATCTTAGTGCTAAAAGTACGGGAAGGAGGTGACATATATGGCTTTTGATCTCATTCCATCACGCATGTGGTCCAGATTTCCCATCATGTGGGATGACGACGACATGAACGGGATTCCACAAATGCATAACAGTATTAGTATCTCAGAAGATGAAGGGCATGTCTATGTGAGTGTCAACGTTCCAGGAGTCAATCCGGACGATATTTCTATCACATTCGACAAAGGAATACTTCTGGTCAGTGCGCAAGCAAAAGAAGAAGAATCAGACAAAAAAAGAAAATTCTACCGAAAAGCAGTCAATTCTTTCTCCTACCGTATCGCGGTACCAGGAGAAATTGATAACAACGCTGAACCGGAAGCGACCTACAAACACGGGGTTATGACAATCGCGTTTGCGAAGATCCCACAATCTCAACCCAAAAAAATCGCTGTAAAACACGCGTAAGCATGCGCGATATACCATAAAGCGCCCGGGGCTATGATCCTTCGGGCGCTTGTGGTATGTGTTAGAATACTCTCATGCTTATTGATGACGTGACTATCACACTAAAAGCGGGAAGCGGCGGCAACGGATCTGTGCATTTCAAACGAAACGCACAAACTGCCAAAGGAGGCCCTGACGGAGGAAATGGAGGAAAAGGCGGCGATATCTATATAAGAGGTACCTCGGATATCACTGCCCTCGCACAATTCCAATACAAAAAAACGATATCTGCGCCAGACGGAGAAGGAGGATCGGGAAAAAATCTATTCGGAAGAGGAGGGAAAGACATCGAGATACTCCTTCCAGAGGGGACACATATTACAGATCTCGATTCAAACGAATCATGGGAGGTCATGTCTGTATCGTCCCGATTCCTGATCGCTTCCGGAGGCAAAGGGGGGAGAGGAAACAACGAATTCAAGACTGCAACGAATCAAACTCCT
>Ga0224723_1001445_pt1 | contig 14323 bp, 4 predicted proteins | sample Balambano_FR2_Me_FD_161647 | JGI IMG/M metagenome (GOLD analysis project Ga0224723, IMG submission 161647) | Freshwater sediment microbial communities from Lake Towuti, South Sulawesi, Indonesia - Balambano_FR2_MetaG | ecosystem: Environmental > Aquatic > Freshwater > Lake > Sediment | place...
CCCCGCCCCCGCCGGCCGCTACGCTGGCCGCACATGCGCGTGCTCGTCGTCGAAGATGATCCGAAGATCGCGTCCTTCGTGGTCAAAGGGCTGAAGCAAAGCGGCTTCGCCGTGGACCACGCGGCGAACGGCGAGGCCGCGCTGGACCTCGCCGCCGGGGTGGACTATGACGCCGCCGTGGTGGACGTGATGCTGCCGAAGCTCGAGGGCTTCAGCCTCGTGCGCCGGCTGCGCGCCCAGGGGTCCCGCACGCCCGTCATCATGCTCAGCGCCAAGGCCGCGGTGGAGGACCGCGTGCAGGGCCTGCAGGCGGGCGCGGACGACTACCTCACGAAGCCCTTCGCGTTCTCCGAGCTGCTGGCCCGCGTGCAGGCGCTCATCCGGCGCGCCACCCGGGCCGCGGAACCCACGCGCCTGGAGGCGGGCGGCCTCACGCTGGACCTGCTCACCCGCGAGGCCGCGCGCGGCGGGCAGAAGATCGAGCTGCAGCCCCGCGAGTTCCAGCTCCTCGAATACCTCATGCGCCACGCCGGCCGCGTGGTCACCAAGACCATGATCCTCGAGCACGTCTGGGACTACAGCTTTGATCCGCAGACGAACGTCGTGGACGTGCTCGTCTCGCGCCTGCGGACGAAGGTGGACCGTGATTTCCCGGTGAAGCTCATCCACACCCAGCGCGGCGTCGGCTATGTCCTCCGCCCCGCTTGAACGCCTGCACCGGTCGCTGACCTTCCGGCTCACGCTGTGGTACGCCGCGGTCTTCACGCTCAGCGCGGCGGTGCTGTTCATCGTCGCCTACCTGCTGCTGGGGCGCGCCGCCGCGGCCAAGGATGAGGAGCTCCTCCGGCAGCGGCTGCGCGAGTACGGCGGCATCATCCAGCGCCAGGGCGTGCCCGCGCTGGCCGCCTTCCTGCGCTCCACGGAGCAGCGGGAGGGCCGCCTGCCGGAGATCGTGCTCCTGGTGGACGCCGAGCAGCGGGTCACGCCCGTGTACGCCCCGCCCGCCTGGCGCGAGGAGCGCCTGCGGCGGCTCGCCCCGGGCCTGTTCGCCCGGCAGCAGGTCGTGCGCCTGCCCCAGGACGCGGAGCGCGACCTCGTGATGGTCGAGGAGCAGCTCCGGCCCGGCCTCTCCCTGCGCGTCGGGATGCTGACGAACAACCGCGACGCCATCCTGCGGCCGTTCCAGCGCGCCTTCCTGCAGGCGCTCGCGCCCGCCCTGCTGCTCGCGGCCGGCGGCGGGGCGCTCTTCGCCTACCGCTCCACGCGCCCGCTGCGGCAGATGATCGCCACCGCCCGTGAAATCCTCCGCACCGGCAACCTCGACGCCCGCGTGCCCGCGGACCGTTCCCAGACGGAGCTGACCGAGCTGGCCGGCCTCTTCAACCACCTCCTCGCCCGCAACCAGGCGCTCATCCGCGGCCTCCGCGAATCGCTCGACAACGTCGCCCACGACCTGCGCACGCCGCTGGCCCGCCTCCGCGGCACCGCCGAGCAGGCCCTGCGCGGCGGCGAGGCCTCCGCCCCCGCCCGCGAGGCGCTGGCGGACTGCGTCGAGGAGTCGGACCGCGTGCTCGAGCTGCTCCAGGCCACGCTCGAGGTCGCCGAGGCCGAGGCCGGCATGATGCCGCTGGCCCGCCAGCCCACCGACCTCCGCACCCTCCTCGCCGAGGTGGCCGAACTCTACGCCTACGCCGCCGAGGAAAAGGGCGTGCGCCTCGAACTGCCGCCCGGCGAACCCTGCGTGGTCAGCGTGGACCCGCGCCGGCTGCGCCAAGTCTGCGCCAACCTCGTGGACAACGCCGTGAAGTACACCCCCGCCGGCGGCGCCGTCCGCCTCGCCGCCCGCGCCATCCCGCTCAAGGCCATGATCGAGGTCAGTGACACCGGCCCGGGCATCCCCGCCGCGGAACAGGACCGCATCTGGGAGCGCCTGTACCGCGGCGACAAGAGCCGCTCGCAGCGCGGCCTGGGCCTCGGGCTCAGCCTCGTGAAGGCCATCGTCGCGGCCCACGGCGGCCAGGTGAGCGTCGAGAGCGCCCCCGGCGCGGGCGCGACCTTCCGCGTCGCGCTGCCCGTGGGCTGAGCGGAGAGAGCCGGCGGCCGCAAGGAGAACGCAAGGAGCGCAGGGAACAGTCTGCTGCCGTTCGTTTCTGGGTTCCCTGCGTTCTCTTGCGGCCCGCTTCCCCGCCCGTTGCGCGCCGCGGCATCGCCGCCAAACTTCCGTGCCATGTTCCGCCCCGCCCTGCTCGCCGCCCTGCTCGTGACCGCCGTGACCGGCCACGCACAGAGCGGCGACAAGCCCGGCGAAGTGCAGGCGCTGCTCGTCCCGCGGGACCAAATCCCGCCGGCGCCGGTGCTCACGCCCGAGGAGGCGCTCAAGACGCTGCGCCTGCCGCCCGGCCTGCGCGCCGAACTCGTCGCCGCCGAGCCGCTGCTGCACACGCCAGTCGCCGCCGCCTGGGACGAGGAGGGCCGCCTCTGGGTCTGCGAGATGCGCGGTTACATGAACGACTACGAGGCCGCGAGCGAGAAGGTTCCCGACGGCGAGATCGCCGTGCTTGAGGACACCGACGGCGACGGCCGCATGGACCGCCGCACCACCTTCCTCGCCGGCCTGCTCATGCCCCGCGCGCTGGCCATCGCGCACGGCGGCGTGCTCGTGGCCGAGCCGCCGAACCTGTGGTTCTGCCGTGACACGGACGGCGACCTGAAGTGCGACGAGAAGCAGCTCGTCAGCGGCAGCTACGGCAACCAGAACAACCCCGAGCACAACGCCAACGGCCTCCTCCGCGCGCTGGACAACTGGTACTACAGCGCCAACCACACCAACCGCCACCGCCTCGACGCCGGCCGCTGGCTCACCGGGGCCACGATCCAGCGCGGCCAGTGGGGCCTCTCGCAGGACGACGCGGGGCGGCTGATCTACAACTCGAACAGCGACTGGCTCCGCGGCGACCTCGTGCCGGCCGAGCGCCTGCTGCGGAACCCGCACCTGAACCGCCCCGCCGGCGGCAACGTGCAGCTCGCGAAGGACCAGTCCGTCTGGCCGTCGCGCGTCACGCCCGGCATCAACCGCGGCTACCAGCAGGCCATGCTGCGCGACGGCCGCCTCGCCACCTTCACCGCCGCCTGCGGGACCGCCGTGTACCGGGGCGACGCGCTGCCGTCGGAGTTCCGCGGCGACGTCTTCGTGTGCGAACCCTCCGCGCACCTGGTCCGGCGCGGCTTCCTGGCCGAGGACCCCCGCGGCGTGCTCACCGGCCGCAACGCCTACGAACGCGGGGAATTCCTGACCTCGACGGACGAACGCTTCCGCCCGGTCAACGCGTACACCGGGCCGGACGGCGCGCTCCACGTGGTGGACATGGCGCGCGGGCTGATCCAGCACCGCATCTACCTCACCAGCTACCTGCGCGGCCAGATCGAGGAACGCGGGCTGCTGGAGCCGCTCGCGCGCGGGCGCATCTACCGGATCGTGCCGGAAGGCTGGCGGCCGCCGCCGCCGGTCAGGCTCGGCCGCGCCACGGCCGCGGAGCTGGTCGCCGCGCTCGGCCACGCCAACGGCTGGGTGCGGGACACGGCGCAGCGCCTGCTCGTGGAACGCGCGCCCGCCGACGCGGCCGGAGCGCTGCGGGATTTGACGCTTTCCCCGGCGGCCGGACCGGCCGCGCTCCACGCCTTGTGGACGCTGGAAGGGCTGGGTGAACTGGACGAAGCGACCGTCCGCGCGGCCGTGCGGTCGCAGGACCCGCGCCTCCGCCAGCACGCGCTGCGGGCCGCGGCCTCGCTGCCGGCCGGGCGGCTCGGGGCGCTGGGCGAAGTGCTCGTGGCGGCCACGGCCGATGCCGACCCGCGGGTGCGGCGGGAGGCGCTCTTCACCGGCGGCCTGCTGGCCGGCGGACTGCCCGTGGACACGCTGCTCGCGGCGGTGGCGCGCGACGGCGAGGACGCGCTGACCCGCGACGCCGTCCTCGCAGGCCTGGCCGGCCGCGAGGCGGAAATCCTCGCCGCCGCGCTCGCCCGGCCCAACTGGGCGGCGCCGGTGGCCGGGCGGCGGGCATTTCTTGCGGCCGCCGTGCAGTGCGTGCTGCGCAGCCGCGCGGCCGGCGCGGCGGAGCAGTTGCTGGCGCTCGCCGCCGCCGCGCCGCCGGCGTGGGCGCGCGCCGAGCTGCTGCAGACGCTGGCCGCGGCCGTGCCGCAGGGCGGACCCGGCCGCCCGGCCCCCGCGGTGAAGCCCATCCCGCTGCCCACGCCGCCGCCGCTGTTTGCCGAGCCGCCGTCAGACCCGGCGGCCAGGGAACCGTGGGAGCGCGCCGGCCGCCTGTTCACCTGGCCCGGCAAGCCGCCCGGCGTGGAGGCGGCGCCGGCCGCGCCGTTGTCCGCGGAGGAACAGGATTGGTTCCATGCCGGCCGCGAGCTGTATCCCGCCGTCTGCGGCGCCTGCCATCAGCCGCATGGCCTGGGGCAGGACGGCCTCGCCCCGCCGCTGGTCGGCACGGAGTGGGTGACCGGCTCGGAGGAACGGCTGGTGCGCCTCGTGCTGCACGGGATGCGCGGCCCGGTGCGGGTCGGGGACCGCGTGTGGGAACTGGAGATGCCGGCGTTGAACGTGCTGGAGGACGCGCAGATCGCCGGGCTGCTCACCTACATCCGACGCGAGTGGGAGAACGCCGCCGCGCCGGTGTCGCCGGCGACGGTCGCGCGAATCCGCGCGGCCACGGCGCAACGCAGCGAGGCGTGGACGGAAGCCGAGCTGCTGCGCATCCCGTGAGCCGGCGGGGCTTCTGCCGGGTCATGGCCCAGTTGGAGGCGCCGAGCATGGCTCGGCATGAATTTCGAGCCGCGCGGGAAGGCCGGGCGGCGCTCGGCGCTCCGCTGGGCGGGCAAGCCTGGCCACTGCCCACCCGCTGGCAGTGGCCCAATCAGGAAGGCAGGAACCTTTGGTTTACTTCCTCGTTTCCTGCCTCCCTCATTGAAAAATCAGGGTGCTGCCCCGCCGCTGGTCGCCTTGACGCTGCCGGAGGCGCTACAGATATTGCCCGGCCAATTTTCGGGCCGCCCCAAGCACTGCCATGACCAAAGCGAAGCCGCGCAAGCCTTCGGCCAAACCCGCTCGCAAGACCGGCCAATCCCCCGCCCCCGCCGCCTCCAAGCCCAGCCCCGGCCCGGCCACCGCCAGCCACGGCGGGCCGGCCGTGAGGCTGCCTTCCGCACCGTCGGGCGGCCCCCTCGGCGGCGATCCGGCGGAGGAAACGCACGCCGCACCCAGGGCGCCGGGCGAATTCAACGTCACCGAAAAGATCAAGGAGCTGGTCAAGCTCGCGCAGGAGCAGGGCTATCTCACGCACAACGACATCGGCGACGCGCTGGCCGATTCCCCCATCTCGCCCGAGGAGATGGACGAGGTGTACATCAAGCTGCGCAACCTCGAGATTGAGATCGTGGACCAGTCCGAGGTGGACCGCGTGAAGCACCCGGAGCCGGAGGAGGAGGAGGACAAGAACCGGCTCGACATCCTCGACGACCCGGTGCGGATGTACCTCAAGCAGATGGGCCAGGTGCCGCTGCTGACGCGCGAGCAGGAGGTCGAGATTTCCAAGCGCATCGAGGAAGCGGAAAACGAGGTCAAGCGCATCATCTACAGCTTCGGCTTCGCCGGAAAGGAGCACCTGGCGCTGGCGGAAAAGCTCATCGCCGAGCCGCCCAAGGAGCGCTTCGACCGGGTGATCATCGACAAGAAGATCGAGAGCCGGGACAACCACCTCAAGGCCCTGCGCAGGCTGGTGAAGGACGCCGGCGAGGTGGACCGGGCCGTGGACGCCAAGTACCGCGAACTGAGCGAGTGCCAGAACAAGGCGAAACGCCCGAAGCTCGAGGAGGAATTCCGGAAGCTCGACGCCAAGCTCCAGAAACACTTCGGCAAGTTCTACTACAAGCAGAAGGTCATCGAGGAGATGTGCCTCGTGGCGGACAACGTCCACGACAAGTTCCAGAGCAGCCTCAAGGTCATCGCGGACCTGGAGCCCCAGGCGAAGCGCATCCCCCAGGCGGCCGCCATCCTTGACAGCGAACGGCGCAAGGTCGCCGCGCTCGAGGAGTTCGTGCGCCTCTCCTGCGAGCAGTATCTCGCGGCCTACCAGTCGCTGCAGGACTTCGCGCGCAAGGCGCTGCAGGCGAAAACCGAGATGGTCGAGGCCAACCTGCGCCTCGTCATCTCCATCGCCAAGAAATACACCAACCGCGGCCTCTCCTTCCTCGATCTCATCCAGGAAGGCAACATGGGCCTGATGAAGGCGGTCGAGAAGTTCGAGTACCGCCGCGGCTACAAGTTCTCCACCTACGCCACCTGGTGGATCCGCCAGGCCATCACCCGCTCCATCGCCGACCAGGCCCGCACCATCCGCATCCCGGTGCACATGATCGAGACGATCAACAAGCTCATGCGGGTGCAGAAGCAGCTCGTGCAGGACTTCGGCCGCGAGGCCACGCCCGAGGAGATCGCCGACGAGATGGGCATCCCGGTGGACCGCGTCCGTGCCGTCCTCAAGATGGCGCAGCAGCCCATCTCGCTCGAATCCCCGGTCGGCGACAGCGACGACACGCGCTTCGGCGACTTCATCGAGGACAAGTCGGCGGAAAACCCGTCCGACATGACCAGCTACAGCCTGCTCAAGGACAAGCTGAACAACGTCCTCGACTCGCTGACCGAGCGCGAACGCAAGGTGCTCGAGCTCCGCTTCGGCCTCCTGGACGGCTACAGCCGCACGCTCGAGGAGGTGGGCAAGCAGTTCAAGGTCACCCGCGAGCGCATCCGCCAGATCGAGGCCAAGGCGCTCCGCAAGATGCGCCATCCCACACGGCTGCGGCAGCTCCAAGGGTTCATTGACGGCGACGAGCTGGTCTAGCACCCGCCCGGCCTTCAAAAAATTTCACCGCGCCCGGCAGCCCTTGGTTTCCGGGCTTTTTTCGCCCTTGGCGGCGACAATTCCAGGGTTGCGTCCCGCGGCGTCCTGCCTTACTCGTTGGCGCGTCGCAGGTACCCGGATGTTTCCCGCGCCTCTCCTTTGAAGAGCGCACCGGGCGGCCTCTTCCCGGATTCTTCGTTCGTTCGCCAGCGCCACTTCCGGCCGCGATTGCGGCAGGTTTCCGGGAGCGACTCACTTGCCATGAATCAACCGCATGCCAGCACACCGGCCGTGGGGGGGGGATTTCTCGAAATCTCCGAGAAGGGCTTCGGCTTTCTCCGCTCCGCCGAAAACCGTTTCACCCCCAAGCCGACGGACATCTTCGTCACCCCCGACACCATCAAGCGCAATTACCTGCGCGAAGGCTGCCAGATCGAAGGCACCCTCCAGCCCCCCCACCGCGGCGTGAGCCCGCAGTTGCGCGAGGTGCTCCGGGTCAATGAAATGCCCTTCGAGGAATACCTGCGCTCCGTGCGCTTCGAAAACCTCACCACGATTGATCCCATCGAGAAGTTCCGGCTCGAAACCACGCCGGACCAAGTCGAGACGCGGATCATTGACCTGGTGACCCCCGTCGGGAAAGGCACGCGCGGCCTGATCGTCGCGCCGCCGCGCACGGGCAAGACCACGATCCTCAAGCAGATCGCCAACGCGGTCACCACCAACCACCCCGAGGTGAAGGTGATTGTCCTGCTCATTGACGAACGCCCCGAGGAGGTCACGGACTTTCAACGCTCCGTGAAGGCCGAAGTTGTGGCCAGCTCCAATGACATGGACCTGGAGACGCACGTCCGCCTGTCCCGCTTCATGGTCGAGCGCTGCCGGCGCATGGTCGAATGCGGCAAGGACGTCTTCGTACTGCTCGACTCCATCACCCGCGTGGCCCGCGCCTACAACAGCGTGCAGGGCGGCAGCGGCCGGACCATGACCGGCGGCGTGGACGCCCGCGCCCTGGAGATTCCACGCAAGATGTTTGCCGCCGCGCGCAAGATTGAAAATGGCGGCTCGCTCACCATCCTGGCCACCGCGCTCGTGGACACCGGATCAAGGATGGATGAGCTCATTTTTCAGGAGTTCAAGGGCACCGGCAACATGGAGCTGGTCTTGGATCGGAAGCTGGCCGACCGCCGTCTCTTCCCCGCCATAGACATCCCCAAGAGCGGCACCCGCAAGGAGGAGAAGCTTTTCGCCAGCCGGCACATCGAGGCGCTGCGCAAGCTGCGCCGCATGATGGTGGATCTGAACTCCATCGAGGCGATGGAAACGCTGGTGGCGGCGGTCAAGAAGCATCGCACCAACGAAGAGCTGCTCGCCAAGCTCGCCTGAGCCGGCCTTCGCCGACCGCCCTCCGGCCCATCTTTTGAATGCACCGGCCTTTGCCGGTGACTTTTCCTTCCGCCTGCCAAAGCAAAGACCCCACGGACATGCCGTGGGATCTTGAAGAATGGCGGCGACCTACTCTCGCGCAAGCTATACATGCACTACCATCGGCAAGGCTGCCTTTGACGGCCGAGTTCGGGACGGGATCGGGTCGGTCAGCAGCTTCATGGCCACCAAAAAAAAGCAAAGAACGCCTGGTTCCCTGAAAACCATGCATGGAGACGGGCAACTACAAATCGCCGGAAAATCGTTCATGGGAACGATCAAGCCTCACGACCGATTAGTACTGGTCGGCTGAAAGCCTCGCGGCTCTTCCACGTCCAGCCTATCAACCCGGTGGTCTGCCGGGGGTCTTGAGGGCCTTGCGGCCGGGGAAACTCGATCTTGGGACGGGCTTGGCACTTAGATGCTTTCAGCGCTTATCCCTTCCGCACATGGCTACGCAGCGCTGCCCCTGACGGGACAACTGCCACACCAGAAGTGCGTCATTCCCGGTCCTCTCGTACTAAGGAATGAACCCCGCAAGTTTCCTGCGCCCACAGTGGATAAGGACCGAACTGTCTCACGACGTTCTGAACCCAGCTCGCGTACCGCTTTAACCGGCGAACAGCCGGACCCTTGGGACCTTCTCCAGCCCCAGGATGCGATGAGCCGACATCGAGGTGCCAAACCGGATCGTCGATGTGAACTCTTGGATCCGATCAGCCTGTTATCCCTAGCGTACCTTTTGTCCGTTGAGCGATGGCAATTCCACATTCAACCATCGGATCATTTGGGCCTGCTTTCGCACCTGCTCGACTTGTTGGTCTCGCAGTCAACCTGGCTTATAGCCATACCCTCGCCGCATGGTTGCCAACCATGCTGAGCCAAGCTTCGCGCTCCTCCGTTACGATTTGGGAGGAAGCCGCCCCAGCCAAACTGACCCGCAAGCACTGTTCCCCGCCTGGCTGACAGGCCGGGGTTAGAATTCTAGTTAACAAAGAGTGGTGTTTCACATTGCGACTCCGCGGAAACCGAAGCCTCCGCTTCAACGTCTCCCACCTACGCTACGCATTTTTAACCAGAACCCAATGCCAGCTTACAGTGAAGGTGCATAGGGTCTTTCCGTCCTACTGCGGGCATGCGGCATCTTCACCGCAATTACAGTTTCGCCGAGATCCTCTCCGAGACAGTCGTTCAGTCGTTACACGATTCGTGCAGGTCGGAACTTACCCGACAAGGAATTTCGCTACCTTAGGACCGTTATAGTTACGGCCGACATTCACGGGGACTTCGATTCAGCGCTTCGCCTTGCGGCTGACGCCTCCTCTTGATCTTTCCGCATTGGTCACGTGTCACACCCTATACGTCGTCTTCACGACTTGGCAGAGTGCTGTGTTTTAGTTAAACAGTCGCTAAACGCAATTTGCTGTGGCCCGCCGAAGCGGGCACCCCTTCTCCCGAAGTTACGGGGCCAATGTGCCGAGTTCCTTAGAGAGGTTTCTCTCGCGCGCCTGGGTGCATTGACACCCACCCACCTGTGTCGGTTTACGGTACGGGCGAACGGCTGCAATGGCGGAATTTTCTCGGCAAGTCGTCCGGCGCTGCGCTTTGGCCGTAGCCTAGGCTCGGTCTTTCGTTGACCTGCGCGCCTTCCTCCTTGCGTCCTCCGCCACCCGAAGCCGTCCGGTGCGGGAATGTTGACCCGCTGTGCATCGACTACGTCCTACGACCTCGTCTTAGCTCCCGACTGACCCTGGGGGGACGAACCTGGCCCAGGAAACCTTGGGTTTACGGCGACCAGAATTCTCGTCTGGTTTATCGCTACTCGTGTCTGCATTCTCACTGGCCTGCGCTCCACCTCCGCTTGCGCATCGGCTTCGCTGCACAGGCCACGCTCTCCTACCACCGCTGGAAGCCTTGGCTTCCAGCGGTCCGCGGCTTCGGCAGGTCGTTTCATCGCCAATCATTTTCGGCGCAACATCGCTCGATGAGTCAGCTATTACGCACTGTTTAAATGATGGCTGCCTCTAAGCCAACATCCTCACTGTTTTAGCGACGTTACATCCTTTCCACTCAACGACCTTTAGGCACCTCAGCCGGCGGTCTGGACTGTTGTCCTCTCGACCATGAAGCTTATCCCTCACGGTCTGACTGCCGGGTTAACGGGATCCGGGGAATTCGGAGTTTGATTGGTTTCGGTATCCTGGTGGGGACCCTAAGCCATCCAGTGCTCTACCTCCCCGGAGTACTTGCCCGACGCTAGCCCTCAAACTATTTCGGAGAGAACCAGCTATCACGGGGTTTGATTAGTCTTTCGCTCCTACTCACAACTCATCTCAGGATTTTTCAACATCCACGAGTTCGGTCCTCCACCGGGTGTTACCCCGGCTTCAACCTGGTCATGAGTAGATCACCTCCGCTTCGGGTCTGTTGCCGGCGACCGGGTCGCACGTTTCGCACTCGCTTTCGCTTGGCCTTGGTCCGAGACGGACTTCGGCAAGCCGCAGGCAACAACTCGCAGACTCATTATGCAAAAGGCAGGCGGTCACTCCTTGCGGAGCTCCCACACATTGTAGGCAGGCCGTTGCAGGTTCTATTTCACTCCCCTAGCAGGGGTTCTTTTCGCCTTTCCCTCGCGGTACTCTTCACTATCGGTTGCCGGGTAGTATTTAGCCTTGTCCCGTGGTCGGGACGGATTCATGCGGAGTTTCACGTGCACCGCATTACTTGGGATTCCCCTGGGCGGACCTCCGCTTTCGCGCACCCGGCTGTCACGGTCTTTGGCCGGCCTTTCCAGGCCGTTGCGCTAGCGGTCATCCTGCCCTGTCGAGGTCCCTCAACCCCGGAAAAACAAGTTTTTCCGGTTTGGGCTGTTCCGCTTTCGCTCGCCACTACTTACGGAATCACGGTGTTTTCTTTTCCTGGGGTTACTGAGATGTTTCACTTCACCCCGTCTTGCTTCGCCGGACTATGAATTCATCCGGCGACGACCGCTTGCGCGGCCGGGTTGCCCCATTCGGAAACCCGCGGATCAGAGCCTGCTTGCGGCTCACCGCGGCTTATCGCAGCTTGCTGCGTCCTTCATCGCCTCCCGGCACCAAGGCATTCACGGCGTGCCCTTAGTAGCTTGATCAAAACCAGTCGTCACCTGTGGTGACGCTCGGCGATCTGTATGATGCCCAAATCTGACCATGCATGGTTTTCAAAGAACGCCGCCCGAGGGCGGAAAACGGATGGTGGGCCTGACTGGACTTGAACCAGTGACCCCGCGCTTATCAAGCGCGTGCTCTAACCAACTGAGCTACAGGCCCAATTGACCCCGCTGGTGGAGCTGGGGAGATTTGAACTCCCGACCTATAGCTTGCAAAGCTACCGCTCTACCATCTGAGCTACAGCCCCGCGGCCGGTTCACCCCGAGACCCCAGAGGAAACCTGGCTTGTGCGATAGAGAACCCTCGGCCACTGATGACCGATCAACCTTTGGATGCGCGAGGCATCCTGTCTCCTTAGAAAGGAGGTGATCCAGCCGCAGGTTCCCCTACGGCTACCTTGTTACGACTTCATCCCAATCACCAGCCATACCTTCGGCGTCTGCCCCCTTGCGGTCGGCGCGACGACTTCGGGTACAACCGGCTTTCATGATGTGACGGGCGGTGTGTACAAGGCCTGGGAACGTATTCACGGCGCCGTAGCTGATGCGCCATTACTAGCGATTCCAGCTTCATGCCGGCGAGTTGCAGCCGACAATCTGAACTGGGCCCGGTTTTAGGGATTTGCTCCGCGTTGCCGCCTTGCATCCCTCTGTGCCGGGCATTGTAGTACGTGTGCAGCCCTGGTCGTAAGGGCCATACTGACTTGACGTCATCCCCACCTTCCTCCCCGTTTAGACGGGGCAGTCTGATCAAAGTGCTCCGCACTCTCGTGCGGGTGGCAACGGATCACAGGGGTTGCGCTCGTTGCGGGACTTAACCCAACATCTCACGACACGAGCTGACGACAGCCATGCAGCACCTGTGCAGGCTGATATTGCTATCTCGTCACCCTTTCAGGCTCCTACTACCTGCATGTCAAGACCAGGTAAGGTTCTTCGCGTTGCATCGAATTAAGCCACATACTCCACCGCTTGTGCAGGCCCCCGTCAATTTCTTTGAGTTTTAATCTTGCGACCGTACTCCCCAGGCGGCGCATTTAACGCGTTAGCTTCGCCACGGACGGGGTCGATTCCGTCCACGGCAAATGCGCACCGTTTACAGCCGGGACTACCAGGGTATCTAATCCTGTTTGCTCCCCCGGCTTTCGTGCCTCAGTGTCAGGAATGGTCCAGAGACCCGCCTTCGCCACCGGTGTTCCGCTCGATATCTACGCATTTCACTGCTACACCGAGCATTCCGGTCTCCCTTCCCATCCTCCAGCCCGCCAGTATTCGACGCGGTTTCCGGGTTGGGCCCGGAGATTTGACATCGAACTCAGCGCGCCACCTGCGCACCCTTTACGCCCAGTAAATCCGAACAACGCTTGGGACCTCTGTATTACCGCGGCTGCTGGCACAGAGTTAGCCGTCCCTTCCTCTTCCGCTACAATCAACCGGCCCGCTGTTCACGGGACGGGTTTGTTCGCGAATGACAGGGGTTTACAGGCCGAAGCCCTTCATCCCCCACGCGGCGTCGCTCCATCAGGCTTTCGCCCAGTGTGAAAAATTCTCGACTGCTGCCACCCGTAGGTGTCTGGACCGTGTCTCAGTTCCAGTGTGGCTGGTCGTCCTCTCAGACCAGCTACCCGTCTTAGCCTTGGTGGGCCTTTACCCCGCCAACTAGCTGATAGGATGCGGGCTCATCTCCCAGCGCCAGGCCTTGCGGTCCCCGGCTTTTACCTCACGGTGACATCCGGTATTAGCTCCGGTTTCCCGGAGTTGTTCCAGACTGAGAGGCAGATGCCCACATGTTACGCACCCTTACGCCACTGCTGCCGCCAAGTATTGCTACCGGGCGACAACCGTCCGACTTGCATGTCTTATCCACGCCGCCAGCGTTCGTTCTGAGCCAGAATCAAACTCTCCGAAGAAAGTTTGCTTCGGCGACTCATCAAGAATCGCTTCTGCAGATTTAAACTCTTTGGACGACAAACTGCCGCCCAACGGTTTCTTCTATCGCACAAGCCAAATTTCAAAGAACATCGCCGCTTCATTCGGCGACAAAAAATCGTCATCGTCTATCTCTTCCGAGATAGTGTGACGATCTCGTATTGCCGCGACTGCTTTTAACCGGCATCCACGACGCACAAAGGATTACGGCAGCCCCTCATTTTCGACAACATGTTTTTTGATTTTTTTTTGCCGACCTGCGGAGGGGGGCATTTCATCACTTCCTAACTCATTCGTCTTCAACATGTTGATTTCATCAATCAGGCAGCCCTGATGAGGTGAAGCCCCAAGCTTCAGCCGCGCAGGTCCACGACACTCGCTGCCGCATCACCTGCCCTCCATACATGCGTCCGGCGGGTGGATATGCGCCTCAGGAAACATGTGGTTGTGGCGAAGCCAGAACCGTCCTCGCCCTCAGCCGCAGGCTGCTTCATCGCGAGTTCATGGGTTGGCCCTGTCCGTATGGGCCGGCCTTCCGTGCGGCTGCCGACCTTGAAGGTGCCGCAGCTCAGATTTATCAAGGCAACCCGAATATCCCCAACCACATACGCCCAACCACATTCCCCGCCCGCATGCCGCGACAGCAGGACGCCGTTGTGGAAGACGGAGATTTCCCGGCCGCGGTGAATCACGGCGACCTGCACGACCGTCTCCGGTCCCGCGATCTCGGCCGGCACGTCGTCCTGCACGGGCCGAGAGCGGCGGTGGAAGTCGCTGCCGGCCATCCAGCGCGCCGGCGCGGTCTCGCCCGAAGACGACGCCGTCGAAATGCGCCTGCCCGTCATCAAGCGTGAGCGCGCCGCCGCCACGCTGGCCGAGGTTGACCGGCACCGCCCACACCACGAGCGTCTTGTCG
>Ga0224723_1001446_pt1 | contig 14321 bp, 16 predicted proteins | sample Balambano_FR2_Me_FD_161647 | JGI IMG/M metagenome (GOLD analysis project Ga0224723, IMG submission 161647) | Freshwater sediment microbial communities from Lake Towuti, South Sulawesi, Indonesia - Balambano_FR2_MetaG | ecosystem: Environmental > Aquatic > Freshwater > Lake > Sediment | place...
CCCCCTGCCGCCTCCCGCAAGGGGAGGGAGCAGGCAGAAAGCCCCCTCCCCTTGCGGGAGGCGGCAGGGGGAGGGGGCGCCGGACGTGAGCGCCAACGTCCCCACTCGCGCGCATGATCCTCTACCTCGCCCGCCGCCTGGTCTACGCCATTCCGATCGCGCTGGCGGTCAGCCTTGTCTGCTTCCTGCTGGTGCACATCGCGCCCGGCGACCCGATCAACGCGATCGTGCCGGCCGACGCACCCGGCGAGCTGGTGGAGCAGATCCGCAAGGATTACGGGCTGGACCGCCCCCTGCCGATCCAGTTCGGGCTGTGGCTGTGGAAGGTGCTGCAGGGTGACCTGGGCAATTCGCTCGCCACCGGGCGCAGCGTCTGGTCGGACCTGCGGGTGGCGATCGGCAATACGTTGATGCTGGCCTTCGCGGCCGCGCTGATCGGCTTCGCCTTCGGCGTGCTGTTCGGCGGGCTGGCGGCGTTCTTCCAAGGCACCTTCATCGACCGCATTGCAGTGACGCTGGCGGTCGCCGGCGTCTCGGTGCCGCATTACTGGCTGGGCATGGTGCTGGTGGTGATCTTCTCGGTGCAGCTGAACTGGCTGCCGGCGATGGGTGCCGGGCCCGGCGGCTCGGCCGACTGGGCGTGGGATTGGGAGCACGTGCAGCATCTGATCCTGCCGGCCGTCACGCTCTCCGTGATCCCGATGGGGATCGTGACGCGTACCGTGCGTGGCATCGTCGCCGAGATTCTGAACCAGGAGTTCATTGCCACGCTGCGTGGCAAGGGCCTGTCGCGGCGGGGCATCTTCTGGCACGTGGTGAAGAACGCGGCGCCCAATTCGCTGGCGGTAATGGGGCTGCAGCTTGGCTATCTGATGGGCGGCTCGATCCTGGTCGAGACCGTGTTTGCCTGGCCGGGCACGGGCTTCCTTCTGAACAGCGCGATCTTCCAGCGCGACCTGCCGATGCTGCAGGGCACGATCCTGGTTCTGGCAATGTTCTTCGTCGCGCTGAACCTGCTGGTTGACCTAATGCAGACTGCGCTTGACCCCAGGATCAAGCGGGCATGATGCGGGCTTCGGTGCGGGGCCACCCCCTCCCTGTCCCTCCCCCGCTGCGCGGGAGAGGGAACCGTACCGCACTCGCCGCGATCGGTCCCCTCTCCCGCGAAAGCGGCGGAGGGACAGGGAGGGGGGGCCGGTCATGAGCACCAGCGCCGCCGCCGCCGAGCTGGCCGTGCAGGCGCGCGAAGCCGCGCAGGGCTCGCAGGGCTACTGGGCCGGCGTCTTCCGCCGCCTGCGCCGCGACCCGGTCACCATCATCTGCGCCGCCATCCTGCTTGCCATGCTTGCCGCCATCGTCTTCGCGCCCTGGATCGCGCCGCACGACCCGTATGCCGGCGGCATGCTGCGGCGACTGCGGCCCGTGGGCACGCCCAACTACATCCTTGGCACCGACGAGCTGGGCCGCGACATGCTGACGCGCCTGCTTTTCGGCGGCCGGCTGTCCTGGTTCATGGGCATCACGCCGGTGGTGCTGGCCTTCCTGATCGGCACCGCGCTGGGGGTGGTGGCGGGCTATGCCGGCGGCGGCGTGAACATGCTGATCATGCGCACCACCGATGTGTTCTATGCGTTCCCGTCGGTGCTGCTGGCGATCGCCATCTCGGGTGCGCTGGGGGCGGGCATCGTCAATGCCATCCTGTCGTTGACCCTGGTCTTCATCCCGCCGGTGATCCGCGTGGCGGAAAGTGTGACCACCGGCGTGCGCACGCTGGATTTCGTCGATGCCGCCAGGGCGAGCGGGGCAGGGGGCGGCACCATCATCCGCGTGCACATCCTGGGCAACGTGCTGGGGCCGATCTTCGTCTATGCCACCGGCCTGATCTCGGTCTCGATGATCCTGGCTTCCGGCCTGTCGTTCCTGGGCCTGGGCGTCACGCCCCCGGAACCTGAATGGGGGCTGATGCTGAACACGCTGCGCACCGCGATCTATCGCGAGCCGCTGGTCGCCATGCTGCCGGGAGCGTGCATCTTCGCCACCTCGATCTGCTTCAACCTGCTGAGCGACGGCCTGCGCAGCGCGATGGACGTGAAGGCCTGACGACACCGGCACCGTAACCTCCGCCGGTCGCAGGCCGCATCCGTGGCAACCTTCCGCAACGGAGCTGCCCGATGCCCGCCCTTTCCCGCGACCGCGTGCTGTATTGGCTGACCTGGCCTGCCGCGTTCTGGATCGCCTATGTCTTCACGCGCTACCTGCCCGACAAGCTCGAGGCGAGCGCGGGCAGCGTCTGGCTGTTCCAGACACTGGCCGACTGGCTGTGGATCAGCGCCTACGAGCGTCCCTTCCGCCTGGGCGTGGCGGCGGCGGAGATCATCGCCAGCGTGCTGGTGATTCTGCCCTTCACCCGCATGTGGGGTGCCGCGCTGTCGTTCGGCATCATCACCGGTGCGATCTTCTTCCATGTCGCCTCACCGGTTGGCATCGACCCGTTCGAGGATGGCGCGGGGCTGTTCAAGGAGGCCGTTTCCGTGTGGTTCGCCTCTGCCTTCATCCTGTTCGTGCTGCGCGACGACGTGCGCGCGGTGCTCAACCGGTTCGGCATCCTGCCGGCATCCGCCCCCGCCACGCGCTGAGCGTGCGCTTGTCGACCGCCGCGGCCCGCCAGCCGGAGAGGCATCGGGCCGCGACTCCCCGGCGGGTGCCTCCCAGGCCGGGGCGCGACCTGCGTCTGGATGCGCTGCGGGGCTGGCTGCAGCTCACCATCTTCATGGCGCACGCCGCGCTGGTGGCTCCCGGCTCCACCCGCATCGGCGGCTGGATCGTGCACACCGCCTGGGGCTACTCGGACAGTTCCGAACAATTCATCTTCACCTCCGGCCTGGGTCTCGGGTCGGTGTTCGCGTTGAAGTACGCGCGCGACGGGCTACGGCCCGCGCTGGGCGATATCCTGCGCCGCACGCTGCGCCTTTATCGCGCGCACCTGATGCTGTTCGCCGCGTTCGGCGCGCTGGTCCTTCTTGGCGCATTCACGCTCGGGTTCGGCGACGATCTGCCCCGCATGGGCTGGGACCTGCTCGACCAGCAACCCGCCCGCGCGCTGCTGCTGACCCCGCCCTTGATCTACCAGCCGCAGTTCATGGAGATTTTGCCGGTCTTCATCGTCTGCACGCTGCTGGTCGGACCATTCATGTGGCTGGTCGAGCGCGCCGGCGACGCGGCGCTGGTGGTGCCGTTCGCGCTGTATGCGGCCACGCACGCCTTCGGCCTGACCCTGCCGGCGATCGGGCCGGAGGGTTATCCGCACTGGGGCTTCAATCCGTTCGGCTGGCAGTTGCTTTACCTGCTGGGCGCCTGGCTGGGGCGGCGATCCCTGCTGACGCAAGGCCGCGCCGTGCCGCACCATCCCGCCCTGGTCGTGCTGTGCGTCGTGATCCTGGCCTGGGGTTTCTTCGTGCGCATCGCCACCTATGGCTGGTGGCCGCAAGCTTGGCTGCCGTTCGGCTGGATCCCTGCACTGGATTGGCTGATCATCAAGGAAAACCTGGGTCCCGTGCTGGTGATCCACGGTCTGGCCATCGCCTATCTGTGCGCTACCTGCCTGCCGCGCGACGCCGCCTGGCTGTCGCGCGGCATCGGACCGTACCTCACCGGCGTGGGTCGCCATTCGCTGCAGGCCTATTGCGTTGGCCTGTGCCTGAGCTGGGCGGTCGCGGCCGTGCTGCGGCTGGTGGGTTATTCCTACGTCCTGGATGCCGCGCTGCTGATCGCCGGCTGCGCCGTCATCCTGCTGATGGGCCGTGAACTCGACCGGCGGCGCGTCGCTACTCCAGCGTCAGCCCCAGCGCGCTGATGATCGGCCCCCACTTGTCGAACTCCTCCTGGATCAGCCGGGCCATGGTCGCGCGATCCTGGAACTCGGCGACCGCCCCCTGCGTCAGGAACAGCGCCTTGAGCTCGGGGTTGGTGACCGCGGCGCGCATCGACTCCTGGATGCGGTCCAGCACGGCGGGCGGCGTGCGCGCGGGAGCCACGAAGCCCTGCCAGCCGGTGACCTGAAGCGCCGGAAACCCGGCTTCCGTCGAGGTCGGGATGTGCGGCATGGCCGGGCTGCGCGAGGGCCCCAGGAACGCCAGCGCCTTCAGCTTGCCGCTATCGACATGCGGCTTGCCGACATTGATGCCGTCGATCATCAGGTGCACCCGCCCGCCCAGCATGTCGGACAGTGCCGGCGCGCTGCCGCGATACTGCACGTTGACCAGATCAAGGTTGTTCTGGCGGAAGAACAGTTCGTACGCCAGGTGCACGATGCTGCCGGGCCCGGCCGAACCGTAGTTCAGCTGGCCGGGACGGGCGCGGATATACTCCACCAGCTCGCCCAGCGTGTTCACCGGCAGCTCGGCCGGAATGAACACCATCAGCCCGCCGATCGTCACCGTTGCAATCGGCGCGAAGTCACGCCGCGCGTCGAACGGCAGGTTCTTGTACAGCAGCGGGTTGATCGCGATCACGCTGCTGTTGACGTGCGCGATGGTGTAGCCATCCGCCGGCGACTTGGCGACGAAGTCCAGCGCCAGCGTGGCGTTGGCGCCGGGGCGGTTCTCCACCACCACCGCCTGACCCAGGGTCTCGCTCATGCGCTGGGCGATGGGGCGGGCCACCAGATCGGAGCCGCCGCCAGGCGGAAACCCGACAACGATGCGGATCGGGCGTGTGGGGAAGTTCTGCGCGCGCGCCGCCATGGGCGCAAACGCGGCGGCGCCAAGCAGCGCGCGACGGCTAACCACGCAAACTCTCCTGCGCCCGCTTCAGCGATTCCATGGCAAGGCGGATCTCCTTCTCCAGCTTCTCGCCATGCAGCGCATCGGCGATGTAGCAATCCTCGAGGGCCTTGGCCTGGTATTCCGGCGTCAGGATCGCCTCGCGCAGCAGGGTAACCAGCGCGTCGCGGGTGGCGGACGGAATGCCTGCCGGCGCCCCCGCATAGGTGAAGTTGTCGCCCATGCCGCCATAGGGGCGGGGATTCAGGCCGAACTCGACCACCGTTGGCACGTCAGGCAGTTGCGGCAGGCGTTTCTCGCCGAAAACGGCCAGCACCCGAATTTCGCCGTTGCGGATCTGGCCAAACACGTCATTCGGCTTGACCATGCCCAGCGCCACGTGGCCGCCGATCAGCTCGTTGGCGAGGCGCGAGGCACCAGGATAGCCGACATAGACGAACTCGGCCCCCAGTTCGCGCGCGATCGAGGTAAGCCGCAGATGCCCGCCGGTGCCGATCGCGCCGGCCGCCCCGGTTGTTGCCTTGCCGGACCGGAACAGGGCGATCGCATCCTGCATGGTGCGGATCGGCTGATTCTTCCCCGTCACCAGGATTGCCGGATCAACGGCGACGCGCACGAGGTTGGTGAAGTTTTCCAGTTTCAGCGTTGTCTCGCCGGCGACGATCTGTCCCAGCAGGCCGGTGGAGAGCAGCCCTACGGTGGCGCCGTCGGGCCTGGCGAAGGCCACCTTCTGGCTGCCGATCACGGCACCGCCGCCGGGGGCGTTCTCGACGATGAGTTTGTGGCCGCGCTTCTCCAGGATCGGTTGCAGGCGCCGCGCCAGCAGGTCGGTCGCCCCGCCCGCCGCGAACGGCACGATCATGCGGATTTCGGCCGGCGCCTGCGCGCGGACGGGTTGCACTAAGGCCGCGCCAGCCGCGGCCACCAGCATGGTCCTGCGCTTCATGATGCGTTCCTCCTTGTGGTGCTTGTTCAGGCCGCCGCGGCGGCCTCCTCCGCCAGCACGCGCAGCAGGTCGTCGCGCGCATGGCGGATATGGATGTCATGGATGCGTCCGGCGGCTTCGGCGTCGCGGCGGGCCAGCGCCTTCAGCAGCACGGCATGCTCGCGGCTGGTCTGCGCGGCACGGCCGGGACCATAGCCGAAGCGGGTGCGAAGCGCGCCGATCAGGTACGTGTGCAGGTCGAGAAGGCGCAGCGCTTCCTGGTTGCCGGTGACTTCCATGATGGCGCGATGGAAGGCGCGGTTGTTGTGCACCATGGCCGCGGCATCGCCCGCACGGCCGGCCGCGTCGAAGGCATCGCTGATGGCGCGCAGCCGCGCCAGCGTCGCCTGATCCATCATCGGCGCCGCCTGGCGGGTCAGGAACCCCTCCAGCGCCTCGCGGATGTCGAACAGGTGCCGCACGAAGGCGGCATCCATGCGCCGTACCGTGGCGCCCCGGTTTGGCGCCATCACCACCAGTCCCTCGCCCTGCAGATGCTGCAGCGCCTCGCGCACCGGCATGTGCGAAAGGCCGAAGCGGGCAGCGAGGTCGTGGATCTTCAGCCGCGCGCCCGCCGGTAGCCGGCCCGAGATGATCTCGGTCCGCAACTGTTCGTGCACCCGCTGATACACGGTGCTGCCGAAGGGAAGCGCGGTTTCCATCGCCGGGCAGGGTTGCAGGGAAGGGTCGATGCAGTCAACATGCGTTTGTCGTTTTGATCAAAAACAGGAACATTTCGCATGAAGGTCACCGGCGTCAGCGTCTATCGCGTCGCCTTCAAGCCGATGGCGGAAGGGGCGGCGCATTCGGTACTGCCGGTGCTGGTCGAAACCGACCAGGGCATTGCCGGCGCCGGCGAGATCGGGCTGGCCTATGGCGCAGGTGGGCGGGCGGCCGCGGAACTGCTGCTTGAACTGGCGCGAAAACATCTGATCGGCAGGAACCCGTTCCATACCGAGGCGATCAGCGACGCCATGCGCCGCGCCACCTTCTGGGGTCATGTGCCAGGTGCGATCTTCGGCGCTGCCATAAGTGCCTTGGACGAGGCGTGCTGGGACATCAAGGGCAAGGCCCTGGGCCAGCCGGTGCACATGCTGCTGGGCGGGCCGTGCCGCGACCGGCTGCGCCTTTACTGCAACGGCTGGTATCGCAAGCTCGGCCCCCCCGCCGCCTATGCCGAAGCGGCGCGCGGTGTCGTGGCGCGTGGCTTCACCGCGCTGAAGTTCGATCCCATGAAGCTCGACGCTTCGGGGCACAGTGCGCACCCCAACCGCGAGCTGCCGCGCGCGCTGGAGAACCTGGCCGTGGAACGTGTCGCGGCCGTGCGGCAGGCGGTCGGCCCCGACATCGACATCCTGGTCGAACTGCACGGCAACATGTGGCCGATGGACTCCGTCCGCTTCGGCCGTCGCATCGCGCAATACAGCCCCTTCGTGATGGAGGAGGTCGCCGACGCCGAGGATGCGACGGCGGCGCGCGAGGTGGGCGTGCAGACCGGCATCGCCATCGCCGGTGGCGAACGGCTCTCCACGCTGGGCGATTTCCGCCGACACTTCGAGGCAAGGGCCTTCAGCCTGGCCCAGCCCGATATGGGGATTGCGGGTGGTTTCACCGGCCTGCGCGCGATCGCCGCTCTGGCGGCGGCACATGGGGTGTTCGTCCAGCCACACAATTGCGGCGGGCCGGTCAGCACCGCGGCCTGCGTGCACCTGTCCTTTTCGATCCCGAACTTCCTGATCCAGGAGATTTTCCCGGTCTGGCCGGAGGACAGTCGCCTTGACCTTGTCGATGCGCCGTACGAGCGGACAATCGTCGATGGCCACATGCCACTGCCGACGCGGCCCGGCCTGGGAATCGAACTGGACCTCGACCGGCTGAAATCGGCCGAGTGCCTGTCCGCGTGATTGCGATGCCGCAAGCCAGTGACACGGCTTTGCGGCATGATGCGGCGTCATCCGCGACCGGGCCGACCCGATGGAGCTGCTTGCTGCCTGCCTGCATGACCTGACCGCGCTTGGCCCCAGCGGCCAGGCGGCATTGATGCTGGGCATGTTCACGGCGGGGCTGGCCGGCGGGGCGACGCACTGCGCCCTGATGTGCGCGCCCTTCGTGTTGGCGCAGGTGGCTGCGGGCGCCGATCGCTCGCACGCCGGCGGCGTCATGGCACGCCTGTCGGGAACGGCCTTGCTGCCCTACCACCTGGGCCGGATGCTGGGCTACGGGCTGCTCGGCGCGCTCGCGGGCCTGCTCGCCGGCCTGGTGCGCGAAGCCAGCGGCCTTGGCGCGCTGCTCGCCATTCCGCTGGCGCTTGCCGCGCTGATCTGCCTGCTGCTGGCGATCGGGCGCGGCCGAACCGGATGGCTGCGCGCGCCGGCGCCGCCGGACTGGGCCGGCCGGGCGCTGGCGCAGCTGGCGGCCGATCCCACGGGCGTGCGCGGGCTGCTGCTGGGCCTGCTGCTGTCGGCGCTGCCGTGCGGGCTGCTTTATGGCGCGCTGGCCGGCGCGGGTGCCGCCGGCAGCGCGCTTGGTGGCGGGCTGGCGATGGCGGCGTTCGTGCTGGGCACGATGCCGGCGCTGATTGCCGTCGGGTTTTCCGGGCGGCTGCTGCTGCGGCGGGCCGGTGCCTGGCTGAAGCCCGCCGGCACGGCGCTGCTGCTGGCAAACGCGGTTCTGCTGGCAGCCCTTGCGCTTCGCCAGCTCGCCTGAGCTCTCAAGGCTCGCCGATGCCGTCGATCTCGTCGAAATGCCGCTTGACGCAGCTGAAGGCGAACAGCGCGCCGAAGCCGAACAGGCCAAATCCGAAGGTGCGCAGATAGTCCGACGCCCAGGCGGCGGTGACCAGGCCGACCACCGCGATCAGCGCGGCAAAGATGATGAAGAACATCCGCGATCCGCTCATCCGCGTCTCTCCTTGGCATCACGCGGCCGATCGGCGCCGCGCGGTTGATCGTCGTCGAACAGGATGCGCGATGCCGCGCCATCCAGGTCATCGTACTGGCGTGTTTTCAGCGCCCACAGGAACCCGGCAAGCCCCAGCAGCCCCAGCAGCAGCGCCAGCGGCACCAGCAGCAGCAGCGCGTTCATGCTGGCCTTCCCGCGCGAAGCGCATTCAGCGTGACGGCCAGCGAGGATGTTGCCATCACGATCGCGGCGATCAGCGGCGTGACGACCCCGGCGATCGCCAGCGGCACCGCCAGCAGATTGTAGGCCAGGCTGAAGCCGATGTTCTGCCGCGCCAAGTGCTGCGCGCGACGCGCGACGGCGATCGCCTCGACCAGGGCGGCGATGCCATCGCGCCGCAGCACGATGTCCGCGGTGATGCGCGCAAGGTCGGTGCCCGATGCTGGGCTGGCGCCGACATGCGCGGCGGCGAGCGCGGGCGCGTCATTGATGCCATCGCCCACCATCACGGGGCGCCGCCCCATTGCCACCAGGGCGCTGATGCGGGCCGCCTTGTCCGCTGGTGTCGCCTCGGCCAGCCAGTGCGCGATGCCTGCCTCGCGCGCGGCCTGCTTCACGGCGGCGGGACGGTCGCCCGATGCGATCTCCACGCCGAGTCCCAGCGCCCGCAGCCGCGCAGCCGACTGGGGGGAATCCTCGCGCGGCGGGTCGGCGAAGGCGAAGCGCACGGGCGCTTCGTCGCCATCGTGGAACCAGATCGCCATGCCGTCGTCGGCGTGCGGTACAGCGCCCACGAAGGCAGCGCTGCCAAGCCGTGCCTTGCCCGCGCGGATGCCTTGGCCCGGCTCCTCGATGGCGTCGGTGGCCGCAGGTGCACCCGGGCAGGCGTGCGCCAGTGCCTGGGCCAGCGGATGGCGGCTTGCCTGCGCCAGGCGCGCCCCCCGACGCAAAGCATCCTCGCTCCAGCCTCCCGGCAGCAGCACCGGCCTTCCCTCGGTCAGCGTGCCGGTCTTGTCCAGCACCGCGTGATCGGCCGTGGCAAGCCGCTCCAGCGCCGTGGGCGAGGCGACCAGGATGCCGCGCCGGAACAGCCCACCCACCGCCACCGCCTGCACCGCCGGCACGGCGATGGCCAGGCCGCAGGGGCACGTGATGATCAGCACCGAAACCGTCGGCACCAGTGCCTCGCGCCAGCCGGCGCCGCCCAGCATCATCCACCCGACGAAGGCGGCAAGTGCGGCAAGCAGCACGGCAGGCACGTAGATCCTCGCGGCCTTGTCGGCGATGCCGGTGAAGCGGCTGCGAGCCTGTAGGCCGGCATCAAGCATGCGTGCCTTCGCCGCCAGCGAGCCCTGGTCCGCCGGGTGCGTCACACGCACCACGGCGGCGGCACCCATGTTCACCGCGCCCGCCGGGACGCCTGCGCCGCGCAGGAGCGTTCGCGGCACGCTTTCGCCGGTGACGGCGGCAAGGTCGAACAGCGCGTCGCCTGTTTCGGCGACTGCATCGACGGGCAGCGCCTCGCCGGCCGCCAGCAGCAGGCGATCGCCGACCTCCAACTGATCGGCCGGCACCTCCTCAGTAATGCCGTCGGACAACATCCGCCGCACGCTGGCGCGCTGAAGCGCGAGCAGCTCAGCCACTGCCCGCCCCGCCCGCGCCCGCGCGGCACGGTCGAGCACACGCCCGGCCAGCAGCAGCGCCAGCAAGGCGGTTGCTCCATCGAACCAGGTGTAGGGCCCGTTCCGCAGCGCTTCCGACAGCGACATCGCCGCGGTCGCCAGTACGGCGATCGAGATCGCCACGTCCATGTTCGCCCGACGTGCTAGCAACGCGCCGAACGCCGCGCGGAAGAAGGGGCGGCCGGCGACCAGGATGGTGGGCAGGGCGATCAGCGCCGCCAGCCAGTGCATCAGCGCGCGCGTCGCCTCGCCCATGTCGGTGCCGAACCACACCGCCATCGACACCAGCATCACGTTCATCGCGCCGAACGTGGCGATGCCCAGCGCCCGCGTCAGCGACTTCGTCTCGGCGTCGTCCGCGGCATCAAGGCATGGCTGGCTGAACGGCACGGCGCGGAAGCCAAGGCGCGCCAGGCTAACCGCAAAGTCGTCGGCACGCGTGCGTTCGCCGGTCCAGCGCAGGCTGAGCCGCCGCGTCGTCAACGCCGCGCGCGCATGGGTGACATCGGGCTCGGCCATCAACGCCTGCTCGACCAGCCAGACGCAGGCGCCGCAGGATAGCCCAGCCAGCATGATGTCGAGCTGCCAGCCGCCATCCCGCGCCGGCTGCGCGTGCGGGGCAAGCGGCACGGGCGGCAGGGTGTCGGGCTTCAGCGCGCCGACGGGGCCGCTGGCGCGGCGGTAGAAGGCATCAAGCCCCATGCCCTGGATCAGCGCATGCGCCGTGGCGCAGCCGGCACAGCAGAATCTTTCCACCGTGGGCGTGCCGCAATGCAGGCAGCACGTGCGCGCGCTGGCCTGTGACTCGGTCGCCGTGATGCGCCCCAACGCGGTCATGGCACGAGAATCCGCCGCCTTATGTCGAGCCGCCGATCGCCCGTACCGTGCAGCGTGAGCTGAACGTCCCACTGGCCGGGCGCGATCTCGCCGATCGGCGCCACCCACTGGCCTGGGGCGCCGGCGGCGAACGCCAAGGGCAGCGCCTTGTCCTCAAGCGGCCGTTGCAGCCTGCCGTCCAGCCGGCCCGGCACCGGCAGGCCCTCGCGGTCGGCGACGCTGACGCGCAGGCCGCCGGCGCCGAAGCCAACCTCGGCGCGCCAGCCCAGCGCTTCCTGGCGCGCGGCTTCGGCCAGCACGTGGTCGTAGTTGCGGCCCCGCTCATAGGCGCGCGGCACGGTTACGCCGGTGAACGTGGAAAGCGCAGCATAGACAAGCCCGCCGTTGACGGCGACGACAAGCAGCATGCCGCCGACGAAGGCATAGGGAATCCAGCGCCCGCGCGCGGGGTCGAACTCCTTGGTGCGGTTCGCAGGCGGGCTCATCGGGCGGGCGCCAGGAACGCGCTGTCGGCCGAGGCAACCGCCTGGCCGCGTTCATCGAGGAGCCGGAACCGGATGGATGTGTTCGCCGCGCGCGTCGCCGACGGCGGCGCTGTGACCAGCGCTCGGAACGTCCCGACACCATCGGGCACCGAGACCAGCACTGGCTGCCCGTCGTCGGACACCGGCACATCCTGTACCAGCACCCGTGCCTGCGGCAGGCCGTCGATCGCCAGCGTGAAGCGGCTCGGCTCGCGCGTCTTGTCGATGAGTTTCAGGGTGTAGGCGTTGCGGATGCTGCCATCCGACAGCAGCACGAAGGGCGGTGCCCGTTCGGCCAGCGCGGCCAGGCTGACGGTGGTGCGCAGCAGGAAGGCACCCAGCATCAGCGCCACCACGACGCCGATCGCGGCGCCATACATCACGGTGCGGGGTCGGATCAGGTGCAGCAGCTTGCGCGCGGCCATGCCCGCCCGCTGACGCTCAGGCCCAGAAGGCAACGAGGCGGCCGCCGCGCTGCTGGCGGCGAGGTTGTTCAACGTCTCGAACGCGATAAGTCCCCTGGGCCGGCTGAGTTTCCGCATCACGTCGTCGCACGCATCGACGCACAGCCCGCAGCCAATGCATTCCAGCTGCTGGCCTTCGCGGATGTCGATGCCGGTAGGGCATACATGCACACAGGCGCCGCAATCGACGCAGTCGCCCACGCCCTCCGCCTTGGCCTTGCCACGCGGCTCACCCCGCCACGCGCGATAGGTGACCACCAAGCTGTCATTGTCGAGCATCGCGCCCTGGAAACGCGGCCAGGGGCACATGTAGGTGCAGACCTGTTCGCGCGCGAAGCCGGCCAGCACGTAGGTGGTGGTGGTGAACAGCGCGAAGAAGAAATAGGTCTGGAGCGAGGCCTGCCCGGTGAAGAGGTTCCGTACTACCGTCGGTGCGTCCTGGAAATACATGATCCAGGCGCCGCCGGTTGCCGCGGCGATCGCCAGCCATGCCGTGTGCTTCAGGATGCGCAGGCGCCGTCGTTCCGCCGATGGCGGGCCGAAATCGCGCCTGATGCGGGCGTTGCGGTCGCCTTCGATCCGGCGTTCCACCCACATGAAGAGGTCGGTCCATACGGTCTGCGGGCAGGTGAAGCCGCACCACACGCGCCCGAACAGCGAGGTCGCGGCGAACAGCCCGATGGCCCCGAGGATCAGCAGGCCGGTCAGGAAGTAGATTTCCTGCGGCCAGATTTCGATCCAGAAGAAGAAGATGCGGGCGTTGGCGATATCGACCAGCACGGCCTGGTCTGGCACGCCGGGGCCGCGATTCCAGCGCAGCCACGGCACCAGGTAGTAGATGCCAAGCAGCACGATCAGCACCGCCCACTTGATGCGGCGGATGCGCCCCTTGACCGCGCGCGGATAGACCTTGCGGTGCGGCGCGTAGAGCGGCTCCTCGTCGGCCGCGGTGGCGCTGCTGGTGGAGGGGGCGCTGCCGTCGGGCATCGGGCGATGGGCTATTCGCCCCCGCCCAGCGCATGTACATACACGGTCAGCATGTTGATCATCGCAGGATCGAGCCGGCCGGCGAAGGCCGGCATCACGCCCGCGCGCGAATAGGCGATCGAGTGCATGATCGCGGCCTTGTCGCCGCCATAGAGCCAGATCTGGTCGTTCAGCCGCGGCGAGCCCATCTGGCGGTTGCCTTCGCCCGCGGCGCCGTGACAGACCGCGCAATTGGCCGCGTACAGTTCGGCGCCCCGCGCCGCTGCGGCCGCGTCATGCGGTTGGCCGGAAAGGCTGCGGACATGCTCCGCCGTGTCGCTCACCTGCGCCCAGGTCCAGCCGGCGGCAAGGAAGGCGGGCATGGCGATGCCGCGCGCCCGGGAATCCTCGCCGTTGCGGATGCCGTGGCGGATGGTGAACTGGATGGCGTCGAACCCGCCGCCGAACAGCCAGTCATCGTCGGCCAGGTTGGGGAAGCCACCGATGGCGCCCTGGCCGCCCGCGCCGTGGCAGCCGGCGCAGTTGGTGCCGAAGGCCACGCGCCCGCCGGCCAGCGCGAACGCGCGCAGCTGCGGATCGGCGGCGATCGCCGCGGGCGTCGCCTCGCGGATGCGGGCCATCATCGGCTCGATCCGCTGGTTATGGGCCTCGACCGCGCGGCCGATCGCCTCGCGCGCGGTCCAGCCGGTGATGCCCCGCACATAGGGGAGCGAGGGGTAGAGGATCACCCAGACGAGCGCGAACAGGCAGCACGCATAGAAGGTGTACAGCCACCAGCGCGGCAGCGGCGTGTTCAGTTCCTTGATCCCGTCCCATTCATGGCCGGTGGTGGTCTTGCCGGTCAGGGCATCGCGCTCGGGAATGGTCGCCATGGTCGCGCGGCCTCAGTTCGGGTCGTTGCGGAAGGGAATGTCGGCATGGTCGCGGGCGCGTTCGCGCGATCCGGGCCGCAGCACCCAGACCAGGATTCCCGCGAACAGCACGAAGAACCAGACGACCCACAGGGTGGAAGCCAGTTCGTAAAGGCGGGCGAGGTCCATCGCGCGCCCCCTATGGCTGGCGGAGCTGTTCGGGTGTCACGTCGCTGAATTTTACGAGCGTGCCCAGCATCTGCAGATAGGCGACCAGCGCGTCCATCTCGGTGACGGTACGCGCTGGTC
>Ga0224723_1001447_pt1 | contig 14315 bp, 23 predicted proteins | sample Balambano_FR2_Me_FD_161647 | JGI IMG/M metagenome (GOLD analysis project Ga0224723, IMG submission 161647) | Freshwater sediment microbial communities from Lake Towuti, South Sulawesi, Indonesia - Balambano_FR2_MetaG | ecosystem: Environmental > Aquatic > Freshwater > Lake > Sediment | place...
CCCCACCGCCGCTCGCGCGTCGCGTGAAGCGGCGGCCAGCTCAGTGCGAGTGACATTTCCACAAGCATATCGTCTAGCTACATCTATAGCCAACAAACTCCGCTTGTCCGCGCCTATTTGCGCGGCCGCTCTCTCTGCCCAGATACATGAAAGCATTTGCGCATCGCATGTAGATATAACGCGCACAGCGACCCATACTTTGTCTTCGGACAGTACGTCAACCATCATATCAAGAACATCCAACAAAGTCACGCCTTCAGGCGGTACTCTTGCGGCAATTTCTTCGTCCGTCCAACACGCATCCCATTGTCGTAGATTTTCTCTAGTTACTATGATTGATTGTGGATTATTCATATTAGTTGCGTCCATTAAATATCCTTCAAGTGAAGCAACAAAACGTCGCACAGTCCAGAATAAGTCATAGCAATTCTAAGGCAGAATGCTTCCCTTACAATATCGTTTTTTTCATTTAGAAGTTTGGCTGTCAATGACCATCTAGCCTCTTCTGCTCTACAATTCTCAATAGCATCGATGATTTCGTTTTTTTCCTTGTTAGGGTCATTGAATACCAAATTACAATTGATGATTTCCATTCTAATACAGTAGCATAAGCTAAGATAAGTACACAATACTGAAAATTTGTTCAGGTCACAGCCTGATAGCCTTTTCCTTCTTTTTAGCCTTTTTCTTAGCCGCCTTCTTAATTGGCTTAACACTTCCAGACAAAAGGTCACCCGCATCCATAAGCTTAGCCGTTGCACTTTCCACAAGGCTATTTACACGCCTAGCCACAGTGCCAGTCACATATGTATTATCAGTGCCAGCTTTGCGCCCTCTTTTTGTTTTATTAACTGGCTGTCCACTTCCTTGGTCAATTAGAGTAGCATAATTAGTTACATCAACAATATTCTTGGAACCCTTTGGCCTACCTCGCTTCTTTTTATTCGTGCCGTAATCTCGAGGTACGAAACCAGGTGGTAGTTCTGGACCAAACATAGGACCAATATTCTTAGCACCCTTGGGCCTACCACGTCCCCTTTTTACTTCACTCATTTTTATTTTCCTTTTATTTCTTTCTACCAATAAACCAAAAAACCAAACCAAGGCCAAGTGCGGCACCAACAACCTTAGCACTAATGGCAGCACCTACTTTGGCAATATCTCCTAGATTCTCAACACGTTTTGCAAGCGATTCAGTAATATCAAGAACTGGTGTTTCAGGAACCAGAACGTTAGACGGCAAAACATCCCTAGCTGTATCATTGTTGCTAACTGGCTCCCAGTCAGCCCAACCATTTAGAGTTTTAATTTCTTTACTTTTTACTTTATTAGGAACCTTAATCTTAATCCAAATTTTATCAGCGCCAAAACCGAAATTTTCAGCGCTGATTAGTTCTACTTGTCCTAGCTTTAGAGCAATATCTAGAGGGTTTTTTAGAACTAAGTAATCTTTATTTTCTACTGTTGCCCCATAGAAACCAGGCTCTAGAGTGTCACTTTCAATAAAGTCAAAAAAACCACCAATACTTTCAAGAGGCAAACTCCTAAAGTATGTTGGTTCATTTAGCTTTACAGTGAAATTTGTGAGTCTATTACCATCCCTATCAAAACTATTTCTATGACTAAGAATTTTAGCCCCAGCAAGCTTCAGCATATAGTAAGTCTTATCCCATTGAATTGACTTACCCTTATAAAAACCAGGTTTGTAATTCATTTTCCTGGCCTGCTAGTATTTCTATCCTCGGGTGGAGCAATAGAGTTAGCTTTACGAATTTTGTTTTTCTTGTGAATCAGTCCGGCAAGCTCTCGAAAGACCCAAGAAATAACAATAAAAATGTTAACAACGTCACTACCTGGTGAAATGCTTTCCATAGTTACTTTTCTTTCAAACTGGAATATCTCTTTTGTAAATACTAATTGCTCTGTATCCCCTAACAATATTTCCAGTCGTGTTTGTGACAGAAATTAAAACATCGCTTCCAGAAATACTATAAACAACATTTAGTCCAGATTGAATACCACTAGTCAAAACGGTGTTTATACTACCTTGTAAAGTACAAACTCCACTTTCACAAACAAAGTCTTGTTCAGTTTTTATTCTTCTGTATTCATTAGCTGTATCAACAAATAGAACTAGTTCATCAAATAATGTATAGTAACCGTCAGCGTTTGGATTGTAGAAATAATTAGCTGTTGCACTGTTGCTTAACGGCCCAAAAGCAATAGCTTCATCAGGGCAAGCTCTATTTGTAGGGTTACCCCCACCAGCATTAGGGTTAACAAAAATTATTTCATAAGGCTGAAGATATTCATTTTCATTACCGTTCCAAGTAAAAATTCCATATTGAGCTAAACTTGTCCTGGTTGTTGAATTTAGGAAAATAGTTTCAGGGTCAGTACCAAAAGAACCAAACCTTATTTCGTCAATACTTGCAACAATAAGTGATGAATTAGGATTATTAAACCCACCAAACGAAATTGATTGCCAACCAGTTAAATTAAAACTGCTACTTGGTTGAGCGTTACCTGCGAAAGATACTAGACCAATTCCAGTAGTTAGCCAACTAGAACCTAAACCCGGACCTAAACCACTAAATGTAAATGTATGCGATTGTAAGCTAGTGTTTGAACCTGAAGTATTACCAATATATTGAAGATTCTTTGAAACCCCAGTGTCAGAATAAAGAAAACTGGCATAACCATCAAATGCGCCAGAATTATTTATCTGAATAGAATTATTAGGTCCACCAGGCGTGCCTCCTCCCCCTCCTCCCGATGCTAGGGGGTCACACAATTGGTTAATACAATCAAAAACACTAGCAGGCATATTTATCTATTTTTAATGAAAACGTTGTAATTGATAACGCCACTACTAGTCAAAGAACTACCAAAAAGAATACATTCACATGAAAGTACATCATTGGTGGAGAAATTTTGGTTTATTACAACCCCGTTTTGTGTAATAGAATTATTAATCAATATTCTAGAACCAGTAACTTCCACATTGTTTACTAGTAGGTATATTTCAAATGAACTAGCAACAGGAAAAGGAGATAAAGTATTAAGTAAACCACAAGCATTACCAATTTTTATCTCAAAATTTCTGTTTATTGAAATAGTTCGAGGAGTAAATGTATTTCTAATAAGTATTGTTTGAAGAGGAATTCCTACTGAAGTAGATACTCCCACAGAAAGACCAAAACTAAAATTGTAGCTATCTGGTTTAGTTGATAAAACGTCACATATTTTGTTAATACATTTCATTGTAAGTTAATAGTTAAATACCAAATAACATTAACAACTCCTGCACTAGGAAGAGGACCATTAATTATTTGAAATTTGTGGTCTAATGTGTCACCAGGGATAATATTCTGATTTAGTGTTGCAGAGTAAATTTGTTGGACTGGTGAAACAGAACTATCATGGTTTATTCTAGAACCGACAATTTCAACACCATTCAATCTTGCATAAGTTTCAATTTCGTATGGTGATGGATAAGGTAAATTAAAAGGTGATGCGTTAGTTGAAACCCAAGATGAGACTCTTCTAAGAATACCAAAAGTGTCAGCAGGAATATTAAAATTTATTTGATTAACACCATTACTCAAAAACATTATATCTGTTGATGTTGATGAAGAAACACCCCTACCCCAAACAATTGTACCATCAAAATTATTATGTGATGAAAAAGGGTCACACAATTGATTAACACAATCAAAAGCATTTGCAGGCATTTTAACCAGTCTTTGTTAGACTAATTACCAGTTCACCAGTAACAATTGGAAAAGCTAGTGGATATTGAACATCAAAACTAACAATATTTGAAGCAGGGTCGGCTGACATACCACCTACACCAAAACCGGCTGAAGTTGCGTGCCATTGTAGGTTAGGCCCGTCACTGTACCACAAATTAGCTCCAACGTTGGCAATATTTCCAACATAGTTAACACAAAGCCAGTCACCTGAACCATTCTTTGCAACCCATGAAACATTTGCAAAGAACGACTCATTATTTTTGAAATATTGTGAAAAGTTAATTTGAATTATTGTTTGAGTAAGAGCTGAATCTGTTTCAAAAGGTGAACGCAATTGAGACAAAATAGGTGAATGATAAATAGAAATACTCATCTATTTTTTCCAAGTGTAAAGAATAATAACTAAACACCAACCAATAATTGCAATAACTGAATATGCTTCACCTAAAGAAATGTTACTCAACATTTTCGCCTTCAGTTTCGATTACATCTTCACAATTTCTCAAAGTATCAGGTGATTCTTCTTTATTGTTTTCTTGAACTAAACCAATTTCTTTAAGACCAAACTTAAAAAGAGCACCAAAAAAACTTTTGTTAGTTAGCTTTTCATTTGTCATTTTCAGCCTTCAATTGTTCTTTAGGCTCATCAATTCCAAGGTCATATAGAGCTTTAGTAAACATTTTTCTAGCTGCCGGATTCATTTCTTTTGTCAATTCAAAAATTGCAAATTTTTCTTCATCCGACATAGCTTCAAACGCTTTAGCTACATCTCTTTTACCTACCATTTGTTGTACTAGAGTAGGAACAACCATCCCAAGCTGGCTAACAATATTCTTTAGTCCCTCAATCTTTGCAAGGCTTTCAGCGCGAAGATTTTCTTGCTCAGTTTTCTTCATGAGGATATCACCAAATGTTTCCATCATGAGAATTTCGTTTGCTTCTTTCTTTTCAAGCCTTGTCATCAAATTAGCGTTAATTTGTGTTACAGCATTTAGAGCTTGAGTAATTGGCTTTTCTAGCAGCTGTAAAAGTCTTTCGTTATGGTCAAGAGCTTGCCTATTACTATTAGCAAGCTCAGAAAGTGCAACCATATGAACTTCAGTTTGAAGATTAGTTTCTTCCTCTTCAAAATTATTTTTACTATTAGCTAGAGTTTCAATTGTTTCTCTATCGTATTTCCCATCACTTCCCCTTTCAAGAAAGCCTTGGGTTGTCCAACGTCCGATAGTTCTAGGGGTTTTACCAAATATTCTAGCTACTTGAGCTTGGTTAATTCTAGTTACTTTGAATTCAGTTTCATCATCATCGTTATCGTCTTGTGCCATGCTAACAGCATAACACGACTCACAAAATTCTCATAATGGCAATTGCTCCCGGGTAAGTGTACCCAGGGCCTAATGGGACAATATCTTCGGCAACTTTATCCCTTTTATTTCCACCTACTACTCTTACATTTTTATTGATATAATCAATTCCGACAACTATGTCGCCATGAGCAGGGAAAAAAGTCACTGGTGGTTTAATATCTTCAAAACTTCTAGGAGCTTCATCTCTAGATGTAATTACAATATCACCAATTTCCACTGAAGTCGTCGGAGGTAGTGTAATGTATTCACCATGATTAACTTTATTGTAACCAAGAGCAGCGTAAATGCTATGTGCCGCGCTTTTTGCAATAGCATCAGGAGAAAAGCCTTTTGATACAACCCAATAAATAAAAGCGCCAGACCAAGCAATGTCAGGACTAATATAAGCCTGACCAACATTTGCCCAATATTTCTTTAGCTTATTTATTCCTTCTGGTGAATTTTCGTCAATATTCTTCCACTCTTCTAGTTCTTCAATAGCTTTTTCAGCTATTTTGTTAGCAGCACTAGTGAAACCTCGCACATTAACCTTTCTGCTAGCAATAGAAGCTATTAAACCAAACGGAAAAAGTAAAATAAATAATTTACTTTTTTTCATTCATTTCTTAGCCCTAGACCACCTACCACTGACTACTCTTCCTTTTTCTGTTACTACCCATCCTCGTCCGCCCTTTGAACTTTTGATAAAACGACCTTTTTCTTTGCTACCTTTAGGGCTAACGTATACTCCAGGAAGACCGTTATCAATATTTTTTACTTGCTTTTCCAGGTTGCTAGCTGCCTTCTTTACAATTGAAGCCACTTTTTTTGGATTAAACATAGGGCGCTTTTTATTTTCTGGAATTTTAGGGGTAGGCAAAGTCTTTTCAAATTTCTTTGCTTCTTTGATAATATACTCCCAATTTTTTCTAGCGTTTTGCTTACCCTTTACATATTCCTTGTTTTTATCTAGCTTTCCTTGTCCAGGCTTAGTCATGCCCTTAATAATTTGACGTTGTTCCCACTGCTTTTTTTGTTCAGGATTATTTTCAAGAACATTCAGCGCAACACCACCAAACATACGTTTAGCATTAAAACCGCCGCTAAGCATCCTAGATAGTTTTGAATTGGTAGAAATGCCACTTTTCTTCAAAGCAATTTCATGCTTCGAAAGACCATCGCGCATTTCTTTTAGAGTGTCCAAACTATCTTGGATAGCTTTATTAGAAAAAATTTCTAGCGCTACTAGAGCGTCTTGAGCCTCTTTATCACCCGCTTTTGCTCTTTTAGTAACATCAGCAATCATTTTTGCCGCTGTATTGGCTCTTTCTTTCCACTCTTCTCCTCTAGCCTTATTTACTCTCTGTTTTCTTTTTTGTTCTTTTCGAGCGCCACTAGAAAACAAGTCATCAATAAAACCAATTACTGGGCCAGCTACGGCCATAATACCTTCAGCTATAGCAATGCCTGCTTCGGCCAAACCGGCAACTACAGTCCCAAATGGTGGGGCGGTAGCTGCTACAGCACCAATTGCAACATGTGTAAGAGGGTTTCTAGTTACTTTACGAATATCCGCAATTACATTATCACCAGCGCTACTCTTTGGTTTAATGTTTTTTGAAGCAGCACTTTTTGCTGCTTCTGTAACTCCCTTTACATCAAAACTAAAGCCAATTACAGCTTCATTACATAGCTCACCAATAACCGTTTCACTGTCAATGTTAAGGTTACCAATACTTGCTTCAGTATCATAACCACTAATAAATGGGTCAATGTGTCGCATTTTTAGCTCCTTTAAAAAGCCAAAAGAAATTCAATTGTTCCTCGCCAAGCTGAACTAGTCAAATTAATTTCAATATATGAAGCATTTGTAGGCAATTGTCTAAATTGGTGCATTCTTGCCATACTAGCTAGAACTTCAGGCTCAACGCTTTCATACAAACCATTTGGACCAATATTTCTAATCTGTGCACTAGTTAGTGGAAGATCGCCTGCCCCAACGGGATTGTGTGAAACAAAAGTCCAAGCATAAGCCAAAGGAGGGACAGGAACAATTGTAGTACTTAAATCATTGTTAATAACATAACTTTTTACTGGTGGACTCATTCCACCATTTGCTGGTGCTTTATATGCTGTTGCAGAAACAGGAAGAGTAATAGGATAACCAGTTACACCCGCACTTACTGTGCTTAATTGTTGCCAACAAACAGAAACATTAACAATTTCAGCAGGAATTGCTATAACTTGCCCGATAGCATCAACAATTGTTTTATGCTTTGCTCCACCAGACCCAAACTCAATAACTGCAACCAAAGGAGAACTAATTACTACTGGACCACCAGGAAAAGTAGCGTCAGCAATATTAGCACTAATTACAATATTCCATGAGCCTTGTTTGTCTTCAGAATCTACTTTATCTTCAACCTGCAAAAGCTGAAATTTTTTGCTTGAAAGTAGAAATTCACCATACCATGAATTATTAGCAAATTCACTAGTCAGTGGTGCTGGAATAATTACTGTTTGCCCACGCCTACTTGGAAAAGCTTGTTGTGTATTTGACGGAACACCATAGCCTCTCATAGTAGGCGGCATTGCAATTCTGTTTCTAGTCATCGTCCAACAGTTCTTTTCAAATTGTCAATAATTCCAGCCTTGTCTGGCCGCTCATTTTTAATTTCATCTAGAAATTTTTGATAAGATGAAATTGCTGATTGAGTATTAGTCCTAGGCCAATAGAAAGGATTAGGCGGAATAATATCATAAATATTCCATAGTGACCTTGCACTAGCCGCACCATAAAGACCATCAGCAGTTAGTGAATTTTGATTTTGGTAAGACTTTACTAGATTTTTATCTTCTGAATATCTCTTAGTTCCTGCAATATGCTGAGCAAGTTTATTTGCATTTTCTTTTTCAGGACTAGCTGTAACCACCATTTCAGGAACATTGATAACAGTACTAGGAACAGTCTTAGGCTTAGGCTTAGCTACAGGCTTAGCTACAGGCTTAGCTACAGGCTTAGGCTTATTTTTTTCATGTTCAGACAATGCTGCCCATTCAAGCAATACTTGAGACAAAGATTCAGCTTGTTCTTTCATTCCAGCAGATTTCAAAGCTGAAATAATTTTCTTTACTGTATTTTTATCTCTACTAGCAATAGCGTTAGCAATAGCCGTTTGCCAATCTTTTTGCTTTACAGCCTTTTCAGCGGTTTTAGTGGCATTCTTACTAGCGCTAGAAATGCTTGATTCAGGCAATTCTTTTGCGTTTGACTTTTTAGAGCCAAACATAAACGCGACGGCAATCATGCCGCCAAGGAGAGGGATAATAAAAGGTGCTGCCATTTTTACATTCCTAGTTTTCTAGATGGGTCTTCAATTTTACCATTAGGGTGACGTACCATCACATGAAATACTCTAAGTTTATTTCTTTTTTTCCAAACAAAACAAACGCTAGCATCTATTCCTTTTTCCCTTAGTTCAGCTACTCGCCAACAACTAAGGTGCATACAGTCACCCCATTTACGTTTTAGAATTTCAGGAATATCTAAAAGCTCATCAGGAAAACCAATAGGTTCGTTTTTATACTTTACACCGCTCTTGTAAAGGTCAGGGCAAGTATTATTTTTTAGATATTCCCGATTGACATAAATTGCACACTCGCAAAGAAAACGGGCCGCCCTAGCATATACGCTAGAACGGCCCGTAATCTCGCGTGAAAAGCGAACGTTAACTTTCACGCTTCTAGCCGCTCATATTTACTTAACCGACGTTCCAAGGAAAGCCGCTCGAACTACAGCGGCGTTAGTACCGTCACGGTTAGTGAAAGAGATATTGTTCTGAATACCAGGATTAATGGTATCAAACTCTACAGCCGTATCAAATGCGCCAGCGCCAAAAACAGAAGCAGGAACAGGACCAGAATAAACAAACTGTTTACTGGTGCCAATTTCCATAGCCGTAACGTCAACAGAATCATTAGTAATGCTGGTACCAGTACAACTAATCACAAGTCGTTCCGGCCGGAACAACTCATTAGTGAGAAATGTACCATTACCTGAAGCTGAAGCTGCAAGAGAGACCGCAGCGTTCATTGGCAGGACCTTGCGACCCTTGTGACTCATATTCTTTGGCCTGACAATTACACCGCCAGCCTGTCGGACAGCCGCGACCTTACTTACGAGACGTTGCGCTGCCTTCTTTCCGCGGGTTGCGGCAACAGCACCAATAATCTCATCAAGACCAAGGAGTTCATCATCGTCATCGCCGATAATTTCATCCATGGAACCGAGGAGAGCATAATCATCATCATAATTAGACATAGTTTTTTCCTTTTTATTAAAAATTACCTAGAAAAACTAGGAATTAACGGTTAGGGCCAGGAAGACCATTATTCATTCCTTCAATCGCCAGATATCCTGCGAGAGTGCCGGCGCCAATAGAGCAGAGCTGTTCATTATAATCATCTCCAAAGCCAGCGAGACCAGCAACGGACATGACGACTCCGGCGACAAGGTCAGCATCTACTTCAGTGCCTGGAATTTTGAGCTTGCCACCATCGCCGAGTTTATTTCGTGCCAAACCAACCAAATATCCAGAGCCGGCAGTGAGACCGACGTTCACGGTCCGCTTAGTGATTAGCTTAGTTTCATTTCTTGCTTTAGCGATGATGCTTTTACTTCGCTGCAAAGCGCTTGCCAATTGACTCTTAGAATATTCAGTGAGATTTGCCATAATTTTTATGTGGACTCCTAGTTACCTTTAGCCTAATTCTTTTTTGCTAGACATTCAAGATGGCATTTTTTGAGGCATGCCACGCGCCATGTTTGGGCGCCTAAATTTATGCGCAAAAAAAGAGGCGCGTGGGCAAAGCCACGCGCCTCCGAGGGCAGAATTTTTAGCGATGGTTATTCTGATTCAGATTGTACCTCAGGCGGTTCTTCAGCATATACCTCAAAATTATGTGCTGTTTTACCAGCTTCTAGTTCAACCTTCCCACCATAAATAATCTGTACCTTGCTACCAAGTTTGAGATTACTTACTTCTTTCATTCCTGCCCTAATAGGATATTGCACATGCTCACCAGAAGGCCAAATTTTAATTTCTTTCTTGATTTTTACTTTTACAGGCTCCAAAAGAAGGAACGTTCCAACATCTTGTGGCGGACTATTATTAATTTTTGATGGTACATTATAAGCAATACTAACCAGCACTGCTACTAGTTCCTCTCCTGGTTCGTCAAAATGTGCAAAAGGAGCATTAGATACTACCTTTTTGCCAAAACGAGGAGTTACTTTTTTTGATTCATTATTTGTTTTTGCCATTTTTTTGCTTTCTTTGTTTTTACTGGTCAGAAAAAGAATCTACAATTACCAAACATAGGCACTCTTGGTATTCCAGGATATTTTCCTATTGAGTTTCTCCATGCATCGTAAGCAGTTTTTCCTAATGATGTTAATGCAAAACTAACATTTTCATGAGTGAATGTGATAATCCACTGTTCATTATTTGGGAACGGTGGTTGCTTATTCATGACGATTCTCCCCTTAGAATAGTGCCGCCACGTAAAAAATGAATACTACTACCATCAGCAAAAGTGTAATTATGGGACCAGTTATTTGGTCCGCTATATGAGAAATGAACACATGCCGCCAAGGCTTCTATTTCTGTATTTATGGCTAAAGCCATATTACGAGCTTTTGGTTTTTTTAAGTAGTACATGAAAATTCGAAAAGAACTTTTTTATTAGTATAGCATTTTCTTTATCTAACACAAATTTTTGATTATCAAAATAAAGAATTAAAACTGCTCCACTTTTAATATCTTTAGGGCAAGGTAATCCAATTGAAAAACTTTTACTACCAAATAGTAATTGGTCTGGTGGTTCCGTCTGGCTTGTAGATTCTTTTTTCATCTTCTGTTTTCATGGTTCTAGTAATAGTTTTCAAACTAGGCGCATTGTTAAACATATCTTTTGCCATACCTCCCAATTTTTGAAGAGACTTGTAAGAAATAGTTTTTCCGCTTCTCACATTATTAAAAGAATTTTCATCCTTATCTTGATAGCCCTTCATGGCAAGTTTTGTAATACCGCTATCAGACTTCAAACAATAAAGTTTGGGTTGAAGAAAAACTCCAGAAAACTTTTCTCCTTTTCCTTCATCTTTCAAAGCTCCAAGAGAAGCAGAAACTAAATGTGAAAGGTCCGCCGTAGTTATAATTGAATCTGTGTCACAATATGCCAATTCTCCTAGAGAAATAGCAATTTTAAGATAACTGTATAGTTTGCATCTAGCTAAGGCAGTAATATGTGCTGAAATTTGTGGGATAATATAATCACTATCATTAATAGTAGGTACTTTCCAAACATTACAATCAGGATTGAACGGGTCGCAAGGGTCAGCACCAATAAGCATTTCACTGCCCAGTACTATCTTTTCTCTTTCAGCTTTTTGTGCAAATTTCCCATAAAGAGAATTAAGCAAAATTTTGCAAGTTTCTGCAAGACCAGTGTCATAATCTGGTCTAGATGAATCTCTATATTGATAAAGAGTTTCTACATATTTATCAAAAGCTATGCTTGATTCATACCAAACTGAATCACGCCATTCCAAAACTTCCGCCCCTTCGTTCAAAGCCAAAGACAATTCTTCCCATGACCAATAACCAGAAAATTCTCCCACAGGAAAAATTAGTTTTCCTTTTTTGTTTCTGTATGGAAGAACAGGCAAGTAAGTATTGACTGGTACATTTACTTTAGCATGAATGAATCCAATATAATTACAATTTATGTAACTAGGAGGCTCTCCCTCCCACATGCGACAATTACCTGTCGGCATTGATTGAAGCATTGCCCAAGGATAGCAACTATTGATATCATAGCAGTTTAGATTTTTAGCTTCTCTTCTAAATATCTCAACCCTTCCACCATAATATGCTTTCCTAGCAATATCGTGGGTTGAAACATTTCTCTTAATTGGTTCTTTCATATAGCTACGACGAAATGTTTTCATCGCAGTAGAAGCAGCTGTAATACCTACTTCGCCATTAAGATGATTAACTACTAGATTATGGTACTTTTGAAGAATTTGATAAAGTGAAACACAATCTGCTTTTAAATAAGTTTCCCATTCTGGGCAATCTTCATGCAGATTTAGGTCAATTTCTTCTTTTTGTGTTTCTACTTTAAAAGCCTTAGCAGCTTTCTTCAGACCAATTGGAATCAACTTATATGAATCTAGAAAAACCCATGGCGCGTGTTTACTGTCTTCATTTCTTTTGACTTTAACCATAATAATAGTTGAGCCAGAAGATATAATTTCAAACCAGTAACCAAGAGCTTTTATTCTAGGCAAAAAATGTAACCAATCAAACCCACCACCAAAATGAGCGTAAAAGCAAAAGCCTTCATTTTTGGTTGTCAACAATTCTAAAATAGCCCCATCAATGCAGCCATTGCCACGCTGATAAGAAAACTTATTGCCGTCGTACATACCAACAAGAAAAGGTCTGGTAAAACCCTTTTCTTGAGTATCTCCATTTTTAGTTTCAATATCGACAACTATAAATTCCCTGGATTTAATTGGGCCATTAAGAGGCTGTAATGCTTCAAATGTCATTTTACCTCAATAGGATTACGAGAATATAGTGTAACTGACAAAATATAGTCCACATAATCAACTACTTCTAGTAATTGTTCACGTAATGATTTCCAGGCATTTTTTCTTGTAGCCTGATTAGTCCCTGTGATAACAGTTTCAAAAAATTTAGGTGGTTTCTTTCCCTGTTCTTGCCTCATTTTCACTAACTTGTAAGTTTTTTCTGGCAAATATACCTTGTATTTATTATAAATTCCAGCTTTATCTGATGTTTCAACATTCATTTGAACAGAAGCAACACAATGAAACCTAGTATTTTTAGTTATATTTGCTGGAACAAGAGCATTTTTGGTGATGAAAAGTTTTATTTCATGGAAAGTGTTGGCGTTCAATTTTGCACTTCTAAATTTAAGTGTAGAAATTGTTCCTCTTGTGTGACCTCTCCACTTATCTCCTAGGCCATATCTGGAATCTATTTGTTTTCCTCTAATGGTTTTCTTTTCACCAGTAAAAAAAACGAGATACCTTTTTGGTATCTCGCCTTTCTTAATCCACTTATTTGCTGTTGAAATAGCAACGCCTGCCATTGCTGACAATGAATCGGCAGACAGGTTTTTTATTCTTTTTCTTACTCTGACTCGAGCTTTAATTTCGTCATCAATCCTTAAAGAATCAAGAACCTCAGCGCGATGCAGCGGCGCACCACTCCGCGCCCATCGTCGGACTGTACTAGTAGATACAACATTCCTCGCAGCCAGCTCTGCCGTAGTCATGACTCGCAGTAGCGAGGCCACGGCACGTGCGGGGTACATCGGGCGTCGGTAGCGTCTCCCCATCCGCCCAGCGTACGCCCGGCTTCCGCCGCCCGCAACAAAAATGCCCCCGACCCTTCATGGGTCGGGGGCGCGTCATGGCACCATGGGGAGACGCCGCAAGGGACGCTATGTGGGCACTAGTATGCGCCCGGAATGAGACTTGGTCAAGTGGGGAGACGCCGCAGTGGACTAGTATGCGCCCGGAATGTGAACACCTCGCACCTCATCTTCATTGGTCGACTTGGTCGACTTGGTCGACTTGGTCGACTTGGGCGTCTTGACTCGCACCTCTTCACCTCGCATTGCAGCGAGCGCATCTTGGCTGACCATTGCTCTGAGATAGATACCGCTAGTTCCATCATTCCTCTTCCGGCTAACCACACGGTGAGGAATTCCATTGAGAATGAACGTATGTCCGAGCTTACCGTCGAGCAAAGTAGACAGCTCATTATTTGCCGATTCCAGCGCCTGCTCAGCTTTTGCGCGCTTTTCCAGTGCTTTTTCCAGTGCTGATGTATTAGTAGACATTGTGTGCTCCTTTTTGGTCCAGTCGTTGGCTGGTCATGGAGATACTATGAGCCGACGAACCAGAGTAGTCAAGTGTTTCTGTCGTTTTTTCTACTGAACAGGTTATCAGTGTAAAAAGTAACGAAGGGGGCTTGACATTCGTGAAGAGTGCGACTATGTTAGGTGAGAAAGGTATCAACATCATGACTATACGAAAAGAAGAGGCAGAGCGGGCGGCTTGGGCGGCGGCAGCGCGGGCAGCGGACGCGGCGCTGGCGGCGGCGGAGCGGGCGG
>Ga0224723_1001448_pt1 | contig 14312 bp, 10 predicted proteins | sample Balambano_FR2_Me_FD_161647 | JGI IMG/M metagenome (GOLD analysis project Ga0224723, IMG submission 161647) | Freshwater sediment microbial communities from Lake Towuti, South Sulawesi, Indonesia - Balambano_FR2_MetaG | ecosystem: Environmental > Aquatic > Freshwater > Lake > Sediment | place...
CCATCGTTGACCGCGCCATATCTGAGCGTCAGCAGGTCAAACAGATAATTCTGATACAGCTTCCACGGGCGTTTTGACCCCTGATGCGGCAGATCGGGCAGCGCGCGCAGCACATAACCGGAATTGAAGTTCACGATCGGCTCGCGTTCCAGCGAGGGATCATGCTGGCGCGGCGTACACTGACGGTAGCCATGTTTATCCATGTAATTGATCAACCGGCACACATATTTCGACGTTAATTCACATTTGAGCGTCCACGAGGCGTTGGTGTAGCCAAAGGCTGATGCGGTGTTGGGCACATCGTTGACCATCATGCCCTTGTAGGCCATCCGGTCGCCAAAGTGGATCGGCCTGCCATCGACGGTGACGGCCACGCCCTTCATCAGCTTCATGACAAGACCGGTCGCGGTCACGATGATGTCCGCTTCAAGTTCGGCGCCGGAACGCAGACGCAATCCCCTGTCCGTGAACGCTTCGATATGGTCTGTAACCACCGTCACTTTGCCTGATTTGATCGCGTTGAACAGGTCGCCATCCGGGACGAGGCACAGGCGCTGATCCCACGGGTTGTAATCGGGCGTGAAGTGCGTATCGACATCAAAATCCGGCCCCAGGGCTTCCCGTGTCCATTTCACGATCTGGCGTTTGATCGCTTTGGGCCGCCAGCGCGACATATAGTAGAAGAACATATTGAGCAGGATGATCTTCCAGCGCGTGATCGTGTAGGCCACACGCTTGGGGAGATGATCGCGCATCCAGTTGGCGAGTTTATCTTCGGCTGGCAGCGAGACGATATACGAGGGCGATCGCTGAAGCATGGTGACATGCGCGGCCTGTTCTGCCAGCGCCGGGACTAAGGTAACCGCTGTCGCGCCGCTGCCGATCACGATCACGCGCTTGCCAGCATACTCCAGATCGGCGGGCCACTTCTGCGGATGCACGATCTGCCCGGTGAACTGCTCCATGCCCGGCCAGTCTGGCGTATAACCGTTCTCGTAATCGTAATAGCCAGTGCAGGTATACAGGAAGCTGCACGTAAACTGGGCAGGTTCCTGATCTGGCCCGCGATCGACATTGACCGTCCACAGCCTGTCCTGCGACGACCAGGCTGTGGCGCAGACCCGGTGGCCGTAGCGGATGCGCTGATCGATGCCATAGGTGGCAGCAGTCTCTTTGATGTAATCGAGGATCGACGGCCCGTCCGCAATGGCCTTGGGGTTCGACCACGGATGAAACGTGTAACCCAGCGTGTACATATCGGAATCGGAGCGGATGCCGGGGTAGCGGAACAAGTCCCACGTGCCGCCCATCGACTGTCGCGCTTCGAGGATCAGATAGGATTTTGTCGGGCACAGCGTCTGCACATAGTAACCAGCGCCGATCCCCGAAAGCCCCGCGCCTACAATCAGAATATCGACATGTTCCCGCGCCATATAAGCCCCTTTACACGTTGACCTACGATCCCTGATGAGCTTCCATAAATTTCTGCGCCAGGCCCATTGTGCGCTGGTTCATTTCCGTCCAGCCCGTGCCCCCGGTCAGACCGCCATCGACCGCAAGCGCGGCGGCGTTGACAAAGGTCGAATCGTCACTCGCCAGCCACAGCGCCGCGTTAGCGATGTCCAGAGGCAGCCCCGCGCGCCGGATCGGCTGGACTTCTGCCAGCGCCCCTTTGACAAACTCGACCGTCATGTCGGCGGTGTCGCTGTCCAGCCCCATACCCTTGCCGAAGATCGGCGTCGCTATCCCGCCGGGACAGATCGCGTTGACACGAATGCCGCTTTCACCCAGTTCCATCGCGGCGCTGCGGGTCAGGCCGATGACGCCATGCTTGCAGGCCGTGTAGATATGACCGGCGTGCCCCGCCTCCAGCCCGGCGACGCTGGCTGTGTTGATGATGCTGCCGGATTTCTGCTTCATCATCGCGCGCCCGGCATGTTTGATGCCCAGGAAGACACCGCGCAGCAGCACCGCCACCATCTCGTCGAAGTGATCCGCGTCCAGATCGAGGATGCTGTCCAGATTGCCGCCGATCCCGGCATTGTTGAACATCACATCCAGCCGCCCGTATTTCTCGACAGCCATGTTCACCGCCGCTTTGATGTCCGCTTCGCGCGTCACATCGGTGCGGCAGTAGACCGCGCCCGTCTCCTGCGCCAGCGCCTCGCCCCGGTTGTCCTGGACATCCGCGATCACGACCTGAGCGCCTTCAGCGGCGAAAAGTCGCACCGTGCCCTGACCGATTCCGCTTGCGCCGCCGGTAATAATCGCCACTTTGCCTGCCAACCGTGACATGGTTAATCCTTTTCGTCTATATGGCAATCTTTATGCAGCGATTGTAACGTCAGTCGAGGTCATCGCCAACGAATTGATGTGATGGGCAGGGTCATCGCTAGTGGACGAGGATTTGACGAGGACGCCGGGGACGGCCGGTGGGCACGTCCCAGCCCCCATCCGGCCTCCCCCGAAATCGAGAGCGGTGATCGTGGAAGCAACAGAGACGCGGATCGCAGGGACGGGGCTGTGTGCCTGTCCTGGCCCGTCCCGGATACATATAGCAGTCGCTATGCCAGGGCGATGGCTTCAAACCGACTATCAGGTTCACAACGATTCGCTACAGATTATTTTTCTGTAGAGGCACGATGCACTGCGCCCGACACCCTATGATCTGTACTGAACCGGCTGAAAGATTTCATGCGTTTGCCCTGGCCCCGCTCACCGATGTTGTTGACAACATCAACGGCCTGTGATAATCTTCGTATCATTGGTACGTACCAGATTATACCAGACAGAACAGCAGCGTACCGAACAACGATTTTTGAAGATCAAAATTGCAGGGATTATTTTATGCGCATTTTGAACGGCCTGATACCAGCCTGCCGCCTCACTCAGCATCTGATCGCCTGAAAAGAGCTGCCCGTGACCGCATCTGATGTCCGCACACCCCAACTGATCGCTCTTATTTCGCAGGCGATCGATCGCATTCGCCGCAATGATGCGCTGTTTGGCCGGAGCTTTCCGTCCTACGGCGATGGGGACGCGGTGTATCTGCTGACCCCTAATCAGAACTGGCTGGCGGCCTTCTGGGCCGGGCTGCTGTGGCTGGCGGCGGCCAGCAGCGGCGATGAAGATGATCTGGCGCGGGCCAGGGCGCGGCTGCCCTCGTTCGTGGAACGGCTCGACCAGCGCGTGCGGCTGAATCATGATCTCGGCTTCCTGTTTACCCTCAGCGCGCGGGCGCAGTGGCAGATCACGGGCGATGAGCAGGCCCGATCCGTGGCGCTGCGGGCGGCGTCTGCGCTGCTGGAACGTTACCGTTCACGCGGCCAGTATATCCAGGCGTGGGCGGAGGTCGGCGACGCGGAAGAAGGCGGCCGGCTGATCATCGACTGTATGATGAATCTGCCGCTGCTCTACTGGGCAGCCACGGAAACCGGGCAGGCTCACTACGCCGATGCGGCTACCGCCCACGCGCACACGTCGATGCGTTGCCTGCTGCGATCGGACGGCAGCACCTATCATACCTTTTTCTTCGACCAGACGACCGGCGAGCCTCGCGGGCCGAAGACGCACCAGGGCTATGCCGATGACTCGATCTGGTCGCGCGGGCAGGCCTGGGCCATCTATGGCTTCGCGTTGAGCTGCGCCTGGACGCAGGACTCTGATCTGCTGCGCGCTGCCCAACAGACCGCCGATCGCTACCTGCTGGAAGCGCCCGCCGCGCACATCGCGCCGTGGGATTTTCGCCTGAACGACGACAGCACACCGGCTTACCCCGACAGTTCGGCAGACGCGATCGCGGTTTGCGGTCTGCTGCGGCTGGCTGATCTGACCGGCAGTGCCCATTATCGCGCCGCCGCTGAAGCACGCTTGCACATGCTGATCGACCGGGCCTTTGATCACCGGTTGCACGCCCAGGGTCTGCTGCTGCACGGCACTCAGCACGCCCCACACGGCTACGGCATCAACACGTATACCATATTTGGCGATTATTTTTTTCTGGAAGCCGTCCTGACGGTAATGGGCGGCGCTCCTGATTTCTGGGGGCCAATGCGTGAATGAGGCGCGCACGATGACGCACATGACGTACTTTACTTCTCTCAACGCCGCGCCGGGGATCAACCGGCTGGACACCAATCCCTGTGCGCTGCTCGATTTTCAGTTGATCGTGCTGGATGACGGCCAGACCATCAGCGGCGGCACAGGCGACCGGGAGGCGCTGGCCGTGATTCTCGGCGGCAAAGCTACCCTCCGCGCCAACGATCAGATGTTTGAGCGGATCGGGGGCCGCGCCAATGTCTTTAGCGGCAAACCCTTCAGCATCTATCTGCCCGCCGGGTGCGATTACAACATGACCGGCGTGGGCCGTGTCGAGATCGCCTTGTGCAGCGCCCCCAGCGATCTCAGCACTGCGCCGTATCTGATCACGCCGGATCAGGTCACAGCGGGGCGATGGGGCGCGGCCAACTTCAGCCGGGACTTCCACCAGATTCTGACGCTCGACGGCCAGCCGAATCTGCCGGCGCGGCGGCTGATCGTCGGCGAGACGTTTACGCCCAGCGGCAACTGGAGCACCTATCCGGCTCATAAGCATGAGCAGGACGCGGGCGGGGAAGCCTATCACGAAGAGATGTACTTCTTCCGCGTGTCACCGGCCAGCGGTTTTGGCATCGCCCGGCATTATGGCGAAGGCTACGACACAAACCACACCGTGCGCAGCAACACGATCCTGATGATGCCGCACGGCTATCACACCTACGTCGGCGCGCCGGGTTTCTCGTCCTATTACCTGTGGTTCCTGGCCGGTGAACACCGCGCGCAGGGCGTGACGACCGACCCGGACACGGCCTGGCTTAACCACACCGTGCCGATGCTGCGGGCGCTGGGGCATTGAACAGGCGATGAACGGATTGGCGATGTTCAGTCTGGAAGGCAAAGCGGCGCTGATCACCGGCGCGAATCGCGGTCTCGGCCAGGCAATGGCGATCGCGCTGGCGGCGGCGGGCGCGTCGATCATCGGTCTCAGCCGTGAGGATGCGGCAGAGGAAACGCGCGCTGGCGTGGAAGCGTGCGGGCGCGCCTATCATCACCTGGGCATCGATCTGGCTGTGCTGGAGGCGGCGGGCTGTGCTGAAGTCATTGCGCAGGCGGTGGGCGCATATGGGCGGCTCGATATTCTGGTGAACAACGCCGGGATCATCCGGCGCGCCCCGGCGATCGACGTTGCGGAGGCGGACTGGCAGGCGGTGATCCACCTCAACCTGACGATCGTGATGTTTCTGGCCCAGGCTGCCGCGCGCCACATGCGTTCACACGGCGGCGGCCGGATCATCAACCTCGCGTCGATGCTGTCTTACCAGGGTGGAATCAACGTGCCTGCCTATACCGCCAGCAAACACGGCATCATGGGTCTGACGCGCGCGCTGGCGAACGAATGGGCCGCCAACGGCATTAACGTCAACGCGATCGCGCCCGGCTATATGGCGACGGACAACACCCAGCCTCTGCGCGATGACCCGGCCCGCAGCGCGGCGATCCTGAACCGCATTCCGGCGGGGCGCTGGGGCGAAGGCCGTGATCTCAGCGGCGCGATCGTGTTTCTGGCGTCGCGCGCGTCTGATTATGTGCATGGCGCGACCCTCGATGTCGATGGCGGCTGGCTGGGGCGCTGAAATCATGATCGCATCAGCGCGGCGCGGTCGAGGCGCGGGGGATAAAGGTCGCTGGGAGCAACCGGGTGATCGGCGGGGAGATTTCCCCCTGAAGCCGGCGCAGCAGCAGTTCGGCGCTGGCTGTGCCGATCGCTTCTCCAGGCAGCGCAAAAGTGGACAGGGGCACTTCAAAATGGCGCACGGTGATCAGATTATCGACCGAAACCAGCGAGACATCCTGAGGGATCGCCAGGCTCAGGTTGCGCAACCCTTTGTAGACGCCCATCGCCACAATGTCGTTGAAGCAAAAGGCGGCGGTCGGTCGGGGTTCGTCAGCGGCCACTTCCGCTCCCCACAGTTGATGTACCGCGATCTCCGCCGGGCCAGCCAGATGCTCACGCGGCGCGCCAGCCGCCAGATCGTCCTCGGTGGTGGTCGTCTCCTCAGTGATCTGATAAATGTGCGGCGGCAGACCGGCCTCCGCCAGCGCGCGGTGATAGCCAGCGGCGCGTTCATCGCCGGTGCTGTAATCGAGCAGGCCGATGTGGACGATGTGCGTGTGACCCTGTTCGATCAGATGGCGCGTGGCGGCGTAACCGATGCCTTCGTTGTCCGTGGCGACGACATCCACACCGCGTACCGGGCCGCTGCGCCCGATAAAGACGACCGGCACGCCCATCCGTCGCAGGCGGGCCAGAGTGGGGCCGACATCGCCATAACGCGGCGGTGTGATCGCCAGCGCGACGACGTTCTGCGCCATCAGCTCATGCACCATGCGATCCATCAGATCGGCGTGTTCGCTGTGCAGCGACATCACCAGGCCATAACCGGCATCGCGGATGCGGCGGTTAAAAGCGGCGGCCAGATGCGGATAGAAAAAGTTGAAATTTGGGCTGGAAGTGATCAACCCGATCAACCCGTTGACGCGCGATCGCACCGGCGGTTCCAGTACGAAGGTTCCCGTCCCGGCGACGCTTTGCAGAAAGCCATCCTGGATCAACCCATTGATCGCCTGGCGAACGGTGGCCCGACTCACGCCAAAGTTCTCCTTCATCGCCCGTTCGCTCGGCAGCGTCTCGCCCGGTTTCAGCGTGTGATCGTTGATCTGTTCCAGAATTGCATCGCGCAGCTTCTGGTGCTTGGGGGCGGGGGTCGGCGAGTTGACCACGACTTTGATGCGGTCGATATTCACGACGCACTCCTTAAAAAACATACCAGTACGTACCGCCAAACGTATATAAGTTTGCCCATTTCGTCAAGACATGCAAATTAACCCTGCAGGGCGAACGCATGAAACCTTTGCACTGGGCCATAAAAGGTCAGAATCGTGATGTAGGGACACGCTTCTGCGTGTCCGGTGGGCGGACGCCAAGAATGGCGTCCCTACAAACCCCTTAAAACCTTTTATGAGCCTGAACATGATTTTGATGCAATCGTCCTAATTAACCCTGGGAGGAGGTGATGCCGGGCGGACAAATCTCGCGCATCCCAATCGTTTATTTTGCGAACAGCTTTTCAAGGAGTTCAGAAGAAATGAAACGCCTTATCCCGATTCTGATCGTATGTCTGATCCTGACGGTCGTCCCCGCGCTGGGACAGGAAACCGTCAGCCTGCGCGTGATGAGCTGGTCGGTCGAGCAGGCCGATTTTTACGAACTGGTGGTGGCCGAATTTGAGGCTGAGAACCCCGGCATCGACGTGACGTGGGAAACACTGGAACAGAGCGCCTACCGCGAGGCCCTGCCGCTGATGTTTCAGAGCGACGACGCGCCGGATATTTTCTTCTGGATCGGCGCCAACCGCGTGCTGACCGTGAACGAACTGCTCGGCCAGGGCTGGATCGCGCCCGTCGCGCCGGAGGGAACCGATCTGACCGAGTGGCTGACGCGCTGGCCGGAAGGATCATTTGTCGAAGGCATCAATCTGGTGGACGGCGTGCCCTACAGCTTCCCCTTCAACGACAACCTGATCTGGGGGCCGGGCTACATGTACATGAACACCACCGTATTCGCCGATGCCGGGCTGGATGTGAACGATCCGCCGCAGACGTGGACTGAACTGCTGGAGACCTGCCGCACGATCGTGGAGACGACCGGCGTCTACTGCCTGTCCGTGCCGCTGACCGGCAACCAGTTCCAGCGCACGTGGTACGCGCTGGCCGGAACCGCGATGACGGATCAGTTCTTCGACTATCAGAGCGGGCGCTTCGCCATCGATGATCCGCGTCTGCTGGCAACGTTTGATTACATCCAGACCTTCTTTGAGGAGGAACTGGCCGTCCCTGGCTTCAACGATCAGACTTTCGCCCGCGCGGCGATCGCCAACGGCCAGGCCGCGATCTATATGGACGGCGCGTGGATGCCGAGTGTGTTCCGCACCAGCTTTGAGTTCAACGACTTCGCCGTCGCGCCCACCCCCTACCCGGACGAAGGCCGAACCGGTTCAATGGCGCAGACCATGAGCGAGAATAAATTCTTCGTCAGCAGCCAGACCGAACACCCCGAAGAAGCCTGGCTGTTCATCGAGTTCATGACCCGTCCCGATGGCATATTCGCGCAGGAATATCTGCGCCAGAGCTTCGGCACGCTGGCCTATGCCGACAACGGCGCGCTGATTGAAGACCCGGTCTTCCAGGATCTGATCGAGATCGCGGCGACCGGTGTGCGCGTGATGTATCCTGAACCGGCCCTGGCCTGCCCGGATGTCGCGCAGTCGCAGGCCTACATCAACGCGGAAAATATCCGCCGCAACTGGGAATTTGAAGAAATGTCGCTGGCGCTGAGCGAAGGCCGCGAGTTCGCGGAAGTGGCGGCAGACATCGCCGCGCAGAAGAATGCCATGTTCCAGGAAACGCTGGAAGCGGAAGCCGCCGAGGGGCTGGACATTTCCGTGGACTGCTACACCTTCGCGGATTGGAACCCGCTGGAGAACTTTGATATTTCCAGCCTGATCGATCAATAAACGACAGCTCATCATCACCATCAGCGAGGGCGGCGCGTCCTTTACCCAGGGCCGCCCGCCCTTGCTTTGCCGGAGGAACCTGCCCATGACCCAGATCGGCCTGAATCGCTCCACGGCGGTGGGTGTCAAATCCCCGCGACGGCGCACCAGACGCAAGGAAATCCCCTACAGCCAGCGTGTGCAGGGCAGAAACTTCCTCTGGGTTTATGCGTTTCTCGCGCCATTTCTGGTCCTGTATATTGGCTTTACGCTGTGGCCGCTGCTGGCGACGGTTATTTATTCATTCTTTGATTGGAACGGCAGCACACCGCTGACCGATTTTGTCGGGCTGGAAAATTACATCACCATCGCGCGCGATCAATCGTTCTGGCTGTCGTTCTGGAACACGCTGGTCTTCGCCGCGCTCAATACCGCCATCAAGCTGCCGCTGTCGCTGTTCATCGCTATCCTGCTCACACGCCGGTGGATGTGGTTCAAGCGCATCTTCCGCACCGTGTTTTTCGCCCCGCTGGTCATCCCGGTGGCGATGGCTGGTCTGATCTTCACGTTTCTGATGAACCCGGCTTTCGGCGCGATCAACGACGCGGTAGAACAGTTCGGCCTCGTCGAACGCCCGATCAATTTTCTCGGCGCCGATCTCGCCCTGCTCTCGCTGACGCTGGTTTCGGTGTGGCAGATCTTCGGCCAGTACATGATCTACTGGATGGCGGCGCTGCAAAATGTGCCGGAAGAATTGTACGAGGCCGCTTCGATCGATGGCGCGACCGAGTGGCAGAAGCTGGTTCACGTCACCATCCCGATCATCCGCCCGGTAGCGATCATCATCCTGTTCCTGTCGTTCGTGAACGCGCTGAAGGTCTTCGGCCTGGTCGTCGCCATGACCGGCGGCGGGCCGGGGCAGACCACGTATGTCGTGTCCTATTTCATCTACAGCCAGGCATTTCAGTCGCTGCCGTTCCGTTATGGCTATGCGTCTGCGGCGGCGGTGCTGTTCGGCATCACCGTGCTGATCGCGGTCAGTATGCAGGGCATTTTTGTGCGGCGCGCCAGCGGCGAGGGAGGTTCGGGATCATGACGACGATGTTGGCCGGTTGGCTGCGGCCTGGGCGTTACTTCCGTCGCAACGTGATGATCGTCACCGCGCTGTCGGTGGTGTCGTTCGTGTGGGTGTATCCCTTCCTGTGGTCGATCTTCTCCGCGTTCAAATCTCAGCGGGAGATGTTCGGCGCGGGGGCGGCCCTGCTGCCGGAGGATTGGGTCTTCAGCAATTTTCCGCGTGCGTGGGAAGAAGCCAACTTCAGCGGCTACTTCGCCAACACCGTGCTGTACGCGGTGGCCGCCACCGTGATCGTGCTGATCGCCACAGCGATGTGCGGTTATGTGCTGGCGCGGTATCGCTTTCCGGGGCGCAACCTGATCTACGTGACGATACTGGCGACCCTGTTCGTGCCGATCGCGTCGGTGATCCTGCCGCAGTTCAATCTGATCAAGGCGCTGGGTCTGCTCAACACCCGCGAGGGCGTGATCCTGGCGCTGTCCGGCGGCGGCGGGTTGTACGTGCTGCTGTTCACCAGTTTTTTCAGCACTATCCCCGAAGAAATTTTTGACTCGGCCAAAATTGACGGCGCGGACTTCGGGCAGCAGTTCCGGCTGGCGCTGCCGCTGGCGAAACCGATTATCGGCACGGTGGTGATCTTCCAGTTCATGAGTACCTGGAACGAATTTAATGTGCCGCTGATCTTCACGCTCAGCAGCCCGGAACTGCGTAATCTGGCCGTGGGCATGTATGCTTTCCAGGGGGAACACGCCACCGACTGGACCGGATTCGCCGCTGGCACGGTGATCTCGATCGTGCCGGTGCTGCTGGTGTTCTTCCTGTTTCAGGGATATTTTGTGCGGGGCTTGCAAGGGGCGGTCAAAGGGTGATCGGCCTGGGGCGCAAGCGAGAGCCAGTGACCGGCGGATGGCGCTTCCGCTTTGAGGACGACTCAGGCTGGCAGCCGGTCGATCTGCCGCATAGCTGGAACGCGCTGGACACGATGGACACCGATCCGGCCTGCCATTACCGGCGCGGCGTGGGCCTTTATGAACGTCATTTCCCAGCGCTCGCTATTCATCCGGCCCAGACCCGTCAGCGCTGGCTGGAATTTGGCGCGGTGGCGCAGCGAGCGCGGGTCTATTATGACGAAGCGCTGATCGCCGAGCATCACGGTGGCTATACAGCCTTCACGGTCGAGCTGCCGCCGGAAGCGGGTCGGCTGCGCGTGGAGGCCGATAACCGACCCGATCCTGATCTGATGCCTTCCGACCGCTCCGATTTTTTCCTCTACGGCGGCATTACACGCCCGGTGATCCTTTGCGAATGCGGTTCGCTGCGGATCGAACGGCTGTGGTGCGATGTCGATACCAGCCCAGGACGCGCCCGGCTGCGGCTGCGCGGGCAGGTTCGCGGCGCGCTCCAAGCGGGCGATGCTCTGGTCATCAACCTGAAGCCACGGCAGAAACGCGGACGAATTTTTTCCGTGAGCCATGTGCTGACCGGGCCGGAGTTCAGCGTCGATCTGCCGGAAGTGGCCGATCCGCGTCTGTGGTCGCCGGACGATCCTTATGTGCATCGGCTGTGGGTCAGTGCGCTGCGCGCCGGCCAATGGCAGGATGATTGTCTCCTGCCCGTCGGCTTCCGTCACTTCGATTTTCCCGCAGGCGGGCCATTTTACCTGAACGGGAAGCGTTTGCTGCTGCGCGGCACGCATCGTCATGACGACTGGGCGGGCGGCGGCCCGTGCGCCGATGCCGACACGATTGAGCGGGAACTCCGCGCGATCCGGGACGCCGGTTTCAACTTCATCCGCCTCGGTCATTACCCCCAGGACGAAACAATCCTGACTCTGTGCGATCAGCTTGGATTGATCGTGTGGGAGGAACTGCCGTGGTGTCGGGGCGGGATCGGGGGCGACACGTTCCGTCAGCACGCGCGCGACATGCTTACGGAGATGATCGACCAGCATTACCATCACCCGTCGATCATGTTCTGGGGCCTGGGCAACGAACTGGATTGGGAGAGCGATCATCCTGAGTCCACCGATGCGAGCGTGACGGTCTTTCTCACGGAACTGAATGATCTCGCCCACCGGCTTGACCCGCGCCGCCTGACCGCCCTGCGCCGCTTTGAGCCGGGCGCGAGCATCGTCGATGTGTATTCGCCGTCGATCTGGTCGGGGTGGTATCGCGGGCGTTATGAGGATTACCAGGCCGCGCTTGGCGATGCCCTGGCGAAATATCCGGGCCTGCTGCACATCGAATGGGGCGGAGACAGCCACGCCGGACGCCACAACGACGGCCCGCATATCAGGAGCGTGGTCGATCGCACGGTGGATCATGCCGAAACACCCGGCCTCGCCACCTCAGAAGCCGGGGACGCCCGGTTTTCCCGCGATGGCGACTGGAGCGAGAGTTACATCCTCGAACTGATGCGGTGGCATCTGCGCGCGCAGGCCAGTTTCCCGAACCTGGGCGGGTCGGCGCAGTGGGTATTTAAGGATTTTGGCACGCCGCTCAGACCGGAAAACCCGATCCCTTACGTCAACCAGAAGGGCCTCGTCGCCCGTGACGGTCAGCCGAAGGACGCCTATTTTCTGTTCAAGGCTTTCCAGGACCCGCGCCCACTGGTGCGGATCGAATCGTCGGCGTGGCCGGTGCGTGTCGGTCAGCCTGACGCCCCTCAGACGGTGCGTGTGATCACCAACTGCGAGCAGGTTCGACTGCTTGTGGATGGCCGTTCCGCCGGGGTCAAAGCGCGCGATCCTGGCTCCGGCGCGGCGGATATTCTCTCTTGGGAGATTCCTTTCGCGGCAGGCCAGCACACACTCAAGGCGATCGGCTATGTCGGCGGCAAGAATCGCGCGCGACACCAGATCGCGCAGCAGTTTGTGGCCGGCAATCTGGGGCCGGTGGCGCAGATCACCGCCTCGATCCAGCCTGCGCCGGGCGGTTGTGGATTCAGTGTGGTCGTTCAACTGGCGGATTGCGAAGGTCGCCCGGTGACGACCGATGAGCGCCGGGTGCGTTTTGAGTTGATCGGCGCCGGGCGGCTGGACGATCGACGCGGCGTGATGGGCGGCAGCCGCGTGATCGAGACGGCCAATGGGCGCGCCTGGTGTCGCCTCTACGCAGATGGGCCGCTGCGCGTTATCATCCACGCCGATGGCTTAATTCCGCTGGATGTGCCGCTGGCCTGATCCCTGCACCCACAGGACGCTTCCATGACTTACGACCTCGTTACACTGGGCGAGACGATGATCCGCCTCACGCCGCCCGGCCAGCAGGTGATCGAGCAGGCCACCTCATTCGACCTGCACGTCGGCGGCAGCGAGTCCAATGTGGCGGTTGGCGTGGCCCGGTTGGGTCTGCGCGCGGCGTGGGTGTCCCGCCTGACCGACAACCCGCTCGGACGGCGGATTGCCAGTGATCTGCGGGCGCAGGCGGTGGATGTAAGCCACGTCACCTGGACAGATGAGGATCGCGTGGGCGTGTATTATCTGGAAGACGGCCCGCCCCCACGCGGCAGCCGGGTGATCTACGACCGGCGTGGCAGCGCGATGAGCCAGATGCAGCCGGATGATCTGCCAGTGGCGTTATTCGCCCCTGGAACGGCGCGCCTGCTGCACATTTCCGGCATCACGCCCGCACTGAGTGAAACCGCCGCACAGACTACACTCAAAGCGGCGCAGAGGGCGAAAGCAGCGGGCTGGCTGATCAGCTTTGACCTGAATTACCGCGCCAGCCTGTGGACTCATGAGCAGGCGGCGGCGGGTTGTGAACCACTGATGCAACTGGCCGACATCCTGATCCTCCCGCTGCGCGACTCGATCGCGCTGTTCGGCGTGCCGACGGAACCGGATGACGCGGCGGCCTTTCTGCGCGAGCGTTTTTCTCATCGGCTGCTGGTGATCACACTGGGCGCAGAAGGAGCGCTGGCTTTCGCGCCAGATGGAACCCGCGCGCATCAGCCGGTCTTCGCGGCACAGGGCGGCGGACGAGTCGGCGGCGGCGACGCCTTTGACGCGGGCTTGCTTTACGGCTGGCTGACCTTCAACGACCTGGCCGTCGCGCTGAGGTGGGGGGCGGCCTGCGCCGCCTACAAACACTCGCTCCCCGGCGACATGCCGCTGCTGGATCGCGCCCTGATCGCGCAGATCGTGGCGGGCGGCGAGATCGGCTCGCTGCGGCGTTAAATACACCGACGCGATGAATTTGCATTGTCGCAGCGCAGCGCCACTGTGCGGGACATACCGCAGACTCCCTCGCCGGATTGATGTTCTGCCGCGCGGATGATTTGGTTGACGACTCAGCGTCATTTATAATGGCGCGATCGATCAGAACGATAGCCCACCATCATTATCGAGGAGCGACCATGCAAGACATTACGGCAGCCACCAGCGGAACCTATATGCTCGGCGGCGACATCCCGATCCATCGACTGGGCTTCGGCGCGATGCGCATCACCGGCCAGGGCATCTGGGGCGATCCCAGCGATATGGATGAAGCGGTGCGTGTGCTGCGCCGCCTGCCAGAGCTGGGGATCAACTTCATTGATACGGCCGACTCGTATGGCCCGTATGTGAGCGAAGACCTGATCCGCGAGGCGCTGCACCCTTACGGCGAGATCATTGTTGCGACCAAAGGCGGACTGACGCGCCA
>Ga0224723_1001449_pt1 | contig 14311 bp, 12 predicted proteins | sample Balambano_FR2_Me_FD_161647 | JGI IMG/M metagenome (GOLD analysis project Ga0224723, IMG submission 161647) | Freshwater sediment microbial communities from Lake Towuti, South Sulawesi, Indonesia - Balambano_FR2_MetaG | ecosystem: Environmental > Aquatic > Freshwater > Lake > Sediment | place...
TTCTTCCCGAATGTGCCGAACTTCTTCAACAGCCTGTTCGACAGCGCGCAGGGCGCATCGTTCGCGCCCGGTCTGTTCGGGGGGTGGACGCCGGAAGTGGCGGAGTATCTGCAATCGCGCGACGCCACCATTTGGGATGATACGCGCAACGAAGCGCTGCTGCTGCTGCCCCAGGAAGTCGTCGCGGTGCTGCCCGCCAGTATTCAGGCACGCCTGGCAAGCGGCGATCAGCCGTTCAGCCCGACCGACGCCATCACGCGCACCGATGGCAATTCGAGCATCCTGGTGACGATCTTCAAGAGTGATGATGCCAACACCGTCGAAGCCTTCCATATCGCAGAAGATATCATGGAGCGCATCGATGAAGAAAACGAGAATATCACGATCAGCGTCGGTTTCGAGCAGGCGAGCTTCATCGAAGAATCGATCAGTGGTGTGGCGCGTGAAGGCGGTTTAGGCGCCATTTTTGCCGTGATCGTCATCCTGATATTCCTGAGCGGCGGTGCAGCATGGCGACGCGGTGCGCGCGCAGTGACGGGTCTGGTACTCGCCGCTGTCTTCCTGGTGGCGCTCGGTGTGCTGGTCAGCAGCAATGCCGGTTCGACGGGGGGCGACCTGACGCTGGCATGGGAACAAACCGACGTGGTGGTACGTGTGCTGCTGATCGCCGGGATCGTGATCGGCTTGGCGGTCGCCTTCCTGCCCGTCAAGCTGCCCCGCCCTGCCTGGCGCAGTACGTTGGTCACGGCGATCAGCATTCCGTTATCGGTGCTGATGGCGCTGGCGCTCATGCGCTGGCTGCCCCCTGCCGTGCATAATGCGCTCGAACCCTCTGCTGATGGCGCGCCGTTGATCACGTTCCTGCTGCGCCTGTTCCCGGCGAGTCTGACGATCAACATCATGACGCTTTCCGGATTGACGGTAGCGATTGGTCGCGTAGTGGACGACTCGATTGTGGTGCTGGAAAATATCTTCCGGCAAATTCAGGAAGGCGGCGATCGCAAACAGGCGATCATTCAAGGCACGCGCGATGTATCCGTCGCCATTTTCGCCGCAACTGTGATCACCGTCGTCGTCTTCCTGCCACTTGGCTTGACGGGTGGCATCATCGGGGAATTTTTCCTGCCGTTCGGTTTGGCGGTGACGTATTCGCTGCTGGCGTCGTTCATCGTGGCGATCACGGTTGTCCCTGTCGTCGCCTACCTGCTGCTGGACGCGAGCGAAGTTTCGCACGAACACGAACAAAGCTGGATCGAAAAACTCTACCTTCCGGTGCTGAAGTGGGCATTGAGCGGTGCGGGCAGCCGAGCGATTGTTTTGGGTATCGCGCTGTTCTCGCTGCTGCTGGGCGGTTTTCTGCTTTCGCAGCGTCCACAAACATTCCTGCCATCGTTTGGTGAGCCGCAAATCAGCGTCGCGGTCGAACTTCCGGTAGGCACGGGCATTCTGGAAACCAATGCGCGCGTGCAGGAATTTGAAGCGTATCTGGCGACTTTAGCGGGTGAAGAAGTCGGAAGCGTGCAGACGACCGTTGGCAGCGCAGGTGCAACCATACAGAGTCTGCTGTTGGGCGGGGGCGGTGTCAGTGAAAACATCGCGTCGGTCACGATTGGCGTGGAAGGCACGCCAGAACAACTCGATGCGCTGACCGGCGAAATCCGCGCCGAAGCCGAAACCACGTTTGGTGCCGAAAACGTGACCGTATCGTCAGCATCGTTGTCGGAACAGGGCTTTGGCGGCTTTGCGATTGTGCTGTCGGGTCCTCAGGAGGAATTGGTTGCACTCAACCAGACGGTGATAGATACGCTCAACAACGTGGAAGGGCTGACGAATGTGTCGAGCAATCTCGCCGGGTTCGGTGGAGCAGGGGGCGGCGACGCACCCGAGACCTACATCCGCGTGAATGGTCAAACGGCGGTTCAGTACACCGGCGAGCTGGAAACACAAAACACGCTCGGCGTGACCAACGACGCGCTCGAAGCCGTGCGCGCGCTGCCAGAGCTGCCCGCGACCGTCACCGTCGGTCAGGGCTTTCAATCGGAACTGCAAACGGCGGGCTTTGGCAGCGTGATTTTGGCGATGGGGATTGCGATTGTGATCGTCATCGTCATTCTGATCATCACGTTCGGGTCGCTGGTACACTGGTTCGACATCATCCTGAGTATCGCGGTCGCGCCTGTAGGCGCCGCCATTTTGCTCACCTTGGGGGATCGCGTGCTGGGCATTTCGGCGCTGATCGGTTTGCTCATGCTGATCGGGATCGTCGTGACGAATGCGGTCGTCTTGATCGACCGTGTGCAGTCGAATCGTCGTGAACGCAGCATGAACGTGCATGATGCGCTCATCGAAGCGGGCGACCGCCGCCTGCGCCCGATCCTGATGACGGCGATTGCGACCATCTGCGCGCTCATTCCATTGGCGATTGGCTTGAGCGAAGGTGCGATCATCGCCTCCGAATTGGGTACTGTGGTGATCGGTGGCTTGTTCAGCAGCACCGTGCTGACACTGATCGTCGTCCCGGTCATGTACAGCATCATCGCCGGGCTGACGGGCGGGAATAAACGCGCGAATGTGCCGACCGCGACGGCATCGCAAAGCGCGGATTGACCTGTAAATGAAGGGGGGCGATTATCTAATCGCCCCCGCAATCACGCCGATGATCGTGTGAATTACCGTTCAGTCGCCGACTGCAACCGGTTCGTCCTCGTGCTGGTTGATGATTTCCAGACGTTCGCCCACTACCCTGAAAGCTGCCAGCGCACGGTCGAGATGTTCGCGGCGATGTGTCGCCATGTAACTGGTGCGAAGCAGACTGCTGCCCGGTGGCACGCCCGGCGGCACGACCGGGTTGGTATACACGCCTTCTTCGATCAAAGCGTGCCACGCCAGAACCGTGCGAAAATCATCCTTGATCAGGATTGGAATGATCGGCGTATTGCTGCTGCCGATGTTGTAACCCAATTCGCGCAAACCACTGCGCATATAGTCGGCATTTTCCCACATCTGCCGAACATGCTGCGGTTCAGTTTCCATGATGTCGAGCGCTTTAAGCGCCGCCGCCGCATTCGGCGCTGGCAGTGCTGCCGAGAAAATCAGCGAACGCGCATGATGCTGGATATAGTGGATCACGTCGGCGCTGCCCGCGATGAACCCGCCCACAGATGCAAAACTCTTGCTGAATGTCCCCATGATCAAATCGACTTCATCGGTCAAGCCGAATTCCCAAGCCGTGCCGCGTCCGCCGCCCGTCACGCCGATCCCGTGTGCATCATCGACCATGATGCGCGCGCCATGTCGTTTGCAGATTTCGACGATCTGTGGCAGTGGGGCGATATCGCCGCCCATGCTGTATACCCCGTCAACCACGACGAGTTTGCCCGCCTCTGGCGGCAGTTTTGCCAATACGTCATCCAATCGGCTGACATCGTTGTGATTGAAGCGCTTCATTTCGCCGCGACACATCACGCAGCCATCGACGATGCTGGCGTGGTCGTCTTTATCGACGATGACATAATCGCCTTTGCCAACGATGGCACTGATCGTGCCGACGTTCGTCTGATACCCGGTCGAAAACACCAGCGCCGCTTCTTTGCCGACGAACTTCGCCAAACGGCGGTCAAGTTCGAGATGCAGTTCCAGCGTACCGTTCAAAAAACGCGACCCGGTCACACTCGTACCATACCGATTGACCGCGTCGATTGCCGCCTGACGCACGCGCGGGTCTGTCGTCAAACCCAGATAATTGTTCGACCCGATCATGACGACTTCTTTGCCCTGAAAGCGCGCTACCGCGCCTTCGGTATCGCTCAACGCGCGAAAATAAGGATAAATCCCTGCTTCAATGGCTTCTTTCGCGCGGGTATCCTGTGCTACTTTATCGAATAGGTCAGCCACGACCAGTCCCTTTCAAAATCTGTGTGCAAGCGTGCGATAGTGCGACGTACTGTAGTGCGAATACATGCCATAACCCCACCGAACGGGATTGGATATGACACATCGTTCAAAATTTTGTGAATTTTAGCGCTGAACCGAATTTGTTACAAGCGCAATGCGTTTGCATTAAGAAATCAGGATGATGTCGCACCGAATACGACTTGCGCCGAAAGGCACAAACACGCTACAATTCATGTTATCTTGTTATGGATTGTGGGAGTTGACGCGAATGTCTGCACTTGGCGTGCGCCGTTTGGTGGTGTGGGCGGTGTCGATGATTTTGGGGTTTGCCATTTCGGCAGTGTTCGTCACGGCGATTTTGCCGTGGATGGGTCCGCACAACGGGTTTCCCATTTCGATTCAGATGTACGGATATCAGTATTTCTTCTGGACTGCCTTCCCCATCGGCTTGATTTTCGTGACGTGGCTCGATTATTTTCTGGATACGCGCATTCTTCCTGATTGATCGCGCACACCTGACGACATGACACCGAAACCCGCCTTTGACGGCGGGTTTTTGTTTGTGAGTTTTCGATGAAGAATTGTGCTGCTTTTCACGAATTGAGAGCTTTTGAAAGCGCGCGTGACAGCATTTGACGGACATACTTTGCTACACTGAGGATTATGACAAACGAACACACATCACGTTTACCCGGCTTTTACAAGCGGACATTGGCGGAACGTTCGGCGGTTGTCGCGCAATGGGCAAACCTGACCAGCGAACAGCAGTCGGCGCTGCTCGGCATTCACGGCTTGAACGCCGCACAAGCGGATAACATGATCGAAAATGTGATCGGCGTGTTTGCCCTGCCGTTAGGGATTGCCACCAACTTCCTGATCGATAACGCCGATGTCCTGATCCCGATGGTCATTGAAGAACCATCGGTCGTCGCGGCAGTGAGCAACGCGGCGAAGCTGTTTCGTGCGGGCGGCGGGTTTACGACATCGAGCGACGAGCCGATCATGATCGGTCAGATTCAGGTATTGGATATTGGCGATGGATCCGCGCAGGCGGTCTATATGGCGGCGGGCGCGGTGATGTCACAAAAAACCGCGCTGATCAGTGAAATCAACCGAAGCGGAGGAAGCATCATCGCGCGCGGCGGCGGCGGGCGCGATATTCAGGTGCGTCCGATACTGGATACGCCAGTCGGCGCGATGCTGATCGTGCATGTCCTGTACGATACGCGCGATGCGATGGGCGCCAATGCCATCAATACTGCCGTCGAGCAAATCGCCCCGATGATTGAATCGATCACTGGCGGACGGGTGAATTTACGCATCCTGAGCAACCTGACCGATCAACGCAAAGCGCGCGCACAAGGCATGATTCCGGCATCGGAACTGGCAACCGATGCGCTGTCCGGCGAACAGGTGGCGCGTGCTGTCGTAGAGGCGGGTATGTTCGCGCAAGTCGATCCCTACCGCGCCGCAACACACAACAAGGGCATCATGAATGGCATCGATGCCGTCGTGATCGCTACGGGCAACGATTGGCGAGCGGTGGAAGCAGGCGCTCATGCGTATGCGGCGCGTGACGGTCACTATGCCAGTCTGACTCGTTGGTGGCAGGACGACGACGGTAATCTGCACGGCGCACTTGAAATGCCGCTCGCGGTTGGCATTGTCGGCGGCGCAACGCGCGTGCATCCGGCAGCACAAGCGGCGCTGCAAATCATGGGCGTGACATCGGCACGGCATCTGAGTCAAATTATCGCAGCCGTGGGGCTGGCGCAGAACCTGGCAGCGATGCGCGCGCTGGCGACGGAAGGTATTCAGCACGGACATATGCGAATGCACGCCCGACAGATCGCCGTGGCGGCGGGTGCGGTCGGCGCGCAGGTGGCGCAAGTTGTCGAGCAAATGATCCGTGAACAAAACATCCGCCCCGAACGGGCGGCGCAAATTCTACACATGATGCAAGGATGAAGAATATGTATCCAAACGGCAGCCATCCATTGGCACACCACGAAAATGTCCTCATGCGCCCCATTCGTCAGGTCGGCATTGTCGGCTATGGCGCTTATGTCCCGCGTTACCGTTTGCCCGGCGTTGAAGTCGCGCGCGTATGGACAGGCGGGTTGAGCGGCAGCCCGGTCAAATCGAAAGCGGTCGCAGGTCTTGATGAAGATGTGACCACGATGTCGATTGAAGCCGCGCGGAATGCACTTGCACGCGCGGCGATTGACCCACGCGCCTTGCGCGCCGTTTGGGTTGGCAGCGAAAGTCACCCTTACGCGGTCAAACCGACCAGCACGATTGTCGCGGAAAGTATCGGCGCATCGCCCAACATTCAGGCGGCGGATTGGGAATTCGCGTGCAAGGCGGGGACCGAAGCGGTGCAAGCGTCGATTGGTTTAGTCGGCAGCGAAATGGGCGCGTATGCGCTCAGCATCGGCATGGATACCGCGCAGTCGCGCCCTGGCGATGCGCTCGAATACACGGCGGCGAGCGGTGGCGCTGCTTTCATCATCGGGCGCGCGGAAGAATCGATTGCCATCTATCAGGGCAGCTACAGTTTCGTCACCGATACGCCCGATTTCTGGCGCCGCGCCGATGAAAGCTACCCCAGTCATGGCGAGCGCTTTACTGGCGAACCCGCGTACTTCAACCACGTGCTGTCTTCCGCCAGTACGCTCATGGACATGATGGGGACGACTGCCGCCGACTACACGTATGCCGTGTTTCATCAGCCGAATGTCAAGTTCCCCGAACGCGCCGCCAAAACGCTCGGTTTCAAAGAAGAACAGTTCAAAACGGGTTTGTTGGCAGACGAGATCGGCAACGTATATTCCGGGTCGTGCATGCTGGGCTTGACGGCAATTCTCGACCAGGCACAGCCCGGCGACCGTATTCTGATGGTCAGCTATGGAAGCGGCGCAGGTTCGGACTCGTTCGATTTGGTTGTGACTGACCGCATCGGCAGCGTACAGGGTCGCGCGCCAAAAACGCGCGATTACATCGAGCGCAAGACCGAGATCGATTATGCCACTTACACGCGCTTTCGCGGCTTGCTACGCGATTGATGGAAGGACATTCACATGACACAGGTAGCCATTATCGGCGTCGGGCAAACACCCGTCGCAGAGCATTGGGAAAGCGGACTGCGAATGCTGGCGGCGGACGCCGTCCGCGCAGCCCTGAACGATGCACAGGTTGAACGAATCGACGCCGTATATGTTGGCAATGCCTACGGTTCGACGTTCAGCAGTCAGTCTCAAGTTGGCGCACTGGTGGCAGATTACGCCGGGTTGGGCGCGGTGGAAGCCTACACCATCGAAGCAGGCGAAGCCTCTGGCGCAGCGGCACTACGTACCGGGTATGTGGCGGTTATGTCCGGTCAGGTCGAAACCGCGCTGGTTGTCGGCGTCGAAAAATCGACCGATATGGTCGGCACTGCACGCACGCGCGCGCGCAGCATCAGCCTGGATGCCGATTACGAAGCGATTCAAGGCGAAACAGCGACCGCACAGGCTGCCCTGCTCATGCGCCGCTACCTGTTCGAGTATGGCGTTGAATTATCAGCGTTTGAAAACTTCAGTATCAATGCGCACGCCAACGGATCGAAGAATCCCAACGCGATGTATCGCAATGTGCTGAAACCAGGCGCATTTGGTAAAGCCCCGATGATCGCAGACCCGGTCAGTCTGTTCGACAGCGCGCCCGATGGCGACGGCGCGGCGGCAGTGCTGCTGACGAGCGCCGAACGCGCGGCGGATCTCGTGCCGCAGCCCGTTCTGATCACCGGAAGCGCGGTCGCTTCGGATACGGTGGCGCTGCACGACCGTGCTGACCTGCTCCACTTGCGCGCTGTGGGGGCTGCGACTGAAAAAGCGCTGCATCAAGCGGGCATCGCACACGACGATCTCGATCTGATCGAACTGCATGACGCCTTCACCATCCTGACAGCGCTCACGCTCGAAGCAGCAGGCTTCGCTCAACGCGGGCAAGGCTGGCGTTTCGCGGCGGAAAACCTGATCGGTTTAACGGGCAAGCTGCCTATCAGCACATTCGGAGGCTTGAAAAGTCGTGGCAATCCGGTTGGCGCAACCGGCGTCTATCAGGCGGTCGAAGCAGCGCTGCAACTGCGGGGCGCGGCAGGCATCAATCAAGTGCCGGAAGCCCGTATCGCTATGCTCGTGTCGATCGGCGGTATGGGCAACACCGCCATCGCGCACATTTTGCAGACAGCATAACGTTATCTGTTCATGTGACAACTCAAACGGGAAAGCCTACACGGCTTTCCCGTTTTGTCGTGAATGCGCAAAACGACTATTGACGGTTACCAAATTAGTCGTTGTCGTGAATGCTGACATTCAAACGACCGCACGGATAGATCGTGATCGGGCTTTGGTGCGGCACATTCAAGACGCCAAAAAAGCCATACGAAATCACTTCAGGGTCAATTTCATCGATGAGATCGTCGATTACGGCGAACGTGAAATTGCGCCCGGTGTTCCATGTCGATGTATTGAGCTGGCGTGACGCAGGCGACACAGTGAAATCGGCGGGAGCGGGAATGGCATCCGGGTAAATGATGACGGTCGAATAGGCGGGCGGTGCGATGTTCAGACGAACGTTGACGATCTGGGTCGCACCAGGGTGCATTTCGTTCAGGGTGACATTGGTGCGGTTGAGAACGATACAGTAGTATCTGCCGGCATCGGCGCGGAATGCGCTGATGCTCAAGCCGACCACACCCAATACTACGAGCGCAAACGCGCCGACCAGCAAACGACGAACGAGCATTTTGAGTCCTTGTTGGGATGAGAAAAACCTGTCCTCAGCATATTCGTTGCCTCGTGTCGAATTGCATTGAGATAACGCAACAGTTTTATAACTTACGACAACTCTAAGCGCGCCACTTACCAACGACACATGATAGCCTTTGAGAGAAGCTTTTGCGCGATGTGAGAGGTTTTGGAAGTCATGCAGCCCTAGAATAGTGTCAATCGTTACAGATTGCACAATCTAGGTGATAGCTGGGAGATAACTACCATGCAGATTTCTCGCCATTGGCGGATAAAGCAACAACGGTATCGTCTGGAAGGGGTACGTTTTCAGAATGGCGAAGTCAGCCTGCAAAACCGCCCCGCTCCACAACCGGAACGAGAGCCGACTCATGCTAGCAGCGCGCGTGAGAACATGCGCTTGGTTGCAACTATGGGTCGCTGATGACTCTGACACCGCGTCAGCCTGATGTGCCGCACGAAGATTTTCGGTTTGCAGGCACAGGCGAAGTTTACAGCTTCACCACGATACAGGAACCCCCAGAAGGGTTCGAAGAAAACGCGCCGTACATTGTTGCCTTGATCCGGCTTGATGAAGGTACCATGATCACCGCCCAGATCACCGATGTCGTCAATGCGCAGGAACTCAGCATCGGAGATCGCGTCGAAATGGTGACGCGCAAATTGACCACCGAAGGCGCGCGCGGCATGATCGTGTACGGATACAAGTTCCGTAAGCTGCTTCATCGCAGTTAAATCAAAGTGAACAGGCGAACAAAAGAGGTTTGGCGTGTAGACCAAACCTCTTTTGTTTTTCAAACGAAGGCGCGCTAAGGGGCGGTAACACTCAGTAACGGGGCGATGACCAATGCGACAATCGCCAACAGCTTGAGCAGGATGTTCAGCGACGGTCCGGATGTATCCTTGAACGGATCGCCAATGGTATCGCCCACCACGGCCGCTTTGTGTGCGTCCGATTTCTTTCCGCCCAGATTGCCGCGCTCGATGTACTTCTTGGCATTATCCCATGCGCCCCCCGCGTTCGCCATCATGACCGCCAACAGAAACGCCGAAATCAACGAGCCAAGCAGCACACCGACGAGCGTTTCGACGCTCACCCATGTCCCGATCACATTATCGCGCCCGATGAGCGTGAGCAGCGCCACGCCGACCGGTACCGCGACTGCCACGATACCCGGCAGCAGCATTTCACGGATAGCACTTTCTGTGCTGATCGCCACGCAGGCAGTATAGTCCGGGTCTGCCTTGCCGTCCATCAAGCCGGGAATCTCTTTGAATTGGCGACGGACTTCCAGCACGATCTTTTGTGCCGCACGCCCTACCGCCAACATGGTTTGCGCGCTGAAGAAGAAGGGCAGCATCGCCCCCAACATCAGCCCGGTGATCAAACGGGGGTCAAGGATGACCGCCTGAAAGGTCGTATTGCTCGAAGTCGCGCCGCCCGTCGCAGTGATGAATGCCGAGACCAGCGCCAAAGCGGTCATCACCGCACTGGCAATTGCAAAACCCTTGCCCGTCGCCGCAGTCGTGTTGCCCAGACTATCGAGCGCGTCGGTGCGTTCGCGTACATGACTGCCTAATTCTGCCATTTCCGCAATGCCGCCGGCATTATCGGCAACAGGCCCGTAAGCATCCGTCGCCAACGTGATGCCCAATGTTGCCAGCATCCCCACGGCTGCCATAGCAATCCCGTACAAGCCCGCCGCAGAAAACGCGATCAGCGTAGCGAAGATGACGATCACGACCGGGACAACCGTACTTTGCATCCCAATCGACAAGCCCTGAATGACGACAATCGCCGGTCCGCCGGATGAACTCTCCGCAATCGAACGGGTCGGCTTGTATCCATCCGATGTGAAATATTCGGTGAAGTAACCGATCAAGACGCCCGTCGCCAAGCCGCTCAATGTGGCGACCACGACGCCCAAGCCCATATCCAGCACCAGCCCGATCAGAATGATCGCCACGGCGACCAATACACTGGCACTGTATACCCCGCGCCGAAGACTGCCCAGCAGCATTTGTGTCGTCGCTTTTTCAGATGTCCGCACCAGAAATGTGCAGACCACCCCTATCACTAACCCAAATGCGGCGATCAGAATTGGATAAATTTCCATCCGAATCCGTGTCGCTTCCGGCGACAGCTCCACCGCCATGGACACGGTTTGACCGAGCGCAGCAATCGCAATCGCGGCGATGATCGAACTGGCATAGCTTTCAAACAGGTCAGACCCCATCCCCGCGACATCACCGACATTGTCTCCGACATTATCGGCAATAACGGCAGGATTGCGCGGGTCATCTTCAGGGATTCCCGCCTCGGTTTTGCCGACCAAGTCCGCGCCGACATCTGCGGCTTTGGTGAAGATGCCACCGCCGACCCGCGCAAAGATCGCAATCGATGTGCCGCCAAACCCGAAGCCAGCCAATGCGCTCGCTGCCAATGCCGGATTATCAGGGTAGATCGATTGCAGCAGCACGAACAACAGCGTGATCCCCAGCAGTGCCAAAGACACGACAATCGTTCCCATGATACTGCCACTGGCAAACGCGACCCGCAGCCCACTGTTCAGACTTTTCTGCGCCGCCGCCGTGGTGCGGACGTTCGCGCGCGTCGCAACCGCCATGCCGATAAACCCCGCCAACGCGCTGGTGACCGCGCCGCACAGGAAACACAGCGCCGTCCACGGACTCATCCCGGCATTCGGAATCAGGCTCAGCACCAGCAGCACCACGACGACAATGGCAACGACAATCGCCACATAGCGATATTCGCGCGTGAGAAAAGCGCGCGCGCCCTCCTGAATCGCGCTGGCAATCTTCATCATGCGCGCATTGCCCGCATCCTGTGCCAACAGCCAGCGTGCGGTCAGCGCCGCGAAAATCAGACCAAACACGGCGGCGATCAAGGCGATCAAATTGGCGTTCGATATGATAAAATCCATGACAGCTCCACATGTGACCTGTAAAACTGCACAAACCAGTCCCGAAAAACTTGCGCTGTGCAGCAGCATGTAATCGTAGCGAATCCGTCGTCAGCAGCACAATCTCAGAACGTCTAGCGTGAGGCGGATTTAATTTGTGCAAAACCGACAATTTGTGATATGTGAACAGGATGAAAGCACCAATCGGACAGATAGGCGAAACGCTGGCACAGGCTTTTTTGCAGAAACACGGCTATGTCATCGTTGAAACCAACTGGCGTATGCGCCATGCCGAACTGGATATCATCGCCCAGCACACCGATATCCTGGTATTCGTTGAAGTGAAAACGCGACGCTCACAAACGACCGAGTCCGCTTTTGAAGCGATCACCCCACGCAAACGTGAACGATTGCTCCGTTCCATACACCTGTATCTGGATCACCATCCTAACGAAGACCGCGACTGGCGCATCGATGTCATCGCGGTATCGCTGAATTCCAACCGTGCGCCCGTTATCGAACATGTGCAGGACGCGCTGACGTGGTGAGTCACCCGCCGCTCATTGTCATCGTTGGCGCGACCGCAGTTGGGAAGACGGCAGCAGCGATTCGTCTGGCGCAAGCGCTCGATGGCGAGATTGTCAGCGCAGACAGCCGGCAGGTGTACCGCCAGATGGATATTGGCACCGCGAAGCCCACATCTGAACAACGCGCCTTGATCGCTCATCATGCGGTCGATGTGGTCGATCCTGATGACACGCTCTCGCTCGCGGAATATCTGCACATCGCCAATACGGCGGTTCACAGCATTCACTCGCGCGGAAAACTCCCGTTTCTGGTCGGCGGGACGGGGCAATACGTCACCGCGCTGACCGAAGGCTGGAGCGTCCCACAAGTTCCACCTAACCCGACGCTGCGCGCCGAACTCGAAGATTTCGCCGCGCGGCTGGGCGCAGCAGCATTGGGTGAGCGGCTGCAAGCGCTCGATCCTGCCGCTTTGAACACGATCGATTATCGCAATGTGCGCCGCGTCATCCGCGCGTTGGAAGTGATCGCCGCCACCGGGCAATCGTTCAGCGCACAGCAGACCAAAACCCCGCCGCCCTATACTGTCTTGCATTATGGGTTGACAATGCCGCGTCATGCGCTGTACGAGCGCGCGGATCGCCGGGTGGATACGATGATCGAAGGCGGTTTTGTAGAGGAAGTGCGCGCGCTGCTCGATGCGGGGTATGCGCCTACTCTGCCGTCGATGAGCGGTCTCGGTTATTCCGAGATCGCAGCGCATCTGATTGACCATACACCGCTTGACGTGACCGTCAACGCGATCTATAGTGCCACGCATGATTTTATCCGGCGGCAGGAAACATGGTTTCGCAAGTACAATCGTCATGCAACGTGGCTCGATGCGGCGCAGCTTGACATGAACGATTGGATCAGCAGCATTCAGCATCAAATCGATACCTCAAAGTAGGCAAACCATGGGTATTTTTCGCGGTGGTGGGGAAAATCAGAACGTGATCGTCGGGATCATTTTGCTGATCGTGCTGGCTTTTTTCGCCGGACCTGGCACGCTTTCACGTTTTCTCGCGCCGCTTTCGCCCTATTTTGAAGGCGTGCCATGCGCCAACCTGCGCCGCGCCGACGACCGTGCCAATCATCAATCGCTGCTCGGTCGCGCGTCAGAATTTCCTATCGAAGTGCGCGTCTCCGCATCGAGCGTCCCGACCGATGCGGCAGGGTTTCTCTACGTCACCATCACTGTGATCAACAATTCGATTGGCAGCGTTCCGATTGTGTATTCGCCAACGCAGGTCTTGGTCGGTGATAACGGCACAAGCGGGATGGGGATCGTGTTTTCGCCCCAGTTTTCGTTGGGGACACGCAGTGGTACGGGCGCGAATGTGCCAGAAGATCAGATCCGCATCCTGGGTCCTCGCCAGCGCTGTTTGCACACCATTGAAATTCCCGGCGGAAACATCCTGACCAACCCGGCGTTCACTGGTGGTCAGGCAAGCGTGGTTGCGTATTATCGCGGTAATGAACGTGGCGCAATCGCTGGCGTACCGGAAGGCGCGCCAACGCCGATTTATCCGGATCAAGGACTGCCCACCGGCGTAGCCACTTCCGAACCGGTGCGTATCTCCGTCGCTGGTCAGTGATGCAAGCCCGTGTATAATAAGTGGGCAATTCGTTGAACGGGATGTTGTCGAAGGAGTGCGGTGCATGTCCGAGCCAAGCGGGGAACGCCCTATTCTGCTGTTTCAAACCGACAAGGTGAGCGAACCGCAGCGCACGTTGACTCAGGACAGTGTGACGATTGGTCGCGGCGAAGATTGCGACGTCGTGATCGCGGAACGCCAGGTTTCACGGCAGCATATCCGCGTCTTCAAAGATCAGGATGAATGGTTCATCGAAGATTTGGACAGCCGCAATGGGACATGGCTCAACGGTCATAAGCTGGTCGGTGAACAGAAATTATACGACGGCGATGAAATCAATCTTGCCCAAACGATCAATGTCCAGTTTTTAGGGACAGGTGCAACCGCCCCAAACACATTCGATGCGCCGGAATTAATCGGGGCATCACGTGCCGCACAGGCGGAAGGTCGCCTGAAAATGGACGCCGATGCGCGCCGCGTGTTCGTCGGTGAAAAAGAGATCGACCCGCCGCTCAGCCCGCCGCAGTATCGTTTGCTTGAG
>Ga0224723_1001450_pt1 | contig 14308 bp, 12 predicted proteins | sample Balambano_FR2_Me_FD_161647 | JGI IMG/M metagenome (GOLD analysis project Ga0224723, IMG submission 161647) | Freshwater sediment microbial communities from Lake Towuti, South Sulawesi, Indonesia - Balambano_FR2_MetaG | ecosystem: Environmental > Aquatic > Freshwater > Lake > Sediment | place...
GCTTTACCTTCATCGACGAGAAGGCCGCCTTCGAAGCGCTTGCCCGCGGCGAGCAGGTGCCGCAGAAGGTGACCGGAATCGTGCAGGCGGCGCGCACGACCCAGGCGAACCGCGAAGGGCTGCCGGAAGCCGACACCCCCTCGGGCATGGCCTTCAACCCGCTCGTGCCGGATCTGGCGACGATGACGATCGGCGCACTGAACGTGCTGGACCAGAACCCCAACGGCTTCTTCCTGATGTCGGAGGGCGGGGCTGTGGACTGGATGGGCCACGCAAACGACATGCCGCGCTACATCGAGGAGCAGATCGATTTCAACACCGCCGTGGCGGCGGTGATCGATTGGGTCGAGGCGAACTCGAACTGGGACGAGACGCTCTTGATCGTGACCTCGGACCACGAGACCGGCGGCATCTGGGGGGCGGGCACCTTCACCAACGGCAGCGGCGGCCCGGTGGCCGAGAACCGCTCGGAGGAAGCGGTGGAAGCGGCCCGGTTCAACCCGGCCGAAGACCGCTTCAACGAATTCTTTGCGGTGCAGAACCTGGGCGCGGGCAATATGCCCGGCTACCAGTGGGCCTCGGGCAACCACACCAATGAGCTGGTGCCGCTCTGGGCCCTCGGTGCTGGCAGCGAGGACTTCGCGCAGTTCGCCCGTACCGATCTTGGGGCCGCGCGGCTCTGGGGCCAGCCCTACGGCTGGGATGGTGCCTATGTGGACAACACGGCGGTATTCCAGGTAATGAACCGCGCCCTGGCCGAGACCGGACCGGCCGTGGCGCCGGGGCAGTAAGCACCGCGACGGCGTGATCGTTGTGGCCCGTGCGCGGGCCACGACCGCGTCCGACGCGGCTCCGAAAACGAAAGTGCCCGCGTCAGGCGAAGCGGAGCAATGCCGCACCGAACAGCACCGGATCGACGTTCCCGCCGGACGCGATGGCAATCACCGCGTCGCCGGCGATCCTGTCGGGGCGAAACAGCGCGGCCGCGAGCGCGACCGCGCCGCCGGGTTCCAGCACGATCTGCAGCCGCGCGAAGGCCAGCGCCATCGCCCGCAGCGCCTCGTCGTCGCTGACCGCAAGACCGGGGCCGGCCAGGCGCCGCAGCACGGGGAAGGTGAGCTTCCCCGGTTCGGGCGTGACGATCGCATCGCAGACCGAGCCTGAAAGGCGGTCGTTGCGGACCGGCTGACCGACGGCCAGGCTGCGGGCGGTGTCGTCGAAGCCCTCGGGCTCGACCGTGCGCAGCCGCAGACCCGGCGCGCGCGCCTCGAGCGCCAGAGCGATCCCGGCAGCAAGGCCGCCGCCGCCGCAGCAGACCAGAACCTCGGCCGCCGTAACCCCTTCGTCCCGCGCCTGCGCGGCGATCTCCAGACCCGCCGTGCCTTGCCCGGCGATCACCTGCGGATCGTCGAACGGCCGGATCAGCGCCAGCCCGCGCTCCCGCGCCAGAGCCTCGCCGATCGCGTCGCGGTCTTCGCGGTCGCGGTCATAGAGCAGCACCTCGGCGCCATGGGCGCGGGTGGCCTCGAGCTTGATGTCGGGTGCGTCGGCGGGCATCACGATCACCGCCGGCACGCCGTGCCGGGCGGCGGCCAGGGCCACCGCCTGCGCGTGGTTGCCCGAGGAGAAGGCGATCACCCCGCCCGCCCGGGCGCCCGGCGCGAGTGCCGAGATGGCCGACCAGGCGCCGCGGTACTTGAACGAACCGGTGTGCTGCAGGCTCTCCGCCTTGACGAGGACCCGCCGTCCGGCGATCGCATCGAGGAACGGCGAGGACAGCATCGGCGTGACCCGCGCGCGGCCCTTGAGCCGCGCGGCCGCGGCGGTGATCATGGCGATGTCGGTCATGCCCCGGACTCGCACCGGGTGAGGAAGGACCGGATCGCGGCGACGCTTTCCGGCTCGTCGAGGAACGGCACATGCCCGCGGTCCGGGACCTCGGCATAGACCATGTCGGGGCGTCGTCGGCGCATGTCGTCGACCGTTTCGCGCGACAAGAGGTCCGAGCCCGCCCCGCGGACCAGCGCCAGCGGCAGGCCGGCGCAGGCGTCGAACTGCGGCCAGGCGTCGCCCGGCGGGTCTCGGTAGGCGGCCAGGAAGGCCTCGCGCAGGGCCGGGTCGTAGGTGATGCGCAGGCCCTCTGCCGTCTCGGCGAACTGCCGGCGCGCCTCGGCAAGCCAGCGTTCGGCGGGCACATGCGCGAACCCCGGCAGCGCCCGCGCCATCGCCTCGGCCTGCGCCCGGTGCGTCGGGGCCGCCGGGTTGCGGCCGAGCAGGGCCTTGATCCGGGCGAGGCCGGCCGGCGCGATCACCGGACCCACGTCGATCAGGCAGAGCCCGAGGAGCCGCGGCTGCGCCGTCGCCGCCAGATAGAGCCCGATCAGCCCGCCGCGCGACGTGCCGACCAACGCCGCCCGCGCCACCGCGAGATGGTCGAGGAGCGCCAGGGCGTCGCGCGCCTCGACCGGCACGGTATAGCTCGCCGCGCCGGTCCGGTCGGACTGCCCGCGGCCGCGATAGTCCATCCGGATCAGCCGACAGGGCGGCAGGTGCGGCGCGAGGGCATCGAAATCCGCTATCGTCCGGGTCAGGCCAGCAAGGCAGAGCACGGCCATCCCCGCGCCCTCGTCGCAATAGGCGAGCCGCGCGCCGTCCGCGGCCCGGAAGAATGCTGTCGTCATGCCTGCCCGCGTCCCCCTGGACATTTGCCGGATGGAGCGTGGCACAGCCGGGCGCGGCCGGAAAGGGGCGCGACAACGGCCGGGCTTGCGAGGGCCGGCGGCACGGCCTAAACCCGGCACGCGATCAGGAGACAGGCACCGGCGGATGGCGCGCGGCCCCGAACAGTCCGAAGAGCGCGCGGTGTCGCGCCGGGTGGGGGCCTTGCGCGGGCTCTGGCCCTTCCTTCTGCCCTACCGCGGTCTGTTGTCGCTGGCCGCGCTGGCGCTCGTCCTGACCGCGGCGGTCAGCCTCGTGCTGCCGATTGCGGTGCGCCGGGTGGTCGACGGCTTCTATGCCGACAGCACGACGCTGCTCGACCAGTATTTCCTGGCGGCGCTCGGCATCGCCGCGCTGCTCTCCGCCGGCACGGGCCTGCGCTACTACTTCGTCACCCGGCTGGGCGAGCGGGTGGTGGCCGACATCCGCCGCGCGCTGTTCGACCGGGTGGTGGGCCTCAGCCCCGCCTTCTTCGAGCGGATCCTGACCGGCGAGGTGCTGAGCCGGCTGACCACCGACACCACGCTGATCCTGTCGCTGATCGGCTCGTCGATCTCGGTGGCGCTGCGCAACGCGCTGATCCTCGTCGGCGGGCTGGTGCTGATGCTCATCACCTCGGCTAAGCTGACCGGGCTCGTGCTGCTGATCGTGCCGGCGGTGGTGGTGCCGATCGTGGTGCTCGGTCGGCGGCTGCGGCGGCTCAGCCGCGAGAACCAGGACTGGATCGCCGCTTCCTCCGGCAATGCGTCGGAGGCGCTGACCGCGGTCCAGACGGTGCAGGCCTATACCCACGAGGCCGAGACGCGCGCCGCCTTCGGCACGGTCACCGAAAGCTCGTTCCGCTCGGCCGAGGCCCGCATCGGCACCCGGGCGCTGATGACGGCGATCATCATCTTCCTGACCTTCTCGGGCATCGTCGGCGTGCTGTGGATCGGCGCGCGCGACGTGCGGGCGGACCTGATGAGCGTGGGCGAACTGATCCAGTTCGTGATCTACGCGGTGATGGTTGCCGGCGCGGTGGGCGCCTTGTCGGAGATTCTGGGCGAACTGCAGCGCGCGGCCGGCGCGACCGAGCGGCTGAGCGAGCTTCTGGCCACCACCGACGCCGTGACCGACCCGGCGCGTCCGCGCGCCCTGCCGCGCCCGGTCCGGGGCGAGATCGCGCTTCACGCCCTGCGCTTCTCCTATCCGTCGCGGCCCGGGACGCCGGCGCTCGACGGCGTGGACCTGACGGTGCGGCCGGGCGAGACGGTGGCGCTGGTGGGACCGTCGGGGGCGGGAAAATCGACCGTACTGCAGCTGATCCTGCGCTTCTACGACCCGGAGCAGGGCTCGGTGACGCTGGACGGGATCGACCTCCGGGCGATGGCGCGCAGCGATTTCCGCAAGGCGCTGGCGGTTGTGCCGCAGGACCCGGTGATCTTCGCCGCCTCGGCGCGCGAGAACATCCGCTTCGGCCGGCCCGAGGCGAGCGATGCCGAGGTGGAGGCGGCCGCCCGTGCGGCGGCGGCGCATGACTTCCTGACGGCGTTGCCCGAGGGCTATGGCACCTACCTCGGCGAGCGCGGCGTGATGCTGTCGGGCGGGCAGAAGCAGCGCATCGCGATCGCGCGCGCGATCCTGCGCGATGCGCCAGTGCTGCTTCTGGACGAGGCGACGAGCGCGCTCGATGCCGAAAGCGAACGCGCCGTGCAGCAGGCGGTGGAGCGCCTGTCGGTCGGGCGCACCACGCTGGTGGTGGCGCACCGGCTGGCGACGGTGAAGAAGGCCGACCGGATCGTGGTGTTCGACCGCGGCCGGATCGTCGCCACCGGCACGCATGACGCGCTGGTGGCACAGGGCGGGCTCTACGCCCGCCTGGCGCGGCTGCAGTTCACCGACGGCACTGCCGAACCGGACGCGCCGCTGGACAGCCCGCGCCCGCTGAGGATCAAGGCCGTCGGTCAGGAATGAAGCAGCGGCTCGGGCCATGTGATCGACGGCTCAGCTGCCCGGCGGCCTGACGACATGGCGTCGCGAACCTGCCGCCGCCGCGTTCCGCCGCGTCTCGTCCGGCCCTGACGTTGCGTTTCTCCCGCCCCGGCATCTTGCGAGGCGGGGCGAAACCGCTCATCCTTTTGCGGTGAGGACAGCAGGCAGGGCCGGAACAGGCTCGCCGCACCGGGGGGATCGACATGGCGACATTCGCGACAGCGGCGGACATCCGCCGGATCGAGGCTGCGGGGCCCTGGGCCGATCTGGATCTGCCGCGCAGCATGCATGCGGCGCTCAGCCGCGCGAAGGACCGTTTCGGCCCGCGGCCCGCGATCAGTTTCCAGCTGCTGTCCGGTCCGGCCGACCCGGCCGAAACGCTCACCTGGGCCGCGTTGCACGAGCGGGTCACCCGGGCGGCCAACCTGTTCCGAACGCTCGGGATCGGGCCGCGCGACGTGGTGGCCTATGTGCTGCCGAACTGCATGGAGACCGCCGTGACGCTGCTCGGCGGCGCCGTCGCCGGTATCGTGAACCCGATCAACCCGCTTCTGGAACCCGAGCAGATCGCCGCGATCCTGCGCGAGACCGGGGCGAAGGTGGTGGTGACGCTGCGGGCCTTTCCCAAGACCGAGGTCGCGCAGAAGGTCGCGGCCGCCGTCGCGCTGGCCCCGGCGGTGCAGCATGTGCTCGAAGTGGATCTCAACCGTTATCTGACCCCGCCGAAACGCTGGATCGTGCCGTTCATCCGCCCGAAGAACCCGGTATCCCACAAGGCCCGTGTGCAGGATTTCGCCGCGGCACTCGCCCGCCAGCCCGCCGACCGGCTGACCTTCGAGGACGCGACCGAGGATCGCGTTGCTGCGCTCTTCCACACCGGCGGCACCACCGGCCTGCCCAGGGTGGCGCAGCACAAGGTCTCGGGCATGATCTACAACGGCTGGGTCGGCGCCACGCTGATCTTCACGCCGCAGGACGTGGTGATCTGCCCGCTGCCCTTGTTCCATGTCATGGCGGCCTATCCGGTCCTGATGTCGATGATCGCGAGCGGGGCGCATGTGGTGTTTCCGACCCCCGCCGGCTATCGCGGCGAGGGCGTGTTCGACAATTTCTGGAAGCTGGTCGAACGCTGGCGGGTCACCTTCATCATCACCGTGCCCACCGCCATCGCCGCCAAGATGCAGCGACCGGTCAATGCCGACGTCTCCACCCTGCGCGGCGCCTTCTCGGGCTCGGCGCCGCTGCCGGTGGAGCTTTACAACCGCTTCGAGAAGGCGACCGGCGTCACCCTGATCGAAGGCTACGGCCTGACCGAATGCACCTGCATCGTGTCGTGCAACCCGCCCGAGGGCGAGAAGAAGATCGGCTCGGTCGGCATCCCGGTGCCCTATACCCATGTGCGCATCCTGAACCGCAGCCCGGAGGGCGCGGTCGAGGAATGCGCGGTGGACGAGATCGGCGAGATCTGCGTCGCCAACCCCGGCGTCTATGAGGGCTCGACCTATACCGAGGCCGACCGGAACCGCGACCTGTTCGTCGAGGGGCGCTACCTGCGCACCGGCGATCTGGGCCGGATCGATGCCGACGGCTATCTCTACATCACCGGCCGCGCCAAGGACCTGATCATCCGCGGCGGCCACAACATCGACCCCGCGATCATCGAGGAGGCGCTGATGGCGCATCCGGCGGTGGCCTTCGTCGGCGCGATCGGCCAGCCCGACGCGGTGGCGGGCGAACTGCCCTGCGCCTATGTCGAACTGGTCAAGGGCGCCGAGGTGACGGTCGAGGCGCTGGCCGAACATGCCCGGGCCCGCATCCAGGAGCGCGCGGCCGTGCCGCGGCAGATCGAGGTGCTGGCGGAACTGCCCAAGACGGCGGTCGGCAAGGTGTTCAAGCCCGACCTGCGCCGGCGCGCGATCAGCCGCGTCTACGATCGGGCGCTGGCCGAGGCCGGGCTGCCGGCCGCGGTCGCCGCGGTGGTCGAGGACCGCAAGCGCGGCCTGGTCGCGCGTATCGAACGTCGGGGCGAGGTGGACGACGCGGCGGTGGTAAAGGTGCTGGGCAGCTTCCCGGGCGCCTGGGAATGGGCGGCCTGACCGGCCGCGGCGCTACAGCGTCGTGGTGTCGAGCCAGATCGTCACCGGCCCGTCATTGACCAGCCGAAGCTGCATGTCGGTGCCGAACACGCCGGTCGCCGTTTCGATCCCCTCGGCCTGCAGGCGGGCGATGAAGGTCTCGTAGAGCCGCAGGGCCTCGTCCGGGGCGGCGGCCGGCGAGAAACCGGGCCGGTTGCCGCGCAGATCGGCGGCCAGCGTGAACTGGCTGACCACCAGCGCCGCCCCGCCGGTGTCGCGAACCGACAGGTTCATCCGGCCCGCGGCGTCGCGGAAGATGCGGAGCTTCGCGATCTTGTCCGCAAGCCGCGCCGCCTCGGCCGCGCTGTCGCCCTGCATCGCACAGACGAGGACGCAGAGGCCGGGCCCGATTGCCCCGGTCACTTCGTCCCCGACCGTGACCGAGGCCTCGGCGACGCGCTGAACGACGGCCCGCACCGCGGCGCCGTCAGAGCTCGTGCGCCCAGGGCGGGTTCGCGCCGTGGCGGGACACGGTCACCGCCGCCGCCCGCGTGCCGAGCGACAGCGCGGCGTCGAGCGTCGCATCCGACAGCCCCGCAAGCCCCGCGCGCGTCAGCCCGCCCGCCGCCTGCAGCGCCGCCAGCACGCCCGCGTTGAACGTATCGCCCGCGCCGACCGTATCGGCCACCGCGACCCGGGTGGCGGCCACGAACCGGTCCTGCGTCGCGGTCACGGCGCGCGCACCGCGGGCGCCTTCGGTGACGAACACCACCCCGGGGCCCGACGCCACCAGCGCCCGCGCGAGATCGGCCGGCGCGCCGGGACCGGACAGCCAGCGCAGATCCTCGTCAGACAGCTTGACGATGTCGGCCCGAGCGATCATCCGCCCGATCCGGCTGCGATAGGCCGGCTCGTCGGCGATGAAGCCCGGGCGGATGTTGGGGTCGATCATAGTCACGCGCGCGCCCGCCTCCCGCGCCTGCAGGGCCTCGTAGGCCGACGCCGCCGGGTCGTTCACCAGGCTGATCCCGCCGAAGAACAGCGCCTGCACGCGATCGGGCAGCACCGGCAGGTCAGTTGCGGCCAGGAGCCGCCCGGCGGTGTTCTCGTCGTAGAAGGCATAACTCGCCTGACCGTCGGTCAGGGTGACGAAGGCCAGCGTGGTCGGCCGCCCGGAACGGACGCAGAGCGCGGTCTCCACCCCCGCCGCCGCCAGCGCCCGCGCGAGGATGTCGCCGAACAGGTCCGTCGAGAGGCCGGTGAAGAAACCCGAGGGCGCACCGAGCCGGCCAAGCGCGACCGCTGTGTTGAACACCGCGCCGCCGGCATAGGGGGCAAAGGCCGTCTCTCCCTCGGCCGTGCGGCGGGGCAGCATGTCGATCAGGGCTTCGCCGCAGCACAGGATCATCGCGGGGGCTCTCCGGGGTCAGGGTCGGGTGCAGGGTAGAGCAAGATCGGCGCGAAGGGAAACGGGCGCGGCGCGCGGGAACGGCTCGCCGGCAGGACGCGGTCCGCGTCACTCCTGGCTCCGCGCCCGGGCGAGCGGACCGGCACCGCCCGGGTCCGGGCCGGTCCTACGGGTCGGGGCGCGGCCCTGCCGCAGCCGTTCCCCGCTGTCACGCCGAAAACCATGGCCGCAGGTTCTCGCGGATCCGGCCAAGCGGCGTGTCGCCGGTCAGGTCCGGAACGAAGGGCGCGCCGGTGATCGCCTCGAAGGCGTCGATGTAGGCGTCGGCCGTGGTCGCGATGACCTCGGGCGGGATCGCGGGGATCGGATCGCGGTAGGGGTCGCAGCGCGCCGCGACCCAGGCGCGGATCACGTCCTTGTCGAACGACCGCGGCCGCGTGCCGGCGGCCAGCGCGGCCTCGTAGCCCGCGGCCAGCCAGTAGCGGCTGCTGTCGGGGGTGTGGATTTCGTCGGCCAAGAGGATGCGGCCGTCGGCATCGACGCCGAACTCGTACTTGGTGTCGGCGAGGATCAGACCCTGCCCGGTGGCAAGCGCCTGGCCGCGGGCGAAGAGGGCGAGCGCCGCGGCCGCAATCTCGTCCCACTGGCGGGGTGTCAGGAGGCCGCGGGACAGGATGTCCTCGCGCGTCAGCGGTTCGTCGTGGCCGCCGCCGAACGCCTTGGAGGTGGGCGTCAGGATCGGCGCCGAAAGCTGCTGGTTGTCGCGCAGCCCGTCGGGCAGGACATGGCCGTAAAGCCGGCGCTGCCCGGCCCGATAGAGCGTCAGGATCGAGGTGCCGGTGGTTCCCGCCAGATAGCCGCGCACGATGATCTCGACCGGCAGGATGGTCAGCCGCCGGCACAGCAGGACATTCGGGTCGGGGTAGCCGATCACGTGGTTTGCGACGATATCGCCGGTCCGCTCGAACCAGAACCGCGCCACCTCGGTCAGCACCTGCCCCTTGAAGGGGATCGCGGCGAGGATGCGGTCGAAGGCCGAAATGCGGTCGGTCGCGATCAACAGCCGGGTGCCGTCGGGGAGGTCGTAGCAGTCGCGGACCTTGCCGCGATAGGTCCCGGGAAGCTCGGGGATGCGGGCCTCCGGCAGCACGCGGCTCGGGTCGGTCTGGGGCGGGCGCGGCATCGGCTCTCCGGGCGATGCGGGCTGTATCGGCCGGGGCGCCGCCGCTGTCAACGCCGCGGCCGGCCGGCCGGGTTGCCGGCCCGGAGCGTTCGGGTAGAACGGGCGGCATGGCAGAACAGCGGGATGACGCGACGGACCTGGCGGCGTTCGACCGGCGCCGGGTCGCGCTCTGCCTGTCCGGGCTGGACGCGCGCCCCGCTGCCGATTTCGGCACGGGCGCCGGCAGCGGAACGGTGATCTGCGGCGCGCTGGAAAGCCGCCGCCACATCTTCCGCCGCTACCGCGACCATTACAGCTGGGAGGCGTTCCGCGGCGCCCGCCACAAGAACTACATCCGCGAGGCGCAGATGCTCGTCCGCGAGGTGGACAGGGACGCCGTGTTCTCGGTCTATCCCGGCGACAGCCGGTCGCGTTTCGCCGTTCCGACCTTCGTCAAGTCGCGGCTGGTGGCGGATCGCGACGGCGGCGTCGTGCTCTTGCCACTCGACCGGGCGCGGCACTGGCGCGACGTCGCGCGCATCGCCGCCAGCGACATCCCCTATGCCGCCAAGTCCGACCGGCTGGTCTGGCGCGGCGGCACCACCGGCCGGTTCAGGCGCGACGGCGGCGGCGAGCCGCTGTCGAGCCGCGCCTTCGTGGCCGGCCTGTCGCAAGCGATGCCGGGGATCGACGTGGCCTACAGCGAGATCGTGCAGGTCGGCCCCGACAGCTCGGATCTGCCGCTGGCGGCGCTCGCGGCGCGGCTCCGCCCGCCCCTGAGCCTGGCCGAGCAGTTGGGCGCGAAGATGCTCCTGTCGCTGGAGGGCAACGACGTGGCGACCGGGCTGAAATGGATGCTGGCCTCGAATTCGGTCGTGGTCATGCCCCCGCCGGTCTGCGAATCCTGGGCCTGCGAAGGCGATCTGCGCCCGTTCGAGCATTACGTGCCGGTCCGGCCCGACCTGTCGGACCTCGCGGCGGCGCGCGACTGGTGCCTGTCGCACCCCGCCGACAGCGCGGCGATCGCCCGGCAGGGGCGCGCGTTCATCCAGAACTTCCTCGATCCCGGCCGCGAACGGGCCGTGGTTCGCGCGGTGGTCGCGGGCTATCTGGAGAAGGCCCGCTTCCGGCTGGCGTTCGGCCCGCTGGAGCGGCTGGCGCAGCGGCTCGAAGGACTGATTCCAGGGCCGGCGGCCGGTCACGTGTCCGGCGGCAAGAGACCGAGCCCGCGCAGGTAGATGCCGATGCCGGCCTCGAGCAGATCCTCGGGCGCGAACGGCGAGCGCGCGCCGGGCGGGCCGCGGGTGAAGAGTTCGACCACGCCGTGGCTCAGCGCCCAGATATGCGCCGAGAACATCGCCGGCGGCGGCCGCTTGGCAGGCGGGATATGGGCCGACAGCGCCACCGCCGCCTTCTCGAGAACCGCACCCGCCTTGTTCGCGACATGCGCGAGTTCGGGGCTCGTGTTCACCGACAGCCCGCTCTCGAACATCGCCTGGTAATGCGCCGGATATTTGCGGGCAAAGGCGAGATAGGCGCGGCCGGTCGCCTCAAAGGCCGCGAGCGCCGAGGGCTTGCCGTCGTCGTAGGCATATTCCATCAGCGCCGCGAAAATCTCGTAGCCCTGGCGCGCGACCTCGGCGATTAGATCCTCGCGCCCGGCGAAGTGGCGATAGACCGCGGCCGGGGTCACGTCGGCGGCCTTGGCCGCCTCGGAGAGGGTGAAGCCCTGCGGCCCGGTCTCCTCGATCAGCGCGAGCGCCGCCTCGACCAACGCCTGCCGGAGGTTGCCGTGATGGTAGCCGCGCTTGCTCATCTGGCGCGGCGGGTGCGTGGGGCGCAGGGCATCGGCATCCTCTCGTGCCGCCAATATGGCGATCAGAGGCCTGCACGCAACCGCGCCCGGTCGATCGCGGCGATCACGCGGTCGGCGTGGGTCTGGTGCGGCATGTGGCCCGCGCCCGCGATCAGGTCGAGCGCGGCACCCGGCAACCGCGCCGCCAGCGGCACCGCATGGATGTCGGCCGGCACGATCCGGTCCACGCCGCCGTGGACGATCTCGACCGGCAGGGTGAGGTGCGGATAGCCGCCCGACATCTCGATCAGATGTGGCTTCAGCCCGTTCACCTGCCGGGCGTTGGTGCGCAGCGGCCGGCGGCGCAGCACCAGCGGCAGGCCGATGTGGTCGGCATAGCCCTCGGGCACCGGATCGGGGGCGAAAATCTTGGTCAGCAGGCCGGCCGCCATGCCATAGGGCGCGAGGGCGGTGACCATCGGCAACAGGGTCGCGCCACCCAGGGCGCTTGCCGGCACCGTGTACCAGGGGCCGAGCCCGCCGGCCCAGGGCATGGTCGCGCCCGACACGATGACCAGCGCTGCGGTATCGGGAAAGGCCCCCGGCCAGGCCATCGCCACGGCGCCGCCGTAGCTCTGGCCGAGAACGATCGGCCGACGCGCGCCGAGCCGGGCGGCCGCGCGGGCCAGGATGCGCGCCTGCACGCGCGGGTCGATCCCCGCCGCGCCGGCATCGCCGGACCAGCCGAGGCCCGGGCGATCCATCGCGATCACCCGGAAGCGGTCGCGCAGGCGCGGGATCAGGCGAAAGGTGAAATCCCGGGTGTTGCCGTTCGCCCCGTGGATCAGGATCAGGTCGGGTCCGTCGCCCTCGACATGCGCATGCACCCTGTGGCCGTCCGCGTCGAGCATCCGGCCGGTCGGCGGATAGGCCGCTTCGGCCGCCGCCTCGCGCGCCGCCGCCCGCCGGTCCACGGCCAGCGCCCCGCCCCCCGCAAGGGCCGCGGCAAGGATCAGTTCAGCTGCCAATGCGCGCAATGTCGTAGGGTGTGGACTGGTAGATCTCGTTGATCCAGTTGCCGTAGAGCAGATGCGCGTGGCTGCGCCAGCGGTTCAGCGGCGCCCGCGCGGGATCGTCGTCGGGAAAATAGTCGAGCGGAACCTCGATCGGCGTGCCGTTGCCGATGTCGCGGTCATATTCCTGCTTGAGCGTGTCGCGGTCGTATTCGAAATGGTTGAAGATGTAGAGCGCGCGGCGGCCCGCATCCTCGACCAGACAGGGCCCGACCCGGTCAGAGCCGAGCAGCGTGACCAGCCCCGGCGCGGCATCGATCTCGGCCTGGCGCATCTCGGTCCAGCGGCTGACCGGGATCACGAAATCGTCCGAGAAGCCGCGCAGGTAGGGCGAGGCGGGGGCGAGGATCGTGTGGCGGAAGCAGCCGAAGGCCTTGGCCGGCAGCGGGTGCTTCGGCACCCCGTGAAAGTGGTTGATCATCGCCATGCCGCCCCAACAGACGCCGAAGGTGGAGTGCACATGGCTCTGCGTCCAGTCCATGACCTCGCAGAGCTCACCCCAGTAGGTGACGGCCTCGAACGGCAGGTGCTCGATCGGGGCGCCGGTGATGATCAGGCCGTCGAACTTCTCGGCCTTCACCTCCTGAAAGGGGCGGTAGAAGGTCTCCATGTGCTCGGCGGCCGTGGTCTTGGTCTGATGCTCGGACATCCGGATCAGGTGCAGGTCGATCTGCAGCGGCGTCGCCCCGATCAGCCGCGCGAACTGCGTCTCGGTCTGGATCTTCTTCGGCATCAGGTTCAGAAGCCCGATCCTGAGCGGCCGGATGTCCTGCCGCGCCGCCCGTTCCGGCGTCATCACCATGACGCCTTCGCTGCGCAGCACCTCGAAGGCGGGCAGACTGGCGGGCAGGGTGATCGGCATCGGTCGTCTCCGGCGACAAGCGCGCCTGTCTAGGCCGCTTCGCCGCGCTGCTCAAGGGCGCGCGCGATCAGGGCGGTGAAGCCCGCGGCATCGGCGACCCCTGCCACCTCCTCGGCCGTGACGGTGACGCCCCAGCGGGCCATCGCGGCATAGCGCGGCTGGCGATGGTCGAGCAGGCGGGCATAGGCGAAGCGCAGGAAGGCGTCGGGGTCCACCCGGTCTTCGGGCAGGGCCTGCTGCGCGAGGTAGTCGGACCAGACCGCCCGCAGGAAGTCCGGCTGGTAGTAGATCGGCTTCGGCGCCCGGTCGAAGCGCCGGATCAGCTCGGCCCGATGTGCCTCGGAGCCCTTGAGCCAGACCATCAGCAGGTTCGCCGACAGCGCGGTCAGCACCGGATCGGCCTGATCCTCCGGATCGACGACCTCGCAGATCGAGCCGCCGGAATCGCAGACGAAGCGGCTGTAGCCGTAGAGGTCCTTGGCCCGCTGGATGAAGCGGGGCGTATCCAGCAGCGCCGCGATCTCGGCGGCGCGGTGCTGATCCTGCCGGCGGCAGTATTCGGCGAAGGGCAAGCCGCCGCGGGCCGGGTCGCCGGGCTTGCCGAGATAGGTCGAAAGCGGCGCGAGGTTGTCGAAGGTGATGTTCGAGGTGATGTAGACCGAGTCGCTCATCAGGAGTTCGCGCAGCAGCGGCACCTTCATCGCCTCGCGCTTGAAGTTGTCGGCGATGAACTCGCCCATGTAGCGCGTGCCGATCCGGTAATCGATCGAGTAGTGGAACCATTCGGCCTGATCGCGCAGGATGCCGGCGAGCCGGGTCTTGCCGAGGCCGGACATGCCGAACAGGAGCACGCGCCTGTCGGTCGCCTCGCGCCAGTCCGCCGCCGTGGGGTAGAGCATCCGCCGCTCCTGTTGCCGCCCGCGTTGGTAGCGCCGGGGCGGGGCGAGTTCACGCGGATTCTTCTATGCCCGGAGCGCCCGCCGGATAAGGCGCCCGTCGATCGCGAGAAGCCCGGCCGCGATCAGCGCGAACCCGGCGAAGGCACGGGGCGGCAGCGCCTCGCCGAACATCGCCGCGCCGAGGACGATCGCGACAGGCGCGGTCAGAAGCGTCACCAGGCTGAGGTTGCCCGCCCCCGCCATGCCGAGCACGCGGTAGTAGAGCAGATAGGCCCCGGCGGTCGCAATCACCGCCAGATAGCCGAGCGCGGCCAGCGCGGGCAGGCCGGGCGGTGCGCCGGGGCC
>Ga0224723_1001451_pt1 | contig 14302 bp, 14 predicted proteins | sample Balambano_FR2_Me_FD_161647 | JGI IMG/M metagenome (GOLD analysis project Ga0224723, IMG submission 161647) | Freshwater sediment microbial communities from Lake Towuti, South Sulawesi, Indonesia - Balambano_FR2_MetaG | ecosystem: Environmental > Aquatic > Freshwater > Lake > Sediment | place...
CACGCCGTATGATGCGCTGGACGCGCTCAGCCGCATGGCGGGTGCACCCGTTGAGGATTTCGACCTTGGCGACCCGAGCTAGCACCGCCGCGCCCCATGCCGGGGTGAACTTCGACGAATTCCTGTGGATCTGGAACACGCGTGAGGGCCAGACCACGCCGAACCTGCATCTGGGCATCGCGCGCTGGCTTCAGGCCCGCGAGCGCACAGGCGAGCGCCGGCTGCTGCTGATGGCGTTCCGCGGCGCCGGCAAATCGACCATCGTCGGCCAGTGGTGCGCCTGGCAGCTGATGCGCGCGCCATCCGTCCGCATCCTGGTGCTGGGCGCGGATGACGCGCTGGCGGTGAAGATGGTGCGCAACGTGCGGCGCATCATCGAACGCCACCCACTGTGCGTGCTGATCCGCCCCAGGCGTGTCGAGGAATGGGCCGCCGACCGGTTCAGCGTGCAACGACCCGGCGCCGGGCGCGATCCTTCCATGCTGGCGCGCGGCATCCTTGCCAATATCACCGGCAGCCGCGCCGACATCATCGTCGCCGACGATGTGGAGGTGCTGAACACGTCCGACACCGCGCCGAAGCGCGAGGAGCTGCGCCATCGGCTCGGCGAGGCGGCCTTCGTGCTGACGCCTGGCGGCACGATGCTGTATGTCGGCACGCCGCACGCCGCGGACAGCCTTTATGCCGATCCGGCCAGACCGCGGCCGCCGGGTACGCAGCCGCCGTTCCTGGCCGATTGCGTGCGGCTGGTGCTGCCGATCCTGGATGCCGCCGGCAACAGCCGCTGGCCGGAACGCTTCACGCCACACGACATCGCGCTGCTGCGCCGCCGCGTGGGGCCGGCGAAATTCCTGAGCCAGATGATGCTGGAACCTGTCAGCCCCGCGACGGCACGGCTCGATCCCGCGGAACTGGTGCGCTATCGCGAGGAGATCGCGTTCAGGGAGGGCAACAGCGCGGCCGAGCTGCGGATCGGCGATGTGCGGATGGTATCCGCCAGCTGCTTCTGGGATCCCGCGTTCGGCGCACCCGGGCGGGGTGACGCCTCGGTGCTGGCCGCGCTGTTCGCCGATGCAGAAGGCGGGTTCTGGCTGCACCGCATGCTGTACCTCAAGCACGACCCGCAATCGCAGCAGAATGCCGCCGCCCAGCTCTGCGCCCAGGTCGCCGATCTGGCGCGCACGCTGCACCTGCCGGCAGTCACCATCGAAAGCAACGGCATCGGCAAATTCCTGCCCGGCCTGCTGCGCCAGACCTTCCGCGAGGCGAGGCTCGCCTGCGCCGTGCGCGAGCACACCAGCACGCGCGCCAAGGCCGAGCGCATCATCGGCGCGCTGGAGCCGGTGATGGCCGCGCGCCGGCTCAACGTGCACGACAGCGTGTTCGCCACACCGCTGATCCAGGAGCTGCGCGACTTCCGGCCCGGCGCAAAGGGTCTGGCGGACGACGGCCTGGATGCGCTGGCCGGCTGCCTGCTGGCCGAGCCGGTGCGGCTTGCCGCGCGCGGGTCGGCGGCGCCCCGCGCGGAGTGGCGGCCGGGCGCCGGCAGCTTCGCGGGTGGGGAGCGGTTCGACCCGCTGGGATAACGCGGCATGTGCCGTGCGGCGCTACCCCCACCCTGTCCCTCCCCCGCTGCGCGGGAGAGGGGACGGTACGGCACTCGCCGTGATCGGTCCCCTCTCCCGCGCAGCGGGGGAGGGACAGGGAGGGGGCGGTGCCGCGCCTAAGCCTCCGTCACCTGGCGCGCGGGTCGCTTCAGGATCTCGCTGGCGTGCCGTGCCACGCCCTCGGCGGTGATCTCGAACCGCCCGTCGGCACGCTCGCGGCAGAAACCCATGCCGGCGAGCCGCAACAGGCACGGACCATCCTTCAGCCCAGGCGGCCGGCCGATAGCCCCGCAGATGCGAAGCCGGTTCAGCGCCGAGCGGCAGCAGGTTTCCAGATACGGCTCGTTCCACATGCCCCGTCGATATCGGCCCGGCATGCCGCGCCGTCAACGAACGACGCATCACGCAACAGGAGTTCCGACCATGCACGCCGGCAGTATCGACCTCGACCTGACCACATGGCTCACCGCCATCATGCTGCCGGTGCTTGGTGCGATGTTCTGGATGATCCAGGGCGTGAAGAAGGACCTGCAGCATCGCCTGGACGAACTGGCGCGGCGCAAGATCGAGGCGCTGTTCGACCTGCGCGAGGACCTGGCCGCGCACAAGCTTGATGTTGCCCGCGGCTATGCCCCGCTGCACGCCATCCGCGACATCGACCGCCGGCTGTCGCTGCAGCTCGTGCGCATCGAGGAGAAGCTGGAGCGGCTGGGAGCGCGGCCCACGATCGTGGCGATGGCTGAGCGCGTCGGCGAGCCTTAACCGCGCGCATCGCGCGCCATCACGCGGGCGTGCATCAGGCAGGCGCCGATGACGATCGCTGCCCCCAGCAGTTCAACCCATCCCGCGGCGTGGCCGAAGACGAACCAGTCGAACGCGATCACCCACACCGCCGAGGTGAAGTCGAGCGGCGCCAGGCGTGACGGCGCAGCAAGTTGCACCGCGCGGCTGATGGCGCCGATCGCACCGGCCCACAGCACGCCGTTGCCGCCCAGCAGCCCCAGATCGAGCAGGCCCGGCGGGGTCCAGTCCAGCACCGCGAGCGGCGCGGCGCCAAGCGTGCCCAGCACGGCGGGCCACAGCAACAGCGCGGCCACGGGCTGGTGCGCCACGCGGCGCGTGAGGATCAGCACCAGCACATAGGCCAGGGTGCCGGCGAAGGCCGCCAGCAGCGGCCACAGGCTGCGGGCCGCATCCTGGGTCGCGCGCGGCACAAGGGCGATCACGACGCCCGCGAAGCCGAACAGCGCCCAGCCCCAGGCCGCGCCCGGCACGTGCTCGGCCAGCACGAAACGGCCCAGCGCCATCAGCAGGAAGGGCGCCGTGTAGAACACGATATAGCCGTCGAACAGCGGCAGTTTCGCAAACGCGTAGAAGAACGTCATCGAGGCGAACAGCATCAGGATGCCGCGCAGCAGATGCACACCGTGCTGCGCGCGCAAGGTGGGGCCACCCAGGAACGGCAGCAGCACCAGCAGCATCACGGCGTACCGCACCAGCAGCACCTGGCCCATGCCATAGCCGGCGGAGAGCCACTTGGTGTTCAGGTCCAGCACCGCGAACAGGGCGATGCCCAGCAGCATCCAGGCGGGTCCGGACATGCGCGGCTTGTGGCATCCCTGCTGGCGCGGCGCCACCCCACGAAGGGAGACGCCGCGTGCGGCTGCATTGCAGGCGCGCGCGTCCTCCGGCATGAAGCGGCCCGCAATGCCTTCCCCCTCCCTTCCGGCCCGGCTCGCCAGCATGGCGATGCCGCTGCTGCGCGCGCTGGATGCCGAGACCGCGCACGGAATCGCGCTTGCCGCGCTGGCACGCGGCTGGTGCGGGCAGGTGAATTTGTCCGAAAACGGGGCGCTGGCGGTCACGGCGCTGGGGCTGAAATTGAGCAACCCGCTGGGGCTGGCGGCGGGGTTCGACAAGGATGCGCGGGCCGTGCGCGGCGTCTTCGGCCTGGGCTTTGGCGCGGTGGAGGTCGGCACCGTCACGCCGCGTCCGCAGGCCGGCAACCCGCGCCCGCGCCTGTTCCGCCTGCCGGCCGCGCGTGCGGTGATCAACCGCATGGGGTTTCCCAACCAGGGTTGGGAGAATGTCGGCGCCCGGCTTGCGGCGCTGCGTGCGCAGGGCGCGCTGCCTGGCCCGTTGGGCATCAACATCGGCATCAACAAGGATTCCGAGGACCCGGCGGCGGACTATGCCTTGATGGCGCACCGAGCCGCGCCGCTGGCCGACTGGATCACGGTGAATGTTTCCTCGCCCAACACGCCGGGCCTGCGCGACCTGCAATCGGCCGACCGGCTGGGCGCGCTGCTGGATGCGGTGATCGCCGCCCTGCCGAGGCCCGTGCCGGTTGCCGTGAAGATCGCCCCCGACCTGGACGATGCGGCGCTGGAAGCGGCCGTTTCGGTTGCGGCGGCGAAGGCGCAGGCGCTGATCATCTCCAACACCACGATCGCCCGGCCACCGACGCTGACCGACACCGCCGCCGCCGAGAAGGGCGGGCTTTCCGGCCCGCCGCTCCTCGAACCCTCCACGCGCATGCTGGCCAGGGCGTTCCGTCTTTCCGCCGGGAAACTGCCGCTGATCGGGGTGGGCGGCGTTTCCAGCGCGGCGGATGTGATGAGCAAGGTGCGTGCCGGCGCCTCGCTGGTGCAGCTCTATACCGCGCTGGCCTGGCACGGCCCCGCCCTGCCAGCGCGCATCCTGGAGAATTTGTCGGAATCGCTCGCGCGCGAGGGGGTCAGAAGTTTGTCGGAAATCGTAGGGGCCGAGGCCTGATGGTCGCGCTGCTTGATGGTTTCAGGCCACTGGCCGAGGCGCATGACGGCTTCATCCTTGATCTGTGGGGGGTCATCCATGACGGGATGAACCCCTATCCCGGCGCGGTCGATGTGCTGGCGAGGCTGCGCGCGGCGAACAAGCGCGTGGTGCTGCTGTCGAACGCGCCGCGGCGCAACGAGGCGGCGCAGCATGCCATGCGCGGGATGGGCATTCCCGACGATCTCTATACCGGCATCCTGACCTCGGGCGAGGCGGTGCACCTGCATCTGCGCGACCGCGACGACCCGTTCTTTGCGCAGCTGGGCGAGCGCGTGTTCCACCTGGGGCCGGAGCGCGACAAGAACGTGATGGCGGGGCTGTGGCTGACCGAGGTGCCGAGCCCCAGCCTTGCCGACTGGGTGCTGAATACCGGCCCCGACGACCACAAGTCCGACCAGAGCGTCGATGATTTCGAGGACACGCTGGAAGCCTGTGCGGCGATTGCCCTGCCGATGGTCTGCGCCAACCCCGACCTGGAGGTGATCCGCGGCGGCGTGCGTGTCATCTGCGCGGGCGCGCTGGCCGCGCGCTATGCCGAACTGGGGGGCGTGGTGCGGCTGGTTGGCAAGCCTGACCCGGCGATCTATGCGCGGGTGTTCCGTATGCTTGGCCTTCGCGCGCGCGAGAAAATCCTGGCGGTGGGCGATGCGCTGCGCACCGACATCGCCGGGGCGGCGGCGGTCAGCATTGCTTCGGCCTGGGTGCTGGGCGGCATCCACGGCGACGAGCTGGGGCCATCGCCCGATGCGGCGAGGGTTCGGGCGCACGCGGCCGCGCAGGGCTTGGAGCCGATCGCGGCGCTGCGGGCGTTCAGCTGGTAACGCGAATGTCGATGCGTGCGCGGTTGCGCACGAGGGGGCAGCAGCGCACGCTGAACGCGTGAACCCCCGCGATACCGCCCACGATGCCGCCCGCGATGCCGAGGGGGCCGCCGCCGTGCCACCCAAGCCGGTGCCGGACCATTCGTCGGCACCGGCACCGCCATCGTGGCTGCTGGTGGCGATGGTGGGCGCAGGCCCCTTCACCCTGCAGATCATCGTGCCGCTGCTCCCGGGCTTTGCCGTGCTGTTCGCTGCCCCCGCCGGCACGGCGCAGCTGCTGCTGACGCTGGCGCTGCTGGGCATCGCGGTGGGGCAGCTGTTCTACGGCCCGCTGTCCGACCGGTTCGGGCGAAGGCCGCTGGTGATCGCGGCCTTCGCGCTGTTCCTTGCGGCCTCGCTTGGCGCCGCCGCGGCCGGCATGATCGCCATGCTGGTGGCGCTGCGCACGATCCAGGCGATCGGCGGCTGCGGCGGCATGGTGATCGGGCGCGCCATGATCCGCGACTGCTTCCCGCGCGAGAAGGCGGCCAGCGTGCTGGGCTATGTGATGATGGGCATGACGGTCGCACCCATGGTCGCGCCCTTCGTCGGCAGCGTGATGCTGGAGAATTTCGGCTGGCGGTCGGTGTTCCTGCTGTGCGCGGCGATCGGCGCCGTATTGCTGGTGGCGATCCTGCGCTGGCTGCCGGAAACGCTGCGCCATAGACAGGAGATGCCGGGGATAGCCGGCCTGGCGACGATGTACGGCGCGCTGTTGCAGGTGCCGGCCTTCCGCGGTCACGCGGCGGTGGTGGCGCTGAGCTCGGGAGTCTTCTTCACCTTCCTCGGCGGGGCGCCGCACGTGGTGGTGACGGGCCTGGGCTTGGCGCCGCGCGACTATGCCACCGCGTTCCTTGCAACCTCGGGCTTCTTCGCGTTCGGGAATTTTTTGGCCGGCCGCTATTCGCAACGCGTCGGCGTGTTCCGCATGATCGAGATCGGCACGGCGCTGAGCTTCGTCGGCGTGACAGGCGCGCTGCTGGCGGTGATTTTCCTGCCGCCATCGATCCTGAACCTGTTCGTGCCTTCGGTGCTGATGGCGATCGGCAACGGCATTTCTCAGACCAACGCGATGGTCTCGGCGCTGTCAGTACGGCCGCAACTGGCAGGCACGGCTTCGGGATTGACGGGCTTCGCGCAGATGGGCACGGGCGCCGCGCTGAGCTGGGCGGCGGGCGCCTTGGAAAGCGGCAGCGGCGTCGCCACCACCGGGATCATGATGGCATCGGCGGCGGCGACGCAGATTGTGCTGGCGGTGATGCGGCTGCGGCGGATCGGATAGGCAGCCCTATCGATCTATCGTTGCTGAACGGTGATGCGGTTGCCGCCGACATCAACCTCCAGCAGCTTGTTGTTCTGCTCCTGGTAGATCCAGAAGCCAAGGCCGGCAAGCGCGATCACCAGCACGCCCACCAGGGTAAAGAGCATGTTGCGGCTCATGCAGTCCTCCTTGCGGAAACGTCATGCGATGGCTGCAACGCGCCGATCACCGTTCGGGTTGCATCCGCCGATGCAGGCAGCAGGGGTCTTTGCCTAGTCGCGATTTCCGAGCCGGCAGGTTTGCCAAAGTGCCTTGAAATCGCTCTATACCCGCGCGCCCTCGGCGAAGCCCCCCGACTGCCGCGCCCACAGGCCCGCATACACGCCGCCCTGTTCCAGCAGCGCCGCATGCGTGCCCTGCTCGACGACGCGGCCGTGGTCCAGCACCACCAGCCGGTCCATGCGCGCGATGGTGGAAAGCCGGTGCGCGATGGCAATCACTGTCTTGCCATCCATCAGGGTGGCGAGCTGTTCCTGGATGGCGGCCTCGACCTCGGAATCGAGCGCGCTGGTCGCCTCGTCCAGCACCAGGATGGGCGCGTTCTTCAGCAGCACGCGGGCGATGGCGATCCGCTGGCGCTGGCCGCCTGAGAGTTTCACCCCGCGCTCGCCGACATGGGCGTCGTAGCCGGTTCGCCCGCGCCAGTCCTGAAGGGTTAAGATGAACTCGTGCGCGTGCGCCTGGCGGGCGGCGGCCTCGATCTCGGCCATGGAGGCGGCGGGCCGGCCATAGGCGATGTTGGCGGCGATGGAGCGGTGCATCAGCGCGGTGTCCTGGGTCACCACGCCGATCTGGGTGCGGAGGGATTCCTGCGTGACGCCGGAAATGTCCTGGCCGTCGATCAGGATGCGGCCTGCTTCGGGATGGAAGAAGCGCAGCAGCAGGTTCACCGCCGTGGTCTTGCCGGCGCCCGAATGGCCGACGAAGCCCACGCGTTCTCCGGGCGCGATGGCCAGGTCGAAGCCGCGCAGCACGCCGCGGCGATCCTCGGGCGGGGAATCGAGGTCGCGGCCATAGCTGAAATGCACCTGCTCGAACCGCACGGCACCGTGGCGCACCACCAGCGGTGCGGCGGCGGGCGGATCGGGCGCGGTCGGCGGCACGGCGATGGAATTCAGGCTCTCCTGCACCACGCCGATGTTCTCGAAGATGGCGTTGACGTTCTGCGCCACCCAGCCGGAGATGTTGGCGATCTGCCAGGCCATCGGCAGCGCCGTGGCGACCACGCCAAGCCCGATCGCGCCCGCCATCCACTGGCCGATGGCGATCGAGGCGACGCTGACCATCAGCACCGCGTTCAGCGAGGAAAGCAGCACCGAATTCCACGTCACCAGCCGCACCTGCTCGGCAAAGCGGGTGTTGAGGGCGAGCAGGCCCTCGCGCATATAGCTGTCCTCGTCCGCTGTGCGGGCGAACAGTTTTACCGTCAGGATGTTCGTGTAGCTGTCCACGATGCGCCCGGTCAGGCCGCTGCGCGCCTCGCTGGCGATGCGCGAGCGGTCGCGAAGGCGCGGCACCAGCAGGCGCAGCAGCAGGCCGTAAAGCACGAACCACACAAGGAACGGCAGCGCGAGCCGCCAGTCGGCCGAGGCCAGCCACAGCATCGCGCCGGTGCCATAGACCGCGATGTACCAGACGGCGATCACCGACTGCACGATGCTGTCGCGCAGCGCCGGTGCCGCCTGCATCACACGGGTGGCGATCCGGCCGGCGAAATCCTCCTGGAAGAACGGCAGGCCCTGCCGCACCACGTGCCAGTGCGCCTGCCACCTGATGAGGGAGGAGACGCCGGGCACGATCGCCTGCTGCGCGATCAGCTGCTGCAGCCCAATCGCGCCGGGGCGGCAGACGAGCAGCACGAAGGCCATGCCCAGCAAGGCCGGCCAAGCCTCGGCCAGCAGCGAGTCCGGCCCGTGCGATTCCAGCAGCGCGACGACATGACCGATGAACACGGGGATGCAGGCATCCAGCAGCGCCACCGCCATGCCGGTCAGGAACAGGCCCAGGAACAGGCCACGCGCCTGGCGGGCGAAGTGCCAGTAGAAGCCGGCCAGCGATTTCGGCGGCTCGTGGGCGGGCACCGGCACGCCCAGCGGGCGCACCGCCACCTCGCCTACGGCGGCATCGGGGCGAACGAGGGATTCGAAAAGGCGGAAGGGGGAGAAGCGGGGCATGTGCTCAGGCCACGCAGGCGGCAGTGCCAGTCACCCTCACCTTGCCCCTCTCCCTGAGGGAGAGGGAACCGTACCGACCAGCATCGATCGTGTGGGTCCCCTCTCCCTCAGGGAGAGGGGCCGGGTGAGGGTGCCGGCGTGGAATGTATGTCAGGCGAACGGATCCTCTACCCGCGGCCACCAGGGCGTCGCGATGCGGGTCAGCGGGATCGACGCGAAGTCGCACAGCATGCCGCCCGGCACGGCGCAATAGCGCACGGCCTGCGCGATCGGAGCAAAGGCGGCGTAGAAATGCTGCGAGGACTTCACCACCACGATCCGCTTGTCGGAGAGCATGCAGCCAAGGCCCTCGAACATGTCGGGGTTGAAGACCTGCTGGCGCTCAGTGCCGATCACCACGTGCACGCCATCCGTCTCGATCCAGGCGGCGGGGCCCACCTCGGCCCGGCCGCCGGACAGGGCGGACTGCACGTGGTTCTGCTTCAGGGCACGCACGCTGGCGGTGATGTCGATCGGCGCATCCGATGTCGGGCCGCACTTGCCGCCGAGCCGCAGCGGAATCGTCGCGCCGACGCCGCCCTCGAAACACATCTGCACGGCCACGGGGTCCCAGAACATGCCGATGGCGGCATCGCGCGCGCCGCGCTCCAGCAACCGGCGCAGCAGCACCGTGCCGTCACTCGCCGCGCCGCCGCCGGCATTGTCGCTGTATTCGGCAATCACCAACGGCTTCCCAGGCGGCGAAGCCAGCGCCAAATCAATCGCGCCGTCGGGCGTGTCGAAGCGATAGCGTGCCTCCTCGCGCATCGCCCATATCCGCTGCGCGAATGTCTCGGCCACCGCCTGAGCCTTCGCCGCATCGCGATCGGCGATCACCACCATCTTGGCGCCGACATCGGGCACGTCGGCCCAGGGAAAGCCATGGCCGAACGAGACGGATAGGATGCCATCCTTCCCTTCCGCCGCCTGCATGTCGGCGACCAGTGACTTCGTGGGCTCCACGGGGGTCTGCCAGCACATGATCATCCGAAGGTCGCGGAAGGCGGTCACCGGCTTCACCTCGCCGCGCGCGGCGCGCACCGCCAGCGTGTAGAGTTCATGGGCGCGCTCGACGACATCGATATGCGGGTATTCCTTGTAGGTGATGATCAGGTCGGCCGATGTGCGCATCAGCTCGGTCAGGTGGCAGTGCAGGTCGAGTTCGATGCCGATGATTACCTTCGGTCCGACGATCGCGCGCACGCGGGCCAGCGTGTCGCCTTCGCAGTCGTCGTAGCCTTCGGCCACCATGGCGCCGTGCATGTTCAGCAGCACGATATCGACCGGCCCGGCCGCGCGCAGGTCGGCAAGGATGGTGTCGCGCAGCTCCTCGTACACCCCGCGCACGGTAAGCCCCGCCGGCTGCGCGCCGGTGCAGATGCTTTCAATCACCTCGATGCCGTCGGCGGCCGCGCGCTGGCGCCAGGCGATCAACGGGATGTTGCCGTAGGCGGGCGGCTCCAGGCTGGCGTCACGGCGGCGATAGCGCAGGCCCATGAACGCCGCGCGCCCCGTGGGCATGGGCGAGAAGGTGTTGGTCTCGGTCAGCAGCGCGGCCATGAACAGGCGCATGCGGGTTTCCCTTGGCAGGCGGCGAAAACTACTCGGCGGCGGCGGGCAGGCGGACCTTGCCGGCGCTACGCGCGGCGGTCAGGGTGAAGATGCTGGCGACCAGGATGACGGCGACCAGCGGCAGCACCAGGTCCGGCCGGCCGACATCAAGCAGCAGGCCGAACGGCACGGGCGTGACCGCCATGCCCATCGGCAGGCCGGCGCTGACGAAGCCGAACACTTTGCCGATCTGCCCCGGTGGTGCGGCATCCTTGATCATGATGTCGCGCGGGGTGCGCGAGGCCCCGATGATCAGGCCGGCTGCGAACACTGTGCCGATCAGCGCGAGATCGGGCAGGCGCACCATGCCCGCCAATAGCGTCAGCGCCGCCGAGACCAGCGTGGCGATGATGGTGAAGCCGAGCAGCGCACCGGTGTGGCGATCGGAAATCCAGCCGCCCACCAGCACGCCGGCCGTGGCCCCAGCCATGTAGCCTGTCAGCGCGGCCGAGGCGACGGCAAGCGGCGTGCCCCACAGTTTCACCAGCGTGGTGATCAGGAAGGTCTGCATCGCGCCACCGGCCATGGCGGTGGTCAGCATGAACAGGAAGAACATCAGCATCGGCGTGCTGGAAAGCAGTGCGATGCCCGATGGCCCGCCCTCATGCGCCTTTGGCTTCGCCTGGTCGGCCAGCACGCGGCTTTGCCACAGGATCGCGCCGACCACCGGCAGGCCGATCAGCCCCACCATGCCCAGTGCGCCGCGCCAGCCCAGCAGTGCGGCCAGCAGCACCATCACCGGGGGTCCCGCGGCAAAGCCAAGGTTGCCGGTGAAGGTATGGAAGGCAAAGGCGCGGCCCATCCGCCTCTTGTCGATCGAGCCGGCCATGATCGCGTAGTCCACCGGATGGATCACGCTGTTGCCGATGCCGCTGATCACGGCCAGCAGCAGGATCATCCAATAGTACGGGGCGATCGCCATGGCGGCGATGCCCAGGCTCATCACCAGCGTGCCGCCGACCAGGAACTTCTTGGCGCCGTACCGGTCGGTCAGGAACCCGACGGGCGTCTGCAGCACCGCGGTGGTGCCCGACAGCAGGGCGGAGGCAAGTCCCAGGCTTGCGAAGGACACCCCGAATTCCTCGCGCCACATCAGGAAGAGCGGCGGCAGGGCCAGGATGTAGAAGTGGGAGAGGAAATGCGCGGTGCCGATCAGGGCCAGCACGCGCACCTCGCGCGCAGGTGGCGCGGCGGCAGGATCGGGCATGGAAAAAGACTACGCCGGGCCGGCCCGATCGGCCAGCACGGCGTCATGCATGCGCGCCCGCCCGCGGCGGTTCAGACGGTCACAGTTCTTCGTCGAACACCGCACTGTCGATGCCGGTATCCTCATAGGCACTGCTGGTCGGCATGGCGTCCGCCGCGGCGGCATCGGGGGTAGCGGCTTCCGCCGTTCCACCCATCAGCATGCCGGCGATCAGGTTGCCCAGCAGCAGGCCACCGGCAACGCCCACGGCCATCCGCGCCGCACTGCCCACGAAGCCGGGCCCCTGCTGGAACATGCCCGGGCGATAGCCGGGGGCGTGCACCGGCTGCGGTGGCGGCGTGGCCGGGCCGCGATTGCCGCCGAACAGGCCGCCCAGCAAGCCGCCCTGCTGCTGGCCCCTGTTCTGCGCCTCCCATTCCAGCTGGGCGATGCGGTTCTGCGCCTCGGCCAGCGCGTGCTCCTGCACGAAGGCCAGCTGGGCCAACCGATAGCGCGCCTCGGGGTGCTGCTCATGCAGCTGCCGCAGCAGCGCATCAGCCTCGGGGTCGATCGGCTCGCGCGGCGGCGCCGGCGGTTGGGCGGCCGGCCGGCCCCAGGGTGAAGGGGCGGCGGCCGGCGCATCGCCGCGCACCACGCGCTGCACGAAGTCGGTGATGATCTGCTTCTCGTCGCGGGTCACGGTCCTTCATCTCCCTTTGGTGGATCGTGGCAGCGCAGCAGGTGGCCCGCCCCCGGTGCCGGATCAAGGGGCCGGCAATGGAAACTTGCGCGTCAGCGCACGGCCACGGGTGCAATGCCCAGGCGCGGAATTTCGATGGCCGGACAGCGGTTCTGCACGAACACGAGGCCGGCATCGCGCGCAATCGCTGCTGCTTCGTCATTGACCACGCCGAGCTGAAGCCACAGCGCCTTGGCCCCGATCGCCACCGCCTGGCCGGCGATTTCCGGCGTGGCCGCGGACTCGCGAAACACATCGACCATCTCCACCCGGCCGGCCGCGGCCAGGGTAGCGACCACGCGCTGGCCATGGATTTCCTGCCCTGCCAGGCCGGGATTGACCGGCACCACCTCGTAGCCGTGGCGCAGCAGGAACCCCATCACCTCGTTGCTGGGGCGCGCCGGTTTGTTGCTCGCGCCGACCAGCGCGATGCGGCGCACGCCTGCCAGCAACGCGCGGATGTCGTCATCGGAAAGCCCATCCTCGGCCATGCAAGGCAGGTGGTGGGGCTTGTGGGAAAGGGCAAGGCAAGGCTAGGTGCGCCCCGCCATGCCGGGAATTTCCGAACGCCTGACGAACCTGGTCGATCCGCCGGCGCGGATCGCCGAACTGCGGCTGGACGGGATCATCGCACCGTCCGGCCCGTTCGGGCGCCAGGCGCTGTCGATCGAGCGGCTGGAGCCCGCGATCCGCCGCGCCTTTGCGATCCCGCGCCTGGCCGCCGTGGCGCTGTCGGTGAACTCGCCCGGCGGGTCGGCGGCGCAATCCAGCCTGATCGCCGCGCGCATCCGGGCGCTGGCGGATGAGAAGAAGCTGCCGGTGCTGGCGTTCGTCGAGGATGTCGCGGCTTCGGGCGGGTTCTGGCTGGCCTGCGCGGCCGACGAGATCTTCTGCGACACCACCTCGATACTGGGGTCGGTGGGCGTGATCAGCGCGGGCTTCGGGTTCCAGGAAGCGATCGCGCGCATCGGCGTGGAGCGGCGGCTGTACACAGCCGGCGCGCGCAAGTCGCTACTCGATCCGTTCCGCGCCGAGAAGCCCGAGGACGTCGTGCGGCTGCGCGCACTGCAGGGCCAGCTGCACGACGTGTTCAAGGAATACGTGCGCGCCCGGCGCGGCACGAAACTGCGGGGCGATGATGGGGCGCTGTTCGAGGGCGATATCTTCGTCGGGAGCCGTGCGGTAGAGGTGGGCTTCGCCGACGGCATCGGCACGCTGCACGCCACCGTGAAGGCGCGCTTCGGCGAACGCGCGCACATCATCCGCGTGGGTGCCCGCCGGCGCGGCCTGCTGTCGCGGTTGTTGCCGGTTCAGGATGCCGCGGCTGGCCTGACGGATGGAATTCTGGCCGGCATGGAAGCGCGCGCGGCCTATGCGCGCTATGGGCTGTAGGGGCAGGCGGCGATGATGAAGGCGCTGCTGCTGGTCATCGTGCTGGGTGCCGTGTGGTACCTGTGGAAAACGATTTCCGAACAGAAGGCCGGCTTCGAGTCGAAGGAGGCCGCCGAGGCGGACCCCACCACCCCGAAGCCCGAGGAGGTGGCCGAGACCGCCGAATGCCCCGTGTGCCGTGCCTATGTGTCGATGAACGCCGAGGGCGGCTGTGGGCGCGAGGAGTGCCCGATTCCTGAACTGGCCGCGGCGATGGCGGAGGAAGCGGCGGGCGATGCAGACGCGCCTGGCCCGAAGCCGGGCGACAAGGCATGAGCGCCCACCAGGCCGAGGTCGCCGCGCCCGCGCGCTGCTTCCAGGATGTGATCCTGCGGCTTAACGCGTACTGGTCGGCGCGGGGATGCGTGATCCTTCAGCCATACGACATGGAAATGGGCGCGGGCACGTTCCACCCGGCGACCACACTGCGCGCGCTGGGGCCGGACCCGTGGAACGCGGCCTATGTGCAGCCCAGCCGCCGCCCGACCGATGGCCGCTACGGCGAGAACCCGAACCG
>Ga0224723_1001452_pt1 | contig 14295 bp, 11 predicted proteins | sample Balambano_FR2_Me_FD_161647 | JGI IMG/M metagenome (GOLD analysis project Ga0224723, IMG submission 161647) | Freshwater sediment microbial communities from Lake Towuti, South Sulawesi, Indonesia - Balambano_FR2_MetaG | ecosystem: Environmental > Aquatic > Freshwater > Lake > Sediment | place...
GCGATGGGCCTGTTCACCGAGGCCGACATTCTCGATCGCCGCGCGCTCGACGGGGCCCGCTTCGGCGACGAGCTGGTGCGCATCGGCTGGCAGGGCGAGGGCGATCCGTCGGCGATGCGGGCGCTTGGCGCCTATTTCGAACTGCACATCGAACAGGGGCCGGTGCTGGAACGCGAGGGGCTCACCGTCGGCGTCGTCACCGGCAGCGCCGCCCAGCAATGGTACGACGTGCAAGTGACGGGCGCCGAGGCGCATGCAGGCAGCCCGATGCAGGGCAGGCGCGACACGCTGATGGCGGCGGCGGCGATGATGAACGCCGCCGAAGCCATCGTGCTGGAGAGGGGCGGCGAGGCGCGCTGCTCGGTCGGGCGCATGGTGCCCTCACCCGGCAGCCGCAACGTGGTTCCCGGCAAGACCTGGTTCAGCCTGGACCTGCGGGAGGCTGATGCCGCGCCGCTTTCGGCGTTGTGCGAAACCGTGCAGGCGAGGCTTCGGGCAGTCGCCGAGGCGCGCGGTGTGAAGGTCGCGATCACACCGTTCTGGGACTTTCCGCGCACGCCGTTCGATGCCGTGCTGGTCGGGCGCGTGCGCGATGCGGCGCGGCAGCGCGGCTACCCGCATCGCGACATGGCGACCGCGATCGGCCACGATGCGGTCTATGTCGCGCGCCGCGTCCCCACGGCGATGATCTTCGTGCCCTGCCATGGCGGCATCTCGCACAACGAGGCCGAAAGCATCACGCCCGAGTGGGCTGCCGCCGGCTGCCAGGTGCTGGCCGATGCCGCGCTCGCCACTGCGGAACTCGTCTGACCCCGAATTCCTGAACAGGACCACGCATGCGCATCGCCCTTGGCGGCTTCCTGCACGAAAGCCATTCCTTCGCACCGCACCCCACGACATTCGAGGATTTCGCCCGGCCCGGTGCCTGGTCGCCCATCCAGCGCGGTGAATCGCTGGTGGCGCATCTCAAGCCCACCAGCGCGCCATCGGCCGGCGCCATCCGCGCGCTGGAGGAGGCGGGTCACACGATCGCGCCGCTGACCTGGTGCTTCGCCAACCCGGCGGGCCCCGTGCAGGCCGGCGCGTTCGAGCGCATCACCGCGATGATCGTTGCCGACCTGTCCGATGCCATGCGCGCGGGCCCGATCGACGGCGTCTATCTCGACCTGCACGGCGCGATGGTTGCCGAGGATTTCCCTGATGGCGAGGGCGAGGTGCTGCGGCGCGTGCGTGCGGCGGTGGGCGATATTCCGGTGACCGCCAGCCTTGATCCCCACGCCAACATGACGCCGGCGATGGTCGATCTGGCGGATGCGCTGGCGCCGTTCCGCACCTATCCGCACGTGGACATGAAGGATGCCGGCGCGCGCGCCGTGCGCCTGCTGCTGGAGCGGATCGCGCGCGGAAAACCGTTCGCGCGCGCCTTTGCGGCGCTGGATTTCTGGATCCCCATCACCAGCCAGTGCACGCTGATGGCGCCGATGGCGCCCGCCATGGTGGAACGCGCGCGCATCGCCGCGAAGCATGGCGTGGCCGAGCTCGCCTTCTGCTTCGGCTTTCCCTACGCCGATTTCGAGGGGTGCCAGCCGGCGATCGCCGCCTATGCCGATACCCAGGCCGAGGCAGAGGCGGCGGTAGCCGAGATGAAGGCCTGGCTCGATGCCCACGAAACCTCCTTCAAGCTCGACGTGAAGCCGGCGGCCGAAGCGGTGGCCGAGGCGATCCGCATCGCCGCGCAGGCGGCGAAGCCGATGGTGATCGCCGATACCCAGGACAATCCCGGCGGCGGTGGCCATGGCGACACCACCGGGCTTCTGTTCGAACTGATACGCCAAAGGGCCGAGGGCGCCGTGCTCGCCATCATCAACGACGCGGAGAGTGCGGCAGCCTGCCACGGCGCGGGCGAGGGGGCGGAGGTGAATCTTTCGCTCGGCGGCAAGAGCGATGGCGCACCGCTGCCGCTGCGCGCCACCGTCGAGAAACTGGCGGACGGCCGGTTCACCTGCACCGGTCCGATGGGCGCGGGCAATCCGGCCGATCTCGGCGCCAGCGCGTTGATCAGGGTCGCGCCCGGCGTGCGCGTGATCGTCACCAGCCGCAAGATGCAAGCCTATGACCAGGCGATGTTCCGCCATGTCGGCATCGAGCCGGCCGAGCAGAAGATCCTGGCGTTGAAGAGCTCGGTGCATTTCCGCGCCGACTTCCAGCCGATCGCCGAGGCGGTGATCGTGGCGGTGGCCGCGGGACCCGTGGCCGCCGACCCGTCGGTGTTTCCGTTCAAGCACCTGCGGCCGGGGCTTCGGCTGAAGCCGCGGGTGGGGTGAGCAAGCAAGGCCCCCTCCCTGTCCCTCCCCCGCTATCGCGGGAGAGGGAACCGACCACGGAAGGTGCCGTACCGTCCCCTCTCCCGCGACAGCGGGGGAGGGATAAGGTGGGGGCGGTGCCGCAGCCCCTACGCGGCCAGGAACGCCCTGACCTGCGCCCCGCGCGGAATCGGCGCCACCGCGCCATAGCCGGTGGTGGCCAGCGCGGCGGCGGCGTTCGCATAGGCGGCCGCCTGGCGCGGCGCGTCCCCCGCGACCAGGCGTGCCAGGAACGCGCCGGCAAAGGTGTCGCCGGCGCCCGTGGCATCCACCGCGTTCACGACGCGGCCGGGCACCCGTTCCCGCGACGACTGGTCGGCCAGCAGCACGCCATCCTTGCCGAGTTTCAGGGCCACCAGCGGGCAGCCAAGGCGCAGATAGAAGTCGGCGATCGCGTCGGGCTGATCAAGGCCCGTCAGCGTCACGGCATCGTCGTAGCTGGGCAGCGCGATGTCGGCCTGCGCGATGGCCGCGTGGATCACCGCCCGCGCACGCGGCGCATCCCACAGCCGCAGACGCAGGTTGGTGTCGTAGCTCACCCGCACGCCAGCCGCGCGGGCAACGTCGATCGCGTGGAACCCGGCGTCGGCCGCGGTGCCGGAGATGGCCTGGCTGATGCCGGAGAGGTGAAAGATCTTTGCGCTGCGGATCGCTGCGTCGGGCATGTCGGAAGGCGCGAGGCGCGAGGCGGCGGAGCCGGCACGGAAATAGGTGAACGCGTGGCCCTTGTCGGTGTGGGTGACGAAGTAGATGCCGGTATGCGCGTGCGGATCGATCTTGACGGTGGCGGTATCCACGCCCTCGGCGCGCCAGAGGGAGAGGAAGTCCTCGCCGAATGCGTCGGCGCCGATGCCGGTGACATAGCCGACCGAGGCGCCCTGGCGCGCGGCCGCGATGGCGGCGTTGCTGGTGTCGCCGCCATGGCCCTTGAGATACAGTGACGCTCCGGTGTCGGGACGCTGGTTGAACTCCAGCAGCGGCTCGCCGAAGCAGAGGATGTCAGGCATCGCTACTGTCCTCGGCGGCAGTCACCCTCACCCTGTCCCTCTCCCTGACGGAGAGGGAACCGCACCCAGAGAGGCCGATCGTGGGGGTGCCCTCTCCCTCAGGGAGAGGGACAGGGTGAGGGTGACTGCGCTGCATCAGATCCTTCCGTACTTCGCCAGCCCCTCGCGCAGATTCTTCGCGGCGAGGATGAGTTTCGCCTGCTCGGCTTCGCGCGCGTCGATCTCCTGCGCCAGTTTCAGTACCTCGGCGGCACTCGCCCGAGGCACCACGCACACGCCATCGATGTCGCCGACGATGATGTCGCCGGGATGCACCATGATGCCGCCGACGCGCACGGGCGTGTCGCGTTCGATGGTGCGGTAGCGGCCCAGCGTGGTGCCGGGCGAGGCGCTGCGGGCATACACCGGAAAGCCATAGTCGCGTCGGATCTCCACGATGTCGCGCACGGCGCCATCCAGCACCGCGCCCGCATGACCGCGCGCCACGGCGCCCGCCGTCATCAATCCGCCCCAGCAGGCGACATCCGGCTCGCCGTCGCCGATGGCGATGCAGATCACGCTGCCGGCGGGGCTTTCGTCGATTGCATCCAGTGCGAGCTGCGGCGGCAGGAAGTCGTTAGTCGGCATCTCCAGCACGGTGACGGCCGGGCCGCAAATGCGCGCTTCATTGATGCGAGGCTTGATCTGATGGTCCATGTAGCAACGCCGGCCGACGATCTTGTCGAGCGCGTCAGCGATCGAGGCGGTCGCGGCCTTGGCAAGGCCCTCTAGCAGCGTGGGATCGCTCATTGTTTCTCTCGGTCGTCGGTTCAGGCGGCCAGCGCCGCGCGGGCGGCATCCTGCACGGCGGATTTCTCGCCGGCCGCGATCAGTTTCTCGTCCACCAGCTTGCCGCCGATGCCGACGAACGCGGCGCCGGCATCCAGCCACTGGCGCAGGTTGGAAGGATCGACCCCGCCCGTGGGGCAGAAGACGGCGCCGGGAAACACGCTTCTCAGCGCCCTGATGTGGCCGGGGCCGCCGGCGGAGGAGGCAGGGAAGACCTTGACCACGTCGGTGCCGGCGGCAAGGGCCGCGCGCACCTCGGTCGGTGTCATGGCGCCCAGCATCACGGCGGCACTGGCGGCGCGAGCGGGCGCGACGATCTCCGTGCCGACCCAGGGGGCGACCAGGAATCTCGCGCCGGCGCGCAGGCAGGCATCGGCGTCGGCGGCGCTGGCCACGGTGCCGGCGCCGACCAGCAGACCCGGCTCGTGCGCCAGCTCGGCAATCAGCGCCGGCGCATCGGGCACGCTCATCGTGATCTCGAACACCGTGATGCCGGCCTCGCGCAGCCAGGCGACAGCGGTCGCGGCGTGCAGGGTGGTGCCGGTGCGGATCACCGGCACCACGCGCGCCTGCCGCAAGGCGCCGATCAGCGGATGCGTCACGCGGTGCGCTGGGCGGCGGCGGTCGCGGCCAGCAGTTTCTCGCTCCACTCGCGGCCGATCTCACCATCAAGCCAGCTGCGCACGGCGGGCTGGGCGAGTTTGCGGAAGGCATCGATCTGGGCCGCGTTCAGCTTCTGCACCGTCATGCCCTTCTCGCGCAGGATCGGCTCGGCATTGGCATCCTGTGCCGTGGTCATGCCGCGGTGGATCACCTTCGCGACCTCCACCCCTTGCGCGATCGCCGCCCGCTCCTCGGCCCCCAGGCGGCCATAGACGCGGTCGCTGAACAGATAGGCGTGCAGCGAATAGACGTGGCCGTTCAGCGTGATGAATTTCTGATGCTGGAACAGCGAGGCGGCCAGGATGTTGGTGACGCCATTCTCCTGCCCATCGACCGTTCCTTGCGCCAGCGCCGCCGGCAGTTCACCCCAGTCGATCGCGGAAGCCGAGGCGCCCAGCGATTCCACCAGTTTCACGAACACGGGGCTCGGCTGCACGCGGATCTTCAGCCCCTTCATGTCGTCGGGCGTGACGATCGGGCGCTTGCTGTTGGTGAAGTGCCGCACGCCGTTGTCGGCATAGGCCAGCAGCCGAATGCTGGCTCGGCGGCGCATGTCGTCGGCGAGCTCGGCGCCGAACGGGCCATCCAGCACCTTCCACGCCACCGGCTGGGTTTCCCAAAGGAACGGCAGGCCGAACACCATGAAGGGCGGATAGACACCGGCAATGCCGCCATCGTGCACCACCGCCATGTCCAGGCTGCCCAGGCGCAGCTGCTCCATCACCTGCTGGGCGGGTGCGATCTGGCCGGCGGGGAAGATGTTCACCAACAGCTTGCCGCCGGTGAGTGATTCCACCGTGCTCTTGAATGCCAGCGCCGCGGCGTGCTTGGGCTGATCCAGTCGCCCCGGCTGGTAATGGGTGTAGCGGATGGTGCGCGGGGTCTGGGCGCGGATCACCGAAGGTGCCGCAAGTGTGACGGCAACGGTGGCGGTCGCCAGCATCAGGGAACGGCGGTCAGGCATCGTCACCTCCCGGTCAGAGAATTTCACCTTGCATAGCCCATTGCGTGCGGCAGCCAAAGGGTGATCCCGGGCACGAAGGACAGCATCGCCAGCACGCCGAGCTGGGCACCCAGGAACGGCCACAGTTCGCGCGTCATCGCCGTGACCTTCACGCCCGAGACCACCGAGGTCACGAACAACAGCCCGCCGACGGGCGGTGTGATCATGCCGATCGTCAGATTCACGATCACCACGATGGCGAAGTGCAGCGGGTCCAGCCCCGCCGCCTCGGCCAGCGGCGCCAGGATCGGCACCAGGACCATGATGCCTGGCAGCGGCTCGATGAAGATCCCGAAGACCAGCAGCAGCAGATTGACCAGCAGCAGGAAAAGGATGGGCGAGAGCCGCAGCGCGCCGACCCAGTCGGCGACCTGCTGCGGCACCTGCAGCACCGTCAGCGCATAGCCGAACACCTGGCTCATGCCGATGATCAGCATCACGCTGGCGGTCATGATGCTGGTGCGCACCAGGATTTTTGGGATCGCCGCGATCGGCAGGGATCGGTACAGCAGCAGCCCGACGGCAAGCGCGTAGAACACGGCGACGGCCGAGGCTTCGGTGGGCGTGAACACGCCGCCATGGATGCCGCCGATGATGATCACCGGCAGGAACAGGGCAGGGGCGGCGCGCAAGGACAGGCGCAGCAGGTCGGGCAGCGCCGGGCGCGGCTCGCCGCCGCGATAGCCGCGCCGGATGCTGACCCAGTGATTCACGCCGAGCATCGCGACGCTGATCAGCAGGCCGGGAAAGATGCCGGCCAGGAACAGGCCGGAAACGGTCACCGAATTGTCGGTCACCGCATAGATCACCATGATGATGGAAGGTGGGATGATGGGGCCGACGATCGCGGCGGATGCCGTCAGCGCCGCGGCATAGGCGCCGGGATAGCCGGCATCGCGCATCATCTTCATGATGACGCTGCCCGGGCCGGCTGCATCGGCCAGCGCGCTGCCGGAGATGCCGGAAAACAGCGTCAGGGCGACGATGTTGGTGTGGCCCAGGCCGCCGCGGGCGCGGCCCACCATGGCGGCGGCGAAGCGCAGCAGCACATCGGTGATCCTTCCGCCGGTCATCAGCTCGGCAGCCAGGATGAAGCAGGGAATGGCGCCCAGCGGGAAACTGTCGAGGCCGGAGAAGATCTGTTGCGGCACCACCAGCGGGCCGGCCAGGTCGGCCGCGACGATCACCACCAGTCCGGCAATGCCCATGGCGAAGGCCACCGGCACGGAAAGCGCCATCGCGGCGACGAAAACCAGGAACAGCAGGGAGGTCATGTGCGGCTACAGCGCACTTCCCAGTTCCGCGCCATGCACCCGGTCCCGGTCGGTCGGCGGGCGGATGAAGCGCGGCAGCATGATCAGCAGGTGCAGCAGGCAAAGCCCGGCACCCACCGGCACCGCCAGATAGATCAGCCCGGTGGACAGGCGCAGCACGGGCGTGCGCTGCATGCGGGCGAAGTCGGCATACTCCAGCCCGAGCCAGACCAGGATTCCCAGAAAGCCGGCGACGATCGCGGCAACAAGCGCCCGCAGCGCGATTGCCCCGCGCCGCGGCAGGGCGTCAGGCAGCAGCTCCACGGCGATGTGCGCACCCTCGCGCAACGCCAGGCCCGCGGCCAGCAGCGCGCACCAGATCATCAGGTAGCGCGCGACCTCCTCGGCCCAGGCGAACGAGAAGCCCAGCAGGTAGCGGCCGACGACGTTGGCGAACACCAGTGTCGCCATCGCCGCGAGCAGCACCGCGCAGGCGAGCCGGTTGACCGCGAGCAGGAGGCGATCCGCCTGGTCAGCAAGTTGACGCATGCGGCGTGATCCCCCCGCGACGAGACGCGGCGCATCAGGCCAGAGCGCGCCCGCCGGAGCAACCGGCGGGGCGGCCGATCAGCCCTTGCCGGTCTCCCGCGCGATCACGCCATCCGCCCAGGATTCGAGCTTGCGGGCCTCGACGGTGACCTGCGCGACCGTGCCGGCAAGGTGGCCCAACCCGTCCCGTTGGCCCTCAAGCCGGGTCTGAAGATCGGCAAGCGTGGCTTTGAGCCGGGCCGAGGCATGCTGCAACGCGTGCGCCGCCTCACGCTGTTCGGCAAGGGCATCGCGCAGGGCTTGCAGGGCTCGTGTGAGTCGGGATTGCGGCGAGGGCGGGCGGGCGCGATCGGCTGGGAAGGCGACGATGTGCGCCCCGCATTGCGGCAGCGGTGCAGGTGCGGTTTCGTTCATGGCGCCAGGAATCCCCCCGCAGAAAACGTCTCGGTTAATGAGACGTTAACTGGGCAAGGCAATCAAGCCCCGCGCGTGTATGCGGGCAGGCCAGGCACGGCATGTGGCAATTTCATGGAAATGTAGGCCGTTCCGTTGCGGCGACTGGCTAGATGCCCAAACTGACAACTGGCCGAGGCGGTATCGGCAGACACGGAGGGTCGAAATGACGGATGATGATCGTGGCACGTCCATCGTGATCCACATGGGCGACGGCGGCGACGAGCCGCTTTCCAACCATTCCCAGAACCCCAGCTTCGGTGAGATCATCGAGGCACGGCTGTCGCGCCGCGGCGCGCTGCTGGGCGGCTTGGCGACGGCGATGGGCGCGATGTTCGCCGCCCCTGCCTCCGCGCAGCCCCGCCCGGCCGGCGAGCCCATGCTGGGCTTCACCGCCGTGCCGGTCGCCGAGGCCGACCGCATCGTCGTGCCGCCGGGCTATCGCCACCAGATCCTCGCGCCCTGGGGCGAGCCGATCACCGGTTCCATGCCCGCGTTCGGCCCGCGCAACAGCGGCGAGGAGCAGGCGCTGCAGGTTGGCAGCCACCATGACGGCATGCACTTCTTCCCGATCGAGGGCCGCTCGCCTGACCAGGGCAGCTCGACCGACGGGCTGCTGGTGATGAACCACGAGTATGTCGATCCGCGCTTCCTGCACGCCTCGTTCGCCGGGCGGGAGCTGCGCGATGGCGCCGTGGTGGTGACGGACGGCAGGCGCGATGCCGACCTGGTGCTGAAGGAGGTAAACGCGCACGGCGTGTCGGTTGTGCGCATTGCCCGCCAGGCCGACGGCACCTGGGCGATCGTGCCCGACCCGCGCAACCGCCGCGTCACCGGCGCCACCCCGATGGAGATCGCGGGCCCGGTGCGCGGCAGCGCGTTCGTGCGGACCAAGTACAGCGCCGATGGTACCCGCACCCGCGGCACGCTGAACAACTGCGCGCATGGCGTCACCCCCTGGAACACCTACCTGACCTGCGAGGAGAACTGGGCCGGCTACTTCCGCAACGGCGACCAGGTTGACCAGAAGCCTGACCTGCCGCGCGAGCATGCGCGCTATGGCGTGGCCACCGGCCGGTCGCGCTATGCCTGGGAACTGGCTGCCGGCGGCGCCGACGAGTTCGTGCGCTTCGACGCCTCGCGCCGCGGCGCCAGCCCGACCGAGGACTACCGCAACGAGCCGAACGCCTTCGGCTGGGTGGTCGAGATCGATCCCTTCCGCCCCGACAGCATGCCGGTGAAGCGCACCCACCTGGGCCGCTTCGCACACGAAGGCGTGGTGTTCGGCCCCGCCCGCGAAGGCCGTCCGGTGGTCGCCTACTCGGGCGACGACTCGCGGTTCGAATACATCTACAAGTTCGTCTCGGCACGCCCCTACAACGCCGCGACCGCGAACGGCAGCCTGCTGGACGACGGCACGCTTTATGTTGCGAAGTTCAACCCCGACGGTAGCGGCGAGTGGCTGGCGCTGGTGCCTGGCCAGAACGGCCTGACGCCGGAGAACGGCTTCCGCGACTTGGCCGAGGTCCTGGTCAACACCCGCGCCGCCGCCGACCGCGCCGGGGCGACCAAGATGGACCGTCCGGAATGGGGCGCGGTCGATCCCCGCGACGGCCGCGTCTATTTCACACTGACCAACAACGAACGCCGCCAGGAAGGCCAGACCGACCCCGCCAACCCCCGCGCGCGCAACATCTTCGGCCACATCGTGCGCTGGCGCGAGGCGAACGACGACCACGCCGCCACCCGCTTCACCTGGGACCTGTTCGTCATCGCCGGTCCCGAGGGCGACAGCCGGGACCTGGCCGGCCGGCCGCTCTCCGCTGACAATATCTTCGCCTGCCCCGACGGCCTGTGGTTCGATGCCGCCGGCCGGCTGTGGATCCAGACCGACATCGGCGAGAGCGAACAGAACCGCGGCCCGCACGCGCAGTTCGGCAACAACGCGATGCTGGCGGCCGACCCGGCGAGCGGTGAGATACGCCGCTTCCTCACCGGACCGATCGGCCAGGAGATCACCGGCGTGGTGACCACGCCGGACCGGCGCACGATGTTCATCAACGTGCAGCATCCGGGCGCGACGACCTCGGCGGCCGACTTCGCCGCCGGCCGGCTGCGCAGCCACTGGCCTTCCGGCGAGGGCACGCCGCGCTCGGCCACGGTGGTGATCACCAAGATCGACGGCGGCATCATCGGTACCTGACCTGCCGCGCGACCGATGCAATGCAGCGGGCCCTGCCGGAAGGCAGGGCCCATTGTCGTTTCCGGTGGTTGCTCAGCCCTGTTCGGTTTCCGCCCGCGCGCGGATCGCGGCAACCGCCGCGTCGATGTCCAACTCGCCGGAAAGCATCGCATCGATGTCCGGCGTGAAGTTGCGTGGCAGCGGAACTGGCGGCGCGCCGGCAAGCCGCAATTTCTCGATGTCGCGCAAGGCCCGGCGGCCGACGAACTCGGGATCCAGCCGCTGGCGCATGGAAGGGGAGAACGCGGCGCGTGCATTGATCAGGAAGATCAGGATTTCACCACGCCAATGGTCAGCGGCCGGATGATCCGGCCAACGGGCCAACTTCAGCAAATGTGCCGATGCGATGGTGAGGTTGCCGACAACACGCGCCAGTTCCGAACCGCCCAGGTCGCGTACCTCCTCGATGAGGTGTTCCCAGTCGATGTCATTGTCACGCACGCGCGACCGCAGGCGGGCAAGCGCCTCGGCCTGCTGTTCCGACCACCGCAGGAAATCGGTCTCATACAGAGTGTCCGCATCGATCATGACGGCAATACTACCACATCACGCCCGCCGGCGCTTCGGTGCCGGGGCGGCCTGGCGCGCCAGCAGCGGCCCCAGGAACCGGCCCGTATAGCTCCGCCCGGCGTCCACCACCTGCTCCGGCGTGCCCTCGGCCACGATCTCGCCGCCGCCGTCGCCGCCTTCGGGGCCAAGATCGATCACCCAGTCCGCGGTCTTGATGACTTCCAGGTTGTGCTCAATGACGACCACGGTGTTGCCGGCCTCGACGAGCGCCTGCAGCACCTCCAGCAGTTTGCGCACATCCTCGAAATGCAGGCCGGTGGTCGGCTCGTCCAGGATGTAAAGCGTGCGGCCGGTGGCGCGGCGGGAGAGCTCCTTGGCCAGTTTCACACGCTGCGCCTCGCCGCCCGAAAGCGTCGTGGCCTGCTGGCCAAGGTGCACGTAGCCCAAGCCGACCTTCTGCAACGTCACCATCTTGTCGCGGATCGACGGCACGGCGGCAAAGAACTGCGCCGCCTCGTCGATCGTCATGTCCAGCACATCCGCGATCGACTTGCCCCTGAACTCGATCTGCAGCGTTTCGCGGTTGTAGCGCTTGCCCTTGCAGGAATCGCAGGTGACATAGACGTCGGGCAGGAAGTGCATCTCGATCTTGATCAGCCCGTCGCCCTGGCAGGCCTCGCACCTGCCGCCCTTGACGTTGAAACTGAAGCGGCCGGGCGTGTAGCCGCGCTGGCGTGATTCCGGCAGTTCGGCGAACCAGTCGCGGATCGGCTGGAAGGCGCCGGTGTAGGTCGCCGGATTCGATCGCGGCGTGCGCCCGATTGGCGACTGGTCGATGTCGATGATCTTGTCCAGGTGCTCCAGCCCGTCGATGCGGTCGTGCGGTTCGGGCACCTCGCGCGCCCCCATCAGGCGCCGCGCGGCGGCCTTGTACAGTGTTTCGATGATCAGCGTGCTCTTGCCGCCGCCGGAAACGCCGGTGACGCAGGTGAAGACCCCAAGGGGGATGGTGGCGGTGACGTTCTTGAGATTGTTGCCGCGTGCTCCAGCCACCTTCAGCAGTTTGCGCCGGTCGATGCCGCGCCGCAGGGCCGGCACCGGCACCGTGCGCCGGCCGGAGAGATAGTCGCCGGTCAGCGATTTCGGGTTGGCGGCGATCGCCGCAGGCGGGCCTTCCGCGACCACTTTGCCGCCGTGGTTGCCGGCGGCCGGCCCCATGTCGATCACGTGGTCGGCGGTGCGGATCGCGTCCTCGTCGTGTTCCACCACCAGCACGGTGTTGCCCAGGTCGCGCAGGCGCCGCAGCGTGCCCAGCAGCCGCTCGTTGTCGCGCTGGTGCAACCCGATCGAGGGCTCATCCAGCACATACAGCACGCCGGTCAGCCCCGACCCGATCTGCGAGGCGAGCCGGATGCGCTGGCTTTCACCGCCCGACAGCGTGGCGGACCCCCGCGCGAGCGTGAGGTAGTCGAGGCCTACATCCTTCAGGAACTGCAGACGCTCGACGATCTCGCGCAGGATCTTCTGGGCGATCTGCTGCTGCGAGGGTTTCAGCGTCGCGTTCACGCCCTTGAACCATTCCAGAGCGTGCAGCACGGAAAGTGCTGCGACCTCGCCGATGTGGTTGGCCGCGACCTTCACCGCCAGCGCCTCGGGCTTCAGGCGGTGGCCGGCGCAGGACGCGCAGGGCTTTTCGGCCTGGAAGCGCGACAGCTCCTCGCGCACGAAGGCGGAATCGGTCTCGCGGTACCGGCGTTCCAGGTTGCGTACCACGCCTTCGAACGGCTTGCGGGTTTCGTACGCGCGCACCCCATCCTGGTAGCGCATGGTCACTTCCGTCTCGCCGGTGCCATACAGGATCTTCTCGCGCGCGGCGTCGGGCAGCTCGTCCCACGCTGCCTTCATCGAAATCTTCAGGTGGCGGGCGAGGCTCTCCAGCGTCTGGCGGTAATAGGGCGAGCTGGCGTTGGCCCAAGGCGCGATCGCGCCATCCTTCAAGGCGAGTCGCCCGTCGGGCACGACCAGCTCCGAGTCGAAGAACAGTTCAACGCCCAGCCCGTCGCAGGTCGGGCAGGCGCCGAACGGGTTGTTGAAACTGAACAGCCGCGGCTCGATCTCCTCGATGGTGAAGCCGGAGACGGGGCAGGCGAACTTCTCGCTGAACACCAAGCGTTCCGCGGAATCCGCGTTCTCGGCAAACGCGATGCCGTCGGCCAGTTTCAGCGCGGTTTCGAGTGAATCCGCGAGGCGCGCGGCGATGCCGTCGCGCACCACGATGCGGTCCACCACCACCTCGATATCGTGTTTGCGCTTCTTGTCGAGCGCCGGCACCTCGGCAATCTCGTACTGCTTGCCGTCCACCTGCACGCGTTGGAAGCCGCGCTGCTGCAGCTCGGCGAATTCCTTGCGGTATTCACCCTTGCGGCCGCGCACCACGGGCGCGAGCAACAGCAGCCGCGTGCCCTCCGGCAGGGCGACCACCTTGTCCACCATCTGGCTCACGGTTTGCGCCTCGATCGGCAGGCCGGTGGCGGGCGAGTAGGGAACGCCCACGCGCGCCCAGAGCAACCGCATGTAATCGTAGATCTCGGTCACGGTGCCCACGGTGCTGCGCGGGTTGCGGCTGGTGGTCTTCTGCTCGATGGAGATGGCGGGGCTCAGCCCTTCGATGGAATCGACATCGGGCTTGCCCATCAGTTCCAGGAACTGGCGGGCATAGGCCGAGAGCGATTCGACGTAGCGACGCTGGCCTTCGGCATAGATCGTGTCGAACGCCAAGCTGGACTTGCCGCTGCCGGAAAGCCCGGTGATTACGGTCAGGCTGTGGCGCGGAATGTCCACATCCACGTTCTTCAGATTGTGCTCGCGGGCGCCGCGCACGCGGATCGCGTCGGTCATGGGCGGGGAGACTCTGCCGGTCGGGAGGAGGTGGTTGTCCCCTATATGGCCCGGATCAGGCGGCTGTGAACAGGGCGCGAACATCGACGCATCCGGTGCCCGCCGGCGTGCTTTGCCCGGAACGCCGGCTGGCCTAGATTGGGGGTTGTATTCCCCGATTCCAAAGGCAACCGAAATCCATGGCGGGCAGCGTCAACAAGGTGATCCTGGTCGGCAACCTGGGCCGCGACCCGGAAGTGCGCAACACCCAGGCCGGCGGCAAGGTGGTGAGTTTCTCGGTCGCCACCAGTGAAAGCTGGAACGACAAGGCCAGCGGCGAGCGCAAGGAAAAGACACAGTGGCACCGGATCGCCATCTTCAACGAACGGTTGGGCGAGGTGGCCGAAAAATTCCTGCGCAAGGGCAGCAAGGTCTATATCGAAGGCACCCTGGAGAGTCGCAAATACACCGACAAGGACGGCCAGGAGCGTGAAGCGTTCGAGGTGGTGATCGGCCGGTTCAAGGGCGAGCTCACGCTGCTGGATTC
>Ga0224723_1001453_pt1 | contig 14277 bp, 6 predicted proteins | sample Balambano_FR2_Me_FD_161647 | JGI IMG/M metagenome (GOLD analysis project Ga0224723, IMG submission 161647) | Freshwater sediment microbial communities from Lake Towuti, South Sulawesi, Indonesia - Balambano_FR2_MetaG | ecosystem: Environmental > Aquatic > Freshwater > Lake > Sediment | place...
ACAGAAGACGCTGCGACCCCAGCTAATGGCGATCGGGCAGCGCTGCAAATCCCAGAACCCCAGGCAGAGCAGAACTCAGCCGCCGCAGAGAGCGATTCTGCCGCTGCTACCAGTTCTTCTGCGCCATCGGCAGCGAACAGTACTGCTTTTGATACGATCCCTCAGGTTGCTGAAGCCCGGACTTTCTTTCAGCAACAGTGGCAGCCACCTGAAGGATTAACCCAGACGCTGGAGTATCGCTTGTCAGTCAGCGCAGATGGCACCGTGCAGCAGATTGTGCCATTGGGGCAAGCAGCCGGAGATTTTGTCGATCGCACGCCGATTCCGCTGGTGGGAGAACCGCTCGTCTCTCCGCTTGCGTCGGGTCAAACGGCTCAGCTCCGGTTGGTCTTGAGTCCCGATGGCAGAGTTAGAACTTTTTTGGAGTCACTGAACTAGTAGTCTGCCAAAGGAAGTTTGCCTACTGACTCATGGTGTTTTCCCTAAGTTTAAGCCAGTTTACCAGATGTACCCTCACTCGGCATAGTTCGCTTGGTAGGCTACTAGTCTAGCCTATTTGATTGCAATTCCAATTCCTCGAATGTATTGTCTTCTTTCAACTATTCTTACTAGCGCCTCTATTTCGCCATAGAAGGCGAAAGCTAAGCTTTTTGTCTCAGATTGCCTTTGCCGATGCTGAACTATACTATTGCCAATCAATCCACCAAAAAGCGCGAAGAGTCCCGTAATGAAGGGTGGAAGGAGTGGTATGAAGTCTTTACAGGTAAAATCTTGGATCACTTGTTTCTTCTATTAGACTTAATCTATGATTGCGCCCGCAGTGAGCTTGCAAGCGCTCTAAACATTCCAGATGCTTCATCAAGTTTTCTCAGGCGATACTCAATCATCTGCTCTGAAATAGGAGTTGAGCGATCGTGATTGGGAAAATCCTCTCTCTCGCTGTATGTAGAAAGCGGTTCATTATGTAATGATTCCAAATTTTCGTAAACCCAATTATTACCAATTCGTGCTTGAAACAGTCTGATTAGATCTTCGTCAAGAATTCCAGAGACAGTTTTAGAAAACATTCTTGCGCGTACTGCTATCGCGCCGCACGATTCGTTGGGCTGCCTACCTTCTCATAAAGCAGCAGAAATGTCTGCGAGTATTGATCCAATCTCTTCAAAATATGAGGTAACTTTGGCATGACGTTCATGTTCCATTGACTGAAGTGTAGTCGAAACGCTCGTCAATGAGTGTGCAACTTCAGAAACGCCCTTAGCACTGCTTGGAAAAAGATTGCCCCTATAATCTCATCTAACTGAAGTTAGCTGATGCCAGTGTAGCTTTAAGAACATGAATTTGTGGTAAATCTTCTGCTTAAGGACGGCAATATCACCACACTCGATCGCGAAACCCGATCGCCCCACACCCGTAACTATACATACAATTGGAGCATTAGCGCCAGGATGAGGGTCGGTTCAGCGTGGCTGTCGCCCTGATCCCAGATTCCGAACCTCTTATCCCAAATTTCTAAGTATGCAGCCAACAAATCCAAATCAATTTACCGAAAAAGCCTGGGAGGCGATCGCCCGCACGCCCGATGTTGCCAAGCAAGCCCAACAGCAGCAGATTGAGGCTGAGCATTTGATGCGATCGTTGCTCGACCAGGAAGGCTTGACCAGCAGTATTTTCAATAAAGCAGGCTCAAACGTGCAGCGGCTGCGCGACTATACCGAAGATTTTATCAACCGCCAGCCAAAGATGACAGGCAGCGGTTCGTCGGTGTATCTGGGACGATCGCTGGATATGTTGCTCGATCGTGCCGAAGCGCTGCGTAAAGAGATGGGCGACGATTTCATCTCGATCGAGCATTTACTGCTGTCGTATGCCAAAGACGATCGGTTTGGCAAAGGCTTACTTCAGGAATTCAGGCTAGACGAAGCCAAACTGCGGCGCGTGATTGAGCAAATTCGAGGCAACCAGAAAGTGGCAGACCAAAACCCTGAAGGCAAGTACGAAGCGCTAGAAAAATATGGACGCGACCTGACGCAAGCGGCTCGGGAAGGCAAGCTCGACCCTGTGATCGGACGAGATGACGAAATTCGGCGCACCATCCAAATTCTGTCGCGGCGGACGAAGAATAACCCCGTGCTGATTGGCGAACCGGGCGTTGGTAAGACTGCGATCGCCGAAGGTTTGGCACAGCGGATTGTCAGTGGTGATGTGCCGCAGTCGCTGCGCGATCGTAAGCTAATTGCGCTCGACATGGGCGCGCTAATTGCCGGAGCCAAATATCGCGGTGAATTTGAAGAGCGTCTGAAAGCTGTGCTCAAAGAAGTCACTGATTCTCGCGGCAATATCATCCTGTTTATTGACGAAATTCACACGGTCGTTGGCGCAGGGGCAACGCAAGGCGCAATGGATGCCGGAAACCTGCTCAAACCCATGCTGGCGCGGGGCGAACTGCGCTGCATTGGCGCGACCACGCTGGATGAGTATCGCAAATACATTGAGAAAGACGCAGCGCTAGAGCGGCGATTCCAGCAGGTTTACGTCGATCAGCCCAGCGTCGAAGACACGATTTCGATTCTGCGCGGCTTGAAAGAGCGCTACGAAGTTCACCATGGAGTGAAGATTTCTGACAGTTCACTAGTCGCCGCTGCCACACTGTCGAACCGCTACATCAGCGATCGATTCTTACCTGACAAAGCCATTGATCTGGTAGACGAAGCCGCCGCCAAGCTGAAGATGGAAATCACCTCGAAGCCAGAAGAGCTAGATGAGGTCGATCGCAAAATTCTACAGCTTGAAATGGAAAAGCTGTCGCTGCAAAAAGAAAGCGACCTTGCTTCCCGTGAGCGACTGGAGCGGCTAGAGAAAGAGCTGGCAGACTTGAAGGAAACCCAGAGCGCCCTCAACGCCCAGTGGCAGGCTGAGAAAGACGTGATCACCGACATTCAAAAGCTGAAAGAGGAAATCGATCGCGTCAACATCGAAATTGGTCAGGCTGAGCGCGACTATGACCTCAACCGCGCCGCCGAGCTGAAGTACGGCAAACTGACTGACTTGCAGCGGCAGTTGCAGCAAGCTGAGCAGCGATTGGCAGAAACGCAAACCAGCGGCAAATCGATGCTACGAGAAGAAGTCACCGAAGCCGATATCGCTGAAATCATCTCGAAGTGGACGGGCATTCCGATCAGCAAGCTGGTTGAGTCAGAAATGCAAAAGCTGCTGCATCTGGAAAATGAACTGCACAAGCGCGTCATTGGTCAAACAGAAGCGGTGACTGCGGTTGCTGATGCAATTCAACGATCGCGGGCAGGCTTGGCAGACCCCAACCGACCCACCGCCAGCTTCATCTTCCTCGGACCTACGGGAGTCGGTAAGACCGAACTGGCAAAAGCTCTCGCCGCTTACCTGTTTGACACCGAAGACGCAATGGTACGCATTGACATGTCGGAATACATGGAGAAGCACGCGGTTTCGCGACTCATTGGTGCGCCTCCGGGCTATGTCGGTTACGACGAAGGCGGACAGCTCACTGAAGCGATTCGTCGCCGCCCCTATGCGGTCGTGCTGTTTGACGAAATCGAGAAAGCGCACCCGGATGTCTTCAACGTCATGCTGCAAATTCTCGATGACGGTCGCGTCACCGATGCTCAAGGTCATACGGTGGACTTTAAGAACACCATCATCATCATGACCAGCAACATTGGATCGCAGTACATTCTAGACATCGCTGGAGATGACGATCGATACGACGAGATGCGATCGCGCGTCATGGAAGCCATGCGAAACAGCTTCCGTCCTGAATTTCTCAATCGCATTGACGAGATTATCATCTTCCACGGCTTACGCAAGTCGGAGCTGCGCGAAATCGTTCGCCTGCAAGTCGAGCAGCTAGGACGGCGGTTAAGCGATCGCAAGATGGCACTGCGTCTCTCGGAAACTGCCCTCGACTTCCTAGCAGAAGTGGGCTACGACCCCGTGTTTGGTGCCCGTCCGCTGAAGCGAGCCATCCAACGGGAGTTAGAGACGGCGATCGCCAAAGCCATTCTGCGCGGCGAGTTCACCGATGGAGATGTGATCTTTGTCGATGTCGAGAACGAACGACTGGCATTCAAACGGCTTCCCTCAGAGCTAATGACAATGCAGTAAGTTCATCAGTAGATTGAAGGGGTAAGCTATGGCTTACCCCTTTTTTGTTAGAACATTCAATACTGCTAAAACAACATTGAACGACTACTTAAATCTTATTTACCCCATCACGTTTTATCCTGAGCGAGACGGAGGTTACACTGTCATCCTTCAGGATCTTCCAGACTGCATTTTTCAAGGAGATACGCTGGAAGAAGCGATGCAAAACATTCAAGATGCAAAAACTGTCTGGCTAGAAACCGCTTTTGAATGTGGTGATGAAATTCCTTTACCTTCTGTTCTCTGGCGATCGTCAAACAACTAGTTTGAACACTGCATCAGCAAGCGATGAGCTTGGCAGAGAACGCCTTTACTGCCAAGCTCAGGGGCGATACCGTTCCGGGATCGTTGCCCGATCGCATTCAAGCTGAGCAACTCCTACAACAGGCATTCGCCAAAGAAGCGGAAGCCACTGCACTTATCGATAACAATCTCGATGCAGAGCTGACGCGATCGGTCTTACATCGTAGTGCCGCTTCACTTTGATTGTTTTTTAGAGGGAGAAGAATGCACGAACTTCTAATTTTTAATGACGCTAATCTTCTCGATCGGGCACTAACCCATCGTTCTTATCTAAATGAAAATCCTGGAGTCGCTGGGCATAACGAGCGGCTAGAGTTTCTTGGCGATGCTATTCTCACCTTTTTAAGCGGAGATTACCTATATCGACATTACCCTGATATGAGAGAAGGTGAAATGACGCGGCGGCGATCGGTACTTGTGGATGAAGAACAGCTTGCTGAGTTTGCGCTTCAGCTCAAATTACAACCCCTAATGAAATTAGGCGTAGGAGAAAGACAAAGTGGCGGACACAAAAGAACAAGGCTTCTTAGCAGTATGTTTGAAGCAGTGATTGGAGCTTATTACATAGACAAGAACAGAGACATTGAAGCATTACGCCCTTTAGTTGAACGATTATTTAGCTCTGTGCCTCCAGAAGTTGTTACACGTCGCTCATACAACCCGATCAGTCAATTTCAAGAATTGGTGCAGGCAAGCGGTGTAATTTTAGCTTCAGACATAGAGTACAGGTCAGCTCGAATAGGCGGATCAGACCCGGCTACTGAATTGATTGTTAAGGTCTATGTAGAAAATAAACTTTACGGTGAGGGTAGAGGTAGCAATACGCCAGATGCAAAGAGACAAGCTGCTGAAGATGCTATAAAGAATTGGAAAAATCAAAATTCTTTTTAATAAGTGCCAATGCATTGAGAGAGCTGATTCAATTGGGTACGAAAGGCTGAACGATCGCCTTCTGCCACACAAAGAACCAGGGGTTTTCCAGCTAGATAGCGTTGAGGTACATTGAGCCATTGGGCGACTGCCTGGTTTGCTTCCAGAATTAAGCCATTGGCATCGGCGACTAAAGAAGCGATCGGTAAGAAAGGGGTTTGGGGGCTGCGCCACCAGGCAGGAGGTTCCACCCCCTCCACCCCCAAAATCATCTTTAGTTTAATTACACTCAGCTACTTAACCCTGTGGGTAGAGGAACTTTAAGTACTATTGCTCATACTAAACGTAACAGCGACTGTGCTAATCGCCGTCTCGTTTTTCAAAATCACGGTTCTAAAAATCACACTATGGGTTTTCAACGCGCCAGTGGCATCTTACTGCACCCCACGTCTCTACCCAGTTCGTTTGGCATTGGCGACCTAGGCAAGTCAGCCTATGAGTTCGTCGATTTTCTAGAGCAGAGCGGTCAAACGCTGTGGCAGGTTTTGCCATTGGGACCTACAGGCTATGAGCATTCTCCCTACACCATGAATTTCAGTGCGTTTGCTGGAAATCCTTTGCTCATCAGTTTAGAACAACTGGCAGACGAGGGATTTCTCAACGCAGATGAACTGGTGCCGCTGCCCGATCGCCAGCCCGATCGCGTCGAATTCGATCGCGTCATTCCACACAAGATGCGATTGCTGGAAGCGGCATTCGATCGGTTTCAAACTTCGCTAACGAGCGATCAAAAAACCCAATTTGAGCAGTTTTGTCACGAGCAGTCCTGGTGGCTCGATGACTTCGTGCTATTTATGGCGCTGCTTGAAGCAAACGATGGTAAGAGCTGGAGCCAATGGAAGGCTTCGATCGCCCGCCGTGACCCTGCGGCACTCAAAGCTCAGGCAGAGGCTTTACAAAACCGCATTCAGTTCCAGCGGTTTCTCCAGTTCAAATTCTTCGAGCAATGGTCAAGGCTGCGAGCTTATGCCAATCAAAAGCAGATTCAAATCATTGGCGATGTCTCAATCTACGTTTGCCACAACAGCGCGGATGTGTGGGCAAATCCAGAGCTATTTAAGCTCGATTCGCAAACGCTAGAACCTGCTTATATTGCTGGAGTTCCTCCCGATTATTTCAGTGAAACAGGTCAGCTTTGGGGCAACCCGGTTTACGCCTGGGAACAATCGCAAGAAACAAATTTTGACTGGTGGATCAAACGATTTAAAGCCACGTTGCAATACGTTGATTTAGTGCGAGTTGACCATTTCCGGGGGTTTGAAGCCTATTGGCAGGTGCCCGCTGGGGAGACAACGGCAATCAACGGCGAGTGGATTAAAGCCCCCGGAGAAGCCTTCTTCCAAACGCTCAATGAACGGTTGGGCAGTTTGCCCATTCTGGCAGAAGATTTAGGCATTATTACACCAGAAGTTGAGGCACTGCGCGATCGATTTAATTTTCCGGGCATGAGAATTTTGATGTTTGCATTTAGCGAAGGTTCAGACAGCATTCATTTGCCACACCATTACATTCAAAACTGCATTGTTTATTCGGGAACGCATGACAATGACACGGCGATCGGCTGGTGGGAAAAAGCCAGCCCGACCGAAAAGCAATTTTTATCAAGTTATCTGGGCAGCGCCAGCGCCGATGAAATTAAGGAAATCAATTGGGTTTTAATTCGCATGGCGCTGGCATCTGTTGCCAATTCTGCGATAATTCCGCTTCAGGATGTGCTGGGTTTAGAGGGGCGTGCTCGGATGAATGACCCCAGCCGGATCCCCGGAAACTGGCGGTGGCGCTACAGCAGTTCTGACCAGATTACCGCTGAGGCAACCCAGCGCCTGCGGGCATTAACTCAGCTTTACAGCCGATCGCCCCGCCACGCTTTAACGTCAATACACTAGTCAGTACACTAGCGCAACTGGCAGAATTTGCGGGTATTGTCTGACTGCGGCTCCTGCCAGGAGTAAGCAAAATGGCTCACCGTATTGATTTGTGGTGCCGCCTGACGAATTGCCTGCATTTGCGATTCCAACGAGGGACGGTTGCTGACCGATCGCCCCCAGCCTCCGGCAATCACCGGCTTAATTTGAGCACCCGCCGGAGCCAGACTGGTGACTCGCCGCACCTGTGAGACAATACAGCTTGTGTTGCCGCAGTTGCCATAAGACATTGGGTGCCACTCAATATTTGTCGGAAAGCGGTCCCAGGGTTGCAGACGAGAGTCATAGCCCTGACCAATCACCTGATTGCCTTCGGGAAAGAACACTGCCCCAGCCGGAATGTTTTGCCGCTGGGCAGGCAAAATCGCTGTTGCCAGAAAGTCTAGAACGCCCTGAACGGCGTGAGCAACGGTGAGATGCCACAGGTCTTGCTGGAGGTAGGGCTGCTGCTGCTGCGCCGTTGCGTCAGGCGGAAACGCGGTTGGCGTGCGCCCCTGCCACATCGGTTCTCCTTCCTGGGGATACAGCTCATTGACTGCCGTGATATCCGCAGCCGTGATGTAGCCGCGCGTCACAAAGCGCCGAATCAGCTCTCGTCCCTTTTGGTTGAGGGCGCGATCGAACAATGCCTGCTGCGCGGCTGAGCCATAGATCCACAGGTCATGCACCCGACTTGCCACCGACGTGGCTCCTGACCCTCTGGGATAGCGGATGTAGTCAAACAGCATCCCGTCGGGCTGACGCTGGGCGATTGCCTGCACCATCAAATAGTAATCGCGCTTTGCCTGGAGGTTGTAGGGGTCAACAAATGTTTCCTCAGAGTTTTCGCCGCCAATATCCGTGCTCAAGCCCCCCGCTGTGCGGAAGGTGAGGCTGTTCTGCCCATAGCCGTTGATCGCCAGAACTTGCTGAGCGTTTGTCCGCTGCGAGTAGGTGTAGCCAAAGTTGAGCGTAAACATCCAGGCGTAGACTTTTAGCCCGCGCTCTCGACCTTTCGCGATCGCTTCCGCCAGCAAGTCCCGATTCTCATAGCCAGGAGTGCGAACCACTGAGGGCCAGGGCGTGCGGTTGCTGGCGGCGGGAAGGAGAACCTGTCCGTTGTAAAACACTTCGACATACACTTCGTTATAGCCCCGGCTGACGATGCGATCGAACAGTTCCTCCAGCGCTCCTGCTTGCAGATCGCAGGGATAAAGTCGCAGCCAGATGGCTTGATTGCGGGGCCAGGTTTCGCCCCGGCAGCGACGCACCAGATCGGCATGTTGCGTGAGCAGCGTTCTGTAGCTTGTCTGGGCTTCTCGATCGCCTGTCAACGCTGCCCGCCGCAAACTGTCTTTTTGGGCGACTGCCTCAGCCGCAAGCTGGCAGTAGGCACGGGTCTGTGCTTGTGCCTGCACTGGTTGAGTCCAGACGCTGATCAGACTGCTGGTGAGAAGTGCTGCGACCAGCTTGCGGTGCCAATGCAACCGGCTCGCGACTGCGAAAGACGACAAAATCATGAAACGCTCAAATTCTTTTCGTAGCTGGAACAAAGATTCATACCCTTCTTTTTCGGAGGCTGCGATCGATTATCCGGTTGTTTCTCTAAATTCAGGTTTCTCCAAATTTAGGGATAGTAGCAGGCTCGCAGCTTGTTCTCAAGTCATTTGTCAAATTTAGAGCACCCACCCGATTCCTCGAAGATTTATATTACAGACTTCTGCGCTGGTTTCTCAATGGCGAGGGAAAATGGCAAATTGTTTTGACCGTCGCCAACTACTATCTAAAGTTAGATAGCCAGATAAGAACACAATTCGTAAAATTCTACACAGGCTTCGCTCAGTACACCGCTCAGTATGCTGCTCAGCACACCGCTCAGACATCGACAGGTTCGGCAACAACGACTCAGTAACCCGGCGATCGTCTGGATTGCTGCTGAGTCTGATGTCGCTGTAAGTTCCCTTTGATAACCGAAAAACTATGGTCAACACGCCCGCTTCTACACCTGCTCAACACGAAACTACACAGCCTCAAGTTGCAGTCGAACAATTGGTGACGCAGCCTCAGCAAGACACCGACATCGATTTGGAGTTTCTTTACACCAGAGATATTGAGTTTCGCCAGGAGACGATTTACTTCGTCGTGGTCGATCGCTTTCACGACGGCGATCCACACAACAGTGAAGGTCCCAACCCTGAGCTGTATGACCCAGAAGGCAAAGATTGGGGCAAATATTGGGGCGGTGATTTGCAGGGTGTGATTGACAAGCTCGACTATCTCAAGAACATGGGAGTTACGGCAATCTGGCTGACTCCTTTGTTTGAGCAGGTCGAGGCGCTGTTTGTCGAGCAGGCAGCGATTCACGGCTACTGGACAAAAGACTTTAAGCGCATTAACCCCCGCTTCATTGGCGAGAACGAAAACCCGTCGCTCAACCAGACGCAAGAAACGCGAGATACCACGTTCGATCGCTTGATTGATGAATTGCACCAGCGCAAGATGAAGCTGATTCTGGATATTGTTTGCAACCACAGCAACCCCGATTTCAGCGGCAAAAAAGGTGAACTTTTCGATGACGGCGTGAAGATTGCTGACTTCAATGACGACAAAGACCACTGGTATCACCACTACGGGCAGATCACCAACTGGGAAGATGAGTGGCAGGTGCAAAACATGGAGCTTTCGGGCTTAGCCACCTTCAACGAAAACAATCCTGACTACCGCCAGTACATTAAAGGGGCAATTAAGCAATGGCTCGATCGCGGGGTTGACGCGCTGCGCGTGGATACCGTGAAGCACATGCCGATCTGGTTCTGGCAGGAATTCACCGGCGACCTGCAAATGCATTGTCCCGATGTGTTCATCTTCGGTGAGTGGATCTATAGCCATCCTGCCGACGATCGATCGGTCGAGTTTGCCAACCATTCGGGCATGTCGATGCTGGATTTTGGCTTGTGTCTGGCAATTCGGGCGGCGCTGGGGCAGGGAGCCGCAGACGGGTTTCACGTCGTTCAAGACATCTTTAACCTGGATCACCGCTATTTTGGGGCAACCGAACTGATTACGTTCATCGATAACCACGATATGCCCCGGTTTCAGTCGCTCAATCCAGACCCGGAAATGCTGAAGGTGGCGATCACCCTGGTTATGACCTGTCGCGGCATTCCCTGTATTTATTACGGCACTGAGCAGTATCTGCACGACGACACCAACGGTGGCAACGACCCCTACAACCGTCCAATGATGGAGCAGTGGGATATGGATACTGAAATCTACCGCAGCATCCGCTTGCTGTCGGGCTTGCGACGGCTCAATCCGGCAGTGGCGATGGGCGGGCAGTGGCAGCGCTATATCACGCCTGATGTTTACTGCTACGTCCGCAAGTATCGAGATTCCATTTGCTTTGTGGCGCTAAATCGCGGTGCTGCTGCCACCGTTGAGGAAGTCGATACCAGCCTGCCCGACGGCGAACATACCTGTGTGTTAACCCGCTGCAAGTATGAAACCAAAGACGGCAAAATTCGCAATCTAGAGCTACCTGAGCGGGGTGCACTTGTGTTTAGCCATGTGGGTGAGCGCGTCAAGGCAACGACGATCGTGCGGGCACAGCTCAACGGGGTGCAAACTCAGCCAGGTGAAATCGTTGTGGTGATCGGCGACTGTCCAGAACTGGGGAACTGGGATATTGCAAAGGCGTTTCCGCTGGAGTACGTCAATACCAACACCTGGTTTGGCGAAATTCCCTTTGAGGAGAGCGCTGGTAAACTGATCTCCTACAAATACGCGCTGCTGCGAGAGGGGCAATCGCCGCTGCGGGAAAATCTGGTTGCCCGCCGCTGGGTGATTGCCAGTGAAGGAACCGTCAAATGGCGCGACGTTTGGGCAACCGGACGCGAATCATAGGCGATCTTTGGCTGTGCCTGGAGACTACTCCCATGCTTCTAAGCCCGTCAGCCAGGATTGGACGATCGCGGAAACCTGGCTGCGTCGGGCTTCAAAGGTGGCAGCAACCCAGATGAAAGCGAGTCCCAAGACAATGCCGATCGCCCACAGCAGCAGCGAGTATTCGCTGATCAACAGCCAGAGTTGCCGCAATGTTTGCAGGATGAAGATGAGTGTGCCGATATACAGAAAGGCGCGAGTTCGCAGCGCTAAGCCCACCAGAATCCAGACCACGCTGAAGCCGAGAGTGAGCAGCGCCATTGTCAAACTAGTTTCTGACTGATAGATGCCGGTTAAGCCAATCAGAGCCAGAGCCAGACTGCGGAGCCAGTGGCGTTTTTCTCGGTCTGAGGACGATCGCAGTCCCGGATCAAGCTGTGCTACATACAGCAGCGATCCCCCAAACACCGCCGCAAACCACAGCGGCTCCTGGGCATTCAAGGCAGCCAGCCAGCGCAGCATTGCCCAATCTGCCAGCGCCAGACTGATGTAGCTGAGGCGGACTTGCTCGCTGGCTCTGGCAAACCAGGCGTAGCAGGCGGCAACCAGCAGCAGACTGGGGATGCTAATCAGCCCCAGCGTCAGCAGCACGATCGCGCCTGGTAAAACGGTCGCCGATCGCTGCCAGGGTCGCGCTGTCCAGCCCCACTGTGCCCAGGGGAGTTGGTACATCAAAACGGCAAATCCGCTAGCAATTGCGCCTGCCCAAACCAGCAGTGCCTCTGGGTCAGCAGCCAGCAGATAGAGGGCGTGCGCGATCGTCAGCGTGGCGGTCAGAATGCCGAGATATGTCCAGCTTGCTTCTGAGCGTCCTTTTAGCGCCGCATCGATCGCCAGTATGGCTGCGACCCCAACCCATAGCCAACTGCCTGTGGTGCTGAGAGGAGTCAGCAATGCCAGCAGCAGCAGACAGCTTCCCACAAACCAGTGGAGGTCGGCAATGGTTGTCAGCGCCTCTGCGGAAAGCCGCACATAGGGCAGCAGCCAGCGAGAAAACAATCGGTAGCCGACGGTGATTGTCACCGCCAGTGCTGCCAGCAACACAACCCCGTCTCCCAAACTGCCCGTTTGCGCTTGCAGCAGTTGGTAGACCAGCAGTTCGTAGGCAGCCACGGATGCCGTCAGCAGCGCCAGGATGGTTAGCGGCTGCAAGCTCGGGTGTCGTCGTCCTACACCAATGCCAACCAGCGCCAGCGCCAGCGCGTAAAATCCAGTTGTCTCCGTAAACTGATTCTGCGCCAGCGCCAATCCCAAACCGGCATACAGCAAGGGAATCACATGCCAGCTCAATTGATAAGGCTGACGAGTCCGATGAGTCCAAATATCGCCCAGCACCTGAGTCAGCAAGCCCAAAGCCAGATTCACGATCGCCAGCCGCAGACTCAAAGTTTCTGAATCGGGACTCACCCACACCAGCCCCTGCACAGCCAGCAGTTCTGCGCTCCAAGCTAGCCCATAGAATGCCAGATTGCTGGATTGTTGGCGACAGCGGTAGCCGATCGCTACCAGGGTCAGCAGCGTTGCCCCCAGCCAGACGGTTGTGATCGCAACGTCGAAAGCATCCAGATAGACGACCAGCGTGTACAGCGTTAGAATCAGCAGCGTCGCGCAGGCGAGGACAATCGCCCAACCGTCGGCGGCTTGAGCATAAAGTCGGGGAATTTCTGCCGCACGTCTGCGAAAATTGTCGCACAGCAGCCACAGAATCAGTGTGGCAATTGCCAGCAGGTTGACTGTCCATTCGACCGTTAGCCGATCGCCAAAGCCCTGCTCAACCAATGTCCCAGCCAAGCCTAAGGCAAACGCGATCGTCAGTGCGGCGGCGGCAAGCTGCTGTAATTTCTGCGTGTTCCGCACCATCAGTCCAGTCGCCAGTGCCAAACCGAGCAAGCGCGGTACTGCCAGCGGCAAGGTGAGGGGCTGCACCAGAATCAGCGTCATGCTGCTCAGGAAAACCGCCAGCCGCGATCGATCGGGCACTCCAACATCAGACAGCAGCGTCAGGGCAGCAGGCACGACCAGCCACGCGACGTTCCAGAGGTGAGCGGGCGGCTCCAGCAGCAGGGCATAGCTCAGTCCCGCCAGCACCAGTCCCAGATGCCAGGCGCTCTGCCGCCACAGCAGTCGATGCGAAACAGTTCTGCCAGTGGGGACGGTGCTCACGCTGCCGCCCCACTCTGCCAGCATTGCCACCAGCAAGAGCGCTGCCCACGATTCACGGCTGAGGTCAGGCAGCAGCCAGTCGAGCGCAGACGCAACCGCCGCCAATGCCACGGTATGCGTGAAATACACCAGTCGTGGTGGCGATCGACGGCGCACCACGGTTGCCAGCGCCAGCGCTGACAGCAGCAGGTTGATCGATCGCAGCAGGGGATTGCTCAGACTCAGCGCGCTCAGTCCAATACCGAGCACGAGCGTCAGCCATTCTGCCTGGAGTGCCAAAGCGGCAGACTGCCGCCGCAGCCGACTTGCCAGCCCCAGCGCCAGCCCGATGTAAGGGAAGAGGGCAACGCCTGCCAGTGCCGCTGGCGTAAAGCTGGCTCCAGCAATGTTGGCACACCAGATGAGAATCTGCTGCCGCACTTCGACTGGAAAAACGCGCCACAGCAGCCAGTAGGCTTGCAGTCCCACCAGAAACAGCACGCTCAGATCCTGGGCTTTGCCCAAACGCAACAAGCGTTCACGCAACAGCCACAGTCCTAAACCGCTGATCGCAATTGCCTGGATCGGCGGCTCTGTTGACACCGACACCAACCAGCCAGCCGTCAGCAGCAGCGCTCCGACCCGCGTCCAAATGATTTGGCTCGATCGCCGTCGCGACAGCCAGCCCAGCAGCCAGCCACAAATGCCCAACGCCAGTCCCAGTTGGGCGATCGGCACAGCGGCTGCAAAAATCGCCCGAACGATCAAAAACAGCGTCGCCAGGGCAACCGTGAGAATGCCAGGTGACAGGTCACGCGGCAGCGGCGTGTCCTCATTTGGCTGCGGCTGATTCTGCTCAGGCTGATCCTGATAAAGC
>Ga0224723_1001454_pt1 | contig 14271 bp, 17 predicted proteins | sample Balambano_FR2_Me_FD_161647 | JGI IMG/M metagenome (GOLD analysis project Ga0224723, IMG submission 161647) | Freshwater sediment microbial communities from Lake Towuti, South Sulawesi, Indonesia - Balambano_FR2_MetaG | ecosystem: Environmental > Aquatic > Freshwater > Lake > Sediment | place...
GACCGAATTCGATGTGGTCATCAAAGACGCTGGCGCCAAGAAAATTGACGTCATCAAAGTCATTCGCCAACTCACCTCGTTGGGTCTCGGTGAAGCCAAAGCCTTGGCTGAAGCCGCTGGCTCAAAGGTTCTCACTGGCGTTGGCAAAGATGCCGCTCAAGATGCCAAAAAGAAACTCGAAGAAGCTGGCGCGCAAGTCGTCGTCGAATAATTTCTTTGAGATAAAAAAAATAGACTGTTCATTTGAACAGTCTATTTTTTTTCCGCTTCATACGTAGGGGATGCTTGATTCTGCAACTTCAAATTTTATTTCGCATTCGGTCCCGTCGCTGAGACAATCTCACCATCATTCCATTCAGGGTCTGCTTCTAAAAACGAACGGAAAACCAAATATCGTTCATGCTGACTTGGGTCATCTGCATTCGCCTGATATGATTCTTTATCTTTGAATACAGCCACTAAATAAAACTCGTCTGAATCGGCATCCATTTGAAAGATGTAATCTGCCATCCACCCTTTGATGTTTGCTGAATCAAAAGAATCCATCTTTCTTTTGAACTCGGCTTTATCCACACCTTGTTTAACGCGAAACTTTGCAATGGTTCCGTACATGATTAACTCCTTTATTGGTCTATGTCATTCTGAGCCGCGCTCTTGTTTTTTGCGGCGAAGAATCTCTGACACAATTGGGCAAAGACCCTTCGCTATTGTTCAGGGTGACACGACTCTGATATCCAATTTTATCTTGCCTCAAAAATTTCAATCGGATTTCCTGATGGGTCTTCTGCCAAAATTTGTTTTCCACCTGGTCCAGAGATAATTTCATTCCTAAACTTAATTCCAGATTTTTTCATCGTTGAAACCAAGGTTTCAATATCATCCACTTTAATTACAAAGCGATTCCATCCACCAGATTCTGGTTTTCGACCATCAGGCATTTCTCTTGCTGCCGAAGTTTGCGGACCACTTAACCATAATTGCAAATCCTCTTTCTTGACGATTGCAAAAGCAGGTCCCATTTTTTCGATTAGTTGAAAACCTAAATAATTGATATAAAACTTAATAGATTCTTCTACATCATTCACCATATATCGAATCGTTGCCATGATTTATTCCTTATTAAATAAATACAGCCTGTTTCATACAGGCTGTATTATATATTCAATCTTAGTTATAGTGGTCAACTTTACGAATGACCATGACCACTTTCCCCTTAATTTGAAGCGACTCACTCTTCTTAATTAGAATCGGCTTGAATTGAGGATTGGCAGGTTGTAAACGATACCCATCTTTTTCTTTGTAATAATATTTGAGTGTGGTTTCGTTGCGGTCATTTAACCAGACTGCTACCATTTCACCATTGCGAGCATCTTGCACAGGTTTGAGGATGACAATATCACCGTCATTGACCATGGCATCAATCATAGATTCCCCTTGCACTTTGAGTGCAAATAAATCTTTGCCTTTTTCTTTGGTGGGCATTAACGAAGTCGCAATTTCGACTGAATCTTCTGGAGTAAAACCAGCCTCATCGGGGACGAGAATCGGTTCACCTGCTTGAATCACACCCAAAATTGGGACTCGCAACAATTCGCCAAGCGGATTGTTATTTCCAACCAATCTCATGCCACGAGAGATTTTACGGTCTCGTTCCAGCAAACCTTCTTTTTCAAGTTGGTCTAAATAATAGTTCACCACAGAAGTGGACGAAATTTTACAGTGATTGCCAATTTCCCGAATGGAAGGGGGGTGTTGATATTCGCGTTGATAGGTCTCAATAAATTCGAGGATTTTTTGGTGGCGTTCGCCTAAACCTTTGCTTTTTCTAACCATCATCATAGAAAATCTCCTGCCAGTAAAACTGGCACTCGCGAGCATTCTTCGCTCATTTGTGCTAGGAATAATACTCGAACACCTGTTCAGTTGTCAAGGCTTGGAGGGGAGGTTTTGGGAGGTGAAAGTTTGGAGATTCTATAAGAGGGAAGAGTAAAGAAGAAAGAATATTAGTTGCCTTCATTGAAAAACAGCAACTGCCCTGACTTTCAAGACAGTTGCTGCACGCTTTGTTTGTCGCCGTTATTTACGAATGAGGCTTGCTTTGAAAGATACCTTTTTCTCTTTTTATTATATTCGGACCTGAACATCATTTCGGCAATTGAGTCAACTATATACATGTATTTCGGAATACCAAAAGGAGGTTGTTTTCCTTTTGACTGCGGAGGGATGTCAGGCATGATTACATCACTTATCGCAACACCTTCTGTCTCGGGTTGAACAGATTGCAAAATAGTTCCTGAATTATCAGTGATATAGGTTTCGTTGCAGTAATTGGCTTCCATACGAACAAGGTCAAATTGAGATTTGTATTTTAGTAGTGGCGGATAAATAATTGAAAGCATAGCCAAAGATAATTTGGGATTCGGAATAGGTGAATTGAAAACCCCCATACTTGTTGAGTGCGCCACTGGAACTCCTAAAAAACTGGCTTGTTTGCGTAAATATTCTCCAAATATCTTATCAGATGTGCGCTTTATATATTGAGTAAGCGCACCAGTATTCTTGCTCATAATTCGTTTTCCGTCTGGAAAAACCAATGTCAAATCAAGAGCCTTTGACGGGCAACTGCTCACTATTATTAGGTCAACCTTACCTGAATATTGTTGCCATAAATTTGGATGAGCAACATCCCAACAAATAAGAAATCCAATTTTCCCTAATTCGGTATTTGCAACAGTAACACTTGTGCCTTTTTGAAAATATGCTCGTTCCCAAATGAAGGGAAAATTTTTATCGTAATGCCACTGACGACCATCAGGGGCAACAAGTAGTAAAGTATTAAATATCTCGCTTTGCTCCCTGCGAAGAAATGACCCTGCCAAGTGAACATGATAATGGGCGGCAGTTTTTCTCATCCAGGTAGCAGTTAAATCATCAAAAGACTCTGCTTGTAAGTAGTTTTGGTTGCTATACTCATAGCCCGTATTAAAAACTTCTGGCAAAACGATAAGCTCTGCGCCATTTTGAATACACTGCACAACAAAATTTTCAGCGTGTGCCAATCTTTCTTTGACAGGCGACGGAAAGGCATTCATTTGAACAACTGCGATTTTAGCGGATTTTGTCATGTTTACCTTTTGCAAGACAAGCGGCTAACGGTTTGCGTTATATCACTTTGTGGTACAAGCCCTGTGGGCGTGGACTCTGCTTGGGAGCAGGAAAAACTCGAAGCGTGGAAAATGCTCGAAAATGCCACAGACTCCCAAAAATCCGCTGCACGCTTTGTTAGGTGCTTGAAAAAATTTTATCAAAGTGAAAACCGCGAGAAAGAAATTCCTGGACTCTTGCTTGAACCTGAGAACGTCCCACATTAGTTAGTGGAGAGTCGTATCTGCCTTCATGAACTTCTTCATCGTCAGCACGAGAGCGCCCATGCCTTAGGAAGGTTATATGAATTTCTTCTTTCATTGTTACTCCGATGTGCAAGGGCGGGCTAACTAAGTATTACACAGAAACCTTCCATATAATACCCTAAAATGGAGTCTCATACGGAAAAAATTTTACCCATAAACCCAACAAAACAATTCTCCAATCTCCAATCTCCAATCTCCAATCTCCAATCTCTAATCTCTAATCTCTAATCTCTAATCCTCTAATAACTAATCCTCTGCTCTTTCACAACCTCAGCCGAGGGTTAAGATAAAGCTTGACTATCAGCAACCAGTTTCACGGTCAAAAAAGAGGCGGGAGGGGGTATTTTGTCTCAAAAACTTCAAAAATCTTAAAATTGACATTGAAATTCCTAAACTGGTACTTGACAAAATTAAAAATATACTTATAATTTTGACATAATCTAGAATAAAACTTAATATTTTCAAGTTCAAAATCAATTTTTTGGAGAAACTATGCGACCTGCACCATCCATTTGCCCAATTTGCCAATCGAACCTCGAAGTAGTGCGTTTGCATTGCGCTTCTTGCGACACTTCTTTAGAAGGGCGTTTTGAGATGGGGCATTTTTCAAACCTCACGCCTGAGCAATTGCATTTTATTTTTACTTTTGTGCGCGTGGAAGGAAAACTCAACCGTATGGAGCAAGAACTCGATTTGTCATACCCGACCATTCGCAACCGCTTGCACGAAATCATCCGCGCTTTGGGTTACGAACCCGGCAAAGATGAAACACCCGAAATTGATACAAGAACCGTTATTTCAGATTTGGAATCAGGAAAAATTAGCCCTGACCAAGCCATGCGGATGTTACGCGGTGAGGAGGAGTAAGCCATGTCTAAAACTATTTCAGCAGGGCGCACGCCCAAAATTCACATCACCCAAATTGACGGCGATTTAAGTTTGGTTGGTTGGGAGGGTGATGATATCTTAATCAAAGCAGATGACGAAGAATTGAATCTTAAGCAAGATGGTGATGAAGTGACTCTTTCTTGTCAAGATGACCTTTCACTGCGCGCGCCGAAAGGCTCTAGTATTTTGATTGAAAAAATTACAGGCGATGCTTCCATTCGTGGGGTGATGGGAAATATTGAATTAAGAGAAATTGATGGTGACCTTTCAGTTCGTGATGTCAACTCGATTTTGATTGATACGGTTCATGCCGACTTCAGCCTGCGTGGTGCGCGTGGAAATTTATCTATCAAGAAAGCGAATAGCGATGTCTCCATTCGTGATATAGATGGAAACGTCTCGATTGATTCTATTGCTGACGATTTAGCACTGCGCGATGCCAAAGGCAATGTGCAAGTGAATGTTGCTGAAGATGCAGTTTTATACATCAACCCGCAAGCAGGCAATGCCTATGCCATCCATGCTGGCGATGATGTTTTATTGGTCATGCCACCCAAAGCCAACGCAACCTTAACATTAAGTGCCGACCGTATTCATGTAGATTGGCAAGGCATTGAAGATGATAAAGATGCTACCAGTCGAGTCATCACATTAGGTGATGGTTCTGCGGATATGACAATCAGTGCAGGTGGTGATATTCGCATCTCCAATCGTGCAGATGCAGGTGACTCTGCCGAAGATTTTGGCAACTTCGCAGGCGTGGGTATGGATTGGTCTGGCTTTGGTGAACGAATCTCGCGCCGTGTAGAACAAGCCACTGCTCGTGCTCAAAGAAAAATTGATGAAGCCACGCGCCGCATTGAACAAAAAACTCGCGATGCAGAAAGACATGGAAGACGCTTCAAAGGTGGCTTGGAAATTGGTCGCTGGAAATGGGATTTAGGCTCAACTCCTAAAGGTGTGCCAGTGCCGCCCAAATCACCAGTATCTGATGAAGAACGCTTGATGATATTGAAAATGTTACAAGAGAAAAAAATCACTGCTGAAGAAGCTGAAAAATTATTGGCATCGTTAGAAGGAGGCTCGTAATGTCTGCTGAAGAACGCCAAAAGATTTTGCAATTGGTTGAAGATGGAAAAATTACCGCCGAAGAGGCAATCTTATTAATCCGCGCATTGGATGAACACGAACAATCAGAAGATTGGGATTCATCTGATGAAGGAGATTGGTAATGTCATCTGAAGAACGCCGAAAAATTTTACAAATGGTGGCGGATGGAAAAATCAGTGCTGAAGAAGCCGCAACGTTGATGCGTGTTTTGGATGAAGACAATGCCGAGGATGAGCCTGAAGTTATCCCTGCTGAACCAAGCCGAAATCAAGAGCGAAGCGAGGCACCAGAAATTGATGCAGTTAAACGTCGAGCGTTTCGTTTTTCCAATGTAATTTTATTTGTTGGCATCTTTGTCACTGTATTTTTTGCATGGGCAATGTTTGCCATTCAACAAAGTGCTGGCTTGAATTTTTGGTTTTACTGTTTTAGTCTGCCGCTGTTTTTTGGAATTTTGTTAATTGCTATTGGCGCAGGCAGTAAATCATCGCGCTGGTTGTACGTGAATATTGACCGTTCACAATCAAAAGACAAAGATGGACCACGAAAAATTTCGTTGGCATTTCCGCTTCCGTTAGGGTTGGCAAGTTGGTTCATTCGTACATTCGGAAGCCGCATTGATGGTTTGAAAAATACCAATGTAGATGATGTCATTCAAGCCATCTCCATGGCAAAAAATATGACCGACCCGCTCATCATTCATGTAGATGATAGCGAGGCTGGCGAGAGAGTTCAAGTTTTTATAGGCTAGCTATGTCGTTGCGAGGAGGGCTCTTGCTCTTCCCGACGAAGCAACCCCCAACTTAACATGAGATTGCTTCGCCACCAAAGAACAAGAGCGGTGGCTCGCAATGACATAATCAACAAATAGGAAAAAATGGAAACAATAAAAAAACAACCTTTATTAAGCGGCATCTTGATTTTGTTCTTAACCGCCATGATTTTCGCCAACATTGGCGGAAGCATGTATGACGGTTTATTGCCTTTATATTTAAAAGAATTAAACGCCAATATTACAGACATTGGTTTGTTCTTTACATTGTCAATGATTGTGCCACTCTTTTTACAAATATTAGGCGGCTGGGTTTCAGATTCACTGGGTCGTTTACGCGCCATTGCAATCGGCAGTGTTTTCGGTGTGATTGGATATTTCCCACTCGTATTGGCAGATACATGGCAATGGTTATTAATAGCAACTGCTGTGGGTGCAATTGCACGTTCATTAGTAGGTCCAAGTTTTGATGCTTTCATTGCTGAACATTCGAGCGAAGAAAATCGCGGTAAAGTGTATGGTATATCTCAAGCAATATTTATGATTGTGATGGTGGTTGGTCCTCCACTTGGCGGATTGTTAACCAGTTTATATGGTTTCAAATTAATGTTATTCATTGCGGGTGTGTTTTATTTTATTGCCATGCTCATGCGTTTGAGTATGGCACGCGAAGCCGCTAAAACTCAAAAAGCCAACACCGAAAAATTAACTTTTCAAAATTTGAAAACTAACCTTGGCGCGATGGCTGGCTTAATTTTTTCTGGCGGATTAATCACTTGGATGTTAATCACCGACGGTTTGCGCGATACAGCCTTTCAATTTTCTGGAAATTTATTTCCAGTGTATATGCAAGAAATTGGCGGCTTGAATTATCAACAAATCGGCTGGGTCACTTCGATGTTTGGAATTTTTATGATGCTTAGCACGATTCCCGGTGGCTGGCTTTCAGATAAAACTGGAGAACGCGTCCCAATTGCCCTCGGCATGGTTCTGCTCTCTGTGGCATTATTTATTTTGATAAATATTCCGCAAGGCGTTTCATATCAATGGTGGTATTACGTTGGTTGGGCAGTGGCTGGGCTCGGCGCAGGCATTTCTGGTCCCGCTTATCAATCATTGATTAGTAAAGCAGTCCCTGAAAAACAGCGCGGGCTTGCCTTTGGTTTGTTCAGCACAAGTTTAGGTGTTGTATCACTACCCGCCCCATGGATTGGTTCTCAACTTTGGGATAAATTCGGCCCCACATTTCCATTTACAATAACAGCCATTGTGATTTTATTGTCAGTCATTCCAATTTGGCTAAAATTTAAATTACCAAAAGAAACTCCCACTCCGCCAGTGAGTGAAGAATTGAAAGAAGATAATGTATCTGTTGTAACAAGTTAAAAAACTAGCCACAGAGTTCACAGAGACCTTTGAGAAAATCTTTTTAAAATCTCAGTGCCCTCTGTGTTCTCTGTGGCAAAAAAGAAAATGCAATCGTAGAAAGGAATTTGAAAAATGGCGAATACCGAAGAACGAATGAAAATTTTGAAGTTAATTGAAGAAGGAAAAATTAGTGCAGAGGAAGGCGCGAAGTTACTTTCAGCCCTAAGTGACTCTCGCCGCGGGATTCCCACGCCGCCCCGCCCGCCGGGAAGCGGTGGCGCAAGAATGTTGCGCGTGCGTGTGACAGATACAAGAACTGGTCGCTCAAAAGCCTCTGTTCAAATTCCTCTCGCTTTGGTAGATGCTGGATTAAAAATCGGTGCCCATTTTGCCCCCGAAGTGCAAGGTGTTGATATGAGCAACGTCATGGAAGCCTTGCGTATGGGTGTGACTGGAAAAATTATTGATGTGACCGACGAAGAAGACGGCGAACACGTTGAAATTTTTGTTGAGTAATTCTTAATCGTCCCGCAGGTTTCCTGAAAGAATTTGATATTTTCCCTCAACCTGCGGGACGTTTTCACCAATTGAAAGGAAGTCTGAAATGTACTTTTTCTTTCACAAATTCATGCGATGACGTTCTATTTTGTTTGTAACAGTAAAACTTTCCTCCAAGAAGAATTTACTGAACATAAAAACGACGCCAAGATTTAACAATCTTGGCGTTAGGGGTGTGCTTGATTAAATCAAAAGGAGAATGAATGCAAGAGCCATCTACAAAACAACCTGCGGGCATGTTTGGCTTCACAGTTGTATGGATTGGGCAAATTGTTTCAGTGCTTGCCAGTTCCATGAGTCAATTTGCAATTACCATATTCGTATTTGAAAAAACACAAAGTGCAACTGCACTCGGACTAATGCAAGTATTTTTCATTACTCCGTTCCTCATAATATCTCCCATTGCAGGTGTAATGGTAGATAGATACAACCGCAAACTGATGATGATGGTCAGTGATTTAGCGGCAGGCATCGCCACCGTTTTAATTTTAGTGTTTCAGTATCTTGGCATTTTAGAAATTTGGCATCTATATCTTGCCTCTGTCATTTATGGGCTAGGCAATGCTTTTCAATGGCCCGCTTATTCAGCCGCCATCAGCACCATGGTTTCAAAAGAACAATTGGGTCGAGCCAATGGCATGATGTCTTTAATAGAAGCAGGTCCAGCAATATTTGCTCCATTTTTAGCAGGTGCATTACTCGGCGTAATTGGTTTAACTGGACTCTTGTTTATAGATGTAGTCACATTCATATTTGCCATTGGCACATTGATGGTTGTTCACATTCCACAACCACAAAAAACAGAAGAAGGTGCACAAGCACAAGGCAACATGCTCCAAGAAGCCGCATACGGATTCAAATATATTTTTGCCCGCCCTAGCTTGCTTGGTTTACAACTCACTTTTTTTCTAGGAAATTTATTTGCAGGCATATCATTTACATTATTCCCCGCTATGATTCTCTCTCGCACTGGCAATGATGAATTAATCTTCGGCACAGTGCAATCTGCAGGTGCCATTGCAGGAGTGATTGGCGGCGTAATCATGAGTGCATGGGGTGGATTCAAACGCCGCGTGCATGGAGTCTTAATCGGCTGGGTAATTTCTGGGGTTGGCACCGCAATTATCGGCTTGAATGGAGGCGTACCCGTTTGGATAGTGGGCATCATATTAACAGCATTAGTCATCCCATTAATGAACGGTTCAAATCAAGCAATATGGCAATCCAAAATCGCACCCGATTTACAAGGTCGAGTTTTTTCAGCACGTCGTTTAATTGCCTGGCTCACAAATCCCATCTCGCCCATCATCGCAGGTTTATTAGCCGATTTTGTTTTCGAACCACAAATGCGAACCACCAGCACACTTTCACAAACATTTGATTTTCTAGTTGGCACAGGTGCAGGTGCAGGCATGAGTTTGATAATTTTCTTTTGCGGCTTCTTCACAATTTTTATTGGCATGATAGGGTATTTTGTTTCACCAATTCACAATGCCGAAACATTATTACCCGACCATGATGAATTAAAAAAAGCAGAACCAACCTCCGCTTAAGATGATACAAAAATCCGAGAAATTTTTCTCGGATTTTTTATTTGCTTCTTTCTATTTGAAATGCTTAGTCTAAAAGTTCTTTTGGAATATTACCACCATTGGCGGCAATTTTTCTCAACACTTCTTTGTGCAACCAAACATTCATCTTAGAATAATCGCCGCCAATTAAATCTGCTGGGCAACCAAGTTCCTTTGCAAGTTCAATGCGGGCATCTTTGCTGGAGTCCAGGTCAAGCAATTTGAGCAAATCCACAATCGAAACTTTCCAATTGAGGTCTTTACCGTTTGCTAACCCTTCGAGTTTTGCAACCACATCCACTTCAGATATGGCGGCTGGTTTCACAACACCGGCTTGTTGAGGCACAGTGCGTGCCGGTGCATTAGCACCAACCCCAGGCTTTTTAGCAATATCATCTTTGGCTTTCAAACCACCTTTGGCTTCGCCACCAACTTCCTTTTCCTCTTTCTTCTTGATACCAATCTTTTCGAGAATTTTATCGAAGAAACCCATAGTACACATCCTTTCAATATTTTGGATTTAAGATATATAAGGCTTATAAATAAATTATCCTTATCAATTCATTATAACCATTTTTTTAATAGAATCATTAAAGAAAAAAATTAAAACAAAATTTTAACATTTGATGTTTATTTTAAATCATATATAATTTCAACATGGATAAACAAAAACCAATTTGGACGCGCGATTCATCAATTCTATTAGGTGGGTTTTTCGTCACAATTTTTTTAATCGTTTATATATGGTGGCCCCTCGCCGAAGAAGTTTTAGCATACATTGATTGGAACGGACCTTGGTGGCTATACATGGACTGGCTTTTGCTCGGCATTTTTCTTTTCATGTCCATCACCATTGTGGCGCGTGCAAATCTCAAAACAGATTTACTCATCGTCTTCGTTGGAATTTGTGGTGGCTTAGCCATCGAATCATGGGGCACACAAACAAACCTGTGGCATTACTACACAGCCGAAAGACCACCACTGTGGATTATCCCCGCCTGGCCCATTGCAAGTTTATCTATAGATAGAATCACAAGATTTTTTAAATGGATAGTAGATAAAAACCCGATTCATGATTCACTATTCACTTACTCCTATTGGATTATCTTCGCCTCTTTCTTGACCTTGATGCTGGTCTTTGTCGCCCCAACATTTGACAAATCCTACACATGGCTTGCAACAATTCTCTGCATTCTCCTAATTCTCACACCTACTGATTATCGCTTTGCATTGCTAACTTTCGTCGCAGGTTCTGGGCTTGGATATTTTCTTGAACTATGGGGCACCACCCGTCAATGCTGGACGTATTACACACTAGAAACACCTCCACTTTTTGCAGTCCTAGCACATGGCATGGCGGCAGTCGCATTTTGGCGGGCGGGTTTGTTGATGAAGATGGTAAGCAAAAAAATAATCAAATAATTTTTATTCCACAATCTTACTCAACACTTCACCCAATCTTTCCACTTCCTCAATCGTATTGTAATGCGCCGCACCGACTCGCACCATGCCGCCTTTATCTTCAAAGCCGAGTCTTTCGGTGACGTTAATCGCGTAATAATTTCCATCCCACACATAAATATTTTCTTTGGCTAATTCCTCTGCAATTTTGCGCGGGGGAACATCTTTGATGCGAAATGAAAAGGTCGCCACACGTTCTTCCAAGCGATGTGCGTCGGTGAGACCATACAGTTGAAGGTGTGGAATCTGCTCCAACGTAGAAAGAAGCGCGCGACTTAATTCGTATTCGTAAGCGCGGATAGCAGTCATCGCTTTTTTTAATTCCAAGCCGCGACCGCTATATCCTTCTTCTCCTAACCCTTCAACATATTTCGCGCCGAACTGTTTTGAAATCCATTCAAAATATTCGATTGTGCCTAACACGCCAGCGATGCCTTCATGGTTTTGTGTGCCCGTTTCAAACTTGCCGGGTAATTGATTTGTAGCAGGGCGTACTTTATATGCAAATAATTTTTCAAGCAATTCTTTTTTACCATATAAAATGCCCACATGCGGACCAAAAAATTTATACGCCGATGAAACCAAATAATCAGGTTCTAGTTTTTGCACGTCAATGGTGCCATGCGGAGCATATTGAACTGCATCTACATATACTTGTGTGCCAACATCATGCGCCATTTTGATAATTTTTGAAACGGGATTCACTGTTCCTAAAGAGTTGGCGGCATAACCCACTGCTAATAATTTTGGTTTTCTTTCTAATGCTTTTGCTAAATCATCTAATTTCAATGTGCCATCTTCCACGTCAAAATCTACCCAATTGACTTTTACGCCTTTATCTTGAGCGGCTAATACCCATGGAGTTACATTGGCATCGTGGTCGAGTCTGGTCAAAACAATTTCATCGCCTTCCTTCCATTCGCGTGAAATCGAACGACTCATATATAAGGTCAATGTGGTCATGTTGTTGCCAAAGATAATTTCTTCGGTAGATGAAGCGTTATAAAAATCTTTCATAGCTTGATGTGCTTCATGCAACACTTCGTCTGATTTAATGCTTGTCTCAAATGCGCCTTCGTGATTGGCATTGCTTTCAATTAAATATTTAGTAATTCGGTCAAGGCTGTGTTGTGCAATTTGAGTCCCGCCCGGGTTGTCAAAAAATATGGCATTTCGTTTTAGTGCTGGGAATTGTGCACGAACTTTTTTAATATCTAACATGGGTAATTTCCTTTGTGAATAGTAATTGGTAATTGACTTTCGACCTGTGACTTGCAACCTGTAACTTGTAACGTTCACTTTGCTAATTCTTCTGCCTGTTCAAATTCTTCAGGTGTGTTCACGTTCCAAGAATATAAACCCGATGGGTCAATGCTTTTCATTTCATCTTCGGTTACATCTCGAACTTTCACTTTTCCAAACCATGCAATCACTTTCCATAAATCTTTTTGGATGGCATCTTCAATGGCAGGCAAGCAAGTCTCTTTGCGATATAAAGCATGGAGCGGTTCATAGCCTCCGCTTTTTTGTGTCTCTTCAGATTTGATTCTTGGGATGACAACATCCGCTTCTTCTTCGACCGCCAACTTGGTTGCTCTTTCAAAAAACATTTGACTCACAAACGGCATATCACACGCGACGATTCCAACATAGGGATGCGTTGCAGAAAATATTGCAGTGTAGAGTCCGCCTAACGCGCCACGCTCAGGTATCAAGTCAGAGACGAGGCGGGTATTAAGGAATCTATACTCATCTGGGCGATTCGTCGTTACAATTAATTCATCGGCAATTGGGTTGAGTCTTTCCATCACACGTTGAATTAATGGTTTGCCGAGAAATGGTTTCAGGGCTTTATCTTCGCCCATGCGGGATGATTGCCCGCCAGCTTGAATGACGATAGTTAACATAGGCTTATTATAATGAGTTCGCTTGCAAAACGATTAGACAGTTTGACGGTGGAAGGCGAGTTATACGAAAAACTTGCTGATGATTCTGTGCGTTGTTTTGCTTGCGGACATCGTTGTTTAATTCGAGAAGGCAAGCGTGGGATTTGTCAGGTACGGTTTAATAAAGGCGGAAAATTATTTGTGCCATATGGTTATGTGGCGGCATTACAAAGTGACCCAATTGAGAAGAAACCTTTTTCACATGTTTTTCCCGGCACGAATGCTCTGACGTTTGGCATGTTGGGTTGTGATTATCATTGTGGGTATTGTCAAAATTGGTTAACGTCTCAAGCCATGCGAGACCCTGCATCGGATGTGTCGGCGCAGTTGATTCGTGAAATGACTCCGTACATGATGGTGGAATTTGCAAAGAAGACAAATGCTTTTACAGTTGTCTCTTCTTATAATGAACCGTTGATTACAAGTGAATGGGCTGTTGAAATTTTTAAAGTTGCTAAACAAAATGGTTTGATGTGTGCGTATGTATCCAATGGAAATAATACTGATGAAGTGATGGAATATATCAGCCCATATATTTCTGCGTATAAAGTTGATTTGAAGTGTATGAGTGATAAAAATTATAGAAAGTTAGGCGGCGTATTACAACATACGTTAGATGGAATCAAACGAGCACATGATAAAGGTCTATGGGTAGAAGTTGTCACTTTAACCATTCCCGGATTCAATGACTCAAATGAAGAGTTATGGGATGCGGCAAAATTTTTAGCAAGTATTTCAAAAGATATTCCATGGCATGTGACGGCGTTTCATAAAGATTACAAAATGACCGAGCCTGATAATACCACTGCGAAGACATTAATCCGTGCGGCGGAGATTGGACGTGAGGCAGGTTTGCATTATGTGTATGCGGGTAATTTGCCCGGTCAGGTTGGGGAGTATGAAAATACTCAATGCCCACGATGCAGTTTTCCCGTAGTGAAGAGGCGCGGATATGTGGTCTTGGAATATCACATCACAGGGGAGGGGAAATGCGAAAAATGTGGTGAAAAAATTCCTGGAATTTGGCAAAAAGACCCTACTACGGTAGGGTTAAATGGGAGGGAGTGTCCAATTAAGGAAGTAAAATGAAGGGATGAAATGTCCAAGCTGTGGAGCAAACTGGAGACAAAGCAAGGCAGGATTGAATCATTCAGGTAGCCAAAGATACAAATGTGGTGAGTGTGGTA
>Ga0224723_1001455_pt1 | contig 14270 bp, 13 predicted proteins | sample Balambano_FR2_Me_FD_161647 | JGI IMG/M metagenome (GOLD analysis project Ga0224723, IMG submission 161647) | Freshwater sediment microbial communities from Lake Towuti, South Sulawesi, Indonesia - Balambano_FR2_MetaG | ecosystem: Environmental > Aquatic > Freshwater > Lake > Sediment | place...
ATCCTATGTGGTGTAGGTAAATAATATTACAGTACTGTCAATGCGAGTCTTTTTTTACTCTACTTATAGAAAAAATAGTCCGTAAAAACCCTTTTATGAAACTTAGGGTGCGGAATGTGGGTTTATATGATTGCTACTGGTTTTCTGGCCACAATTTCCCCAAGACCTATAAGTTATATTTGGTATATTGTTAGCTGTGCTGCTTACTTAGCTACTGCTTATATGTTGGTGAATCAGTACCGCAGGGAAGCTGAACGCAATTACCCAAGAGCGAAGAAAACATTCCGTAATTTAATAACGGTGCATTTAGTGCTATGGACGATTTATCCTATTGTTTGGATTCTGAGTGCTGAAGGTTTGAATATTTTGAATCAAGTAGGTGAAACAATGGGGTATACAATACTTGATATCGCTTCTAAAGTCGGATTCGGCTTCTTGTCTTTAAATACGATGGGTACATTGGAGAAAGTCAAAGAATCTTCAAGCAACGAACCAATACTAACTAGTTAATCTTTGCATTCTAGTATTCATGCTTGGTTAGTCTCAATTATTATCAAAGAATATGGGAGTAATTCATGACTCAAGCCCTACCCAAACTAGTAAGCTTTGCAGAATTTATTGAGTGGTTCCCTGATGATGGGAAACGTTATGAATTGCATAAAGGAGTAATTGTCGCAATGCCTCCACCAACAGGCGACCATACAGATATTATCAGTTTTTTAATTGAAGTAATATTACCACTTAAACCATTTCCCTATCGTATTTCAGCTTCGGCATTTGTAAAAACGCCTAATACTGAAAGTGCTTATATACCTGATATGTTGGTTATAAATCACGATAACCTGAAAAACGAACCTTTGTGGAAAAAACAGTCAACTTTAATTTATCCCGAATCCATACCCTTAATAATTGAGATAGTAAGTACTAACTGGCAAGATGACTATTACGACAAAATTAGGGACTATGAAAGTATGGGTATTCCTGAGTATTGGATTGTTGATTACGCTGCACTGGGTGGACGTAAATTTATTGGCAATCCTAAACAACCTACTATTTCTGTATGTGAATTAATTGATGGAGAATATCAGATAACTCCATTTAGGGGTAGTGACAGTATTATATCGCCAACTTTTCCACAGCTAAATTTAACTCCACAACAGGTTTTTGACTCGGTTAATTAAAAAATTGGCTTGCTTGTGAATATTCATACATTGTTATAAATACCCCACACCTAACTACCAACTTTTAATTTAGGATAAGCAATCCGTTTATGGTGAAACTGTTGCCAAACTTCGACAAAAATTTCGGCAATTCTCGTTAATTCTTCTCGTGTTAACCCGGAGTCCAAAAGTTGATTATCCTGCCATTTCCCACGTAAAATATTATTAATTGTCACTAAAGCTTGTTCAGGTGTTGCATCTTTTAAAGAACGTAAAGCTGCTTCACAAGAATCCGCTAACATTACTATTCCTGTTTCCCGCGACTGAGGAATAGGCCCATCGTAACGAAAATCTGCTTCTCGGACTTTGATACTAGGATTTTCTGTGGCTTTTTCTTGGGCTTGATGATAAAAATATGCAATTAACATTGTTCCCTGATGTTCAGGAATAAAAGCTTGAATTGCTGTAGGTAAGCGGTGTTTCCGCGCCATTACTAAACCTTCACTCACGTGCTTTTTGATAATTTTCGCACTTATCCAAGGATTTTTGATTTCTGTGTCGTGTTTATTAGGGTTCCCCATTTGATTTTCGATAAATCCCATGGGGTCATGCATTTTGCCAATGTCATGATATAGTGTTCCTGCCCTAACCAACTCAACGTTACATTTTAGTTCTTTAGCAGCAGCTTCTGCGAGAGTGGAGACAAGCAGGGTATGTTGAAAAGTCCCAGGAGTTTTTGTTGCAAGTTGTTTAAGTAAGGGACGATTCGGGTTAGCAAGCTCTGCTAAACGACTTGGGGTAACTAAATCAAACAACTGCTCCAAATAAGGACTTAACCCTAATGCCAAAATACTCCAAATTAAGCCAGATATACCAAATATAATCGCTTCTGGAAATACAGCAGCAACGGCTGCACCTGATATCGCACAACCTATCAGCTTTAAAATTAAGTAGACGCTACCTTGGGTTAACGCGATCGCTACACCTAATAGTGCCAATTCTTCACGAGATCGCAGTCTTGGAGCCATGCAACTACCAAGTATTGCACCTGCTGCACCTGCAATGACAGCTGCTTTAGTGATTCCTAAACTAATTGGTAGGATAAATAGTAAAAATACTATAACTGTAATGCTTAAGCGCCAACCATAAAAACCACCTAATAGTAAACCAATAGCACTCCAAGTAGCGGTATGAGGAATGGACTTTACCATTAATGATGTAGTTAAAGTAAGTAATAATGGCGCACTTAAAGTTAATAATAAGATAAGTAGGTGGTCACGTTGTCGTAATCGAGTTTGAGTACGTCTTTCTATATAGCCAAAAATTCCTACAGAGCCAATAATAATAATAGTTAATTGTACTAATCTTAACCAGTCAACTCCATGATGTATTTTGCCATATTTTTTTAAAGCGTCAAAATCAAAAGCTGTAATTGTTTCATGCTTGCGGACAATTACATCACCTTTATGTATCACTACCATTACTGGTTTAACCTCAGCAGCAGCTTGTTCTGCTCGTTTCCTTATTTGCTGTTCGTCTTTTTTTAAATTCGGTTGCAGTACAGCTAGTAATAATCTATTTGCTAGAGGTTGAGCTTCTATTTCCAATGTCTGTAGATGTAAACTGACAGCATTTTTTAAAATCTCTGGTGGTAGTCCCTCTGGAATACCTTGTGTTATGATTCTTGCTGCACTTTCTTGAATTAACGTCTTTGTTTTTGTCCATTCATCGTCTGACAAGTCTAAGAAAGAAGTCTCATTGTATACATTCTTTGATTTATTCGTCAATTGATAAAGTTTAGCGATCGCTTGGTTGTATTTCTGTCGTGCTTGTGAAATTTGCTGTATTAGTATAGATAAATTCTGCTGTGAAGTTTTCAAACGGTAAGCTTCTAGCTCTGCTAAAGCTTGGGTAAAATCTACGTTTTCATTCGGGAGTAGAGATTGATTAAATTCTGTAGAGACTGGTAATATTCTATAACCAGGAATTAAATTTTTCTGCTTTCTTGTAGATAAATTTGGCTTATGTTTACTCGAAAGCGACTGTTGTAAAATTCGCCATTCTCCATCGGAAGCTGCACGTAAATAACGCTGAGTATAAATCGATAAAATTAAAGTGTCCAAAAAAGGAAAATCCCCCGCAGCAGTACGAATTTCGTCACCTTCGTCTAAAAGTTGCTGAAGATTTTGATCGATGTTCTGACTAACTTCCAAATCTACCATTAATATTGGAATCGCTCTTTGAAGCGCAGCTCTTTTGCGACGTTCTTGTTTTGTTTTTTCTCTATCTTCAATACTTTCTGTTCTTGGTGCTTTTATTGTCTCCTGAGCTGGTTTTCCCACTTTCAATTTTGGCTGATTGTATAATTTGTGCCCCACAACGCCTGTAAGAGATACAACTGCGATCGCAAACATTACTGGCGATCGCTGAGGTATATAATTCTTTGGTTTCGTTGATAGCACTACAGTAGATTGATTGTATCTTTCATTCATTGAAACACTGTCACGGCGTCGCGCTTTATACCGTTGCCGCAAGTGAGACAATTGCTGGGTCATGGACTGAAAAAGTGGTATTTGTTTCATTACCTATGACCATATCTGCTTAGAGGAACTCAAAATAAAACCATGACGAGCCGAGTGGAAGCACACTTGAAGCAGATTTGCCACAATCGCTACCTGTATCAAACTGAGGGTTACTTGATAAATAATAGTATAAAACTTTACTAATAAAAATGGTAGTTTTTGCAATCAGTACTGTAGGGCATTTTACGTATAGCAGTCCATACAGATATAACCTTAACGCAATCTGATAACTTTCGGTGCTGCGATCGCCCGTGAGTTTAATTCTTTTATTGGCTGATAATTCAAGTCATAAATCCCTGACCAAACACTCAAAAGCCGATTAGCCAATTCTACCAATTCCAAAAAACTGCCCAGTTGAGTTTCTAGTTGCCAACCTACAGGTATACCTGCTGTAGTATTAAAAGCACCTGATAACGCGCCAGTAATCACTTTTACATCTTTTGGCTCATTTACTCGCATTACCGTTAAACGAAAGTCTTCTAAGGTACTGAGAAAATAATAAAACGCCATAGCAATACTAACACTGGGACTATCTTCCTTGCTTACCTCAGCTTTCATTCTTTCCAATCCTATTCCCTCAATTAACAATTCATGAACTTTTAACAATTTTGGCGATATTAAACTCGATGTTCCAATCAAGGAAATAATTTGAGGAATTAAGCTAGGATAAACTTTCTCTGTTAGGCAAAGCGCGATCGCGTAACCTACGGCTAATACTGAATCTTGTAATTCAACTTCATCCTGCCACACAGACGTTGCTTGTAGGAGGTTTAAGCGTAATTTATCTTTACTGTCGTGAAAGAACAAAGCTAGGGGTAGTATAGCAAGAATTTGTTTATGTAGCTCATGTGTAATAAATAAATGGTATGGCGATAATCTCAGTCGCCAATCATGAAAGTCAAATTTTTGCGATTCTATCAAGCTTTGACCACTAGCAAGTATTATTTCACGCCCATATGATGATTGAGCCTGGTTTAAGCCAGAATTACCAATTAAAGCTCCAATTAAAGTACCTTTGAAGCGATTTACAAGAGGATAGCGCATAAGTAAAGTAGGATTTATAAGTTTTCAACATACAGTGAAGCACAAAACCCCTAATCCTGTCTCAAATGATGCACTAAAGCTTGTAATCCTAATATGTAACTCCAAACACCAAAACCACTAATTTGACCAATTGCTACAGGAGCTATATAAGAATGATGACGAAATTCTTCTCGACGGTAGATATTACTTAGATGCACTTCTACTGTCGGTAAGTTGACAGCAGCGATCGCATCTCTCAGTGCAACACTTGTATGGGTATATGCACCAGCGTTGATCAGAATTCCCTGATGCTTTCCCACTGAAGAGTGAATTGCATCTACTAGAACTCCTTCATAATTCGACTGCACAGCAAATACATTCACCTGTTGCTTCTTTGCTTCTTCTTCCAACAGGCAATTTATTTCTGCCAAGGTTAACGAACCATAAATTCCTGGTTCTCGCTGTCCTAGCAAATTCAGATTTGGCCCGTGCAGCACCAAAAAGCTCAAAGCATTTGGCACATCTACACCCTTATCGACGACGAGAGCGCTCATTCACTGGTATGGGAATTAGCTCTGGTTCGGGTTCCACTTCTGGTCCTAAAAGAGCTTCAATCAGCTTGCGTGCTAATTCTTTCAGCTTTTCCAGTACCTTCTCTATATAGTCCATTAAACTGACCGCTCCTGAGATACTAGCTCAATTTTGGATTATCAGCTACAGAGAAAACCCTATATTCTACCACAGGAACAAATTTATGACTAATATTTATTCCATAAATAGTAGGTATAAGTCACCCCTAAAAATTGGTGTTTCTCCTCTACTTTTTAGAGTATCACATTACTAACCTATGGAAGACCATCTGACTAAAGATGGTTATTTTGTATTAATACTCTTCGTAGTCCAAAGTTATTTAACTGTGGACTTGTGGAATCTAGCTTTTTTTGGTTTTCTTCTTAGTAGCGGTTGTTGAGCCTTCAGTATTTGATTTAGGACTTTTAGTAGATTTAGTTGTACTCCGACTCTTAGTTGTAGTTTTGGCTTTGCTTGCCAATAATTCTAGAGCGGTACTAAGGGTGACATCTTCCACAGATTGACCTTCGGGAATACTGACATTAATTTTACCGTGTTTAATGTAAGGACCGTAGGGACCATCATAGATGTTGATTGGTTGTGAGTCTTCTGGGTGAGAACCCAACTCCCGTAAAGCTTCCTTAGATTTGCTGCTGGTTCTTGTACGTCCCTTTTTAGGTTCTGACAAGAGTTCTAATGCACGTTCTAAAGAAATTGTCAAGACATTATCACTAGCTTTAAGTGATCGATAATCTTTCCCTTCTTTACCTTGGTCATGAACCACGTAGGGGCCAAAACGTCCTAAACTAGCTTGAATTTTACATCCTGTAGTAGGATGAACACCCAAATTACGAGGTAGAGCTAAAAGACCTACAGCTATGTCGAGAGTGACATTTTCAGGTGTAACACCTTTAGGTAAGGAAGCTTGTTTCGGTTTAGGATTTTCCTCAGATTTATCACCTAGTTGGACATAAGGGCCGTAAGTACCGATTTTGACATAAATTGGTTCACCTGTTTCCGGATGGCGTCCGACTGTATCCGGACCTTCAGTTTTTTGCTTAAGTAAAGTTTGTACCTTTTGAGGGTCAAGGTCAGCTGGAGTTAAGTCTTTGGGGATTGATGCTGTCACCACATCTTCACCGTTTTCGACCTCAATATAAGGACCGTATTTACCAATGCGGACTTTTACTTCTAAATTTTCTAGCTCTACTGTCCTAGCTTTAGAAACATCGATTTGACTTTCTTGTTCTTTAACAAGAGTATCTAAACCTTTATCACCCAAATAAAACTGCTTTAAGTAAGGTAGCCAACTAGCTTCACCCGTGGCAATATCATCCAAAGTTTGCTCCATTTTGGAGGTGAAACTAGGGTCTACAATATCTGGGAAATGTTTTTCCAATAAATCGGTGACAGCAAAGGCTGTAAATGTGGGTATCAGGGCGTTACTTACCAACTGAGCGTAGCCTTTATCTATAATTGTGCCGATGATACTAGCATAGGTACTAGGTCTACCAATACCTTCGCTTTCTAAAGTTTTTACCAAAGTTGCTTCAGTGTATCTAGCAGGAGGTTGAGTTTCGTGTCCAACTGCGTCAATGTTTTGACAATTTGGACTATCTCCCACCTGTAAGTTAGGTAAAATTACCTCTTGGTCTTCTAACGCTGCTTCTGGGTCATCTGAACCTTCAACATAAGCCCGTAGATAACCAGGGAAATCAATCCGTTTACCCGAAGAACGGAAACCAGCATCTTCTACTTGCAACTGAACCGTGATTTGAGTTTGTCTAGAGTCAGCCATTTGACAAGCTACAGTCCGCTTCCAAATCAAATCATAGACTTGGAGTTCTCGACCGCTTAAACCTGTTTCCTGGGGTGTGCGGAAACTGCTACCTGCTGGACGAATAGCTTCGTGGGCTTCTTGTGCGCCTTTAGATTTGGTAGTGTATTGCCTTGGTTGGGGACTTAGGTATTGTTTGCCATAAAGTTTTTCTACACAATCACGAGCTGCTGCGATCGCCTGTTCTGACAAATGCACCGAATCTGTACGCATATAGGTAATATATCCCTGTTCATACAAATTCTGGGCGATCCGCATTGTATCCCGGGCTGAAAGACGCAGTTTACGGTTGGATTCTTGTTGTAGTGTTGAAGTGGTAAAAGGAGGAGCAGGTTTACGGGTGACTGGACGTTCTTCTGTGTCTGTAACCTTCCAAGGTTTACCTTGAAGACGTTCTACTAAAGCTTTTGCTTCAACTTCATTCAAAAGGACAACAGAGGAAGCGCGATCGCGGGCGATTTGTCCGGTAGCGGAGTCAAAATCACCTCCATTGGCTAGCCGTTTCCCAGCTAGCATTACCATCACGGAGGTAAATGAGATTTTTTCATGGATTAAGTCAGCTTTTAAATCCCAGTAAGAACCTTGACGGAAAGCACGACGTTGACGTTCTTTATTTACTAAAAGTCGTACTGCTACCGATTGAACTCGTCCAGCAGATAATCCCCAAGCAATTTTCTTCCATAACAAGGGAGATAAAGTATAACCCACTAACCGATCTAAAATTCGCCGTGTTTCTTGGGCACGAACTAACTGTTCATCGATATTACGGCAATTTTTTAATGCTTTTTTAATGGCATCTTGAGTAATTTCGTGGAACACCATCCGCTTAGTCGGCACTTTCGGCTTGAGCAACTGGTATAAATGCCAACTTATACTTTCACCCTCCCGGTCTTCGTCCGTTGCCAGGATTAGTTCAGAAGCTTCTTTAAGTGCTTCTTTGATTTGGGTGACGACTTTCTTTTTATCCTTGGGTACGACATATAACGGTTCAAAGTCGGCGTCTACATTCACTCCCAACTGTGCCCATTTTTCTCCCTTCACAGCGGTGGGAATGTCACTAGCCGACTGAGGAAGGTCACGCACATGACCCATAGACGCTTCCACCCGATAACCACTGGGAAGGTAGTTACGAATGGTACGAGCTTTGGTTGGAGATTCAACGATGACGAGAGTTGACATGGAAATTTAGAAAGTAGCTGTTAGGCTAAATAGTTAAATTGAGATAAACGACAGCGAGATGTGAACATTGTTCATGGTGACAATGGATCGGTGATATCCTCACACAAACTGCCCTAAATACAAGCTAAGTTCCACTTTAAGTTGGAAAGTAGCCCTTCCCATAGGATAATGTTTCCTTAAGGAAGAAATGGGCAGTCTCAATTTTCAGCTATCTCAATCTTTAGCTTATCTAGGGCATAATTGGCGACTACATTTTCTAAAATACTCTTGAAATTGATGAGCGCAACACAAAAATCCTGCGATCCCAAGATTTAATCACCTATTTCAGCTCGTTTTTGAATCAGCCTGTTTTTTTCTAGAATCTCCCCCTCTCCTCTACTCCCGATTCCCATCCTGTCCATCACCAACAATAGCGCGTATTCCTTCTAAAGTAGCGGGAATGGTACGTGGATCCATAAACATAACTTTACTGCTATCGCTTCTACCAATAATTGTCCCCATGTCTAGATAACCTAGAGCAAATAGCACTTCCAATGCTTGATGAGCATCTGGGTTCGCTTGGGTTCGTTGAGCAATAATTTCCGCTGATTCGGCGATCGCTTGAGCTTTGAGTACTTGTTGTTGACGTTCGGCTTGGGCTTTAAGTATAATTGCCTTCTGTTGAGCTTCTGCTTCTAAAATTACAGCTTTTTGGCGAGCTTCTGCATCCAAAATTTGAGCATCAGCTTTACCTCTAGCAGAATTGACAGCAGATTCTCTATCGCCTTCTGATGTTAAAATTACTGCCCGCTTCCGACGTTCTGCGGACATCTGTAGTTCCATAGATTCTTGTACTGCCTTGGATGGAATAATATCACGTAATTCTACTCGTGTAACTTTTACACCCCAAGGGTCAGTAGCAATGTCTAAATCACGTAAAAGAATTTCATTGATTTGCGATCGCGCAGTGAAAGTTTCATCCAATTCTAATTGTCCAATTTCCGCACGAATTTGGGTCAGAACTAAATTTACCATTGCTGATTGGAGATTTTCTACTTTGTAGTAAGCTTTCTCCATATCCACAATCCGCCAGTAAACTACCGCATCAGCGGTTATGGAAACATTATCTCGGGTAATACATTGTTGTGGTGGGATATCTATCACTTTTTCCCGGATAGTCTGCCGATAAACAATTCTATCTAGAAAAGGAGTGACAAAATTCAACCCTGGTTCTAACTTTTTATTGTAACTACCTAACCGCTCAACCAGTGCTTCATCACCTTGATTAATCACTTTTACAGAACTTGCTAGAACAGAACCACCAAAAATTAAAGATACAAGAAATAAGAAAGCTTCCATTTTTTATTCTCCTGATTTGTATTGAGCGCAAAAGTAATATTTATTACAATTTATTTTATACTAGTCAAAATAGTTAGCAAGCTGAATTTTCACCAACTTCCAAAAATTGGCATTAATGCTAATATTTAGCTCTGAAGTCAATTAACTACCGATGTAACAAATTTTCTGGCATAACAACTAATGTTGTGCCTTCTCGCCTAACTACGTAAACTTTTTCATTTATAGCTATATTAATCATGTGATCATCACAACGTGCTTGCCAAGAATTACCCTCGTACAGTACCCTTCCTGTTTTTCCAGCAGGAATTTCGGTTAAAGTTTCTCCTATTACTGCATCCTGAATTTTTGACTTGCGTCGTTGGGGTCTAACAAAGTGACGACAAAGCAAAATTAATACTATGGAAAAAACCAGCCAAACAACAACTTGTAACCATAGTTTAGCCAAAAAACCAGATAATAATGCCACGAAAAGGGCACTAATACCCATCATCAATGCTACAAAAGCTGTTGGTAGAAATAATTCTACCGAACACAAGCCTACCCCTAGAATCAACCAGATTAAAGTCGTATTAGACACAGCGCCATCCTAGACACTAAATTAACTCAATCTTGTTTGAAAGCTACAAAACCGTGCCTATAAATTCCGTCAAATCAGTAACTAGTATTTCTGCTAAAAATTTTAATTACTTTTTTTGAGCAAAAGGTTACATTTACATCTTATTCTATGCATCAAGCCTTTGACAGCAAAATTTGGATATGTAACTAAATATTAAGTTCCTAATTTCTTGAAGAAGTCGAGGAGCTTACCTGAGTTAAAGTATTTGCTCTTTTCCCCAGTATCCACTACCGTTTATGATTTCTACTCAACAGATAATTTATTGTCCAAATCCAGCTTGTACTAATCCAATTAATCCAGTGGGAGATTCTTTTTGTACAAATTGCCAAACTCCTTTGGTTTATCGTTATGTATGGGCTACTGGTTCAGAAAATGCCAAAATTAGGTCGGGAACAAAAGTCGCTGATAGGTATGAGGTAATTTCACCCCAAATTTGGTTGGATACTCATCCAGGATTATTACCAGATGTACCTGAAGAATTACCACCAGAAATTGCCAGTTATCTGCATTTATACCCCCAAAGATTACACTTGCCCATAGTTTACGGTTATACTCATTTGCGGCAAGAAAATCCCAAAATTTTACTATTGGAAAATGTGCCAATAGATAACCATGGGGAATTATATCCAGCGATCGCTTCTTCTTGGGAACAAGCAACAGCTGTGCGACAAGTTTATTGGTTATGGCAAATTCTTCAGTTGTGGAAAACGTTATCAGAACATTCAGTAGCTGGTAGTTTGTTGATTGCGGATAATCTGCGAGTTCAAGGTTGGTGTGTACGTTTAGTGGAACTGAGAGTTGGACAAGCTACCCTTGAGGAATTGGGACATTGTTGGCAATCTTGGGTAGCTTTAGCAAAACCGACAGTAGTTGAATTACAACAAATAGTACAACAGATGTGCGATGGAGCAGCAATAGAGATTGTAGATACTCAGCTAAATGAGTTATTACTTTCTGCATCTGCGGAATTACCCTTAAGTATTAAAGTAGCAGGAGCTACAGATGTTGGTTCCCAATTATCTCAGAACGAGGACGCTTGTTATCCTACAACCGCCGATTCTATAGATGATCCTTTATTAGAACAAGTAGCAATTATTTGTGATGGTATTGGTGGTCATGAAGGTGGTGAAGTGGCCAGTCAATTAGCATTACAATCTGTAAAGTTGCAAGTTAGAGCCTTACTAGCAGAATTAAAACTTGCGGCAGAAGTTGTACATCCCCAATTATTGCGATCGCAATTGGCAGCAAGTCTGCGCGTTGTCAATAATCTGATTTGGAATTGCAATAACGAACAAAAACGTGAAGGTACTCAGCGTATGGGTACTACTATTGTTATGGCTCTCCAACTTCCACAAAAAGTTCACAATCATACTACTGAAAATGCCCATGAAGTTTATTTAGTTAATGTTGGTGATAGTCGTGCTTACTGGATTACTTCTGACTACTGCCAATTATTAACAGTTGATGATGATATAGTAACGCGGGAAGTACGCTCTGCTCGGAGTGTATACCGAAAAGCGCTCTCTAGATTGGATGCAACTGCTCTAACTCAAGCTTTGGGAACCAAAGATGGAGAACATCTCCGTCCTGAAATCCAACGCTTAATTTTAGAAGAAGATGGTATTCTCCTATTATGTTCTGACGGATTAAGTGATGGCAACTTAGTGGAACATTATTGGCGAGATTATGCTGTACCAGTTTTGCGGGGTGAAGTTTCCCTAGAAGAGTCTCTCTACTTTTGGATTGATTTAGCTAATCAGAAAAATGGTCAGGATAATATCTCAGTGGTTCTGACTCATTATCGCGTCAGTTCCCCATCCTTCAACTCATTAGCTAATACACCAGTACTTGCAGTACAAACACTAGCACCAGAGGTATTACAACCTGAAGAAGATTTGCTCACCGACAGTGCTAGGGCATTATGGGATATAGATGTGGAAACTCAAGAAGTACCTGTAACTGCTACTGTAAGTTCTGTTAAGCACAAGTCTAAGATAATGGTACTTGGGTTATTGCTTTTACTGATTGCAGGTACTAGTATCGGGTTATTTGCTTGGTGGTATAGCCCTCAATCATTCAAACAGACCTGTCAAAAATTGCCCACTATAGTCCAGCAGCTTTGTTCAATTACAAAGTAGTGCAAAGCGTTGGTTGACCGAGGCAGCATTTAGAGTCAAGATAAAAAGATTAGACCTTTTGCCAAAAAAGCGGCGACTAGTCATGTCATGTTCGCAGTTTTAAGAGTGCAAAGGTGGACTAATCATCAAAGCCTGCATGGACAGGCTTTGCTCTTATTTGAGTCAAAATGTAAATCAGTCCATGCAGTCAATTTAAGCGGGGAATGATTGTGGAGACACTTGTGGAACAACTAGGTGTAAAACTTGTTATGAAAATTGGCGATCGCGTCCGCATCAAAGAATCTGTTGTAATTTACCACCATCCGGAACATCGCGGTGAACCTTTTGACCTCAAAGGTGTAGAGGGTGAAGTGATCGGCATTGTTAATCAATGGCAAGGTAGACCAGTTAGTGCTAACTTGCCGATTTTAGTTCAATTTCCAGAAATTAGTAAAAAATTTCGCGCTCATTTACGTGAAAATGAGTTAGAAATTATTTCTTAATATAATTAACTTCGGCGGCGAAACCAGGCGAATATATTTAACTCGCCGCGCATTTTTTCTAATTCTTGACGATTTTGTTGTGCTGTGATATAATACCATTCACAATAACGTTTAAATTCATCTCTAGCCTGGACTTCGTAGTAAAAGTTTTTAGTTACCTGTTGAACGGCAAAAATTTCTTCCACAGGTTGAGATGAGGGAACTATCTGAGAAATTTCTTTAGACATTTTTATAATGAGGTTTATTAAAATGCTAGCGAATAAATCTTGGCTTAGCTTCCCCCAAATGTATTAAATCCAACCGCGAATCATGTAAACTATCATACCAACGTATTCTTTGATCGCGCTGCTGAATTCTTGCATATTCATAGGATCGGGAAATAAGTTGAGAATAGCAGCTTTCGGACTACTACTAAGTTCTTCTAATTCACCTTGACTAACACGAAAATCGCAAGGTGCGGGGATAGCGTTGATTCCTTGACGCTCGAAGATCAGTAGCGATCGCGGCATATGCATAGCCGAAGTGACTAATAATACTTGTTTTATATTACGTTCTGTTAATATTTTTTTGACATTCACGGCATTTTGATAAGTATTAAGAGCTAAAGGTTCTTGAACAATTGCCTCAGCTGGTATACCAATAGAGGTGAGAATCGTTGTAATATCTTCTGATTCTGAATTACCTTTACCGCGCCAATCAATGCGTCCCCCTGTAGGAATGATAATCGGAGCTTTATTTTGGCGATAGAGTTGAGCAGCATAAATTACGCGATCGCCCGCTTCATTTAAATCTACAACAGGTCTGGGAGGATAAGCTGATTTAGTAGCACCACCAAGAATCACAATTGCTCCAGCTGTAGGTAATTCCCCAGAAGAGACTTTTTGCCATTCAAGCGATCGGACTAAATAATGGGAAACCCAAGCATTACTACTAATGAACAATATAAATAAGGCAAGAGTAATACAAATACTAGCTACACGTGGACGTTTCCACAGTGAGATCAACGCTACTACTAAACAAATACAAGAAAACCCTAGGGGGGAAAAGAATAGGGGTATTAGCTTTGATAGATAAAGAAACATAGAGAGAAGGGGAGAGAGGGAAGAATGTAGGGGTGGGTTTTGTGCGGATCTTTGGTATAACCCGAAGTCTCAATACAAACCCACCCCACCAGTCGAAATATAAGGGTGGGTTTTGTGCGGATCTTTGGTATAACCCGAAGTCTCAATACAAACCCACCCCACCAGTCGAAATATAAGGGTGGGTTTTGCGCGGATCTTTGGTACAACCCAAAGTCTCAATACAAACCCACCCCACCAGTCGAAATATAAGGGTTGGTTTTGTG